>Ga0308175_100002069_pt1 | contig 13645 bp, 10 predicted proteins | sample PhyCR1_3_FD_203893 | JGI IMG/M metagenome (GOLD analysis project Ga0308175, IMG submission 203893) | Soil microbial communities from UC Gill Tract Community Farm, Albany, California, United States - DLSLS.C.R1 | ecosystem: Environmental > Terrestrial > Soil > Agricultural land | place: USA...
CAGAGTCGCGCTGCTCGTTCCAACCTCACTCGCCGGCAGGGTCACGAGCCCTTTCACTGCCGGGTCGGTAGTCAGCGTGCGATCTTCCCCAAACGTCGTCCCGCGGCTGTTGGTGGCCACGATCCGAAAGTGGTAGGTGGTATCTGGTTCCAGCCCGGTGACTGGCGCGGCGAACTGCAGCTCCCCCGGACTGGTGGTACCCGCGTCGGTCCCTGGCGGCGCCGCCGAGCGCTGACCGTAGCGGCGCGTCCTGCCCCACTCGAAGTAGTAACTCGTCTGAAGGCCGTCTGGGTCGAACGCACCATGCAGGGTCGCCCCGGTGCGCGACAGGTCCGTAGCCGCATCAGTCCGCACGCCCGTCACCGCGGGACTGGTGGTGAAGGTGCGGTCAACGCCGAAGGACGTGCCCTTGCTGTTGACGGCGACGATCCGATAGTGGTAGGTGATACCTGGGCTGAGTCCGCCAATCGAATCGGCCACTGGCCTGGCCCCGGCGGCAGTCGTGCCGACGGTCGTCCCCGGGGGTGCGGCCGACGTGCTGCCGTAAGCGGCGTTCATTCCATACTGGAAGTAGTAAGTCGTTTCGAGCCCTTCCGGGTCCACGGTGCCGTTCAGGGTCGCGCCGCTGGCCGCTATTTCCGTTGCTGCGCCCGTGCTGACGACCGTTGCGCTCGGGGTGAAGAATTGATCTCCTCCCAAATCACGGCCGTGGGCGTCGCTTGCGGCCAGGCGATAGCGGTAGGTGGTGCCCGTGTTGAGGCCGCTGACGTGGGCGCTGACATCGGTTCCCGATTCCAAAGGCGAGGCCGGGCTGACCGCCGGATCGCAAGGGGCCTTTTGGGCAGGCCATTCGATCCGCACGTCGGCAGTTAGCGGGGAAAGATCGTTGCCAATTAGATATAGTTGTCCCGCGTCCCCAGCCGCGCTCCCCGTCATTTCGATTCGCCACGGACCGCCCGGGGGACCCGTCACGTGCGCCAGGGTTTCGAATTCCCCTTTCGGCTCGTTGAATGCGACGAAGTGTTCTTCGAATTCTTCGGCACTGGCGTTGTAGGGAATTTCTTCTTTATGTTGGGCGGCTCCGCCGAGAACGAAGCTACCGCCCTTGGCGTGCAGGGTCCTCACCACGCGCACGTCTTTGTATTCCGATTCCGGCAGGTATTCGAATTGGCATTCCGTCACCGGGCCGCCAGCCGGATCGACGTAACCGGTGAGGGTCGCATCGGTGTGTCCAACAGAGGACGGCGGTCTGGTCTGAGCCTGTGGGCCAACGACCCCCGGCCACACGGTGATGTTGCCGTCCTTCCAGTTTTCCGGGCTTTCGCTCGGCGACGAGTGCCGGGTGTCAATTCCGAAGAGAGCCCCGGTCTCTTCGTCGAACGCGAGGCCGGCCCAGCTCCGAAACCATCCACCAGGTCGCGCGCTGAGCCACGAGTCTTCCCCAGATTCCCCGAGCCCCACGGTCTCGAGCAAATCGCCGCTTTCGCTGAAGCCTAAGAGCGAGCGACCGTCGGTCGCGTAGATGACCCCATGCTGAGCATCGATCCAATCGGGTTCACTACAACTTCCAACCTCGATAGCAGGTTCTTGGACCTTGTAGGCGCTCGCAGCCGTGAACTCGATGCTCTTGTTGCAGTCGTTCACCCACAGATCGCCGGTTACTCGGTTGAACGTGATGTACCTGAAATTGGCACCGCTCAAAGGCACGGCTTCGAGCAGAGTGCCGTCTGGGAGATATTTGTACGCGACTTCGTTTAGGCCGTCGTAATATGGCTTGAGCCATAGGTAGCCAAGAGGGTCCACTGCAATATCGCCGGCACGGTCGAGCGTCATGGGAAATCCCGGCCGAGGGTTTCCCGACGAATCCCAGCTCAGGAGACGTTTGTTGCCGGTTTCGGTGTAGTAGATGTTGCCTTCGGATTCGTCAACCGTGAGAAATGCTTCTCCCACCGGTTGCGGGAGTGCGATCGGGAAACCGCCGCCAACTGGCGTGTAAACCCCCGGCGAGGAGATGTCATAGGCATAGATCCCCCGACCTTCTTCGCCTAGCCGCAGCACGTAGAGACGGTCGTCAGCTTGATCGATGGACAGCTTGTCCGTCTGCCCGAACGTATTGGATTCCGTAGCTGCCGTCCCGTCGGGTCCGAAGCTCACTTGTTCCGAAGGGTGGAAATAGGCGGCCGATGCAAGCGACGGCCAAAGCAGCAGAGACACCACCACCGCCATGACGGCCGAGACCCCTGCGATAGGACCAAGGCCGGCGTTTCGACGATGTTCGGCCGATATACCGAACCGCTTCTTTGTTACGGCGTTCATCAATGGATAGGTAGGCAAATAGAGATGGGCTGATGACCTGCCCGGGCGCTCGCGCCCGGGCAGGTTGTAGGACTGCTACGCGGTCGTGTACGCCCAGACGATCTGACCGTACGATTCTTCGTTTTCTTGCGCTTTGTACAGCGTGAAGACCAGCGACTGCCAGAATGCTGACGTGGCCGACAGGTGCTTTTCGTAGTTAGTACCGAGAATCCACAGGCAGAGCGTCTTTGCGTCTGCCCGAGGTTTCCTGAACGTTCCCGGGCAGCCCGGTTCGGAGTTTTCCGTGCCAAAGTGGTTGAGGGTTACGAAGACAACCTTGTAGCCGTTCGAATTGGCGTTGGGAAAGTCGGGATTTTCGTTCGGGTCGCCCGAGTGCAGGATTTCTTCTGCTTCTTCGAGGCCTCCCGTCAGCTGGAAGGGGAGGTTGAGAATGAAGTTCATGGACGATGGCGGGCCTTCTGGCAGCTTCCACCCGGTTACGCCACTAACAGAGAACCCGTGCGGCGCGACGGAGGTGATCGGTCCGGCAGGACCTTCTTCCCCATTGCAGATCACTTCGGTTCCGCTTTCAGAGGTGACCTTCGTCCCACCCTGATTGCAGCCTTCTTCGCCGGGAGCGAGTGGCGTCGTGGTCACACTGGTGCCAGCGGTGCCGGTGTCGCCCTTGTCGCCCTTGGCTCCCTTTTCGCCCTTTTCGCCGGTGTCACCCTTTTCGCCCTTTTCACCGGGGGCGCCGGTAGCGCCCTTGGCTCCAGCCGGGCCCGCTGGGCCGGCGGGTCCTTGCGGTCCCGCGGCTCCGGGCTTGCCCGCGAAGCTCTTCGCGATCTTCTTGACTTCCCTTTTCTGCTTCCCGGTGAGTGCGCCCTTGGCGGCGAAGGCGCTGCCGCCAAGGGCGAGGATCAGCGCGATCACGCCGAGGATCACCCCGGCGGTGCCAAAGCGTTGGTGGAATCTGCGATACATGGGTGACTTACCTCTCCCTCTGTGGTAGGTGTTGGCCGCGGCGCGCGCCGGCCTTTGGACCCTTGCGGAGTGCGTGGACCCCTGCTCTCACGAGATCTCCTTCTCGGAACCCGCTCCCTCGTCGCCGTCAGCCGGCTTCCAAGCCCCCGGGGTCCGCTCCATGTTTCCTTGCTCCCTGCAGGCCCTCCCTGGGCGTGCAGCTAAAGCGAAGCACAATCTAAGCCGAAGTGCAAGTGGTCTTTTCTGGAGATTGCTTAGCTTACGAACGAAGTCCTACTGCGTTCGGACCGGAAAGGACGGAGCCGGAAAGGCGGCGGATCCGGGAGCGTGCCCCCGGGCCGCCCGCGAAAGCAAGGCCCGATTGATGCGAAGTAGCCGTTGCGGGGACGCGGCGCTACCGGCAGCGCCGCGACGTCAGTCGCGGCGATTGACGAGGGTCAGGTCGCCTTGGTCTCGGCAACCAGCTCCGAGGCCCCCTCGGCGCCGAGATAGGGACTGAGGGTGAACTCGACGAGATCCGGAAGGAGAGTGGGGAGCATCTCGGTTTCCCCGGCGAGGATCGCGCGGGTCGCGAGCGAGAGCATGCCGCCGAGCAGCGAATCCTCGGTGCTGGGGGGCAGCGAGGCGCCGTCGGCGGTCTGGGTGCGGCCGCGGGCGAGAGCCGGGACGCAGGCGAGCACCGCCTCGCGGAAGCGGATCGCGATCGTCGGCGTAGCCGAGACCGGCTCGACCAGGCAGAGTCGGGCAAGCTCGGGCTCGGTGGCGAAGAACTCGAGCAGGGCGCGCAGCGCGGCAATCACCTGGCGGGGCCAGTCGGGCTGCTCGGCGACCGTCTCCACCACCAGCTCTTCGAGGTGGTCGCGCACCGCGTCGAACGCGGCCAGGAAGCACTCCTCCTTTCCCTCGAAGTGTTCGTAGAAGTCTCGGGTTGAAACCGAGGCGACCTTGACGACCTCGGTGATCGTCGTTCCCCGGTAGCCGCGGGCGGCGACCTCGTGGGCGATCGCGGCGAGCAGGCGCTCGCGCTGGGAGTCGAGGATCTGCTGGCGGGAGAGACCATGGTGGCCTCCGGGCAGGGGGCCGAGGTCACTGAGCCGATCCTTGCGGTCGCCGCGCTCCTCCGCCACAGCGCGCAGATTATCCACAGCGGCCGTCTGGTTCTTGCAGTGGTGGATCGGCGCTCCGGTAAAGCGTGCGCCGCTCAGGTCAGGCTCGGCTCGGGAGCATCCCCTGTGCGGACGATGCGCGTCGCCTGAACCGGACCGAGGTAGGTGCGCAGAACCAGCTCGGTCACCTCAGGAAGAAGCTCAGGCAGACGCTCGGCTTCGCCGACGATGAGTCGCTGGTAGGCCGACCAGAAGACCGAGCCGGCGAGGGTGTCCTCGATCGTCTCTGGCAATTCGGCGCCACGCGGGTTGAGCTCCCGCCCGGCTCGGAACAGCGGGACCAATGCCTTGACGGCCCGGTCGTAGCGCTCGCGGATGCCGGGGCCGACTGCCGGGGCCTCAACGATCACCGCGCGGGCGATGATCGGGTCCGCGACGATCAGCTCGACGACGCTGCGCAGCGCGACGGCAACCTGGTGGGCCCACGGTCCCTGCTCTGCCGCGAGCCGCTCGCGGACCTTCCTCTCGCTCGATTGCAGGACACTGTCGAAGAGCGCGATGTAGCACTCTTCCTTGCCGGAGAAATGCTTGTAGAAGGTCTTGTAGCTGACGTGGGCGCGCTTGACGATCAACTCGACGGTGACGTCGGCGTAGCCTCGCTTTGCAACGAGCTCACCCACGGCGCGCAGGATGCGGCGGCGCTGATCGGCATGCGCGTTGGAGCGCGTAACCGCGGCCGGAGGCGCGTCCAAGGCGGCACGTGACTGCCTTCCCGGTAACGCTCGCACGAACGTGAGCATACCGGGATGAGCCCAAGGAGGGAAGGCGTGGCTGGATCCCGAGGCCGGCTGGGGCCGCCACGGTACGGCTGAAATCGGCGCCGCCGCGTAGGAACAACCGTCTATCGCGCCAGCCACGCGGACTCCCGCCGGCTCGAGCAAAGGTTGCCCGCAGAGGCTCGGGACGCGATGCTCGGCAAGAGGGCGAACATGGGCAGCTTGGAGCTGGCGCCCCTCGCCCCGGACCGCATGGAGATGCCGCGCCAAGAGACGACACGAGCAGAGCCGCAGGTCGGTGAGGGCGAAGTCGTCAGGGCAGCGGAGGATTTCCTGAAAACAGTAGTAGCTTTCCCGACCGTGCGGGCGGGAGGCGAACCGGAGCTGCTGCTCGAAGCGATGGATCGCCTCTGTGCCGAGCTCGGCGGGACGGAGGGCACATACGAGCTGCTCGGCGCCGGCTCGGCGCTGAGCGGTGGCGAGCGACGCTCGGAGCTGCTCAGCCCGGACGAGGAGGATCTCGTCGCCTCGATGAGACAGGGGCTGGCCAGGATCGCGGCGGCGGCCGGGGCGGGGAGACGGCATGACGCCCGACGCGCTGTGAGCGCGGCGCTCGATGGAGCGGAGCTGGTGATCCGAGGAACGCTGACGAGCGGAAAGGTGGCAGAGCTGGCGCCGCTGACGCCGAGCTTCGTCTTCCTCGTCACGCTACCCGTGCTCGGTCAAGACGAGGCGCTCGAGATTTCGCGTAGAACCTCGGAATTGATCGAGGCGGCGCTGCGCGGTTACTGAGGGCCGTGCGCGGGTCGCGGCGGAATGGCGAACGGGGCCGGGGAGGCGGGAAACACCTCGGCCGAGCCGCCGTCGCCATCAAAGCCGTGCCCAACTCAGGGAAAGCCGACACGACCAGCGTGATACATCGGTGGGGCTACAGGAGCGCGGCAAAGACGACCCTGCAACCGGCCCGGAGGATAGCACGGCCTTTTCTGGAAAGACAGGAGCTTTTCGCAGTTCCGATGGGCGGTACTGGGCTCGAACCAGTGACCCCCTGCTTGTAAGGCAGGTGCTCTCCCAACTGAGCTAACCGCCCCGGGCACCCATTATGGCCCGGTCCGGGAGACTCTGCGCGGATGAGGGAGACGATCGCGATCGGGGCTCTGCTGCGAGCGCTGACGCTGCACCGGCGGCGGCTGCTGCCGGTGGTGCGGGCCCAGCAGGCGATCTGGCGGGGCGCCGCCGAGCTGGTTCCGGACCCCGAGCTGCGCGACGCGGCGATCTTCTCGCTGCGCGACAAGGGCCGCAACGCCGAGGCGACGGGGGCCTTCGCGATCCTGGCGCCGCGGTCGCGGCGGCGGGCGGCGTTGCGGGCGATGACCGCCTTCCAGACGGCAGTCGACTACCTCGACACGCTCGGCGAGCAGCCCGGCTCCGATCTCGAGGACGGTCTGCGCCTCCATCGCGCGCTGCTCGACGCGGTCACGCTCGAGGGAGAGGACTCCGACTGGTACGGCTGCCGCGGCCACGGTGAGGACGGCGGCTACCTGGCCGGCTTGGTGGCCGCCTGCCGGCGGGAGCTGGCGGCCCTGCCCGCCGCCGGGCGGCTCGCGCCGGCGCTGGCGCGAGCGGCTCGCCGCTGCGGCGAAGGGCAGAGCCACGCCCACGCCGCCGCCCGCGGCGACGCCGCGGCGCTGGAGGAGTGGGCGCGGGGACTCGGGGCGCCGCCCGGCTACCTCTGGTGGGAGGCGGCCGCCGGCGCCAGCTCCTCGATCGCCGTCCACGCCCTGATCGCCGCGGCCGCCGAGGCCGGCACCGAGGACGAGGAGGCGGAGCGGATCGACGCCGCCTACTTCCCTGCGCTTGGCGCGCTCACCGTCCTCCTCGACGACCTGGTCGACCGCGATCGCGACGCCGCGGCGGAAGAGCACAACTTCCTCGCCTACTGCCCGGACGCGGAGGCCGCCGCGCAGCGGCTGGGCTTCCTCGCCGACCGTGCGGCCGTCGCGGCGCAAGGCCTTGGCCACGAGGCCCGCCACGCTGCGATCCTCGACGGCGTCGTCGGCTTCTACCTCGCCTCCCCGGGCGCCGGCAGCCCCTACGCCGCTCCGGTCCGCCGGCGGATGCTCGACTCCAGCGGACTCAGCGTGCGGCTGGTGATGGCCGCGATGCGGCACGGGCAGCTCACGGCTGGCTGAGCCTGCCCACGCAAACGGCCGGAGGAGCGGGAAGCTCCTCGGAATGGCCGTTTGCGATTTCGTAGCTCCGCCCAGGGAAAGCGGCCACGAGGACGCGGTGCACAGCACCGCATCGACCCACGCTTCGGAGCGGGGAAAACGCCCCTCGCGCCGGGTCCGTTAAATAAGAACATACGCGGACCATAAAGTCAACCAAGAAGTGACTCAGCGGGCCCGGCAGCTCCTGACGACCTGCGGGTGCAGCTGCCTGCCATCGGCGAAGCTGTAGGTGGCCCGCGCCAGGGAGAGGAAGCCGGCGGTGAAGGTGCGCGGCACGGGACAAGATGCGTTGAGGTAGCTGTGCACATGTCCGCGGTACTTGAACTTGCGCGAGACCGTGATCGAGAAGTTGGCCACGTGCGGCCACGGGCCGACCGATTTGCGGATCGTCGTCACCAGCACGGTCCGGAAGGTGCCCGGCTGATGGCGAACGGCGAACGGCAGCACGAAGGAGACCGGCGGGTCGGACGAATAGGCGTGCACCCAGACCGCCGGCCGGCCGCTCTCAGCCTTGCCGTTGAAGGCAAGCAGATGGGCGTGGACGCCGAAGGGCGCCTGGTTGGGCACGAAGATCTTGGCGAAGAGCCGGCCGTGGCCTACCAGGGCGCCCCGGCACAGCGCCAGAGCATGGCGACTGTCGGTCCCGTTCAGCCGCTGCCGGGGGCAGACCGGGAGGCCCTGCGTGTGGAGCCGTCCTCGCCAGGCGAGTTCCAGCCGTATCCAGTTCACGCGCGGCAGGGGCGCACCGTCTTCGGTGCGGACGCCGCCGGCCAGGTAGACGGCGACGGGAGCGGTGTGGGTGCGCGGCAGCTTGCGGGGCGAGATGCCGCCGTTCAGCGAGACGATCAGGTCTTCCTGCTGGACCCGTTCCCCGTGGGCGAGCCCTGCCCCGAGCGCGGCCGCCGCCGCCAGGAGGGCGATTGCGAGCCTGATCGGGATCCCGCGTCGCATTTCAGCCGAACCTAGAGAACCTGAAGCTGCAGTAGTTGAAGCCGAAGGCGAGGACGACGTTGTTTGCGAGGTTGCCGTTGTGGATGAACCGCGCCGTCGCGCGTTGCGCCTGGATCGACCGCCCCTTCCTCAAATCGAGGGTGATCACCTCCAGGTAGCGCTTCTGAGCGCCGAGGTAGGCGAACCACTTCTTCAGCCGTGCCTCGTCGCCCGTTGGCCGCGGCACCTTGACGATGCTCCGGATGGTGCCGTCGAACAGGTGCGCGCCGCGCTTGAACTTGGCCGCCGCAACGCCGTTGCGTTCGGCGCGGATGTCGTCGCGCACGCCCTTCATCGCCTTCTGGGTGGCTTCGACCCGCGGCTTGCAGATCTCCTCCAGCTGCGCCACGTATTCGCGCCGGGTCGGCGCTTCGGTACTGCCCTCGGCCGTGGTGGCCAGCGCTGCGCACGCCATGAGGAACGCCGCAAGCGACGCGGCAGCCCAGACTCGATATTTGCTTCCGTCTCCCAAGTAGCCTTCAAACCCTGGCGCCGCGCTTCACATTAGCGTCAAAGCGCATAATCTCGCGCGATTTTTAGTCGTTTTGTTAACCCGGCGGGCGCCCGATCGGATCGGGCAGCAGGCGATCCAGCCACGGCGAGGTGCGCCAGACTCGATCGCCGAGCAGCAGCATCAGCGCCGGCAGGAGCACGATGCGCACGATCGTGGCGTCGAGCAGGATCGCGACCGTGAGCCCGACCCCCATCTGGCTGACGGTCGCGATCGGCGCCAGGGCGAAGGAGACGAAGACCGCCGCCATGATCGCGGCCGCGCCGGTTATCACGCCCGCGGTGCGCTCCAGCCCGAAGGCGATCGCGGCCCGGTTGTCGCCGTCGCGCAGGTAGCTCTCACGCATCCGGGCGATCAGGAAGACCGCGTAGTCGATCGAGAGGCCGAAGGTGATGCCGAAGATGCCGGCCGCGCCGACGGTGTCGACGTAGGGATGGCCCCCCAGCGGGTAGCCGGCCGGGATTCGGCAGACCAGCGACATCACCCCGACGGCGGCAGCCACCGAGGCGAGGTTGAGGGCGACGGCGAGGGCCGCCAGCAGCGGCGCGCGCAGCAGCAGGACCAGCATCAGGTAGGTGATCGCGATCACCGCGGCGATCACGATCGGGATCCGGGACCTGGTGACTGCGCCGTAGTCGTTGAGGGTGGCGGCGCCGCCCGTCAGCCCGGTTACCAGGCCCGACCGCCGGCCGATCGCGTCGGCGTCGCGCTGGAGGCGCTCGCCGACGGCTTCGGACCCCGCGCTGTTGAAGGGGTGGGTGGAGATGACCAGCATCCGCGCCGCCTGGCCGCCGCCCCGGAGGTCGACCGCCTCCTCGGCGAGGGCACGACGACCCCGCGGCGCACCGTCCAGCGCGGATAGCACGAAGTAGCCGGAGTCGAACAGCCCGGGGGAGCGGCGGGAGACGGCGCGGGCTCCCCGCACCAGCGGCCGAACCGCGGTCGAGACCCGCACGCCGGTGCGGCGCAGGCCGGTTTCCAGCGGCCGCGAGCGGTGGAAGCCCTCGGCCAGGTAGCGCTCGAGGGTTCCCGCCCCCCCGCGCAGCTGCCCGAGCCCGGACACGAGCCGGTCGGCCCCCGTCCCCAGCCGCGCGAGCCCGCCACTCAGCCCCCGCGCGGCCTGCGCCAGCTTCCCCACTCCCCCTTCCAGCCGCCGCCCGCCGGCGACCAGCCGGTTGAGGCCCGCGTTGACGCGGTCGGCGATGCCGCGCAGCCGCCGCAGTTCGTTGCGCTGGGTGGAGATCGCCCGGGCCAGCGTCCGCGCCCTGCGCGCCTGGCGGCGCAGCCGCGGGTCGCGCTCGGCTTCCCGCGCCAGTGCCGTTGCCAAACCCCGTGCCCGGGCGAGGCTGTTGCCGCGCAGCTGCGGCAGCAGCGCGTGCAGGCCCAGCTGCAGGGTGAGGCTGCCCACAGCCGTCCTGCGCTGGCCTTCGTTCAGCTTCCTGGAGCCCTTCGAAAGGCGCGAGACCGCCTCGCCGGCCTGCTTGCCGCCGCTTGCCGCCCGCCGCAGCGCCTCGGCGATCAGGCCCGCCCCCTGTTGTGCGCGGCCTGCTCCTGCGTCGAGCAGCCCGCTTCCGGCCGCTGCCCGCGCCAGCCCGCTCCGCAGCTGGGCGACCGAGTCGGCGGCGCGCCGAAGCCCCGGCCCCAGCCGGTCGAGCTTGCCGGCGCTTTCTCCGCCCGAGGCAACGATGCGGTCACCGAAGCGGCGCAGCGGAGCGGCCCGCCTTTGCAGCGGCGCCGGGCCGATCACCGCCCGCACCCCCGGCTCGGAGGCGATCCTCCGCTGCCAGCGCGAGAGGACCGCGAGGCGCCGAGCGGTGGTGATCGGCCCTTCCCTGGTGGCGGCGACGACGATGAACGGCGACTCCCAGCCGGGCCCGATCGCCGCGTCGATCGCTTCGGCGCTCTGGCGGGCAGGGTTCGAGCTGGAGAGCTCGTCGACCCCCGGAGCGCCCGTTCTGAAGGCCAATGCCGGCGCCGCAAGCGCCGCCAGCGGGATCGCGATCGCCACGGCGGCCAGGGCCGGGCGCCGCAGGGCCGCCGAGGCGGCGGCGGCGACCGCCGAACTCGAGGAGCGGCCAGCGCGGCGGCCGACCGGCAGCGCGTTGACCCGCTCTCCCAGCAGCGCCAGCAAGCCGGGCAGCGCCGCGGTGGCGATCGCGACGCTGATCGCGGTCACCACCGCTGCCGCGGTGGCGATCGAGAGCAGCAGCGAGCCGGGCTGCAGGAAGGCCGACAGCACGATCGCCACGAGAAAGGTCGACCCCGCCACCACCGTCGTGCGTCCCGCGCTCGCCCGCGTGATGGCCGCCGCCTCCAGGGGGCTCCCGCCGCGCTGCAGCTCTTCGCGGAAGCGGGAAACGATGAGCAGCGAATAGTCGACCCCCAGCGCCAGGCCCATCATCGTGCAGACGACGAGGGCAAGGGAGTCGATCGTCACCGCCGAGCTCAGCAGCGCCAGCACGCCGCGGCCGGCGAAGACGGTGAGGGCGCCGAAGAGGAGCGGGATCGCGGCGGCGAGGACCGAGCGGAAGACGAGCAGAAGGACGAGGATCAGCAGCGGCGCGGCCAGCAGCTCGGCCCGCTCGGTGGCGTGCAGCGATTCCTTCTGCAGCGCCCGGGAGACGTCGGCGAAGCCCGACTGGGTGGCGCGCAGGGGCGGCCGCACCCGGCGCTCGAGGATGCCTTCCAGCTCCGGCGCGGTTTCGTCGATCGCGACACGCAGCGGCACGTGGAAGTCGAGCAGGATCAGAGCGCGGCGGGGCCCGGGCCGCAGCCCGGCGACCGCGCCGCGGTCCCACGGGGAGATGACCGTCGCCTGCGAGCGGTGGCGCAGCGCCCGCACCAGCTCGATGCCCTGCCGGTCGATCGCCCGGGCCGGGCCGCGCAGCAGGACCGCGAACGGCGAGGAGGGTCCGAAGTGCTGCTCGGCCAGCGCTTCCCCTCTCTGGGCGGCGGTGCCGCCGACCTCGAGCGAGAGCGGGTCGAGCTTGCCCTCGACGCCGAGGCCGAGGACCCCGAGGACCAGGCACGCGAGGAGGACCGCGGCTGAAGCCGCTGCGGCCCGCCGAGCGCTCACCCAGGCTCCGAGGCCGTGCGAGCTAGCGGGCCGCGGAGCCCGAGGCATAGGCGGGTCGGTTTCATCCAGTTCCCAGGCTGGAGCTGCGAAAAATGCAAACGCGAGCGTACCAGCCGGACCCGTCCCTCAAACGGCGCGGGCCGGGAAGCGCAGCGGCTTCCCGGCCCGCGAAGGGCGATTGCCCAACCCCTTCTAGGTGAACTTCGAGGGGTTCAGCTTGCAGTAGCGAAAGCCGAAGCTCAGCACCTGGCTGTTGGCCAGGTTGGCGGTGTGGGTGAGCTTGACGACGATCGTCTGGGCCTTAGTTTTGTTGCCGGCCTTGAGTGCCTTGCCGCCGATGGCGAACAGCGAGGCCTCCTGCTTCACGTACTTCAGCCACTTCGTCAGCTTCGCCTGGTCGGCGGCCGGCTGGGGCACGGCCTTCAGCTGGCGGTAGGCCCTGTTGAGGGCGGTCGCGGCCTTGCTGAACTGACGGCCGGCGAGCGCCAGCTTGCCCTTGCGGACCTCGGCGCGCACCCCCTTGAGGATCTTTTCGTTGGCTTGGGTATTCGCCTTGCAGATCGGTTCGACCTGGGCCTTGTAGCTGTCTCGGGTGACTTCTTCTGCGGCTGCGAGAGAGGCGGTGGCCGCCAGTGCCACCGCCAGGCCGAGGGCTAGGAGTCGGAGTCTCATCTTGGCCTTCCTTGGATCAGTGGTTTCCGCTTACTTGCCCGGCGTGCAGGGCCTGCTGACGTTGCCGGTCAGCTTGGTGTGGTCGGCGAATTCAAAGACCCCGTGGGCATAGAGGACGCCCGAGGGACAGGTGGCGAGCAGCAGGCTCTGCTTGCGGTGCTTGTAGGTCCAGGTTTTGTGCAAAGTCGCCTGGAAGGAGGTGAGCGAGCCCTGGCCGCCGACGATGGTCGGGATCTGGATCAGCGCGTCGGTGCCGTATTTGCCGTGGGTCTTGGAGATCACGCCCTGCGTGACGAAGGTCGTCGGCGCCGGCACGTGGGCATAGACGTGGAAGATCAGCACCTGCTTGCCACCTTTGGGCTTGCCGTTGAAGATCAGCAGCGGCCCCGAGGCGTCGAAAGGCGCCTGTTCGGGGAAGGCGATCTCGGCCGAGACCCGGCCGCGGCCGACCAGCGCGGAGCGGCAGGCCCGCAGCGCCTGGGCGGTCAGGGTCGACTGCAGCTTCGCGGCGCTGCAGGTGGGGAGGCCCTTGGTGTTCAGCTGGCCGTGGCGGTCGAACTGCAGGTCGATCGTCTTCAGCGCGGGCACGTGGGAGCCGTCGGTGGTGGCGATGGATCCCTTGACCTTCAGCGTGATCGGTGCCGGCTTGTGCTTGGGCAGCTTCTTCGGAGTGATGCCGCCTTCGATCGAGATTTCGAGGTTGCCCGAGCGCACCACGTCTCCGGCGGCGCCGGAGACGAGAAGGACCCCGAGCGCCGCCAGCGCCCCGAGCGCTCCCAGGATCCCCCAGAGCCGTCCCCTGCCTCTTCCCGCTGCCTTCATCCTCTTCCTCCCGTTGGTTCGTAGTTCGATTTGATGTCCGGCCTGCTTCTCAGTGGCCCCGCACCTTGCAGCTGCGCGTCAGGGTGCTCGACAGCGTGCGGCCGTCTTCGAACACGTAGCTGGAGCGGGCCAGCGGGAAGGTGGCCAGGGTGAAGCCCTTGGGCGCCGGGCAGGCCGCCGAG
>Ga0308175_100002071_pt1 | contig 13643 bp, 10 predicted proteins | sample PhyCR1_3_FD_203893 | JGI IMG/M metagenome (GOLD analysis project Ga0308175, IMG submission 203893) | Soil microbial communities from UC Gill Tract Community Farm, Albany, California, United States - DLSLS.C.R1 | ecosystem: Environmental > Terrestrial > Soil > Agricultural land | place: USA...
CGGCAACGACCTGTGGAACGAGGCGCTGAGCCGCGCCAGCCGCACGAGCGCGCTGTCGGAGATCCGCGACATCCCCGGCCGCCCGGTGATCTACCAGGGCGACGTGTTCGCGGTCAGCCACTCCGGCGTGTTCGCGGCCACCGACCTGCGCACCGGCCAGGCCCGCTGGACCCTGCCGATCGTGGGCATCACCACGCCGCTGCCCGCCAGCGACGTGGTCTATGTGGTCGCAATGGACGGGAAGCTGATCTGCGTCGCCCGCGAGAGCGGCCAGATCTACTGGATGAAAGACCTGAACGCCGGCTGGGTTCCCAAGAAGCGCGGGGGCAAGATGTTCGGCTGGATCGGCCGAACGCCGCCCAAGCCCATCTGGTCCAGCCCGATTCTGGTCAACAACAAGCTGGTGATCGGCGGCTCCAACGGCCAGGTGATCCAGGTGAACCCGAAGACCGGCGACATCGAGCACCGGGTCGAGGTGGGCGCGCCGGTGATCATCTCCCCGATCGCGGCCGGCGGCACGGTGTATGTTGTGGCGGACAACGCACAGCTGATCGCGCTGCGCTGAGCTTTCGAATAAAGACCGGCCAATGGCGCTGAAACTGGCGATCGTCGGCCGCCCGAACGTGGGCAAGTCCACGCTGTTCAACCGGCTGGCCGGGCGAAAGCTCGCCATCGTCGATGACCAGCCGGGCGTGACGCGCGACCGGCGCTTCGCGACGGGCCGGCTGGGCGACCTGGACCTGGAGCTGATCGACACCGCCGGCTTCGAGGACGTCTCGGACGAGAGCCTGGAGGCGCGCATGCGCGCCCAGACCGAGCTGGCGATCGATGAGGCGGACGTCTCGTTGTTCGTGATCGACTCGCGCGACGGCGTCACCGGCCTGGACGAGGTGTTCGCCGACATCCTGCGCCGCAAGGACAAGCCGGTGGTGCTGGCCGCCAACAAGGCCGAGGGCAAGGCGGGCGACCAGGGCGTGCTGGAGGCCTTCGGCCTGGGCCTGGGCGAACCGGTGGCGATCTCGGCCGAGCACGGCGAGGGCATGGCCGACCTTTACGCCGCGCTGTCGGCGGTGGCGGCCGATGCGGAGGACCTGGCCGAGGACGATGGCGAGAAGCACGTGCGGATCGCCATTGTCGGGCGGCCGAACGCGGGCAAGTCGACGTTGGTCAACAAGCTTGTCGGCGAAGACCGGCTGCTGACCGGGCCGGAGGCGGGGATCACGCGGGACGCCATCCCCGTGGACTGGGAATGGGACGGGCGGCCGGTGCGGCTGGTCGACACCGCGGGCCTTCGGCGCAAGGCCAAGGTGCAGGAGAAGCTCGAGAAGCTCTCCACCGCCGACTCGATCCGCGCGATCACCTTCGCCGAGGTAGTGATCCTGGTGATGGACGCCACGCACCCGCTGGAAATCCAGGACCTGCAGATCGCCGACCTGGTCGAGCGGGAGGGCCGGGCGCTGGTGTTCGTGCTGGCCAAGTGGGACCTGGTGGCCGATCCGCAGGCCCGGCTGGCCGAACTGGTCGAGGAGACCGGCCGGCAGCTACCGCAGGTGCGCGGCGCCCCGATCATCGCGCTCTCGGCCGAGACCGGCCGCGGCCTGGACCGGCTGATGCCGGCGGTCTTCAAGGCGCACGCCGACTGGTCGACCAAGGTGAAGACCCGCGACCTCAACGACTGGCTGGCGATGGCGGTGCAGCGGCACCCGCCGCCGGCGGTGAACGGGCGGCGGATCAAGCCCAAGTACATGGCCCAGACCAAGGCCCGCCCGCCGACCTTCGTGCTGTTCGCCAGCCGCGCCGACCAGTTGCCCGACAGCTATCGGCGCTACCTGATCAACTCGATCCGCGAGAGCTTCGACCTGCCCGGCGTGCCGATCCGTGTGACGGTGAAGTCGAACAAGAACCCCTATGCCGAGGGCGAGGCGAAGGCTGGTCAGGGCTCGGCGCGGGCCCCGTTCGGCGTGACGCTGCCGACGACCGGGCTGAAGGCCAAGCGCCGGACCGCCGCGGCCGACGCAGCCAAGTCGGTGGCCGAGGGCAGGGCCAAGGCGCCGCTCAAGGGCAAGCCGGCCGCCCCCAAGAGCAAGACCGGGGGGCCGGTGCGCGGCAAGAAGGCGAAGCTGAACCGGCCGGGCGTCAAGCCGAAGCGAGCGTCCCGGTCCGCTTCCAGTCCGAAAAGACGACGTTAGACGCGGGCTGCCCCAGGTCGGCCTGGGCGAGTTCGACGATCAGCGGCCCGATCTCCGCCGGGTCGGTGACGGTGGCGGGGTCTTCGCCCGGCATCGCCTCGGCGCGCATCTTCGTGCGCATGGTGTTGGGGTCGAGCAGGACCGCGCGGACGTTGGTCTGCTCCAGCTCGTCGGCCCAGGTGCGGACCATGTGCTCCACGCCCGCCTTGGTGATCCCGTAGGGGCCCCAGAAGGCCTTGGGCCGCGCGACGCGCCCGGTGGTGAAGAAGATGGCGCGGCCGGCCTCGGACGCGCGCAGCAGCGGCTCGAACGAGCGGATCAGGCGGTAGGTGGCCGTCAGGTTCACAGCGACGACGCGTTCCCAGTGCTTGGGCTCGATGTGGCTGACCGGGGTCATGGGCCCCAGGATCGCGGCGGCGTGGACCAGCACGTCGATGCGGGCGAAGCGCTGGAACAGCGCCAGGCCGAGGCCGTCCAGCGCGTCGCCGTCGGAGACGTCCAGCGGCACGAGCGTCGCCGGCTCGCCGGTGGCGGCGCGGATCTCGTCGTCGAGGTCGGTGAGCGCGCCGTCGGTGCGGGCGACCGCGATGACGTGGGCGCCGGCCTTGGCGAGCGCCAGCGCGCATTCGCGGCCGATGCCGCGGGATCCACCGGTGACGACGGCGATCTTGCCGGAGAGGGGAAGCGGTTCGGACATGGTGGGCGCTGTCTACGCGATCGCAGCGGCTTCGTCCGCCCGCTTTGCGTAGCGCTGGGCGATAACGGCGCAGGCCATCAGCTGGATCTGGTGGAAGAGCATCAGCGGCAGCAGCGCCAGACCCGCCGTCGCGGCGGGGAACAGCACGCCGGCCATGGGCACGCCTGACGCCAGGCTCTTCTTCGAGCCGCAGAAGACGATGGCGATCTCGTCGGACTTGGAGAAGCCCAGCGTGCGGGCCGCGAACCAGGTCGCCGCCAAGGCGGCGGCCAGCAGCAGGGCGCAGAGGACGAGCAAGCGGGCGAGGTCCAGGGCGCCGATCTGCGACCATACCCCCTCGACGACCGCGCCCGAGAAGGCGGTGTAGACGACCAGCAGGATCGAGCCGCGGTCGATCCGCTGGAGCGCTGTGGCGTGGCGCGCGACGAACCCGCCGATCCAACGGCGCAGCACCTGGCCGGCAAGGAACGGCGCCAGCAGTTGCAGGACGATGGCCCAGGCGGAGTGGGCCGAGACCGCGCCTTGGCGGTGCATCAGCACGCCGACCAGCAGCGGCGTGATCAGGATGCCCAGCAGGTTGGACGCCGAGGCCGCGGCCACGGCGGCGGCGACATTGCCGCGGGCGATGACGGTGAAGCCGATGGAGCTCTGGATGGTCGACGGCAGGCAGCCCAGGAAGACGATGCCGCCCGCCAGCGCCGGGGGCGTGATCTCCGGCGGCAGGGCGGCCAGCCCCAGGCACAGCAGCGGGAAGAGGGCGAAGGTGGACGCCAGCACCACGAGGTGCAGCCGCCAGTGGGTCAGCCCGCCGATCACCGCCTCGCGGCTTAGCCGCGCGCCGTGCAGGAAGAAGACGAGCCCGATGGCGATCCTGGTGGCCCAGTCGAAGCCGACGGCCGCCGGCCCGCGCGCCGGTAGGATGGAGGCGGCGACCACCATGGCGATGATCAACAGCAGGTAGCGATCGATCTTCAGGCGGGAGAGCCAGCCGCCCTTCGCCTCGCTCACCTAGGCGTCGACCAGGAAGGAGAGCTGGCGGTCGGCGAGTTCGTTGCGGCCCTCGGCGATTTCGCGGTCGAGCAGCCGGGTCGGGTAGTCGCCAGTGAAGTAGTGATCTGTGAACTGCGGGGTGTTCGGGTCGCGCGGTCCGGCTTCCATCGCCCAGTAGAGGCCGTCGACCGACAGGTAGGCCATGGAGTCGACGCCCAGGATCTTGGCGATCTCGTCCACGGAGTGGTTGGCGGCAAGCAGCTTGTCGCGGTCGGGCATGTCGATGCCGTAGTAGTCCGGCCACTTGATCGGCGGGGAGGCCGAGCGCAGGTGCACCTCCGCCGCGCCGGCTTCGCGCACCATGCGCACGACGCGCACTGAATTGGTGCCGCGCACGATGGAATCGTCGATCAGGAGCACGCGCTTGCCGGCCAGCACGTTGCGGTTGGGCGAGAGCTTCATGCGCACACCGGTGTCGCGCGCGGCCTGCGTCGGCTGGATGAAGGTGCGGCCCACATAGTGGTTGCGAATGATGCCGAGCTCGTAGGGCAGGCCCGCTTCCTGGGCGAAGCCGAGGGCGGCGGGGACGCCTGAGTCCGGCACCGGCACAACGACGTCGGCGGGGACCAGGCTCTCCTGTGCGAGGCGTTGGCCCATGCGCTTCCTGACCTCGTAGATCGAGCGGCCGTTCACGACGGAGTCGGGGCGGGCGAAGTAGACGTATTCGAAGATGCAGGGCCGGGCGCGTTGAGCCGGGAAGGGGCGCAGGCTTTGGACGCCGTTGTGGTCGATGACGACCAGCTCACCGTGCTCGATGTCGCGCACGAAGCGCGCGCCGATGATGTCCAGCGCGCAGGTCTCCGAGGCCAGCACCGGCTTGCCGTCGAGGTCGCCCAGCACCAGGGGGCGGATGCCAAGCGGATCGCGCACGCCGATCAGCTTCTTGTTGGTCAGCGCGACCAGGGCGTAGCCGCCCTCGATCTGCGAGAGCGCATCGATGAAGCGGTCGATGAAGCGGCTTTTCCGCGAGCGGGCGATGAGGTGCAGGATCACCTCGGAGTCCGACGTCGACTGGAAGATCACGCCGCCGGCGACCAGTTGTTCGCGCAGCGTCAGGAAGTTGGTCAGGTTGCCGTTGTGGGCCAGGGCGACGCCGCCGGCCTCCATGTCGGCGAACATCGGCTGGACATTGCGCACGAACGACCCGCCGGCGGTGGAGTAGCGGGTGTGGCCGATGGCGAACCGGCCCGGCAGGCGCTCGTTCAGGTCGCCACCACCGCCGAAGGCGTCGCCGACCTGGCCCATGTGGCGTTCGGTGTGGAAACGCTGGCCGTCGAAGCAGGCGATGCCGCAGGCCTCCTGGCCGCGGTGCTGCAGGGCGTGCAGGCCAAGCGCGGTCAGCGCAGAGGCCTCTTCGGCGTCGAACACGCCGAACACCCCGCACTCCAGGCGAGGCGTATCGTCGAGCGGATCGCGCGCGGGCGGCGACCAACGCTCAAGCAGGGTCATCTGGATTTCTCCACGAGCTCTTCGATCTGGGCGCGTTGGCGGGCGTCGTAGCCTTCCTTCTTCAATCTGTCATCCAGCGCTTGCCGCTCGGCTTCGTGGGCGGCGTCGCCGAAGCCCTTCACCACCGTCGGGCGCAGCCGCGCCATGACGTCCACGCCCTTTGGCGCGACCGCCTTCAGCGCCATGCCCATGTCCTGAGCCAGCGGCCAGGTGGTCGCCCGCACGATCCAGTCGGGGCGATAGTCCTGCGGCGTCACGGCCACGAACAGCAGCTCCAGCGCCCCCAGCACGATCAGACCGCGGACGAGGCCGATGGCCAGGCCCACGCTGCGGTCCAGGGCGCCGATGAAGTGGGTCTCCTGGATGTGACGCGCCACCACCCCGCCCGCGAGTCGCAGCAACAGGTAGACGACGATGAACACCACCAGCATGGCGCAGGCCGCCGCCAGCCAGTCGGTGTGGATGAAGCCGCGGGCGATGCGAGCGGCGGGCGATAGGGTGAAGAGGGTGATGAGCGCCGCACCGACCAGCGCCACGAGCGCGGCCACCTCACGCGCGGCGCCGCGGGCGAAGCCGACGGCGGCGGAGACGCCGAGCAGGATCAGGACGATCAGGTCGAAGCGGGTCATCTGACCGGCCCCATCTAGTCCCAGATTCCGTCGTTCACACGGCCGACGAGGGCGGCGAGGCGATTTGTCCCGATGGCGGCCATGCCGGATTGGCCCTCGGCCTCGGCGGGGGCGAGCGCGCGGCGGAAGCCCAGCTTGGCGGCCTCCTTCAGCCGCGAATCCATGCGCGAGACGGCGCGCACGTCGCCGGAGAGGCTGATCTCGCCGAACACCACGCAGTCCTGCGGCAGGGCCTGATCAAAGGCGGAAGAGGCCAGCGCCGCGGCGGCGGCGAGGTCGGCCGCCGGCTCGGTGATGCGCAGGCCGCCGGCCACGTTCAGGTAGACATCGCGGTCGCCGAACGAGAGGCCGCAGCGCGCCTCCAGCACCGCCAGCACCATGGCGAGGCGCCCGGAGTCCCAGCCGACCACCGCGCGGCGCGGCGTGCCGTAGGCGCTGGGCGCGACCAGGGCCTGGAATTCGACCAGCACCGGGCGGCTGCCCTCGATGCCGGCGAAGACGGCGGCGCCCGCTGCGCGCTCCCCGGACGTGCCGAGGAACAGGGCGGATGGATTGCGCACCTCGGCCAGGCCCGCGTCCCCCATCTCGAAGACGCCGATCTCGTCTGTCGCTCCGAACCGATTCTTGGCCCCACGGAGGATGCGGAACGGGTAGCCGCGCTCGCCCTCGAAGGCGAGGACGGCGTCGACCATGTGCTCAATCACCCGTGGCCCCGCGATGGTCCCTTCCTTGGTGACGTGGCCGACCAGGATGACGGCGACACCCTTCTTCTTGGCCAGGCGCACCAGTTCGCCGGCGGCCGCGCGCACCTGGGTCACCGAGCCCGGGCCCGCCTCGTGGGCGTCGCTCCACAGCGTCTGGATGGAGTCGATGACCACCAGGTCGAAGACGTCGCGCTTCAGCCCTTCGAGGATCTCGCGCAGCGACGTCTCGGCGGCGAGGCGCACGGGCGCGTCGGAGAGACCCATGCGCTGGGCGCGGCTGCGCACCTGCTCGATGGCTTCTTCGCCGGAGATGTAGGCGCAGGCCGCGCCGTTTCGCGCGGCGTTGGCGGCGACCTGCAGCAGCAGGGTGGACTTGCCGACGCCGGGATCGCCGCCCAGCAGGATCGCCGAACCCGGCACCACGCCGCCGCCGCAGACGCGGTCGAACTCTTCGACGCCGGTCCTGATGCGGGGCGGCGCCAGGGTCGCGTCGGAGAGGCCCTCGAACGCCAGGCCCCGGCCGCGGGTGGTCTTGCTGGGCGCCAGCGCGCCGGGCGGGCGGCTGGTCAGCTCCTCGACCAGGGTGTTCCACGCGCCGCAGCCCGGGCACTGGCCCTGCCACTTGGTCTGCACCGAGCCGCAGGACTGGCAGGCGTAGACGGCGCCGTCGCGGGCCATGGGGTCTCCTGATTCGGGCTGGCAGCGAGTGTACCCGAGGGCGGGGCCGTGGTCTCGAACAAAAAGGGAACGGCGGTCGCCCGGGCTGTCAAGGCCGCTTCGCACGCGTAGACTTGGGCCGGGCAGGCTGGGAGTCGGGACGATGAACGTCGTCGAGCCGGAATCGCGCGCGGATCACATCCTGCTGCGGGCCAAGGACCTGATCCTGCGCCCGCTGCCCACCTGGGACGAGATCGACAAGGAAGACGCCACCATCGAGGGCCTCTACCGCTCGTGGGTGCTGCCGCTCGCGGCCGTGCCGGCGGTCTGCCAGGCGCTGGGGTGGCTGGCGTTCCACGGGGGCTGGCTGTTCGGCATCCGCTTCCACGTGAGCGTGCTGGGCATGCTGACGCAGGCGGCGGTGAGCTATGCGCTGACGCTGGTGGGCGTGTTCGTGATGGCGGTGGTGGTTGACGAACTGGCCCTGCGCTTCGGCGGCGAGCGCAGCCGCACACAGGCGTTCAAGCTGGTCAGCTACTCGGCCTGCGCGGCCTGGCTGGGCGGGCTCTTCCTGCTGCTGCCGGCGCCGGGCGGGGTGCTTGCCGCGTTGGCCGGCTGCTACAGCCTCTACCTGTTCTACCTGGGCTTGCCGAAGCTGATGCGCTCGGACCCGGACCAGACGCTGACGTATTTCGCGCTGGCGCTGGCAGCGATGATCGGGCTGGCGCTCCTGATGGGCATCCTGACCAGCTGCGCCGGCGGCTGGTACGGCCCTGTCTCGATCTACTGACGCTCAGTCGCCGCCCAGATAGACCCGCTCGGCGCGCGGGCTGAGACGCACCAGGATTTCGTGCGCGACGGTGCCGGCGGCGGCGGCCAGCTCGTCGAGTAGGGCGTTGGCGCCCAAGAGCTCGACAGGCTCACCGACAGTGGCGGGGGTGTCGCCGAGGTCGATGACGCAGAGGTCCATGTTGACCACCAGCAGGCGGCGCGGCGCGCCGGCGAACCAGGCCCGTCCGCCGCCCTTGGCGGCGCGGACGATGCCGTCGGCGTAGCCCGCCGCGACCGTGGCGACCCGCAGGGGCGCTTGCGCGGTGACCGTCTCGCCATAGCCGATCGCCTCTCCGGGCGAGACGGCGCGGATGCCGAGGATGGGTGCGGTCAGCGTGGCCACGGCCTTCAGGCGCTCGTCCGGACGTTCCAGCGGGCCGCCGCCGAACAGGCTGACGCCCGGCCGGACGACGTCGAAACGGTAGTCGGGCCCGAGGAAGACGCCGGCCGAAGCGGCGAGGCTGGCGGGCGCCTCGGGGAACAGCGCCCGCGCCTCGTGGAAGCGCTCGAGTTGGCGGGCGTTACGCGGGCTGTCCGGGCTGGAGGCGGAGCCCAGGTGACTCATCAAGAGCGTCACGTCGAGTCCGCGCAGGCGGTCGGCGGCGAGCCCCAGCGCGCGGGCGTCGTCCAGCGACAGGCCCTGGCGGTTCATGCCGGTGTCGACGTGCACCACGACGGGCAGGGGCCGTCCCGACTGGGCGGCGAAGGCGCAGGCGGCGGACACCTGCGGCAGGCTGAGCAGCGCCGGCGTGAGGCCGGCCTCAGCCAGCCGGGGTCCGGCGCTGGTCGTGAAGCCGTCCAGGATGCAGATGTCGGCGGGCCGGCCGGCGCCCAGTTGCGACCGCAGCGCCTCGCCCTCCGACAGGCGAGCCACGAAGAACCGCCGCGCACCCTCCGCCCAGAGCCGGCGGCCCACGGGGCCGATCCCGAGACCATAGGCGTCGGCTTTCAGCACCGGCGCCACTTCAGCGCCGGCGGCTTCGCGCTTCAGGGCGGCGTGGTTGTGGGCCAGCGTGTCGAGGTCGATGGTCAGGCGCGCGGCCGCGGCCTCGCTCATGCGGCGGGGCTCAATGCATCTCGTAGCGGCCGGAGTCGCGGGCGAGGTTGCCGAACTTGGTGAGGTCCTCGTTGAAGCTGAGCTTCACGACGCCGATGGGGCCGTGGCGCTGCTTGCCGATAATGACCTCGGCCAGGCCCTTCACCTGGTCCATCTGTTCCTGCCACTTGAAGTGCTCCTCGCTGCCCTCGCGGGGCTCGAGGCGCGAGAGGTAGTAGCTCTCGCGGTAGATGAACATGACCATGTCGGCGTCCTGCTCGATCGAGCCGGATTCGCGAAGATCGGCCAGCTGGGGCTTCTTGTCCTCGCGGTTCTCGACCTGGCGGCTGAGCTGGGCCAGCGCGATGACCGGGATCGAGAGCTCCTTGGCCAGCGCCTTCAGGCCCTGAGTGATCGCCGAGACCTCCTGCACCCGGTTCTCCTGGCGGCTGGAGGTCCCCATGGTGATGAGCTGCAGGTAGTCGATGATCAGGAGGTCGAGGCCGACGGTGCGCTTCAGCCGCCGCGCGCGGGCCGTGAGCTTGGCCAGCGTGATGCCGCCCGTGTCGTCGATGTAGAAGGGCGCGTCCTGGATCTCGAGCGCGGCGTCGCGGACGCGGCCGAACTCGCTGGCGTCGATCTCGCCCTTGCGCAACCGGTCGCCGGAGACGCCCGAGACCTCGGCCAGGATACGCATGGCCAGCTGGTCGGCGCTCATTTCCAGCGAGAAGAAGGCCACGACGCCGCCGCGGACGGTCTTGCGGCTGCCGTCGGGCTGGGGCTCCCAGGCGTAGCTGCGGGCCACGTCGAAGCCGACGTTGGACGCGAGCGCCGACTTCCCCATCGAGGGCCGCGCGGCGATGATCACGAGGTCGGACGGGTGCAGGCCGCCGATCTTGGAGTCGAGGTCGATGAGGCCGGTGGAGAGGCCGGCCAGGCCGCCGTCGCGGGAGTGGGCCTCGGCGGCCAGGGTGACGGCCCCTTGCAGGGCGTCGGAGAAGCTGACGAAGCCTGAGGAGACGCCGCCGGTCTCGGCCAGCGAATAGAGCTGCTGCTCGGCCTGTTCGATCTGGTCGCGGGCGGAGAGCTCGGCGTCGCCTTCGGTGGCCGATTGGGCGATCTCGCCGCCGATGCGGATCAGGTCGCGGCGCAGCGCCAGGTCGTAGACGGCGCGGGCGTAGTCGGGCGCGTTGGCGGCCGGCGGCGCGCGATCGACCAGGGCGGCGAGGTAGCGCACGCCGCCCAGCTCTTCGAAGCCGGCGTCGCGGCCGAACTGCTCGGCCAGCAGCAGCGGGTCGGCCAGCTGGCCCTTGCGGATGGCGCCCTCGACGGCGGCGAACAGGCGCTGGTGGAACGGCTCGAAGAAATGGCGCGCCTGCAGGTTGTCGCCGATGCGTTCGAAGGCGGCGTTGTCGTAGAGCAGCGCGCCCAGCAGGGCCTGCTCGGCTTCGAGGTTGGCGGGCGCATGCGGGATCGCGACGTCGTTGGAAGGCGGACGCAGGTCGAGCGCGGGAACGAGGGCCATGGGCGTACCGATAGCTCAAGGGCTCGGCGCCGCGCATGGACAGAAGCGCGCACGCGGCGAATCACCCACACCATTTTGAACCCTGTGGACAGAGCTCCGCCACAGCGCCCCAGCTCGAGCGACTCCCGTCCTCCCATCGCCTCAGCGGTCACACCACCACCCCTGCCCCTCCTCCATCGAGGAGGAGGGGTGGGTCGGGGCCTACCAGTTCACACTGAGGCGCGCGTAGACGAAGCGGCCTTCGAAGCCGAACGGCGAGAACGACGTAAACGGCGCGGCGCCGGTCGTGTTCAGCGCCTGCGGGATCTGGCGCGGATAGGCGTCGAACAGGTTGTCGGCGCCGATCGCGACGGTCACGTCGTGCGGCAGGGTGTAGCGGCCTTCGAGGTCCCAGACCGTGCGCTCGCCGGTGTGCACGTCAGCGCTCTGCGTGGTGCCGGGCGACAGCACGTCGCCGTAGAACGTCGAGCGCAGGGTCGCGCCGAAGTTCCCGCGGCGCCAGTCGGTCTGCAGCGTCGCCTTGGTGCGCGGCGTGCCGTGCTCGAAGCGTTGCGTGGCCTGACGCGCGAACAGCGACGTCGGCGTCGGCAGGATCGTCTGCTTGGTGAAGGGCGTCTTGGTGACCTTCAGCTGGTTGTCGTTGAACGAGCCGGTGAAGTTGAAGTCGCCCAGCATGTCGTCGGACCACTTGTAGGTGGCGACCACGTCGACGCCCTGGGTGCGGGTGTCGACGCCGTTGACGAAGAAGCGGGCGGCCGAGGCGCCGAACGGCTGCAGGAGGTCGAAGACCACCCGCGCGTTGGTTCCCGGCGCCGCCGTGCCGCTGCCGGTCAGCGTCTCGGAGAGCACGATGCGGTCGTCGACGTCGATCTCGTAGCCGTCGACCGTCAGTTCGAAATTGCCGACGTGGAAGACGCCGCCCAGCGAGAAGTTGCGCGACGTCTCGGGCTTCAGCGGCTCGCCGCCCAGCGCCTTGCCGGTCGGGCTGATCGACGGGAACGTACCGGTGTCGAACGGCACGCCGTTGATGAACAGGATCGCTGTCGAGGTGAAGTACTGCTGCTGCAGCGACGGTGCGCGGAAGCCGCTCTCGGCCGAGCCGCGCAGGGCGAGGTTCGGTGTGATCTCGAAGCGGCCCGAGACCTTGCCGTTGGTGGTGTCGCCGAAGTCGGAATAGTGCTCCTGGCGAACGGCGCCCGACAGCGTCAGGCGGTCGAGGACCTTGCCTTCGAGGGCGAGGTAGATCCCGACGTTGTTGCGGCTCTTGTTGACCTCGTTGTCCGGCTGGAAGCCGGAGAAGCCGCGCGAGCCGAGCGCCAGGGTCGGAGCGACCGTGCCGCGGACGTAGGAGCCCGGTTCGCCGGCGCCGATCGAGTACTCCTCGTTGCGCGCTTCCAGGCCGAACGCGACGTTCAGCGGGCCGGCGAGGCCCACGTCGAAGTCACGGCTGAAGTCGGCGTTGCCGACAAGCTGATCGTAGGTCAGCGAACCCGCGTAGAACGAGTGCGGCGACGTCGGGCCCAATGACGGGTTGAGCGTGTGCTCGACACCGTATTTCAGGCGGTTCCAGCCGTAGTCGATGGAGAAGCTGGACTTCCAGCCGGCGATCTCGCCCTTCAGCAGGCTGCCGATCGACCAGTCGTCGGAGTGGGTGTTGATCAGCGGCAGGTAGCCGTTCGGGTAGACCGACGGGATGTTCTGGGTCGCGTCGTTCGGGGCGCGGAAGGTGGCCGCGGTCTCGGAGTGACGCCGTTGGCCGCCGCCCCAGATGTTGAGCTGCCAGTCGCCGATCGGCTTGGCCGAATTGACGTAGAAGGTCTGCTCCTCGACGTCGCCGTCGCCGAAGCGGGAGGTGACCCCCAAAAGCGGGAAGCGCGGGTCGTTGTCGGAACGGTTGGTCGGCAGGAAGTGGCGGTACTGGGCCGACAGCGTCACGGAGCCGTCGCCGAACACCTTCAGGCCCTGCCAGGCCGAGATGGTGGTGTCCTGGCCGTCGCCGATGTCGCCGCTGCGGCCGTAGAGGCCCTGGATGTGCGTGAGGTGCTCGCCGTAGGTCACCGAGGCGCCGCCGCCGTGGTCGGACTGGCGCAGGCCGATGTTGATCACGCCGGCGATGGCGTCGGAGCCGTAGAGGGCCGAGGCGCCGTCGCGCAGCACCTCGATGCGGTCGATGGCGACTTCGGGGATGGTGTTCAGGTCGACGGCGGCGGAGCCGCGGCCCACCGAGCCGTTCAGGTTCACAAGCGCCGAGGAGTGGGCGCGCACGCCGTTGATCAGCACCAGCGTCTGGTCGGGTCCCTGGCCGCGCAGGGTGGCCGGACGCACGCTGTCGGTGCCGTCGGTGTTTGACGGGCGCGGGAAGTCGATGGAGGGCACCGCGGCCGCCAGCGCGGCGGCGAGTTCGGTCTGGCCTTGCTTCTGCAGCGCCGTGGCGTTCACGACGTCCACCGGCGACAGCGACTCCAGTCGTGACCGCGGCTCGGCGCGGGTGCCCGTCACCACCAGTTCCTCGGTGGTGACGGAGGCCGGCGCGGCGGCGGCGTTTGTCGGCTTGGTCTGCGCGACGGCAGAGGTGGCGAGCAGGCTCACGGCCGAGGCGGCGGCAAACAGCGCTACGCGAGATGTCATGGAAAACCCCTTGGAAATCAGCCCCGTCGACAGGGTCGAATCAGCGTTATCAGCATTTACCTAGGCCGCGGGACGCGGGCTCGAAATGACATAATTGCAACAGCGGTCGGCCAAAAGGGCGCAATCGTGCCCTTTTCGGGGGTGTGCGGTTTCGCGAGTAACTTCAGCGACTTGTTCAGAACGATGTTCGATCAAACGCGACCTGATCGGCGGATTTGCACGCGAGGCCCGGAACGACCAAAGTCGCG
>Ga0308175_100002072_pt1 | contig 13635 bp, 10 predicted proteins | sample PhyCR1_3_FD_203893 | JGI IMG/M metagenome (GOLD analysis project Ga0308175, IMG submission 203893) | Soil microbial communities from UC Gill Tract Community Farm, Albany, California, United States - DLSLS.C.R1 | ecosystem: Environmental > Terrestrial > Soil > Agricultural land | place: USA...
ATCGCCGTGGTCGAGGTAGCGTTGTGGCCAAGCATTACGGCGGCGCTAGAAGTTCAGCCGCGCGCCAAGGGTGAGGCTGCGGCCCGGCGCCGGTTCGTAGTAACGGCCGTTGCCGTCGTTGACGATCACCGAGCCGACGATGTGCCGGTCGAACAGGTTGTCCAGCCGTGCGCTCAGGCCCAAGCGCGTATTCCCCAACGCCAGACCGTAGCCGAGGTCCAGCCCTGTGCGCAGGTAACCGGGTGCCTGGGCACTGTTGCGGTCGTCCACCGGCACGGCGCCGACGCCCTCGAACTCGACACCGCCGCGCCAGCCCAGCTCGCCGCCGCGTTCCAGCCGCAGCGAACCGTAGCGTCGCGGCACGCCGGGGATGCGCGTGCCGGCAGGCACCGCCATGTCGGGAACCTGGCACGGCGTGCCGGTGCAGGCGAGAAAACCGCTGCGGAAGCGTGCCTCCAGCCAGGTCATGCCCAGCCGCAGGCGCCAGCCGTGGCCGAGTTCGCCATGCAACGCCAACTCGGCGCCCTGCCGCCGGCTGCGGCCGACATTGCGATAGGTGGAGCGGCCGTCGTGATTGCTCGCCACTGCCAGCTCGTTGCGGCTGTCGGCACGGAACAGCGCCAGTTCCAGCCCCAGCGCAGCGTGCGGATGCCACTTCAGGCCCAGCTCTTCGTTGCGGCTGCGCACCGGGCGCAGGTCGAATGCCAGGCCCGCGCCGCCGTCACGGCGGTAGCCCAGTTCGTTGAAGGTGGGCGTCTCGAAGCCTTCGCCGAAGCTGGCGTAAAGCCGCAGTTGCGCGGTGGGCCGGTAGTCGAGCCCGGCCACCGGGGTGGTCGCGGCATAGCGCGTGCGACCGCTGTCGTCCGGGTTGTCTGCGCTGACGTAGCGATCGCGCGTGCGGAAGGCCACCACGCTGTGGCGTGCGCCAAGCAGCAGCGACCAGCGTTCGGCCACATGCCAGTAGAGCTGGGCATATTCGTCCAGCGCCTGCACGCGATCGCGCTGGTCGCGGCGCAGCGCGCCGGCGACGCCCAGCGTGTTCGCGATGAAGTTCTCGAAACCGCGGCGATGCTGGCCCTGGGCGTCCCAGCTCGAACCGAGCACCAGTTCGAATGGGCGTCCAAACGCCTGACCGCGACGCGTCCAGCGCGCGTCGGCGCCGCCATAGGTCCCATCGAGGTCGACCACACCGCCGGCACTGAGCGGGCTTTGCTGGGCCATCGCGGGAATCGACAGTACCTGGGTCACGGCGCGTTGCCCGGCATAGCCCATCAGGCGCAGGCCGTCGGACGCACCACCGCTCTCCCAGATGGCCCCGAGTTGCTGCTGCTGCACCGTCTTGCGCGTGTCGAAGGCGAACGCAGCCGCGACCGCCTGGCGCGGATCGGCTCGCCACTGCGCGCGGGTCAGCCCCAGCGGATCCTGCGCCTGCGGCTGGGAGAGTGTGTTGAGCACGACGGTGAGCGTGCGTCCCGCGCCCAGCTCGAAGCCCAGCCGCGCATTGCCCCAGGTGCGCTGCGCGCGGCTGTGCGCACGGTAGCCGTCGGTGCGGAAATGGCCCAGCGTGAGGTTGTAGTCGAGCGGGCCGGCGATGCCACGGGCGCCGGCGCCCAGCCGCAGGCTGGCGTCGGCACCGGCGAAGGCTTCCAGTGTGCGCACCGGCACTGGCCCGCCCTCGGCGCTCCACAACTGCACCACGCCGCCGGAGGAGTTGCCGTACAGCGCGGAGAACGGCCCGCGCAGCACCTCCACCCGATCGGCCGCGGCCAATGCGAAATGCGACAGCTGGCCCTGGCCGTCGGGCATGGTGGCCGGGATGCCATCGGCATACAGGCGCACCCCGCGCACGCCAAAGGTTGCACGCGAGCCGAAACCACGGATCGACAGCTGCTCGTCCTGCGCGTAGTTCTGCCGATCGCGCGCCAGCACGCCCGGCACGCCGACCAGTGCCTCGGACAGGTTCACGCCCGGCTTGCCGCTGCGGCCGGTGGCGACCGGCACGTCGGCCAGGGCGGCCGGCAGATCGAAGGGCGGGATATCCAGCCGCATCGCCTGCACCGGCACCGGCGGCAGCTCGGTAACGGTTTGCGCCGGCAGCGCCAGCGGCCATCCCGCGATGATCACCATCCATGCTGCACGCCCCACCGGCCCACTCCCGACCCAAAACGGTCATGTTGCGTGCGCGGCTGTGCAGGGCCCGTCTCGCCCCGGCCGCGTCCGTTGGTGATAATCGACCGATGCGCCGACCTCTCCCCCGGGCTTTCGCCCCCGTGCTGATCCTCCTCGCGCTGGCCGCAGTCGTGCCGGCCAGCGCGCAGGACACCTCCCGCCAGCAGGCCGAGGCCCGCCAGCAGCTGGCCGAGCTGCGCAGCAAGATGCAGGCGCTGGCCCGCGAGCAGGCGCAGACCGCCGCCCATCGCGACAGCGCCAACGCCGCGCTCGCGCGCCAGGCCAACGCGCTGGCCGACGCCGGGCGCGCGCTGCACGAGGCCGATGCGGCGCTTGCCGCCAAGCAGCAGGAGCTGGAACAGCTGCAGCAGCAACGCGGCGAGTTGCAGCAACGCCTGGCCGGCCAGCGCGCCGCGATCGCCGACCTGCTGCGCGCCACCTACACGCTCGGCCGCGGCACCGACCTGCGCCTGCTGCTGGGTGACCAGGACCTGGCGCAGATCACCCGCGCGCTCGCCTACTCGAAATACTTCCAGCAGGACCGCGCCGCGCGGGTGGCCCGCTTGATGGAGGAACTGGGCCACCTGCAGCAGCTGGAAGCCGACATCACCGCCGAGCAGCAGGCCCTGGCCGCCAGCCGCGCCGAACGCGCCGGCAAGGCGCAGGTGCTGGTCGCACAACGCAGCGCGCAGCAGAAGCTGGTCGCCCAGGCCAACGCCAAATACAAGGACGAGGCCCAGCGGCTGGCCGCGATGAAGCAGAACGCGCAGTCGCTCGATCAGCTGGTCGACAAACTGCAGCGGGCGATCGAGGAGGCCGCGCGCGAAGCGGCGCGCAAGGCACGGCCGAGCCCTGCCGCGCCGGGCCGCTCCGGCGGCAAGGCGGACATCCGCGGCAACCTGCCCTGGCCGGCCGCAGGCGCGGTGGTCAATTACGGCAACGGTGTGCTGATCAAGGCCGCCGGCGGCAGTGAAGTGCACGCGGTGGCGCGCGGACGGGTGGTCTACGCGGCATTCCTGCGCGGCTACGGCATGCTGATCATCCTCAACCACGGCGACGGCTGGATGAGCATGTACGGCAACAACGAAAGCCTGCTGCATGGTGTCGGCGATCAGGTTGAAGCCGGCCAGGCGCTCGGCACCGCTACGCCACCGACCGGGATCAACACCGGCGTGTATTTCGAGCTGCGGCAGGGCAACAAGCCGGTCGATCCGCGTGGCTGGCTGGCCAAGCGGCGTTGACGCCCTCCTCGCTGGCCCGCAGGCTAGCTTCTGAACGACCGCACCCGTGCGCGGTCGTAATCCGATAAGTCCAGGAGTCTTCGCATGCATCCGTTCCCCCGCGCACTGGCCTGCGCCGTGACCACCGCGCTGCTGTTCGCGCCGCTGCATGCGCAGGATGCCCCGGCCCACGCCACCAGCGCGCCGGCGCCCGCCGCCTCGGCCAGCGTGCCCGACCGCGTAAACCTGGACGACGTGCGCAACTTCAGCCGCGTCTACGAGGTGATCCGCCAGGCCTACGTCGAGCCGGTCGACAACAAGACCCTGATGAAGGCTGCCATCAGCGGCATGCTGAGCGGACTGGACCCGCACAGCGAATACCTCGACAAGCAAGGCCTGGAGCAGCTGTCCGAAGACACCACCGGCCAGTACAGCGGCCTGGGCATCGAAGTGCTGGAGGTCGATGGCGCCCTGCGCATCATCGCGCCGATCGACGACACGCCGGCCGCGCGCGCCGGCATCAAGCCGGGCGACACCATCGCCAAGATCGACGGCAAGGCGGTCGATCCGGACAACGTCGACGACATGTTCAAGCAGCTGCGCGGTGAGCCGGGCAGCAAGATCACCTTGACCATCCTGCACGAAAAGAGCGATCAGCCGATCGACATGCACCTGGTGCGCGAGCAGATCTCGGTAGCCAGCGTGAAGCTGCGTGAACTGGAGCCTGGCTATGTCTACATCCGCATCAGCCAGTTCCAGGAGGACACCGCCAGCGACCTGGAGAAGAAATTCGCCGATTACGCCAGCAAGCATGGCCAGCCCAGGGGCGCCGTGCTCGACCTGCGCTCCAACCCCGGCGGCCTGCTGACCACCGCGGTGGCAGTCAGCGACGATTTCCTCGATGCCGGCGGCATCGTCAGCACGCGCGGCCGGCTGGCGGACTCCAACCTCAAGTTCAGTGCGCATCCAGGCGACCTGCTCAACGGTGTACCGATCGTGTTGCTGGCGGACAACGGCACCGCGTCGGCCGCGGAAATCGTGTCCGGTGCACTGAAGGACAACCATCGCGCGTTGATCGTGGGCCGGCGCACGTTCGGCAAGGGCGTGGTGCAGACCGTGCTGCCGCTGGACGCCGACCATGCGGTCAAGCTCACCACCGCGCGCTACTACACGCCCAGCGGTACCTCGATCCAGGCCGAAGGCATCAAGCCCGATATCGCGCTGGCCGACCTCACCGTGAACCCGGCCGACAGCGGCGCCGAGCCGATCAATTCCGAGGCCGACCTCAAGCACCACCTCGCTAACGAAAATACTGCCATCAGCCAGGACATCGACAACGATGGCAGCGCCGCCAACGCCAAACTGGCGACCGAGGACTACACCCTGGCGCAGGCGTTGAACATCCTGAAGGGGCTGGCGCTCGGGCATCCCGCACCCGCCGGGCGGTAACCTCCGCCGCCGGGACGCGCCACTGCGGGGCACAAACAAAAGCGGCCCCCATTGGGGGCCGCGTGTTTTTTGCGACAAACCGGGCGATCAGAACAACGCGCGCATCTTCTTCATCGCGTTGGCTTCGACCTGGCGGATGCGCTCGGCGGAAACACCGTACTCGTCGGCCAGATCCTGCAGCGTGGCCTTGCTGTCGTTGAGCCAGCGCCGCTGGATGATGTCTCGCGAGCGGTCGTCCAGCTTCTGCAGCGCGCTGGAGAGGGTGTCCATCTGGTTGTTGGCCTGGTCCGCGTCCGACACGTTGTCGTAGGGATCGGCGCCGTCGTCGATCAGGAAGGCTTCCGGTGCGGGGCGGGCGGTGTCGTCGGTATCGGTCGGCGCATCGAAGCCGATGTCGCGGCCGGACAGGCGCGACTCCATCTCGCGCACGGTCGCCTCCGGCACACCCAGATCCTTGGCCACTACGCGCACTTCCTCGGCGTTCATCCAGCCCAGGCGCTTCTTGCTCTTGCGCAGGTTGAAGAACAGCTTGCGCTGGGCCTTGGTGGTGGCGACCTTCACGATGCGCCAGTTGCGCAGGATGAACTCGTGCATCTCGGCGCGGATCCAGTGCACCGCGAAACTGACCAGCCGCACGCCCTGGTCGGGATCGAAGCGCTTGACCGCTTTCATCAGGCCGATGTTGCCTTCCTGGATCAGGTCGCCCAGTTGCAGGCCGTAGCCGGAATAGCCGCGCGCAACGTGGACCACGAAACGCAGGTGCGACATCACCAGCTTCTTGGCCGAATTCAGATCATTTTCTTCGTTGAAGCGGCGCGACAGCGCCTGCTCCTCGTCATGGCTCAGCACCGGAATGCGGTGCACGGCCGAGATGTAGGCATCCAGGCTGCCGACGACGCTGGGAATCGGCAGGTTGGCGGTCACCAGGGCTTGGGACATGTGGAACCTCCGGTAGGTAAATCGCAGTTTAGCACTCGCTATATGAGAGTGCTAAAGAGGCGAGAAGTTCGCTGCGTGATTTATTGTACCGAATCGTACAGCAATAAAGGCGGCAGTGCCAGCCTTCGCCGTGCGGTCATGCCGCCATTGTCCATGACGACGATCTATCGGCCGTGAACTGGGGCTTCGATCAGCGCCCGCGGCGGCAACGACCAGTCGATCGGCGCCTGGCCAAGGCCCTGCAGGTAACGATTGGCAGCGGAAAAATGCCCGTTGCCGATGAAGCCGCGATGGGCCGACAACGGCGAGGGATGTACCGAGCTGAGCACCAGGTGCCGGCCTGGGTCGACCAGTTTGCCCTTGCGCTGCGCGTAGGCACCCCAGAGCAGGAACACCAGCCCTTCGCGCTCACGGTTGAGCGCCTCGATGGCGGCGTCGGTGAAGCCTTCCCAACCCTTGTTCTGGTGCGCCCCGGCGTGGCCCTGCTCGACCGTCATCACGCTGTTGAGCAACAGCACGCCCTGGTCGGCCCACGGCGTAAGGCAGCCATGATCAGGCCGCGCGATGCCAAGGTCACGTTCGATCTCCGCAAAGACGTTGGCCAGCGACGGCGGCACCGCCACGCCCGGCCGCACCGAAAAGCACAGACCGTGCGCCTGGCCCGGGCCGTGATAGGGATCCTGGCCGAGGATCACCACCCTTACGCTGCCGAAAGGGGTATGCGCGAAGGCGTTGAAGATGTCCGGACCGGGCGGGTAGATGACTTTGCCGGCGCGTTTTTGCGCGCGCAGGAACTCGGCCAGCACGCGCATCTGCGGGCGTTCGAGGTAATCGCCCAGGCGTGCCTTCCAGGACGGCTCCAGGCGAACGCGTTCGTCCTCGGCGGTTCCGCTCACGCGCCTTCGGTCCGCTCGCGCAGGTGCTTGGCCACGCGCAACTGGAACAGCAGCTTGGTCACCAGCAGCTTCTCCTCGACCGGCTTCTCGACCAGGTCGTTGGCACCGGCGCGCAGCAGCGCGGCCTGGTTGGCCGGGTTCTCGTCACCGGTCATCACCAGCACCGGCAGCTGGCCCTTGCCGTAGTCGAAATGGCTGCGGATGCGCTCGAGCAGGTCGCCGCCGGTGAGTTCGCCCTTCAGGCTGACGTCGGTGAGCACCACGTCGGCGCCGATGTTGCCCTGCGCACGATCGGTTTCCAGCATGGCCAGGGCGTCCTCCACGCTGACCACGTGGCGCACGGTCAGGCCGATCTTTTCCAGCATGCGGCGGGTGGCCAGCGCGACCACGCGGCTGTCTTCCACGTACAGCACGGTGCCCTCGGCGGTCGCCTCGGGCCGCACGTAGCCGCGGATGAAGTCGGCCAGGGCCTGGAAGCCGAGCGACTTGTCGAAGTAGTCGGTGACGTGTTCGCCCAGCGTGCGCTTGTGCAGGCGGGCGTCGACGTCGCCGGACACCACCACGATCGGCACGTAGGCCTGCGCCGATTCGCGCACGTGCCGGGCCAGCTCGAGCCCGTCCATGTCGGGCAGGCGCAACGCCGTGGTGATGAAGTCGAACGGGCCCTGCTCGAGCAGCTCGCGCGCCTCGGCGCCGCTGCCGCAGCCGACCAGCTCGGCCTCGGACAGCTCGGCCTGGAGCACTCGCGTGATCAGCTGGCGAACCACCTTGGAGCCGTCCACCACCAGCACCCGCGGAGCGGTGTCGGCGCTACGGCTGCCAATGCCTGCGTTCATGCCCCACCCATCCACATCGACCGCCCCAACGTGCGCCCCGCGCGCACGGCAGGCCTATCTTGCACCATTGCGTCCCGCGCCGGATGCGAAGGCGGTCACCCGGGCAAGCACCCGCCTCAGGCCGCCTTGCGCAACTGCCAGGCGCTGACCAGCCGCGCACCTACCCAACCCAGCACTGCCGCCATCAGCGGTACGGCCAGCAACAGCCACCAGGGCAAGGCTCCGAGCGTGAGGCTACCGCCGTAGGCGCGATCCAGTTCAGCCGCCGGGCCGGCGAGCGCCAGTTCGATCGCCAGTGCCAGAAGCGAGGCCAGCGCACCGCCGAAGAGCCCATACCAGATGCCCGCATAGAGATAGGGCCGCCGCACGAACGCGCGGCTGGCGCCGACCAGCAGCAGCACGCCGATTTCCTCGCTGCGGCTGGCGATATCGGTGCGCACGGTGTTACCGACCACCAGCAGCGCCCCCAGCGCAAGCAGCCCGGCCAGCACGAGCACCACCCGATGCCCGATGCCCAGCAGCGCGTCCAGCCGCTGTCGCCACTGGCCGCTGTCCTGTACCAGCTCGACCGCGCGCTCGCCGCGCAGCGAGTCGGTCAGCCGGTTCACCGCCAAAGCATCCAGCCCGGATCGGGGCTGCACCAGCAGCACCCACGGCAGCGGGTTGGCATCGTCCAGCGCGTGCACCGCGCCGGAAAAGCCCTGCAGGGTGGCCAGCTCGTCCAGACCCTGCTGCGGCGTCTTGATCGTCACTGCCGCCACGTCCATGCGGCCACGCAGTTCGCTGGCGAGCAGGTTGGCCTGGGCGCCGGCCTGGTCGGCCTTCAGGAACACGCTGATCGCCGGGTTCTTGCCTAGTGCATTGCCCATCGATTGCACATTGGCCAGCAACAGGTAGAACGCCAGCGGCAGCGCCAGCGCCAGACCAAGCACCGCCACCGTCATCAGCGTGCCGAGCGGGCGGGCGCCGAGCCGGCGCAGGCTCGCCGTGGCGCTCCATCCGTGGTGCTCGCGCCAGCCGGCCAGGCGGCGCCCGTGGCTGCGCTCGCTCCGCGGCGCGGTCTTTCCGGTAACGGCCGGTGCGTTCACAACACCTCCTCGGAGGCGATGTCCGCGACCAGTCGGCCATGGTCGAGCACCACCACGCGCTTGTGCATGCGTTTGATCAACGGCAGGTCGTGACTGGCGACCAACACGGTGGTGCCGATGTCCTGGAATTCGGCAAACAGACCCATGATCTCCACCGCCAGCTGCGGGTCGAGATTGCCGGTGGGTTCGTCGGCGATCAGTACCGCCGGGCGCGCCACGATGGCGCGGGCGATGCCGACGCGCTGTTGCTCGCCGGTGGAAAGCGAATCGGGCAGCTGCCGCTCGTACGCCAGCAGGCCGACTTTCTCCAGCGCGGCGCGCACGCGGCGGCTGCGCTCGGCCGGCGCGATGCCACCGATCATCAGCGGCAGCTCGACGTTGGCAAAGACCGTGCGATCCATCAGCAGTCGATGGTCCTGGAACACCATGCCAAGCCTTCGCCGCAGTCTGGGAACGCCGCTGCGACCGACCTTGGCGAGGGCTTGCCCGTCCACCACGATCTGGCCGTGCGAAGGCCGCTCGATCAAGGCGATCAGCTTGAGCAGCGTGCTCTTGCCGGCGCCCGAATGGCCGGTGACGAAGGCCATTTCACCGGCCGCCACCTCGAAGGACAACTGGGAGAGCGCCTCATGGCCACCCTCGTAGCGCTTGCTCACCTGCTCGAAGCGGATCACCGCGTGTGGTTCCTTGTGCCGCACCAGCGGCAAAGGATACGGGATGCGTCGGCCCGCGTCGCTCCGTGGGAAAAGGCGAGTCTTTTGTAGGAGCCCACTCGTGGGCGATGCGTTTGGCTCGATCCATCAGAGCATGGGCATCGCCCGCGAGCGGGCGCCTACAGGGATGCTTTGCTTGGTCCATCAGAGCAAGAGCATCGCTCGCGAGCGAGTCCCTGCTCCGATGGGTCAAATCTCCCCCCTGGGGCTGGCCCCTTCCTCAGCGACCGGTGAACAGCCGCGTCAGCCGGCGGAAGAAGCCGGGCTTCTTGCTCGCCGGTTCGTTCACGCCGGACTGCACGGCCACCTGACGCGACGGCCGCGAAGGGCCGGCGCCGCGTTCACGCGGCGGCTTGCGCTCGCCATGCGGCGCACGGTTTTCGGTCGATGCAGCGGCCTGCGGCGCGGCATTGTCGCCACCCTCGCGGCGACGGCCACGGCCGCCGCGGCGACGACGGCGCTTGTGCACGCCCTCGCCATCCTCCGCGGTCGGCGCACTGACCGGTGCGGCTGGGTGGGTGGCAACCACGCCCGGCTGCGGCTCGGTCGCCACGGCGACCTCGCCCTCCGCGCGTGGCGGCCGCGGCGCATGCGGCGGGCGTCCTTCGCGCGGTCCACGCTCGCCGCTGCGCGCGCCTTGGCGCGGACGGCCACCGGACGGCTTGCGCTCGTCGCCGCGCGGTTCGACCTTGTCGCCGAACTGCGCGCTGTCGGCCGCGGCGTCGGCAACAAACTGCGCGTCGATTTCGCGCGGCTTGGGCATGATCAACATGTCCGGCTCGACCGTCGCCACCGGGATTTTCTGCCCGATGTAGGTTTCGATGTCCGGCAGGCTCATCGCGTACAGGTCGCAGGCGAAGCTGACCGCGTCGCCCTCGGCACCCAGACGCGCGGTACGTCCGATGCGATGCACGTAATCCTCGGCGTCCTGCGGCAGGTCATAGTTGAAGACGTGGCTGACCGCCGGAATGTGCAGGCCGCGCGCGGCGACGTCGGTGCACACCAGCATGTCGAGCTGGCCGTCCTGGAAGCGCTGCAGCAGCTTCTGGCGCTTCAGCTGCGGCACGTCACCGGAGAGCGCGCCGACGCGGTAACCCTGGCGCTTGACCCGTTCGGTGCTGCGGCTGGGCTTTTCGCGCTCCAGCAGGTTGAGCAACAGCGGCATCTTCTCTTCCTTGGCCGGGAAGTAGACGACCTGGCGCACCTTGTCGGCGGTGATGTTGTCGGTCTCCACCACCAGCTTCTCGGCCTCGTGCATATGCTCGTAGGCCAGCTCCAGCACGCGGTGGCTGAGCGTGGCCGAGTACAGCAGCACCTGGCGCTGTTCGCGCGCGGGCAGCCGGCGGAAGATGAAACGCACGTCCTTGATGAAGCCCAGATCGAACATGCGATCGGCCTCGTCGATCACCATCACTTCGACGCCGTTCAAGCCGAACACCTGCTGCTTGTAGTAGTCGAGCAGGCGGCCGGGAGTGGCGATGATGATGTCGCAGCCGTCTTTCAACTGCTGGCGCTGCTTGTCGTAGTCGACGCCGCCGTAGATCAGCGCGGTCTTCAGGCCGGTGTGACGGCCGATGCTGCGGGCGTCCTTGTCGATCTGGATCGCCAGTTCGCGGGTCGGCGCGATGATCAGCGCGCGCGGGTCGGAATCCTTGCGCTCGGCCACCGCCGGCCGGGTCAGCAGGCGGTTCATCAGCGAGACCAGGAAGGCGCAGGTCTTGCCGGTGCCGGTCTGCGCCTGGCCGGCGACGTCGCGGCCGGTCAGCGCCACCGGCAGGGTCAGCGCCTGGATCGGCGTGCAGCGGGTGAAGCCGGCTTCGTCGAGGCCCTGCTGCAGCAGCGGATGGAGGTCGAAGTTGGTGAAGAAGGTGTCAGTCAGTACGGTTTCGGACATGGGTCATCGTTTGGGAGTGCGGGCGGCCGCAAGGCAGGCCCGGTTCCGCTGCCAGGCAGGCGCGGAACGGTTGAGGGTTGCGGGGCGGCCGACCGCGCGTGCGTCCTGCCGATCCGTCGGGGACCGGGCTGCGCGCGCACCGTCGCTCATCTCGCCGGTGGAGGCTGGGACCGACGGCTCCGCTGGCATAGGCGAACGGGCTGATAAGGTACAGCCGGCTTGCCTATGACAACGGAACCCTCCGTCGCCACCCTTGAATCGCTTGAATCGCGACCCGAGTTACGCTGGAATGGAGGCCTGCCGCAATGGCAAATCCCCGCAGTCTTCCGGTTCGAACCCGCGCAACATGGGCATCCAAGTGTAGCCGATGCCGGCCGCGCGGTCCCAAACCTCCTTCCACGCGACCATGGAGACCCTGGTGAGCGACCTGATTACCCACGTCAACGACGATGCCTTCCAGAACGAAGTGCTTGAGTCCGACACCCCCGTGTTGCTCGATTTCTGGGCCGAATGGTGCGGCCCGTGCAAGGCCATCGCGCCGATGCTCGATGAGCTGGCCAAGCAATACGAAGGCAAGCTGCGCATCGTCAAGCTGAACATTGACGAGAACCAGAAGACTCCACGCACCTATGGTGTGCGCGGCATCCCGACCCTGATGGTGTTCAAGCATGGCAAGGTCGAGGCCACGCAGATCGGCGCGGTCAGCAAGGGCCAGCTCAGCCAGATGATCGACAAGGCGCTCTGAAGCGCCGTTCCCGCCGCGCGCGCTTTACGGCGCCGCGCGGCGGATGCTAGATTTCCTCAACGACCGTGGGGCGGTCTGCTCGCCCCTCCAGCGCGTATCGCGCAACGCTCGTCCTCCCTCCTGCTCTCTAACGGCGCCCCCACGAGGTTTGCCCGTGTCCGATATCGAAACCCAAGACCCGTCCGACGCCAAGCGCGCCGAACCCAAGAGCGCCGACGCACCGCGCACCCGTGCGCCACGCAAGTCGGCTGCCGAGAAGGCGGCTGCCGCGGCGGCCACTCCGGCGCCCGCTGCAGCACCAGCACCGGCCCAAGCTCCCGCTCCTGCTCCGCCAGCTGCTACGCCGGCGCCCGCGGCGGCCGCTGCCCCCGCACCGGCCCAGGCCAATCTGCCGATCGACGCGGGTGACAACGCCCAGCGCTCGCCGCAGGAACCGCGCGAAGGCGGCCAGAACGGCAGCGGCCAGCAGGCCAACGGAAGCAACGAGCGTCGCAACGAACGCAATGATCGCAATGACCGCGACGGTCGCGGTCGCCGCCGCCGCCACGAGCGCGGCCAGCGCCCGCAAGGCGGACAAGGTGGCAGCCCGGGCAACCAGGGCGGCAATCAAGGCGGCAACCAGGGCCAGCCCAACCGCAACAACCCGCGTGGCCTGCCCGATGATGACGAGAACGCCGACATCGGCAGCAACGACCGGCTGATCAACCTCACCGAGCTCAAGCGCAAGAACGCCATCCAGCTGCTTGAATTCGCCGAGTCGCTCGGCATCCAGGAAGGCGTCGCCCGCGCGCGCAAGCAGGATGTGATCTTCTCCATCCTCAAGGCGCATGCCCGCTCCGGCGGCGGCATCTGGGCCGAGGGTGTGCTGGAGATCCTGCAGGACGGCTTCGGCTTCCTGCGCTCGGCCGACGAGTCCTACCTGGCCGGCCCCGACGACATCTACGTCTCGCCCAGCCAGATCCGTCGCTTCAACCTGCGCACCGGCGACTACATCACCGGGCGCGTGCGCCATCCGAAGGAAGGCGAGCGTTACTTCGCCATGCTCAAGGTCGACGACATCAACGGCGATCCGCCGGAGGCGTCGAAGAACAAGATGCTGTTCGAAAACCTGACGCCGCTGTTCCCGCGCAAAGCCTTCAAGCTGGAGCGTGGCAACGGTTCCAGCGAGGACATCACCGGCCGCATCCTCGACCTGATCGCGCCGATCGGCAAGGGCCAGCGCGGCCTGATCGTCTCGCAGCCGAAGTCCGGCAAGACGATGATGCTGCAGAACATCGCCCAGGCGATCCAGTACAACCATCCCGAAGCGCACCTGATCATGCTGTTGATCGACGAGCGTCCGGAGGAAGTCACCGAGATCGCCCGCACCGTGCGCGCCGAAGTCATCTCCTCCACCTTCGACGAGCCGGCCGTGCGCCACGTGCAGGTCGCCGAGATGGTGATCGAGCGGGCCAAGCGCCTGGTCGAGCACAAGCGCGACGTGATCATCCTGCTCGACTCGATCACCCGCCTGGCACGCGCCTACAACACCGTGATCCCCAGCTCGGGCAAGGTGCTCACCGGCGGCGTGGATGCCAATGCATTGCAGCGCCCGAAGCGCTTCTTCGGTGCCGCGCGCAACGTCGAGGAAGGCGGCAGCCTGACCATCATCGCCACCGCGCTGACCGACACCGGCAGCAAGATGGA
>Ga0308175_100002073_pt1 | contig 13635 bp, 13 predicted proteins | sample PhyCR1_3_FD_203893 | JGI IMG/M metagenome (GOLD analysis project Ga0308175, IMG submission 203893) | Soil microbial communities from UC Gill Tract Community Farm, Albany, California, United States - DLSLS.C.R1 | ecosystem: Environmental > Terrestrial > Soil > Agricultural land | place: USA...
GGTTCTACCATTCGCGAACATCAGCGGAGATCCCGAGCAAGAGTACTTCGTGGATGGCGTGACTGAGAGCCTGACTACGGACTTGTCGCGCATCAGCGGCTCGTTCGTCATCGCTCACAACACGGCGCTCACTTTCAAGCGCAAGGCCGTTGACGTGAAGCAAATCGGGCGCGAGCTAAACGTCCGTTATGTCCTCGAAGGTTCCGTGCAACGCGGCGGCAACCGGCTTCGGGTGAACGTACAACTGATCGACGCTGAGACGGGAAGTCATTTGTGGGCCGAGCGCTTCGACAAGCCAGTCGCCGATCTCTTCGACATACAGGACGAAATTGCATCGCGGCTTGCCAACACCCTAAATGCCCAACTCATTGAGACTGAGGCGCGGCGGGCGGAGCGTTCGCTGCATCCCGATGCGATGGATTTGATTTTCCAGGGCATGGCTTGCTTAAGCAAGGGAAGGACTTCCGAATATCTCGCGCAATCGCGCAGCTTTTTTGAACGCGCCTTGGCGCTCGATCCCAAAAATGTCGAAGCGCTGGTCGGATTGGCAGTTGTTGATGCGGCAGCTGTTGGCATGGCTTTGACCGTTGACCGAGCCGCGCGTCTCGCAGCGGCTGAGACCGCCTTGATCAAGGCTCTGTCCCTGGCCCCCCAGCACGCACGCGCCCACTGGCTTCTAGGAAACGTCAAAATGTTCACCAACCGCGCGGCCCAAGGTATTGCTGAATGCGAGCAGGCATTGGCGCTGGATCGAAACCTAGCTAATGCGCACGCCTATATCGGTCGCGCCAAGTATCTTCTCGGTCGCGGCGAGGAGACCGAGGCCCATGTCCAAGAGGCACTTCGCCTCAGTCCTCGTGATACGGAGGCTTTTGTTTGGATGATATTCGCGGGCTTCGCCAAGCTGCAGCTCGGTGCCGACGAAGAGGCGGTCGCGCGGTTCCGTCGTTCGGTGGAGATCAACCGAAATCATCCACGCGCGCATATCTATCTTGCCACCGCGCTGGCGCACCTCGGTCGGCTTGATGAGGCGCGATCCGCAGCCCAAGTGGGGCTTGCGCTCGACCCGACTTTCACCATCTCCCGCTTCCGCGCCAACGTGCCGGGCGACAATCCGACTTACCTCGCTGGACGCGAGCGCTTCTATGAGGGCATGCGCATGGCCGGGATACCAGAGGGGTGATGTCGGCGATGGGTCAACTAGCGACATGAGGAAGGCAGCGGCCTCCGCTACGGCAGGGCGATCGCGATTCCCTGCCGCACCGCAGGGAGAACCTTGCGGCCGAGAAGCTCGATGCTGGCGAGGATTTCTTCCTGGCCCATCCCCGGCCAGCTCACACGCATTGAAAGGTGGTTGATGCCGCTGCGATGCTGAGCGACCAGCATATCGATGACGCTTGAGGGCGCGCCCACGGCGAACCTGTTGGAAGCCAGCGCGCGGAACTGTTGCTCGGGGGTGGCGTTCGGATCGAGGCTCAGTCCTTCCAGGCCCCATGACACATAGGACTTATATTTCTCCATGAGAAATGGGGCCGAGCGGCGCACCGCGGTCTCGTCATCGGCCGCGCAGCCGACTTCGAGCAGCCGGCAGAAATGCTCTGCCGGCGGCAGTTTTGCCGCTGAGCGCGCGGACCTGAACGCTGACATCTGCGCGTCAACCTTGTCGAGCGTCGACGTTGACACCGAAAGCCAGCCGTCACCGATCTTGGCTGCCCTCGCGATGGCCGCGGGCACTTGCGCGCCAATAATGATGGGCGGGCGCGGTGTCTGCAGCGGGCGCGGTGCAATGGTGGCATCGCTGAATTGCCAGTGGCGTCCGGAATGCGTGACTCGATCTTCGCTCCACAGCCGCCGGATGATTTCCACGCCTTCGGTGAACCGGCTCAGGCGATCCGCCATCGGCACACCGAACATCTGGAACTCCTCAGGTCGATAGCCGAGTCCGACGCCGAGCAGGAACCTGCCGCCAGTGATGACGTCAAGAAAGGCACCTTCTTCCGCCAGCTCAACCGGATTATGCAGTGGCAGCAACGTGACGTTCGTCCCGATCCACAGGCCCTCGGCCTCCCCGGCGAGCCGGTGCAGCAGCGGCAGCTGTGGAAAGAAGTGGAAGCCAGCGGTGATGTGGTGTTCGCCGGCCCAGATCGAGTCAAAGCCGAGCGAGCGAATAAGGCGCACTTGCTCCAGCATTTCGTCAAAACGGCGGGCAGGATCATCACCTGCCGGGTGTTGGGAGTTCAGGTAGATACCAAGCTTCATTACCGTGCCCCCGTCGTGCCCGGCAGATGGTATCACATCTCGCGACACGTTAGTGCACGACCTTTCGAGCGCCTTGTGTCGGATAAGGGTCTTGGTCGTGTAAAAAACGTTCTCACGGGCGACCGATTGCAGAGGATGTGCCGAGAGCGTCTCAGGCGGCGATTGGTGGGTTACGCCTTCGGCTAAACCCACCCTACGAAGCTGTGTTCTCACGTCATCGACCTGTCGTAAAACCTTCGGCCCACGTTCAAATTGCTCGGGCACACCGTCGTCGTGATTCGACGAGGGTGCTTCGATGCCGATCGCGATACGCGCAAAACAAGGCTTGAACAAACAAACCGTTAACCGGCGTCAACTTCTGGTCCGCTCCGCCGCAACGGTTGCGGTGGCCGGTATCGGCTCGCTCGCCAGACCGTATCTCAGCCGCGCCGCCGATCGTCCGCTGATCGCCAGCGGCATTCAATCCGGCGACGTGTCGGCCGACTCCGCCGTGATCTGGGCCCGCGCCGACCGGCCGGCGCGGATGCAGGTCGAGTGTTCGACGCTCGAAAATTTCCGGACCATCATCGGCTCGGCTGCCGCCGCCGCCGCCGCGCTGCCGGACGCCGATTTCACCTCAAAGGTTCTGCTGCGTGATCTGCCGGCGGGGCAGGACATCTTCTATCGCGTGCGGTTCGAAGATATCGACGGCATCGCCGGCGAAACGCAGCTCGGGCACTTCCGCACCGCGCCCGCGGCGCGCAGCAACATGTCCTTCGCCTGGTCGGGCGATACGTTGGGGCAGGGCTGGGGCATCGACGAAAGCCGTGGCGGCCTGCGGACCTACCGCACGATGCTCGACAACCGTCCCGACTTCTTCATCCATTCCGGCGACCACATCTATGCGGACTGTCCGGTGGAGCGGGAATTGAAGCTGCCCGACGGCGGGGTCTGGCGAAACATCGTCACCGAAGAGAAGTCTGTGGTCGCCCACAGCCTCGAGCAGTTCCGCGGCAACTACAAATACAACTGGCTCGATCCGAATTTTCGCGCCTTTCATGCCGCGGTGCCCATGTTTGCGCAATGGGACGATCACGAGGTCACTAATGACTGGGCGCCATCAGGCACCGCCGATGAAACCGGCTATGCCGAGGACGGCAGCTCGCTGATGGTGGCGCGGGCGCGCCGTGCGTTCCACGAATTCATGCCGATACGAAACGTGCCCGCCCGCGACGGCCGGATCTACCGCAAGATCGCCTATGGCCCGCTGCTCGATATCTTCATGCTGGACATGCGCAGCTACCGCGATTCCACTTTCAACAAGGGCGACGATCCAGGCGAGACCTGCATCCTCGGTGCGACGCAACTGGCCTGGCTGAAGCGCGAACTGGTGGCGTCGGATGCGACCTGGAAGGTGATCGCCGCCGACATGCCGATCGGCCTGTTCAGCGAGGACGCGATTGCGCTTGGCGACGGCGCGCCGGAGCGGCGCGAGCAAGAGATCGCCAATCTGCTGTCGTTCATGAAGCGCGCCGGCATCCGCAATACTGTGTGGCTGACCGCCGACATGCATTACACGGCGGCGCACCATTACGATCCGAACCGCGCGGCGTATCAGGATTTCGAACCGTTCTGGGAATTCGTCTCCGGCCCGCTGCACGCCGGCACCTGGGCGCCGGCCCCGCTCGACAATACGTTCGGTCCGAAAGCGATGTTCCAGAAGGGCTGCGACGGCGAAAACCTGGCGCCCTGTTTCGGCCTGCAGTTTTTTGGCCGCGTCGACATCGACGGCAAGACCGAAGTGATGAAAGTGACGCTGAAGGACGTCGACGACCGTGACCTTTGGTCGGTCGATATCGAGCCCCGTCCGGATGCGCGGCCGGGCCGGATCATGGCGCAGCATATCTGACGACTTCGCGATCGTCGGCACACAATCCCAGCAGTTTCCGCGTTCGCGCCGCACTGTTCGGCTAGCTTCGGCGGCCGAACGCGTGGCTGCGTAAAATCGCACCCAAAGATTGTGTTAGTCCTTGAAGGAGGCGCAGCGGTGGCGCACAATCCGTCCGTCCCTGCCGACCGGAGCCCCGCCATGTTCGTCGCCGACAGCAAGCGCCTGACGCATCAGGGCGCGAAGAAGATCATGGCGATGGCGGTGGAATTGGCCGGCCAGGCCAACGTCGCGATTGCCTGCGCCATCGTCGATGCCGGCGGGCATGCGATCCTGATCGAACGCATGGACGGCGGCCGCTTCCACACCGTGCACTCCTGCACCACCAAGGCGGTTTGTGCCGCGTCGAACCGGCGACCGACCACGGCGAAAGGCGCGGCCGGGCAGGACCTCGACGTCAGCCATGCGATCGGCCTCGCGCTCGCCGCCGGACCGGAACGCTGGACGGCGATGGAAGGCGGCGTGCCGGTGCTGGTTGGCGGCGAATGCATCGGCGGCGTCGGCGTCAGTGGCGGCGACTGGGAGACCGATTTGCGGATTGCCAAAATGGCCGTCGAGTCGATCGGCGCCACGTGGGAATGACATAGCAGCGCGGCCTTAGGAAGAGGCAACAACATGAGTACCGATCCGCTCCGCGTCGCCTGTATCGGCATGGGATGGTGGTCCGACGTTCTGGCCGACGCCATTCAGCGTTCCGGAAAACTCGAGATCCGCGGCTGCTACACCCGCTCCGATGAAAAGCGCAAAAGTTTCGCGGCGAAATATCACTGCCGGCCGGCAGAGAGCTACGAGGCGCTGCTGGCCGACGGCGAGATCGAGGCGATCATCAACACGACGCCGAACGACGTTCATCTGGCGACGACCTGCGCCGCCGCGGCCGCCGGCAAGCACGTCTTCCTCGACAAGCCGATCGCCAACAGCATTGCCGATGGCCGCGCCATTACGGAGGCCTGCCGCAAGGCCGGCGTGGTGCTGGCGCTCGGCTATCAGCGGCGGCGCGAGAGCCATTTCCGCCATGTCAGGCAGCACATCGACGCCGGCCGGTTCGGCAAACTCGTCAACGCCGAGGCGAACATCAGCCGCGACCGCCTTGGCAAGGTCGATCTCTCTTCCTGGCGCTACCAGGCCGCAGGCATGCCGGGCGGCGTGATGCTGCAGATCGGCATCCACTACATCGACGTGCTCGAATATCTGATCGGGCCGGTCGATGCGGTGCGCGCGCAGTCGGCGCAACTGGTGCTGCCGGGCGACAATCCTGACGTCGCGAGCCTGATCCTGCAGCACGAGAATGGTGTGCTCTCGACCGTGAACGCCAGCTACGCCTCGGCGTCCGAGTACTATTTGATGAACGTCTACGGCAAGGACATGACGGCGTTCTACGACATGCACAATGGCTTGCGGCTGCTCAAGCGCGGCGAAACCAGGCCGGTCGCGGTGCCGTGCGCCAACAACGACACGCTGGTCGAGGAGCTCGAGGAATTTGCCGCGGCGGCGCGCGGGCAGGGCCGGCACGAGGTCAGCGGCGAGGAGGCGACGCGATCGCTCGCGGTGGTGCGCGCCGGAATTCTGTCGGCGCGCGAGGGGCGTGCGGTCGAGGTCGCGGAAATACTGAACGACGACGGAAAGATCTGACGGCGCAGCAGCCAAGGGAGCGCGCGTGATGAAACCTGGCAGATATGTCTGGAAGGTTTTTGCGGCTGCGTTGGCGCTGGTTGGGGTCTCGGCCGGCATCGCCGTGGCGACCGCCGCGCAGGACTATCCCTCGCGCGCGATCACGGTGGTAGTGCCGTTCCCGCCCGGCGGCGCCAGTGACGTCGTCGCGCGCATCGTCACCAACCAGATGTCAAAAATCCTCGGTCAATCCATCATCATCGAAAATGTCAGCGGCGCCGGCGGCACGGTCGGCAGCGCCCGCGTCGCCGCCGCCGCGCCCGACGGCTATACGTTGCTGGCGGCGGCGATGGGTTCGCATGTCGCGGCTCCCGTGCTCACGCCGAACCTCAAATACGATCCCGTGGCCGATTTCGTGCCGATCGGCTTCACCGCCCATTCCCCGGCGGTCGTGATCGCGCGGAAGGATTTTCCGGCCAACGATCTCAAGGAATTCGTCGCGATCCTCCGGGAGCGCGGCGATACCGTAAAGCAGGCCCATGGCGGCATCGGCGCCTCCTCGCACATGGCGTGCCTGTTGTTCACAGCCGAAGTCGGCGCGAAGCCCGTGTTGGTGGCCTACCGCGGTTCGGGACCGGCCTTGAACGATCTGGTCGGCGGCCATGTCGATTTCATGTGCGAGCAGTCGGTCAGCGTCGCCGAGTCGGTGCTGGCCGGTTCGGTGAAGGCCTTCGCGGTCTCCGCTTCGAAACGCCTCGAAACGCTGCCGAACGTTCCAACGGCGAAGGAGAGCGGCGTCAACTACGAAATGAGCGTCTGGGCGGGGCTGTTTGCCCCGAAAGGCGTTTCGCCCGACATCATCGCCCGGCTTTCCGATGCGCTCGACCGGGCGCTCGACGAGGATCAGGTGCGCGAGCGGATTGCGCAACTCGGCGGCGCGATACCGCCAAAGAACGAACGCACGCCTGCGATCTTCGATCGCTTCGTTCGCGAACAGATCGCACGCTGGTCGCCCATTCTGGCCGCGGCCGGAGCAGGAAAATGAGGGGCGGGCCCAGTGTGGTCGGGTGGGCAAAGCCGTAGGGTGGGCAAAGCGAAGCGTGCCCACCATGTTACAACGAATGCGATGATAGATGGTGGGCACGTCGCTTCGCTCCTTTGCCCACCCTACGGCTTCATCAAATCCTTCACATGCCCTACGGCTCCGGGTCAGGGCCTCGCCAAGAGATAACCGGCCGCCACCATCAGCACTGAAATCGTCAAGATCACGCCGAGCACGGCGGCGATGATCGCCGGCAGTTGGTGGGCATCCAGCCATCGTTGCAGCGCCTTGACCATCGTATCCCCTATACCAATCTTTGATTTGCCCCGTGCCCGGCGCACGGATTATCAATAGCGGCCTATCCCCCTCAATGAAATACCGTCGGCGCGGCCTTCGCTGCGCGGGCCGCTTCCCGGAGTCATCATGGAACATCTTCACACGCAAGATCTGCAAGCTGATGGCATCAGCCTGCCCCGGCTCGGCCTCGGCACTTTCCGCATGCAGGGCGAGACCTGCCGCACCGCGGTCGAAAGCGCGCTCGAGCTCGGCTACCGGCATCTCGACACCGCGGAGATGTATGGCAATGAGGAGGCGATCGGCGCCGCCATTGCCGCTTCCGGTGTCGCGCGCAAGGACCTGCATGTCACCACCAAGGTCTGGAACGAGAATCTGGCGCCGGATGCCATCCGCCGGGCGTTCGATGCTTCGTTGAAAAAACTGCGGCTCGATCAGGTCGATCTCTATCTGGTGCACTGGCCGGCGCCGAAGATGAACCTGCCCGCGATGTTCGAGGCGCTGATGAAATTGAAGGAAGCGGGCCGCACCCGCGCCATCGGCGTCGCCAATTTCAACATTGCGCTGCTGAAGACGGTGGTCGAGGACATCGGCGCGCCGATCGCCTGTAACCAGGTCGAATATCACGTGATGCTGGCCCAGACCCGGCTGCGCCAGTATCTCACGGCAAAATCGATTCCGCTGGTGGCCTATTGCCCGCTGGCGCAGGGCAGGGTGGCTTCTGACCCTGATCTTGCGGCAATCGGGCGCAAGCACAATGCTACCGCAGCCCAGGTCGCGCTGAAATGGCTGCTCGATCAGGACGGCGTCGCGGCGATCCCGAAGGCCTCGCGCCGCGAGAGCCAGCAGGCCAATCTCGACGCGCTCAAGGTGAAACTGGACGACGCCGACCGGAAGGCGATCGCGGCCTTGCCGAAGGACAGGCGGTGTGTAAATCCGGGTTTCGCGCCGGCGTGGGATTGATGCGATTCCGGTCTTTTCCGCCGGCCGGAATTCGGGTTTTTGCTACACACGGGCGCGGCTCCAGTCCATACTGGATCGCATCAAAGGGAGGTCTACCAAAATGCGTGAAGCTGTCATCGTTTCCTATGCACGTACCGGGCTGGCGAAGTCCGGCCGCGGCGGATTCAACATCACCCCGCCGATGTCGCTGGCGGGCCACGCCATCAAGCACGCCGTCGAGCGCGCGGGCGTCGACAAGGAATATGTCGAGGATTGCTATCTCGGCAATTGCGCGCATGGTGCACCGAACATTGGCCGCCAGGGCGCGTTGCTCGCCGGCCTGCCGAAGTCGACCGCCGGTGTGTCGGTGAACCGTTTCTGCTCGTCGGGCCTGCAGACCATCGCGATGGCCGCCAACTCGATCCGCTCCGATGGTTCCGACTGCATCGTGGCCGGCGGCGTCGAGAGCATCTCGATCCCGGGCGGCGGTTCGCCGAAGGAATCGATCGACCCCGACCTGCTCAAGGTCGCGCCCGACATTTTCATGGCGATGATCGATACCGCCGATATCGTCGCCGAGCGCTACAAGGTCAGCCGCGAATACCAGGACGAGTATTCGCTGGAATCGCAGCGCCGCATGGCGGCCGCCCAGCAGGCCAACAAGTTCAAGGACGAAATCGTCCCGATGAAGACCAGGATGAAGGTGGTCGACAAGGCGACCAAGGCCGAGAGCATCGTCGACTATGTCGTCGACCGCGACGAGTGCAATCGTCCCGAGACGACCATGGAAGGCCTCGCCAAGCTCGAGCCTGTCAAGGGCCCCGGCAAATACGTCACCGCCGGCAATGCCAGCCAGCTTTCTGACGGCGCCGCCGCCGTGGTGCTAATGGAAGCCAAGGACGCCGAGAAGCGCGGCCTCAATCCGATGGGGCGTTTCGTTGCCTGGGCCTCCGCCGGTTGCGAGCCGGACGAGATGGGCATCGGGCCAATCTTCGCCGTGCCGAAACTGCTGAAGCGCCATGGCCTGAAGATCGACGACATCGATCTCTGGGAGCTCAACGAAGCCTTCGCCAGCCAGTGCCTCTATTCGCGCGACAAGCTCGGCATCGACCCTGAGAAGTACAACGTCAACGGCGGCTCGATCGCGATCGGCCATCCCTTCGGCATGACCGGCGCGCGTCTCACCGGCCACATCCTGCAGGAAGGCCGCCGGCGCAAGGCCAAGTGGGGCGTCGTCACGATGTGCATCGGCGGCGGCCAGGGCGGCGCAGGCCTGTTCGAAATCTACAGCTAAGATTTTTGAGCGCGTCCGCGCGCAAGATAGATACCAACAAATAGACACCAACAAAATGGCTCCGCGAGGGGCCATTTTTCGTTGGGGCGAAAGCAAGAACGACAAAAGCCCTGTTCTGACCGGGTCAGAACAGGGCTTCGAAGCAGTTCAAGCTCAGTAACGATGCTTCTTGATGATCACGGTTCGGTCGCTGTGACCATGACGCCATCCGCGATGATAGCCGCGGTCGCGATGGCGACGCCATTCGGCGCGGGCGCCGTAGCCATGGTGATGGCCGTGATAACCGCCACGCTTGATCACAACAGTCTCGGCGCTTGCGATCGACGGCGCCGCGATGACGAGCGCGCCAAGTGCAGCGATAACGAATCCAAACTTCTTCATTCCAGTCCTCCTCAATTGATCGAGGATAGAACTTCACACCGCGGTGAACGTTCCCACGGAATTCGAAGAGATTTATGAATGGTTATTCAGATACTCGCGGTTGCAAGCGAGAGCCTTCGACTTTCGGATGGTCTCGGAGAATGGATAGAGCGTGGCGACACTGATCAACGCTAGCGTGCGTAGGTAATGGGTTTCGCTTCCGCCTTCGATCGTTGAGCTACGACAGACAAGTCGCTACCGCAATCTGCGGGTCTGCCCACCGGAGCATCTCCCGCGCCTCCATCGGACTCGCGTGGGACGCCGCACGCCCAGCTTGCGGAACGCGAAAGCCGGGCGCATCATGACCGGATAAAAAATCATATCGGGGGAGCGTTGCGATGACCGGATTTTCGCGCCGTGATTTTCTGAAAGTAACGGGATCGGCCGCCGTCGCCGCCGCATCCAGCGGCGCTCAAGCCGCGATGGGGCCAAACGACAAGTTCGACCTCGTGATCAAGGGCGGCGACGTGCTCGACCCCAGCCAGTCGCTTCGCGGCAAGCGCGACATCGGCATCCGCTGGGGCGTGATCGAGGCCATCGAGAACGAGATCCCGGCCGCCCGTGCCGCCAAGACCATCGACGCATCAGGCAGACTGGTGACGCCCGGCCTGATCGACCTGCATTCCCACGTTTATCCCTACGGCTCGGCGATCGGCATTCCCGCCGATGAACTCGTGCAGTTTCAGGGCACCACCACGGTGGTGTCGGCGGGCGATGCCGGCGTCAACAATCTCGCGGCGCTGCGTCGTTATATCGTGGCGCAGTCGCGGGCGCGGATCTATGCCTTCGTCCACATCGCCAATAACGGCCTGTCCGCCTTCCCGGTGGCAGAGCTCTACAATATCGACAATGCGCAGGTCGAAGCCTGTGCGATGGCGCTCGCCGAAAACCCGGACTTCCTGATCGGGGTCAAGGTCCGGATGTCGGAGAACGTCATCTTCAAGCATGGGCTCGAGCCGTTGAAGCGCGGCATCCAGGCCTGCGAGATGTGCGGCTGGCCGGCCAAGATGATGGTCCATATCGGCGGCGTCGAGACCAAGGAGCTAATGTCGCAGATTCTCGATCTGCTGCGGCCGGGCGACGTGCTGACGCACGCCTATTCCGGCGCGCCGAACATCGGGGGCGCCTTCACCAACATCGTGCAGGACGGCAAGCTGCTGCCGGCGGCGCTGTCCGCCAAGCAGCGCGGCGTGATTTTTGACGTCGGCCATGGCGGCGGCAGTTTTGACTTCACCGTCGCGGAGGTGGCCATTCCCGGCGGCTGCGGACCGGATACGATCTCGTCCGATATCCATGTCTTCTCCGGCAATTCGCCGGGCATGCCTTACCTGCCGAACGTCATGAGCAAGTTCATCCTGCTCGGCTATACGCTGGAGCAGGTGGTGGCGATGGCGACCACGGCGCCGGCAAAAATCATCAACCGCGCGCCGAAGATCGGCACGCTGCAGATCGGCGCGCCCGGCGACGTCGCGATCATGGACCTCGTGGAAGCCCAGGCCACGTTCCTCGACACCCGCAACAACAAGCGCGACGGCAAGCTGCTGCTCAAACCGGTGCAAACCGTGATCAACGGCGTGCCGTTCGGCCGGCCGTATCAATCGCCGTTCGCGGTGCGGTGAGGAGGGTGCGTTAGCGCGAAGTCAAGCCGGGTATTGGCTAGGTCTTGTCTTGGAGCTGCGCCCATCTTCGGCGCGACGAAAGCACGAGCTCCGCAAGCAGAGCCAGTTGAATCGGTCGAAGATGATTCAGGGCGGATATCGAAGCCTTTGAGGTTTCCGCCTGCTCACCTCGCGATCTCACGCAAGGGCGCAACTGCCGTTGGGCCGATCGACTGGCAAGCCGCAAGCGTTGTTCAGATCGCTGCCTCGCTTCAGTAGAAGCAAGACGAGCAGTATGAGGCAGCCAACGCCTTGCACAGTCCAAAGCAAGAATATTGGATCGAATAGCAGAGTAATCAGCAGAGGGTTGGCCAGAAGCATAGACGTGGCGGCTAAAGAGGGCAGGCCGAACGGGAAGAGGATGATCCAGGATCCTTGCCGATTTAGATCATGAAGACGCCTGATTGTTGTTGCTGTCACGAACATCATCACAAACACGGTGATCAGCTCGCTCATTAACTTGGCCGTGCTGGCAAGAATTGACGGGGAATGTACGCCGTGCCGGGCCAATCCACCTATCGAGCCAACGACGCCGAGAGCCCAAAGGATAATTGTCAGTCCAACGGCAATTGCCAAGCGAACGACGAATGCTTGGCGGTTGAGTCTGCCATCGCAGGTGGTGGCAAGATGCGCAAATCTGGGAATTAGATTGGGGCTGTGCTCGAGATAGTTCCCGCCAGGAAGCACAGCGAGTAAGATGCCGAACGTCACTTCGATCCAGAACAGCGGCCCTGTAACGGACGAAATAATTGGCGTTGGCCATATACCCGCGGACGTGCTCGCGACCCCGAACGAGAACAGCATCTGGAGCGGGCCTATTGGGAAAAGCAGCAGCCATACGCCGGAGAGACCAAGTTCGCGCATGCGTCGTCGGGCAAAGAAAACGAGGGGGCCGCCTGTTATGAGGAGACCGAAGCTAAGTAGTAGCGGCTGTAACAACATACGTACGATGGACTGCGCGGGACCCATACCTCCGGCGTAGGCGAATGTGATTTTGCCTGCGATGAAGGGCAGGACTGCAATAGCAGCCGATGAGATGACGAGCACGGCGAGATAAGGAAGGCGGGCAGTTCGACCCTGCCAAAGATTTGAAAATATCATGGGGCGTTTTCTCCCGAGATATCCTGACGGCTCGATATCGCCCGGGCTTTTCGGGGGAGATGAGCCGGATGAGCTGGGTGCAAGCGGTGCAATGTTGGCGTCACGATAGGCCTAACTCCATTGCAAAACCGTAAAGGTTGTATGTGCTAATACATGCACCCGGATGGCAAATTCTTAACCTGAAGTGAAGTCGCTGTGCAAATCGCACTCGCCGTTCGCCGTGCGGCGAGGAGGGCCCGTGACGCGCGCGTCTCGACCATCGGAAGCAGCCGCAGGAAGCTGACGATGCTTCCAAGCACACCGAGGACCGCGCCGGCCCATATCGCCGCCCAGATGCCGTTTTCGGGTGAGAACGACAGGCAGATGGCGACGATGGCCGCGCCAACCGACTGACCGAACAGACGCGAGGCCGCGAGGATGCCGCTGGCGCCGCCGCTTCGGTTGGCCGGCGCGCTGCTCATGATCGCCTTCATGTTGGGCGTCTGAAAGAATCCGAAGCCGATGCCGCACAGGACCAGGCACCAGCCGATCTCGAATGGCCTCGAACGCGGTGCGGAAAGGCCGAGTAGCCCGCCACGGCCCCCGGCATCGCCGCGACATTTCAGAAGGCGTCTAAAACGCCATTTGATCCCGATCAATGACGCCGTCCTTTCGCTTCGCGATCATCGCCGGCGAAAGGATCGAGCGTGCCACATAGCGAAACCCTGTACGATTCCGAAGCGCGTTCAGGCCGTCCGGTGCGTCCGCTGTCGCGCGACGCCGACGGCCGCCTGCCGCACGAGAGCGAATTCCTGAGGCAGCTCGGAATCCGCCTCCGCGAGATGCGGGCCTGCCACGGCATGTCGCGCCGCGAACTCGCCCGCCTGTCCGGCCTTTCCGAGCGCTTCGTGGCGCAGATCGAGGCCGGCAGGGGCAACGTCTCGATCGTGCGGCTTTTGCGCATCGCGATGGTGTTTCGCAGCGACGAACCGGCTACCTGACCGGCCGCGCGGCCTCATGCCTAGCCGCGCTTCTCCACAGTGGCGATACGCTCCGGCACGCCGAACTCCTTGCGGCAGACGTCGGCGAGCACGGCGACGCCCTCGCG
>Ga0308175_100002074_pt1 | contig 13629 bp, 7 predicted proteins | sample PhyCR1_3_FD_203893 | JGI IMG/M metagenome (GOLD analysis project Ga0308175, IMG submission 203893) | Soil microbial communities from UC Gill Tract Community Farm, Albany, California, United States - DLSLS.C.R1 | ecosystem: Environmental > Terrestrial > Soil > Agricultural land | place: USA...
CGGTGGAAACTTGGGCGCGCAGTCGAAGCCGCCGAAGCGCGGCTCGAATCGTTGGCGCAGGCTCGCCACTGCGCGGGTGAGCAGTGCGTCGTCGAGCGCGCCGGTCGCGCGCGTCCGTTCCGTGCTCGCCGCGTAGAGCTCGCGCATGGATGCCGTGGTGCGCGTCACGCTGTCCTGTTTGGTGCTCCACGCGTCGGCGACGCCGGCCAGCACTCGGCGGAACGACGGCATGCCGTGCCGGTCGTCGGGGGGGAAGTAGGTTCCCGCGTAGAACGGCTCGCCCTCGGGTGTGAGGAAGACCGTCATCGGCCAGCCGCCGTGTCCGGTCATCGCCTGGGTGGCCTGCATGTAGATGCCGTCGATGTCCGGCCGCTCCTCCCGATCGACCTTGATGCAGACGAAGTGCTCGTTCATCTGCGCGGCGGTCGCGTCGTCCTCGAACGACTCCCGCTCCATCACGTGGCACCAGTGACACGCCGCATAGCCGATGCTGAGCAGGATCGGCTTCCGCTCCTCTCGTGCGCGGGCGAGCGCCTCCGGGCCCCACGGCCACCAATCCACCGGATTGTGGGCGTGCTGGAGGAGATATGGGCTGGTCTCGCCGGCGAGGTGATTGGCCATGAGGAGAGCTCGAGTTCGGGCTGGTGGAATCGTTCGTTCGCCCTCACCAGCTGGGAGCCTACCGAGGGCGTCTGTGCGGACCCCTACTCGGTCGGGTATGTTGTTGTGCGCGCTCGCTTCAGTGGCGCGAACTTCATTCCACGAACAGTAGCCCCGTGCCACGCGACGACGCTTCCCGCGCAGACACGCCGTTGACCACGCGCTTCGAGCGACTGCGCCGCCTGCCGTGGATCGCGCTCACCGTGCTGGCGCTGCTCGCGCTCAGCGCCATCTGGGCGATCGACCCCATCCGTGACGCGGCGACTCTCGGCCCCATCGCCGACGCCACGCTGCATCGGCCGGCGGGCTACCTCCTCCTCGCGCCCTTGTCGGCGATCTTCGACACGTTGACGCTGCTCAGCGTGCGGCAGCACGTCGCGCTCGTCGTGACGCTCGTGCTCGTCTGGGCGCTCTGGTGGTGGCGGCGGCTGCCCGAGCTCGACGTCGCCATCACGCCCGGCCGGCGCGCGGTGCGGATCGCCGCTCGCGTGGGCATCGCTCTCACCGCGCTCGTCGGTCTCTACCTGGCGGCGATCCTCCTTCCGCGCCCGATGGCGGGTCTCGACACCGCCGGCCCGGATCTCGTCGCGATCGACTTTCACACCCACACGAAGTACTCGCACGACGGGCGTCCCGGATGGGATGCGGAAGACGTCCGCGAGTGGCATCGCAAGGCCGGCTTCGACGTCGCGTACGTGAGCGACCACCGCACCTTCGACGGCGCACGCGAAGGTTGGGCGAACAACCCGACCAGCTCGGGCGAAGCGACGCTGCTCCTCCCCGCCATCGAAGCGGTCTGGAAGGGAGAGCACGTGAACATCCTCGACGCCGACCGCATGTACCGCGGCATCCTCGACGGCACCCTGCGCGACGTCGACGACGCGGCGCTCCGGTTGGCGAGCTTGGTCTCCGGCAACGAGCCCGTGTTGATCGAGACGATCCCCGGCGACCTGTCGAAGGTCGATCCGGCGAAGGGGCACGGTACCCCTGGTGCTCGTGCGATCGAGCTGGTGGACGGTGCGCCGCGCGGGCTGGGGCAGGGACGCCGCGATCGCGCGCGGATCATCGCTCTCGCCGACAGCGGCAACCTCGCACTGGTTGCGGGCAGCGACCACCACGGGTGGGGGCACACGGCGAGCGCCTGGACGTTGATGCTGCTTCCCGGCTGGCGCGCCGAGCCGCCCGCAGAGGTCTCGAAGGCGATCTCGGGAGTGATCCGCGCCGGCGGTCGAGGCGCGACGAAGGTGGTCGAGCGCTACGTGGCCGACACGGAGACCGGCTGGAGACTGCCGCTCACCGTCCCGCTCGTCGCGTGGGGGATGTTCCGCACGCTCTCGCTGGACGAGCGCGTGGTTTGGCTCGCGTGGGCGGCGGCATTGTCGCTCCTCGCGCGCACGCGGTGGATGCGCCGGCGACTTCCGGGTGAGGACTAGAGAGCCGCAGATGGATCCCGCCGACGCGCGCGCGTGGCGCGTCGCACTGCTCGTTACCGTCGCGGCCTCGCTCGTCCGGCTCGTCTTCGCGTCGTTGCTGCCGCTCTTCCCCGACGAGACCTACTACTGGGATTGGTCGCGGCATCTCGCCGGAGGCTACTTCGATCATCCTCCGATGATCGCGGTCCTGATCGGCGGGGGCACCGCGCTCGCGGCTGCGGTCGGTGCGGGGCCATCCCCATTCGCCGTGCGACTGCTGCCGGTGCTCGCCGGCGCGGTCGCGTCGCTCGCGGCGGTTGGCATTGCGCGGCGCATCGCGGGAGATCGCGCCGCGCTCACCGCCGCGATCGTCTTCGCGCTCATGCCGCTCGCCGCGACGGGGCTCGTGCTCGCGACACCGGATGCGCCGCTGCTCGCTTTCAGCGCGCTGGGACTCTACCTCGTCGTGCGTGCGCTGCAGTCGCCGGTGCGATCGCGCGAGTCGCTCGGCTGGTGGTCGCTGGCCGGTGTCGCGCTCGGCCTCGCGTTCGCGTCGAAGTACACGTCCATCCTGCTGCCGCTCACCATCGTCGCCGCGGTCGTCGTACGGCCATCGCTGCGTGCGCGGCTGCGCGAGCCGGGCCCGTACGTCGCCTGCATTCTGGCGACGATCGTCTTCCTTCCGGTGCTTCGCTGGAACGCCGCGCACGACTGGATCTCCTTTCGCTTTCAGATCCAGCACGGCCTCGGCACGCCGAAAGGCTCAGCCGTGAAGCGCGAGCTCGATCTCATTGGCGGACAGCTCGGGCTCGTGTCGCCCATCCTCTTCGCGCTGATGGCGGCCGCGGTGTGGCGTACGCTGCGCCGCACGCGAGACGACGCACGGTTCGCGCTCGCCGTCGTCGCGGTGGGGAGTTGGGTCTTCTTCGCCTACAGCGCGCTACGTCGTGCGGTCGAGGCGAACTGGCCGGCGCCGTCGTACGTGCCGGGCGTCGCCCTCCTCGCGGCCGGCGCCGCGACCTGGCGATCGGACGCGTGGCTGCGACGCGGCATCGTGCTCGCCGCCGTCCTGGTCGGCGTGTTGTATGTCCACGCGCTGGTGCCGATCCTCCCGCTGCCCGCGCGACGCGATCCGATCGCGCGCAGCGCCGGATGGGACGAGCTCGCGGTGCGTGTCGACGACGCGTCGCGCCCGAGCGAGCATCGATTCATCGGCGCCGAGCGCTATCAGGACGTGAGCGAGCTCGCGTACCATGCGACCGGTCGCCCTCACGCGGTGTGCACGTGCCTCGCCGGACGACACAACCAGTACGAGCTGTGGGGCGGCTTTCCCGAGCGGGCGACGAAGGGCGACACGCTGGTCCTCGCCCTCGACGAGCGCCCCGCGGTGCACGAGGCGGTTGCGCGCCTGCAGCCGTACTTCGATTCGGTAGCGCGTGGAGCCCTGGCGCCGCTCACGCGTCGCGGCGACACGGTGAGCGTGCGCCGCATCTGGGTGCTCGCGGGCTATCGCGGTGGCTGGCCGGCGCGCCTCGACCCTTGATCGTTCGCGGCGCCGTGCGGCGAGTAGGCCGCGCGCACTGCGCCGAGGAGATCGACGAGCTGGTGCCCCTCGTCGTCCTCGAGCATCGAGCCGGACCGCTGGTTCGCGACGTCCATCGGCTTGTCGAGCGTGGCGATCAGCTTCACGCCCTGCGGCGTGATGTGGCAGAGCACCTGGCGACGGTCGGGGCCGGACCGCTCACGCACGACGTAGCCGGCCCTCTCGAGCTTGTCGAGCAGTCGTGTGATCCCGGCGGCTTCCTCCACCATCCGATCGCGGATCGCGAGCGTGGGAAGGCCCGACTCGCCCGCGCCGCGCAGGATCCGCAGCACGTTGTACTGCTGGATCGTGATCCCCTGCGTCTCCACGACCTGCGAGAGATGCCGTTGAACGACGGCAGCCGTGCGCAGGATGCTCACGACGACCTCTTCCGCCGACGAACGAAAGGGCCGCGTCTGCTTGATCTCTTCCTGAAGCGTGCTGCTCTGTCTCGGCATCGATCCCTGGTGATCGGTGATCGGCATGTCGGCGTCGACGACCGTAACTATTGACGCGACAATATTAGCACTGATCGGTCCATCCTGGAATGAGATCGGCCCTGTGTCGATCTCGCTGCGTGATACTTTCCTGATCCGACGAGGATCCGACCACACCACCCGCATCGATCATGTCGACCGTTCCAGCCGATCTCGAAGCGTATCTCGCCACGAACCAGCAGCGCATCCAGCAGGAGCTGTTCGATCTGCTGCGGATCCCGAGTGTCAGCGCACGGTCGGAGCACGATGCGGATACCGCGCGCGCCGCGGAATGGATCGCCGAATCGCTGCGCAACGCGGGGCTCACGTCGACCGTCCACCGCACCCCCGGTCATCCCGTGGTGATCGGTGAGTATCGGAATGCCCCCGCCGGTGCCCCGACGATTCTCGTCTACGGTCACTACGACGTGCAGCCCGCCGAGCCGCTCGAGCTGTGGACGTCACCGGCATTCGAGCCGACCATTCGCGACGGACGCGTGTATGCCCGCGGCTCCGTGGACGACAAGGGGCAGCTCTTCCTGCACATCAAGGCGCTCGAGGCGCACATCGCGGTGCGCGGTGCGCTGCCGGTCAACGTGATCGTGCTCGCCGAAGGCGAGGAAGAGGTGGGGAGCGAGCATCTCGCACCGTTCATCGAGCAGCATGCCGAGCTGCTGCGCTGCGACGGCGTCGTCATCTCCGACTCGTCGATGTTCGCGCCCGGCCTGCCGAGCGTGCTGTCGTCGCTGCGCGGGCTCGCGTACTTCCAGATCGACGTGCAGGGCCCCGCCCAGGATCTGCATTCCGGCAGCTACGGCGGCGCCGTCGTCAACCCGGCGATGGCTCTCGCGCGCATCCTCGCCACGCTCCACGACGACGCCGGACGCATCGCGATCGCCGGCTTCTACGACGCGGTGCAGGAGTGGCCGGCGCACGTGCGAGAGCAGATGCGCACGCTCCCCTTCGTCGAAGAGGACTTTCGTGCGGAGACCGGCGCGCCAGCGCTCGGCGGCGAGCGCGGATACTCCGTGCTCGAGCGACTGTGGACGCGCCCGACCTGCGAGGTGAATGGCCTGCTGAGCGGCTACACGGGAGAGGGCGCGAAGACGGTTCTTCCCGCGAAGGCGATGGCCAAGGTGAGCTGCCGCCTCGTCCCCGATCAGGATCCGCGCGACATCGAGGCGCTGATGCAGGCCCACGTCGAACGCGTCGCCCCACCGGGCGTGACGGTCACCGTCACGCATCTGCACGGCGGCCGGCCGTGGCGCGCCGAGCTCGGTGGCCCGCTGTTCGACGCCGCACGCCGCGCGCTGGCCGCAGCGTTCGGTCGCGAGCCGGTCATCACCGGCGAAGGCGGCTCCATCCCCGTCGTCGGCGACTTCGAGCGCATCCTCGGCGCGCCGGTCCTCCTCGTCGGCTTCGGCCTGCCCGGCGAGAATGCGCACGCGCCAGACGAGTGGATGAGTCTCGAGAACTTCACCCTCGGCACTCGCGCGATCGCGGTGCTGTGGGAGGAGCTCGGCCGGCGGAGCAGCTAGTCGGGCGAGACGAGCCAGTCGAGCGCGTCCTCTCGCTTCTCGAACACGCGCATCGGCTGGCCGGCGAACAGCGCGACAGTCTGCGCGGCGTACCGCTTCATCCCGTGAATGCCGATCAGCGCCTGACGCGCGATGAACGGCTTCGTCTGCGCTGCGCTGTCCTTGAAGAGCTGAACGGCGCCCGCGGACGCGGTGGTATCGGTGAGATCGGCGAGCGCGCGGATCGAGCCGGCCGGTTGACGCGTGATCAACGCGTCGACGTCCCCCACCTCACGCGCCAGCGCGTCGAGATCGGTGCGGAAGCCGGTGAAGTCCTGATAGAGGACCTCGTGATCTCGCCAGCGGATCCAGCGGGATTTCATGTGAGAGCGGAGTGTCGGTGAACGGAGCCGCACGCGGTGCCCCGTTGGAATCTCCACGTCCGCGCTAGAATCTCCACTCCCGGATCACGAACGCTCCGAACTGGCTGGTGCCGAAGGCCGTCTGGCCGGCCAGCGTCGGCGCGTCGAGGATGTAGCGGGGCGTCAGGCTCGTCTCGAAGCGGAAGCCTTTCGGCGTGCGATACTGGAGCGTGAAGCCCGGAACGGCGCACGAGCTGTTCTCGCGACTTCCGCTGCCGAGACAGGTGAACACGCCCGGCGTGGTGACCACGGAGGCGAAGGTGTTCGGGTTCAGGTAGCGTCCCGCTTCGATCTCGGTGCCGCGCAGGAACTGATTGATCCCGCTCGTGTTCGGAGACGTCGGGAAGTCTCCCGGGGAGATGTTGAAGACGTCGACACCGAGCGAGCGCGCCGCGCTGCCTTCCAGCTCGTCGAGCGCGACACCGAGCGCCACGCCGGCGAGGCGCGTGCCCGCGAGGCCGAGGACGTTGCTCCCCTGCAGCGACCCCGTGCCGCCGAGTTGCAGCAGCGACCCGGAGCTCTGCCCGAACGCGAGATAGCTCAGAAGATCGCTCTGCGACAGCGGCGGCTGCGCGTCGCTCTCCAGTGAGATGCGCGGCTGCTCGAGCGTTCCCGCGACGATCACGCGGATGTTCGTCGTGCTGGTCGCCTGCTTCACCTGATACTCGGCCGTCGCCTGCACGGTCGGGTTGAGGTCGGGCGATCCGATGAAGAGCGCCGAGCCGCGCGTGATCTGGAAGCGGCGGCTCAGATAGGTGTACTCGCCGCGCTCCACGTCCACCGCGCCGACCAGGGTGAGCGCGTCACCGAGGACGGACACCTGCAGGGGACCGTCCGTGTAGATCTCGACGTTCGCCTCGCGCGAGCGGACCCACGTGCCCCGGTTCACCGAGAGCGCGACGTCGACCTCGATTCCCTTGAGCAGCGGAGACTGCGCCGGGAAGATCTCGCGCTGTGCGGCGATCGACGTGTCGACCACGCTGAACAACGCCGGGTCGCCGGCGTTCACGAGTGTCTTCCCCGTCGCCTCGGGGATGTAGAGCACTCCGTGCACGACGGTGACCGTGCCGCCAACCTTGGCATGCGCGAACGGCCCTGTCACGCTCAGGTCGGCATCGGCGTGAATCTCGCCGCGCTCGTTGTTGAGGAGCTGCGCGTCGTTCGCCGTCAGCGTCAGGTTGAAGGCCGGCTCGCGCCAGTTGCCGACCGCGAGCGTTCCCGCCAGCCGCACCGGTCCGAGCGCGGTGCCGGCGATCGAGTCGACGAACACCGTGTCGCCCGTCATGCGCACGGAGCCGTTCACGTTCTGCAGGAAGGTGCCCGATGCGGCGAGCTTGAACTGCGCGTTCGCGACGTTGAGGCTGCCGCGCAGCTCCGGCTTCTTGAGCGTGCCGGTCACCGTGACGTTGCCCAGCGCCGTTCCCGCCACATCCGTCACCGCCGCGGTGAACTGCGGGATGAGCGCGAGCGGCAGGCTGTCCGACACGAGCTTCACGTCGATCGGCGCATCGAGCAGGCGCGGGCCGGTCACGCCGCTCAGTGCGAGGTCGATCGGGATCATCCCGTTCACGACGGCAAGACGGCGTCCGGTCGAGTCGATCGCCGAGGCGTTCGTCGTGAGCTGGCGATTCGCGTAGGCAAACGTGCCGTGCACTTCGGGCACCGACGCCTCGTTGTAGGTGCCGTGCACGAAGTCGATCTTGCCGCGCATCGTCGGATCGGTCGCCGTGCCCTCGACGTGCGCGTCGAGGCTCACGCGCCCGGTCACCGGAAGGTCGCTCTGCAGAAGGTCCGCGATGTTCTCCACCGCGAAGTCGCTCACCTGCACGTCGAAGTTCGCGCGCCCTTCGGTCGGCAGCAGCCCGTTCGCGTAGATGCGTCGATTGTCGCCGCTCTTGAGCTCGAGATTCACGACCTCGATCCCCTTGCCCCCCCAGCGCACCGCCGAGCGCCCGGTCGAGCGCCACACGTTGGACGTGTCGAAGCGCAGCGCGACGTCGGCGAGCCGCACCTCGCTGCGCTCCTTGTCGAGCGTGAACTCTCCGCTCAGCGCGTAGTCCCGCTCGTTCCCCTGCCGCACGCGAACCGCCACGGTGCCGTTCGGCTTGAGATACGACAGGTCGGTGGAGAGGCTGTCGAACGCGAAGCCGAACGCGCTGATCGTGTCGCCTCGCAGCGCGACGGTCATCTTCGACTGCGCGGTGCGCGCGTCCGTCCACGAGTACGTCGTCGCGAGGTGACGCACCGAGTTGCCTCGCACGATCAGTCCGGTCGCATCGGCCGAACCTTGCAGCGAGAAGCGGTTCACCGAGCCGGTGATCGTCCCCGCTGCCCGGAGCGCGCCGGCGAGCACGTTGCGCGGGATGGCGCTCGGCGTGTCCACCTGCAGCCGGATCGGCGGCGCGCCGCTGATCGCGCGCGTCACCTCGGTCTGCTTCGCCACCCGCGCCGAGTCGCGCCGGGCGCGGCTGATCGCCTCGGCGACGATGCGCGGACGCGGACTCTGTGATCCCGTATCCGGACCGACGCTCGCCGGAAGGAATGGCGCCAGCGTCGCGAGCGAATCGACGACCACCGAGTAGGTGAGCGCCCCGGTGTGCGATGCATCGAGCCCGAACTGGCCAGCCAGGTCGGCGCGAGCGCCCGCGCCGCGCACCTGCGCCCGCGTGACGGTGGCCAGTCCGTTGCCGAGGTGCGCCAGCACGGCGAGCGAGTCGATCGCGACGCTGTCGAAGCGCGACGGCCCGAACGCGAAGTCGAGATCGGAGACCATCGTCTGCGGCTTGAAGCCCCGGCCGCGCGCCGTACCGCCGCCGGTGAACGACGTACGCGGCCCGTTGATCATCACCTGGCTCAGGTCGAGCGCGGTCGCGTCGGCGACGACGTTGTAGCCGAGCTCCTTCGACTTGAAGTCGACCACGCCGCGCAGCCCGAAGGCGCCGCCGCCCGGTAGCGCGAGCTTCGTGTCGATGTTGAGCGCTTCGATCGGGCCGTGCGCGCTGAACGGCCCGGTTGCGAGCCCCTTCAGGGGCAGCGACGGCGCGAACTTGGTCAGCTCGGCCAGCGCGATGGGCCGCGTCTGCACGTCGACGTCCATCGTCTGATGACCGGTCGTGTGGAACCGCCCGCGCCCGACGGCGTGCGTCCGATTCGGGCCGTCCTGATGAACGATGTCGATGTTCGTCGCGACGAGCTGTGTCGCGCCCGACCCGTTCAGCGTCGTCGTGCCCGACAGCGTTCCGCCGACCGGCAGGGTGGGGAAGAGCAGCTTCACGATGTCGATCTGCAGCGGCGCGACGCGCACGTGCAGGTCCTGAGCGGTGACGATCGTCGGCGTCCCGTACACGCCCGCCACGCCGTCGGCGATCACGTGGCTCGTGCCGCGTCCGTATGCCGCGAAGGTGACGTCGGCGTCGAGCTGCAGCCGCTTCGCCGTACCGCTGAACTTCGCACGTCCTGCGAGCACACCTTCGCGCGGCGGCTTGATCGACGGAACGATCTCCGTGATCAGCTTCGTCGTCACTCCGGTGAAGCGGAGGTTCGCGTCGTGGAAGAAGACCGTGTCCGTCATCGTCGCGCCGAGGTCGCCGAGGATGTGCGCGCCCTCGGTGCGGAGGTCGGCGTTCCGCATCACGTAGTCCTGCGTCACCCCTTCCCACTTCACGCCAAGGGCGAGCGTGCCGCCACCGGTAGACGGCGTGTGCGGGTAGAGCCAGCGGAAGTCGTTGAACGCCGCCGGCTCGCCGGCGACGTTGAGCCGCATGTCGCCATTGCTGATCAGGTACGCGCCGTCGCCGCGCATCTTCGACGCCGGCATCTCGACGTGCGCGTCCTTCCACCAGAGCGAGTCGTCATTGAACTCGAAGCGGCCGGTCAGCGCCGTCACGTTCGCCGCGGGCGGACGGAACGGATACGCCTCCGTGCGCGCCGCCGCGACCTCCAGCAATCGGTTCTTGAAGTTCGGGTCGGCGATGCGCACGACGGGGAAGCGCCCGTCGAGATGCTTCAGCTCGATCACCTTCTGATAGCCGCCCGTCGCCTCGACGATCATCAGCCGCGAGCCGCCTTTCAGCGCGTCCGTGATCAGGCTGTCGCGGACGTGCGCCGTCAACCCGGCCTTCGGGGCCCATGGCGAGCGCACGACGAGATGCCCGTCTACCACTCGCGCGTTGTCGAAGCGGATCCACGAGCCGAAGCCCGGGACGGTGTCGCCCGGCACCGGCTTGGTCGCCGGCCAGAGCACGCGGTAGTTCCAGTCCTTTCCGCCCGGCAGCTTCTCGACGACGATGTCGGGACGGTAGATCACGAGATCGCGAATCTCGACGTGCTTCGAGAGGAAGCTGCCGATCGTGTACCGACCCGACAGCGAGTCCGCGCGCAGGAAGGGATGGCCCGCGCTGTCGGTGATCGAGATGCCGGTGATCGTCGCGCCCGACAGGAGGTTGCCGCGGATCGCGCCGATCTTGACGATGCCGTGTGTCGCGCCGCCGAGCGCGCTCAACGCCATCCGCCGCACCCGCTCGCGCCCGAACTCCGTGTTCGTCCCGATCCACACCGCGGTGAGCGCGAGCGTGACCAGCACGAGCAGGACGAGCAGCAGGCGGGCGAGGCGCTGCAGCATCAGTACGCCTGTCCGATCGAGAGGTGCAGCGTCAACCGGTTCAGCAGCTTGCCGATCCCGGAGCTGGCCGTGCCCGAGTTCGAGTAGCGCCGCGGGATGTCCAGCGGCACGATCTGACGCCGGCCGTTCTTCGTCAGCTCGGTCACGACCGCGAGATCCTCGTCCTGCGATGGGTTGATGCCGAGGTCCACCCGGATCGGCCCGACCGGCGAGTAGTAGCGGACACCGAAGCCGGGCGTGATCGCGCCGGTGCCGCGCACCAGATCGCGCAGGGTCGAGAGCCCACCGAGCGGATCGAAGATGCGCTCGCCCACCGCTGCCCCGTCGACGAAGACCGCGCCACCCAGATTCTTGATCAACGGGAGCGGAAAGCGGTACTCCACGCTCGCCTCGAGAATCGACGTGCCGCCCAACGGCCGCGGCATGAACTTGTCGTCGCCCACCGGCTTCATATCGCCGGTGGAATCGCGCACGGTGTTCGGGTCGCAGAGACGGATCGCGTCGGAGGACGCGTCGCACGGCGCGCCCGACGCGGTCTTCGCGTTGATCAGGAAACCGTGCGGCAGGGTGAGGATCCGCGGTCCGAGCTGATTCTCTCCGTAGCCGCGCACCGACTGTGAGCCGCCCGCGTAGAACCGCTTTCGCGGATGGAGCACCGACTCCCCCGTCGAACCCGCTTGCGGCCGCACGAAGCCGAGCCGCAGATGGCTCGCCAGCACCGCGCGACGCGGCCCGAGCCGCATGAAGTAGGTCGCCTCGCCGTAGGCGCGGTTGTACGCGTAGTCCGACACCGTGATGTTCGACGCGTGCTCCAGCTCGGCGCGCGCGGTGTAGCCGCGCGTCGGAGAGAGCGGTTGATCGGTGCGGTCCACCAGCAGCGTGAGCAGCGCCGGCGAAAGACGCTGGTGCGAGCGGAGCGTCCCGATCGTCGTCGTGTCGCACACGCCGAAGTTCACGCAGAAGTAGGCGTCCCCCGCCTCCACGCGCGTCACCTCGAAGCGGTAGTTCAGGCTCGCCGGCGCACGCAGTCCGAGCGAGCGCGTGAACGTGACGTTGCCGCCATAACCGCGATCGATCACCACCGCCGGCACCGAGCGTCGCTGCGCGAAGCCGCCGATCGCGAGCGAGTTCTTCGGCCGCTGCAGCCACGCGGGCTGGGTGAGCTGCACGCTCGCCTGCCACGTCGGCTTCAGGAAGTCGTCGACGTTGCCGGTCACGCTCGCGTCCGTCGGCTGCGCATGGAAGATCCCGGTGCCGTTGAGCGAGCTGGCGAACAGGTTGCCGATCGTCGCGGTCGCGTCCAGCCGGCGCGCGCCTCCGAGCAGGTTGTAGTGCGTGAACCGTCCCTCGGCCTGGAAGAAGTCAACGGTGTTGAACCCGGTGCTGATGCGCGCTTCGTGGAGCTGCGCTTCACGCAGCAGGACGTGCACCGTCTTCACGCTGTCGAAGGTCTCCGGCACCTGCAGCGACGCGAGGCGGAAGAGGTTCGACTCGAAGAGGTTGCGCTGGCTCTCGAGGATCGTGCTGCGCTTGTACAGATCTCCCGGCCGGAACGTGAGCGAGTTGAGCACCGTTTTCGGCGATACGGCGTCGGTCCCGCTGATCACGATCTGCCCGACGCGCGACAGATGGTTCGGCACGACGCGCACTTGCACCTGCGCGGTGCGCGCGACGGGGTCGACCACCGAGGACGTGTCCACCAGCGCGTCCGAGTAGCCGAGCTCCCACATCTCGTTCTGGAAGCCGACACGCATCGTGTCGATCTTGAAGAGATCGATCGGCTGTCCGGTCTTGAGCACCGTCAGCCGCCGCGCTCGCCGCGGACGGAGCAGCGTCGAGTCGTACACCGTCGTCACATCGGTCACGAGCGTCGGCGGTCCCTCTCGGATGTCGAACCGCACCGCGACCTGCTTCTCGTTCAGCCGCGAGACGGTGGTGTCGACTTCCGTCTCGCGATAGCCGTGCTTGAAGTACAGCACACGGATGCGCAGCACGTCGCGCTGCAGCTCCTGACGGTCGAGGTAGTGGCGAATCTCGACCGCGCGCCAGTTGCCGAACTTGCAGAAGAGGATCAGGACCGCGCTCCGGCAGCTCGTCGCGGTGGTCGAGATGTTCCGCTGGATCTCGTCCGCCGGCACCACGCCCGAGAGGCCGGCGAAATCCAACCGCTTCACTTCGGGGGCAGGCAGGTCGTCCCGATGCGCGCGTTGCGCCTCGAGAGGGGAGGATGCAGCAAAAGCGCTCGCCACCAGGACGAGCGCCGCGCGCCCGAGTCGACGGGTCAGTGCCATAGCTGCTTTAACCATAGCAAAGGGCGCGCCCGAGGGGCGCCCCTCTGCGCGCCTACAGCCCTGCCAGCAGCTGGTCGTTTCCCGGAGTGTTCGCGATCCGCTTGATCAGCCATTCCATCCCCGCCTGCGGGGGCATCTGGCTCAGCCCTCGACGAAGCGTGTAGACGCTGTCCAGCTGGTCGGGGCGGAACAGCTTCTCCTCGCGCCGCGTGCCGCTGGTCGCGATGTCGATCGCCGGATAGATCCGCTTCTCGGCGAGCGAGCGCTCGAGCTTGATCTCGCTGTTGCCCGTGCCCTTGAACTCCTCGAAGATCACGTCGTCCATTCGCGACCCCGTCTCCACCAGCGCCGTCGCGATGATCGTGAGCGAGCCACCGCCGGACGTCGACGCAACCGCCCGCGCCGACCCGAAGAAGGCCTTCGGCTTCGCCATCGCCTGTGAGTCGAGGCCGCCCGACATCGTGCGGCCCGTACCCCGCTCCGCCGTGTTGTGTGCGCGCGCCATGCGGGTCAGCGAATCGAGCACGATGACCACGTCGCGCCCCTGTTCCACCAGGCGGCGTGCGCGCTCCAACACCATCTCCGTCACTTCGACGTGCCGCGCCGCGGGCTGGTCGAAGCTCGACGCGATCACCTCGCCCACCCCCC
>Ga0308175_100002075_pt1 | contig 13629 bp, 9 predicted proteins | sample PhyCR1_3_FD_203893 | JGI IMG/M metagenome (GOLD analysis project Ga0308175, IMG submission 203893) | Soil microbial communities from UC Gill Tract Community Farm, Albany, California, United States - DLSLS.C.R1 | ecosystem: Environmental > Terrestrial > Soil > Agricultural land | place: USA...
TTCGTATATCGCCGGGTTGTGCACGCTTCCTACAACCGCAACCTCCGCCCCAATCGGCGAGAAGTAGAGCACATCTCCGGTAGCCAGAGGGATGTCTTTCGATTTATCTCCCTTCAGCAGCAAATCGTAGAGATCGAAATCCGCGATCAGCCCGCCGTTGCGCTTCAGCTCGATGTGCCTCAAAGAGCCGTGAGCCCCTGGCCCCCCACACGCAAACACGGCATTCACCAATGTGCTCAGCGAGCTCACCGTATAGCTCCCCGGCCGCCGCGCCTGCCCTGTTACAAACACCTGGATTGATCTCAATTGTCCCAGGTTCACATTCAGGTCATAATTCCGATACACCCGGTCAAAGCGCGCCTTCAGAAATCCGTGAAGCTGCCTGAACGTCAACCCAGCGACACGGATCTCGCCCACCTGGGGCACGTACACAGATCCCGAGCGGTCGACTGTCAGGTGCAGATTCTGAGTCACCTGCCCCCATGTACGGATCAAAAGCTCATCCCCCGGACCCACCACGTAATCGGGAGTAACCGGCAGCCGCTGCACCGGCGCAAACGTATCCGGCACGTCCGTAAATAGCTCCTCTCCGTACACAGGTACAATCCGCCCCACCGATGCAGCCACAAGCATCTGAAATTCCGTCAAGCTTTGGGGCTTCAATGGCCTCGGCAAACGCTGCCTTTGCGGATTTGTGCGATTCAATCCCTCCGCATCGTCGCGATAGACCGTCATCGGAGATGTCGGTGCGCCCGAATTCATATTAGGAAAAGCCCAGGACGAGCCTCCGCCCCCGTCGCCGGTCTGCCCCGGCATCGAAGGCGTCGATAGTTGACAGGCCGCCAAATCTCCGTTCGCACAGTTCGTATCCTGCTGCGCCCCGCTCGGCGGAAGAGAAGACGGCTCGGTTTGTGCTCTCGCTGCGGTTATCGCACTCTCAGAGACACTGCAAAACAAAATCAGGACGCCCACTGCCGTCAGCGTGAAAGAGCAGCGGCTCGCGGCAACCCGAAAAAGTTCGCTGTATCTCCGAAATTCTCTTCGAATTATGGCAACTGAAAAAACGATCAATATCCGCAAGCACTTGCTTGTGACCTTACTCATGTTGTTCTGTCTTCCGCTCGCTCGGGTCCCCATTGACCGTCTTTGTCAATGGGGCGATTGAAATCCTAAAGCCGCGCAAGCGCTCTGCTCTTCCTGCGCCTGCGCGGCTCGTCCGTGCCACTGCTTGTACTTGGCCCGAAAATCTACGCGATTAACATGGCCCTCCGCATTTTTCTGCAAGAGCTAAACTCGAGCTCTGATCCTGCTGTTTCGCTAATACGCTCCACGCATTGTGATCACCGCAGGAATCGTCCGGCTCAGAATTTTGAAATCCAGTGAACAGCTCCAGTTGCTCGCATACTCACGATCAAATAGAACGCGCCGTTCGTATCCAATGTCGCTGCGACCCGACACCTGCCAAAGCCCCGTAATTCCTGGCTTGAACAGGTCGTAAAATGCAAAGTGCTTCCCGTACAACGGCACCTCCGCCTCCACGATCGGCCTCGGTCCCACCAGCGACATGTCGCCTTTCAGCACGTTGAAAAGTTGCGGAAGTTCGTCCAGGCTGAGCTTGCGTATAATCCGCCCAACCGGCGTGATCCGCGGATCCGGTGTCTCCTTGTTCAGCGGGTACGCCTGCTCGTTGCGCTGGTGAATCTCAGTGTGCTTCTCGTTGATCGCCTGCACGTTGTCCTTGTGCTTCTTCGAATACATCGAACGGAATTTAATAATTCGAAACGGCACCCCAAAACGTCCTAGCCTCTCTTGTGTGAAGAAAAGCGGTCCCGGCGAAGTTAATATCACTGCAATCGCAACCGCCAGCATGATCGGGAAGAGCAGAACGATGAGTAAGCTGGAAAACAAAATGTCCATCGTACGTTTTAAAACTGCATAGCGAAGCGAAAACGAGCGCTGAACCGCAGATGAAAGAAATGGCGACGGCCGTCTCCAGGTTGACGCCGGAAGAGTTTCACGCAATACGCTGATGGTCGAAATTGTCCCCAGACTCGGACCATCGCTTTCCAATATATTTAACGCACTATTTGTTCCTTGCATTCGCGATAACCCTCGCTTTTGTGTTTCCATGCCCTTACGAATTCCTGAAGGTTGAAATCGTACGGCTTGCGCATGGGCTTGCGATGTAAATTCTCCGGTCACTATCGCCGCTTGATGCCTCGGCCACTAAGACCTATGCATCTGAATGGCCAATCGCGGCTGCAACAGCCACCTGAGTCGATTCAGAATCGAAATCGAGGCAATGAAATTGATACAGGGAGGCCCGTTTCTCTATCTCTTTATCTGCAGCTTCCAGCATTGGCTTGAATGATCTGTCTACCGGCCTCACATCTGCGCAGTGCACTTCAATTGCGGTACTTTGCGTGAGCAGATTGAGTGTAAGGACTACACGGTACTCGCTCTTTTTTCTAACTACTCTTCCCTCTATACCGGCCAGTGCCAATCTATGAATGCGCACTCGCTGTCTCGCTAACCCTATTGGATGTGGCTCAATCCGCATCGGATCCAATCCTTTCCGCAGGGCCTCCGCTTCTGAGTTCGCAAGCGGAGCCGGATGTACGGAAATCCCAATCATTGAAACAACGCCCGGAACTCCAGGCACTCCTACAAGTTGCATTTTGGGCAAGGCTTCGCCATCCTCACTTGGGTTTGAGGCCTTTTCCAAATCTCTGATTCCGAAACTTCGGAACCCTTGCCAGGGCCGATTCAGACACGTACACAGTCACGCCCGGTGCGCGAAACGTCCTGCTTTCATCATCTGATTACGGGCAACAAATGACTTACATCTACTTGCAGTTAGGGCGGAACTTCTAGTTTGAACGTATTGACAAACACCGGTACAAAGAAACCGCCGATTCCCTCCCTGAAGAGCCGCTGGCCCCCGGGGATTCGACAAGCCGGTCACAGAAGTAAAGACGCAAAAAACGGGTCAGGAGTTATCTGACCCGTCTGCCATCATCTACTTTCCTTTTTCAAAATGTGATGAATCGAGAGAGATTTAGCCTCAGGCGCCACAATTGACTCCATCCGGATTCACGCACTTCACGCCACCGGATGCTTCAGAATCTCCACCAGTGCCTGTATACGGCTTGCGTCCGCATGGCTCTTAATTGTCCCCGCGCTGGTTTCCAGATCCCCGGTCATCGCTCTGAGCTTCGCGACCTGCTTCTCCTTCAGGTGCGACTTCTCCGCATTCCGGATCGCCTTCCGCAGCGATGCTATCCGATCCGCCGGCAATGCCTGCGACCGCTCCAGCTGATCTACATACGCCTTCGCAACAACCAGGGTCGCCGGCCACTCCAGCTTCTGCTGGTTCTGGACGTTCAGCTCTTTCACCTGCACGGCCTTCGTTGCATCAATCTCGTTCTGCGTTAACTGCTCCGTCGGAGCCAGCTCGAATACATCCAACCCGCGCGCAATCTCCGATCCGTAAATCGCCCCGTTATACCAGTACGCAGACCAGTCGCCGCCCAGCACCAGCATCTTTGGGTCGATAGGTCCGCGATCGAAATACGCAATCTCCTGAGGGTGCGCCGGATCGGTAAAGTCCATCACCGAAACACCTCCCTGATACCAGGCCTGCACTTCGATATCCCGCCCCGGCACCGGAATCAGCGATCCATTGTGAGCCACGCAGTTCTCCGTGTCGCCTTGCGCCGCCGGCATCTTGTAATAATTTGCAAAACTCAGCTTCTCATCCTTCAAGTTGAAGATCGCATCTGCTCCCCACTTGTTCGGATCGTTCGCCCGGCATCGGGCTCCCAACCCTCCGCCCCACTCATCTGTGAAAACCACCTTCGATCCATCGTTGGAAAATGTTGCCGAATGCCAGTACGAGTAGTTCGGATCGTTCACCGCATCCAGGCGCTTCGGATTCACCGGATCCTTGATGTCCAGCAGCAGCCCATTCCCAGAACATGCACCCGCCGCCAGCCCCAACGCGGAATACACCGTGATGTCATGGCACTGGTCCGTGTCCCGCGGCTTCTCTTCATCTTTCCCATGACTACCGCCATTGCTCAATCCGTTGATTACGCCTGTGCGCGGATCAATAAACACCCGCGGATGCGAAACAATCGCTGCCTGCTCCGGATGCGCAACCGGCACCTTGATCACGTCGATCCGGAATAACGCCGTGTTCGGATCCTTGTCCGGCGCCTCACCCGAACACCCGGCAAGCTCCTCCGACTGTCGCACAAATGATGTCCCCGAGACGTAAATGTACACATCGTCCTTGTCATTCGGATCCACCACCAGCGTGTGCGTGTGCGACCCGCGACACGTCTGCACAGCCGCAACCTGCTTGGGACTCTTGATGTCCGAAATGTCGAATATCCTCACACCTCGGAACCGCTCCTTCTGCGGCACCGGCAGCCGCCGTTCCTTCTCATGTCCCGCTGCAGGCGCCGGCTCCGGCGGAAACCCTTCCGTCCCGCAATCGATTCGCCCGTTCGGCATCTCCACCGACATGAACATCAGGTTCCCGTGCACCGAAACATCGCCCTGTCCGCCCGGGCACACCATCGACGTCAACAGCGATGTCTTCGCCGGATTGCTGATGTCGTAGATGTTCACCCCGTAGAAGTTCCCCTGGAATAAATGATTCCCCTGAAACGCAAAATCCGAATTCGCAAATGCCAGTTGCGCAATCACCATCTGCAGCGTCTTCGGCATTTTCTCCAGCTCTGCCGCACCTACACCCAGTTGGCCCAGCACCTTCTTCACGCTCGGGTCATCGCTCGAAGTCGCCTGAATCTGAAACGCATCCGGCTTCTTCAAAAACGTCACGTGCTTCAACCCCTTCGCAATCTCGCCCGCGTCATACATACCAGCCTTCAGCTTCACTCGCGGATCGTTCACGTCCGACCCTGTCATCCCCGCCGGAAGCGGCGGAGCCGGATGCGGGGCAAACGGATCCTCCCCAGGCTTCGAGGGTTTCTCTTCTGCTTTCGGAGCAGCCTGAGCCTGCCCGGCAGAACCCTGTGCCGGTGCTTGTGTCTGTTCCTGCGAAATGCTCAGCTTGGGAAAGAAGAAAACCGCGGCTATTGCGACAAGGGGAAGTACCAAACGCCTCGCGTGATTCAATGAAGCTCCTCCAGCATTCTTTGCATGATTCTGATTTCAGCCCGTTGCGAGTTATCTACGTCCGTCGCGAAATCGAAAATCTCCGCGTCCTGTCCCGCACCAGCACTGTTGAACAAATCTTTCACCATAACCAGCGCTCCACCGTGGTGCTGAATCATCCCCGATAGAAACAGCCGGTCAAATTCCTCGCCCCGCGCCTTCCTAAGCGCTTCCATCTGCTCCGGCGACAGCATCCCGGGCATCAGGCCAATCCCCGTCGCACCCGGCGTCGCGCTGTCTGACATATCCATCCCGGGCATGGCAGGCATCCCCGACCCGGAGGGCATCTTCATTGACGTCGCCTGTCCCCGCGCCGCCAGCCATCGCTGCATCATCCGAATCTCATCGGCCTGCGAACTGCTGATCTTCGCCCCGATCGCCCGCACATCCTTGTTCTCCGTGTGCGTGGGAATCAGCGCAGTCATCTCCACCGCCTGCGAGTGGTGCATGATCATTCCCTGCATGAAGTCCACATCCGCCGGAGAAATCGGCGGCAGTGTTGCATGAGTCGTTCCCGGCAACTTCTTGGTCGGCTCCCCCGGAGACCCCGGCTGTACCACCACCGCTCCTCCGCTAGCCTTCTGCGCGTGAGCCAACGGCACAATTGCCGTCCCGCAGGCAAATACACCGCCCACCAGCACGCCCGCCGCCATACGGCACGCGTCGCAAATTGTCTTTCGCAAGGGGAAGCCGTTCATTTCGGTCCTCTTACGCTATCACGCACCCCAGCGCCACGAACAGGGGGCTTTATCTCCATCGCCGCCGGGGACGAAAAAAGCTATTCCCCAGAATCCAAACGCCAAATCGTCCTGCGAAGCTGCAAAATTGCACGAAACCCCAGCTCCCGCAGCGGGCTCCTGATTCCTTTTTGGTCTGCTCGGGAGGTTACCGATGAGGGATGCACCACAGCTTGTGCATACATATCTTTTTACTCAGTGTGGGTTGAGGCGAGTGTTGAACGGTTCTTCCCACAACAAGAAGCTCACCCGCAAGGTGGGCTTTTTGTTGCGCGTTTCATGCCCAATACAAAAGTCACCTTCTTGCTTCCTTTGGGGTACAGAAACACACGCCCGAGAGCGTTAAACTTACCCAAATATCCAGAATTTGGTCTTCGCGATCTTGTAGGAGCGGAAGCAAACTCCTACGATCTCATCGTTCCGACGTTCTCAAAACGTCCCGCGCGGTGAACGATTGGAGATCGGCTACGATATGAAGTTCGATCGCACCTTCCGCCGAATCTTCTCTGCGGCGCTGCTGATAACAGCGGTGACCGCCATCTCGGAAACTGCGCCCCTTACGACCCTGAGCGCGGTTCACACTCTCACCAACGAACAAGCGAGCCGGGCTCTTCACGTATCCGTTGAAGGCGTAGTGACCTACTACGTGAAAGGCAATGTCGACCTCTTCGTGCAGGACAGTCGCGCGGCCATCTATGTTGAAACGACTGCCGATCAAACGTTCGCGCCAGGAGATCGAGTCCTCGTCATCGGGACGACACGCGCCAGTTTTCGTCCTGAGATCAAGGCTGAAAAAGTAATCTTCAAGGGACACGGCGCGCTCCCTTTGCCTGCAGAGGCCGAATTCCGGCAACTCATCCGTGCCGAACTCGACTGTCAGCGTGCCTCAATCCGTGGATTCGTTCGAAGCGCAAACGTCGTCAGCGACGTTGGAATTTCCACGCTGTACCTGCAATTGCGGATGAACGGCGGATCCGTTGACGCTCAAATGCCTCTTTTGGGTCCAATCGATCTGGGATCGCTGCTCGACTCGCAAGTCGAACTCACCGGCGCGGTCGCGGGCAGGTTCGATCGAAAAATGCAGATGACGGGCATTCTGATCGAAGTTCCATCTATTGCAGACCTGAAGATCATTCGTCGCCCATCAGTCGCTCCAAAAGACTTGCCCATCACGCCGATGGACCAGATCCTAAGTGGGTATGAGGCCCAGAACAACACCAGTCGGATCAAAGTAACTGGAACAATCACCTTTTACCAGCCCGGATCGAACCTGGTCCTGCAGAGCGGCGACAAAAGCCTCCTGGTCACAACGCAATTCGAAGAGCAGGCTAAAGTCGGCGATCTCGCGACGGTGACCGGTTTCCCGGATGTGCAGAACGGCTCCCTGGTTCTCACCGGTGGTGCCATCGAGGATACCAACTCGCCTTCTAGCGTAGCTCCAGTCAGCTCCAGTTCTGACGTCCTGGCGCGTGGCGACCACGCTCTCGACCTCGTATCCATCGACGGTCAACTGCTCACAGCTGTTCGTGAAGCAGCACAGGATGAGTACGTGTTTGTCTCCAGCGGACATCTGTTTAAGGCCATTCTTCAGCACCCCCAGCGACTCGATGCTACGCTTCAGCCCTTACGGGAAATTCCGGCAGGATCGAGAGTTCGCATCGTGGGCGTTTGCAAAGTTTCGAAAGCCGAACAGAGTCAGGATCCCACAGCATTCGATATTTTGCTCCGGTCTACAGAAGACCTCACCGTCGTCGCAGGCCCGCCCCTTCTTAACGTGAGGAATCTAACCTACGTCGCGGGCGTCCTGCTTGCCGGCATGCTCCTCATCGGAACTTTCGCCTGGCGCTCTGAACGCCGCGGACGCACCCACATCGCGCGTTTAGCGCGAATGGAGCAGATGCGGAGCCGGGTCCTGGAACATCTGAACGGCTCCACAAGCCTCCTCGATCTGGTTGACGAGGCCACTGAGATCGTCTCCTTTCGCCTTAACGGGGCAGCTTGCTGGTGCGAACTCGCCGATGGCCGCCAGCGTGGAACGCGCCCTAAACAGTTCACCGATCTGCGCATCGTCGAGAACCGAATCCTCTCGCGATCCGGTGCACAGCTCGGTGTAATAAATGCTGCGTTTCACGTCAAAACTAAACCCCTTAAAATCGAAACGGAGGCCCTGTCCTCTGCTGCCGGTCTCATTGCTCTGGCGATCGAAAACCGCCGCCTGTACTCCGACCTCCAGCACCGCTCCGAATTCGACCTGCTCACGGAGCTTCACAATCGCTTTTCCCTCGAGAAGCGCCTCGGAGAAATGATCCAACAAGCCGAAGCCGAAAAGTCCAGCTTTGGGCTGCTCTACATCGACCTCGATGGATTCAAACTGATCAACGATCACTACGGTCACCACATCGGCGATCGGTACCTCCAGCAAGTCACGCTCCGCATGAAACATCAGCTTCGGCCCAACGACATCATGGCTCGCCTCGGAGGCGACGAGTTCGCGGTCCTTCTTCACACCGCCGGGACGCACGAAGAGATTCATTCAGTTGTCGCGCGCCTTGACAGCTGCTTCTCTGATCCATTCCAGGTTGACGGCAACCAGATCCACGGCGCCGCAAGTTTCGGCGTTGCCCTGTTTCCAATTGACGGCAGTTCGCAGGACAGCCTCTTAAATTCAGCGGATGCTGCAATGTACGTCGCAAAACATCGGAGGCGAGCCCGCCAGGCCAACCGCGACGGTTTCGGAATGGAATTTACGCGCTGAGCATGCACCTCCTGCCCGTGATTGAAGTCACCGAGCCTCTCGGTATTCGCCCGCGAGCGATCACCGGGGAGCGGGTTCGTGGTCTTTACGGTTTCGTAGCCTGCCTGCCGGAGCTGGTCGACAAGTTCATCCTCACCCGGGAGCGGGAGCGTGCGATCTCAGCACAGAGCCGACGGTATTCGGCGTCAGACGCACATGGGCGGGAATGCAGGCAATGATTCTGCTTTGCTCACGGCTGAGCATAGTATTCGCTGTTGGTGCGGACCGTAAGACCGGGTTTATCGACTTTAACTTCGATAGTGCGGAGCTCATCGGAAACAGCAGAAGGTGCCGAGACGAAACCTAGCACATAATACGAGTTCGCATCCGCAAGGCAAGCGGCCAGCTCTGGCGTCAGATTCTTCTCGTGCATGTAAACCTGCCCTCCGCTGAGGTGCGCCAGCATCGGCATCGCAACGCTGCGTGCGCTGGCTTGTGCTGCGGTCGAGGTCCCGCGCTTCAACGTTTCCAAATCGGAGGGTGTCAGTTTGGCGATCGGTGATGAGGCGGGCCACGAAACCGCATCCAGGGTCACCTGCCCCTCGCGCAGCTCCGTCGATACCTGAACAAGATTCGCAAAGAAATTCTGGCGCACGTCTGGCGTCTCGACAGCAAACTCCGGACCAGAAAGGATCGGCCATCCCGGCCCAATCCAGATGAGGATGGCACGCCCAGGCACATCCTTCTGATGGTGCGCAAAATCCAGAAGCGCACCAAACGAAAGCTGGTACTTCCTGTTCAGACAGCTGCCGATCCGGTCGGCGGTTTTTTCCCGATCCTTAGCGCGATTGATGTCATCTAGCGACGTGAAGGTGCCAATAGCCTTACCCAAAGCGGCATTGTTCCAGTCTTCTGTGCAATCCTTCGGATGAAAGTTCCTTGTGACCCGCTCCAATTCGGTGACAACCTCTTCCGCATTCCGCGTCGGGCCGCTCACTTCCGTTCCTTTTTCGGTGAGAACTACGAGAGAGGTCGGCAAGGGAAGCCAATTGGCTGAGGCAGCTAGCTTTCGTATTGCCTCATGCGCCTTCGCAAGGTCGTGAGCTGAGTTGTTCAACATGTCGATCACAAGGAACGCACGGGCGTGCGCCCTCGCTCCCCCATCCTGAATCGCTTGGAATGAGGTAATCGTCTCCGGCTGATGGTTGATTCGCAACGCGAAGTCTTGCGCATTCAGCCCCGTAACGGCGTGCCCTGACGGATCGGTGACCTGGACATTGAGCAATATCCGGTGACGGGCGGTATATTGCGCTTCACGCTCCGCACTTGTTCTGGGAATCAGGCGAGGCCCCGCCGTGCCGCCACTCGGTGCAGATTGTGCGGATGCGTTGATCGCTGCGCACAGAAGCGCAACACAGCACCACCCTCGCGCCATTTTCCTGCCGCCCTTCGAAAGCCATTATAATTTTCAGGTTCTTGTCGCGAGAATCTTGAAGAATCCGAGCGCTTGTGACTCGAATCACGGAGCACCCCTTACCCCCGTCGATAAGCTCGAAACAGCGCAGACACAAAGCGCTGCATCATTAAAGGAGCAAATCATTCATGGCTTACGTCATAACCGATGCATGCACCAAGGACTTCGTTTGTGTAGCCGAGTGCGCCACCGCCGCCATCGCGCCTCAACCCACCGACGCGACCGCAGGCACCGTATCCCAGCTCTACATCAACCCTGATGAATGCATCGATTGCGGGAACTGCGCCAGCATCTGCGCTCAGAACGCGATCTTCCCGGAAGCCGAACTACCCGCCGACAAAGCGGAATTCGCAGAAAAGAACCGCGCCTACTTTAACTAGCTCCGCAGACGCTCCCGCACCAACCGGAAATCTACGGCTCCGTTTTCGACGGCGGCGGAGCCTGCGCGTTCTGCTGATCCGTCTGCTTCGTCTCGCTTGGCTGCTTCGTCTCGCTTGCCTTATTGACGATTGCTGCCGGTACCGCTGCACTCGGCAATGCTGGCTGTACCGACAGTGCCAGCGTCTGCACCGTCTCCGGATCATCACGCAGCTTCAGATATAGCACCCCATTCACCGGATGAGGCACCGTCAACTGCGTTCCTGTAAAGTCAGCAGGCACATCCGTCGCATTATCGAAATCCGGCGTGGGTGCAATCGACCGCGCCAGAAAAAGATTGCTGCCGCCAAGCGTGCAAGGCTTCGACACGCTGCGCGGGCAGTGGAGTTCCTTGAATCCCGGCAAACGCACAAGCGTTCCCAGCGACATCCATTCTCCCGGTACTCCGTCGCCTGATATCGCCCGCGCTTGCACGGGCCCGAAAGCAGACGATCCGAACTTCGCCAGCGGCTCCACCACTGCAAGGGCCGTACTCGCATCCTCCAGCATCAACGTCCCGTCCTTCAGAGACAGCGTCGTGTGGAAACTGTTATCGGCTGCCGCGACCTCCACCTTCTGGTCACGGGGAAAATTCTCAGGCGATTTCGACTTGAGGAAGAACACAAGCCTGCGCTCTACCGGTAGATCGTCGGGGCTGCCCAGATGTACCGGCGAAGGTTCGGTCGACTGTTCCTCCTGCGTCCCCTTGCTCAGCAAACTCACCTGAGGTCGCGACCGTTCCACGGTGACCGGTACCTTCAAATCACGGCCATCGCGCAGTTGCACCTTGGCCGTGTATCGTTTGCCCGGCTCCAGCGAGGCTGTGTCACTCCCGGCCTTTAAATCCAAATGGTCTTGGTCCTGAACGCGCTTCAGATCCGCCGGCGTCCACTCGATGCCACTGAATGAGACCTTTGCGACTTCGTCCAGGCGGTTGCCCGTGAGAATCGCGTCCTGATCTCCAGCGCTCAGAGTCAAACGTTCCAGGGATGCAGCCTCGGAGTAGGCCGTGAGCTTCAACTTATCTGCCTTCTCTAGTCCGTACTGGTGAATGCTGATCGTCACCTCCCCGGGATTTGCATCCTTCAGAGGGACTCCAAACTCCAGCATCTCCGGCTTCGGCGACTTCCACTGAACCTCCAGCGGATTGCCTCCCGCAGGTTGCACATCAATCTTCTCCACGCAGAGAGTGTTTTCGCCTTGCACGTGCAGCGTATCCTCGCGTCCCACCACCAGTGCAAGTTCATCGCTCGCGACTACCGTCCACTTGCCTGGCGCGGAGACCAGAAGGTGAAACCTCGGCCCCTCCCAGTCATCGAATCCCCACTTCCCAACCACAATTCCGCTCAATTCTCCCGGCGGCAACGTTGGCGCAGGCTTCGTCAGAACAAGTCCCCCCTGCCCCGCATCTGCCTTCACCGGTAATTCGATCAAACCCGATTTGGACTGAATTCGTAGCTTCAGATCATGTGCCTCGGGACTCCCATACACCATGGGTGCACCCTCAGCCGTAAGAACCAGACCCGGCTTCTGGGCGCAGAACTGCTCCGAAGGATTCGAAGGGTGAAGCGGCGGTAACTTCGCCGGCCCCACGGGCGGCAGTGCCACAACCACCACCGATTTGGGATCCTTGAAGGATGGCGGAACGCTCAACCGCAGGTTCAGCGTGTCGTCCGTCGGCAACGATAGCGCAGGAATGTACTGGAATCGTGCGGTATGCAGCGAAGCCAGAATCCGCGCCGTATCCACGATCGCACCAATATAAGGACTGAATACCCCGGCGCCCCCAATCGGCGAGTATGCCAGCTGATTCATCAGGTCCGCGCTGCTCCCGGTCGTGAGCTGGGCCACCCGGTTCGACACGTTCGCCTCATCCAGAACCATGCCTTCCGTGTGTTGGGTCAGGCACGGAGCCTGTTGATCCGTCGGCTTGTCGAAACACTGCTGCTCAAGCCGTATTCCCAGCACCCCCGCCGCCTTCTGTGCCCGCTCTTTCAGCGATTTGGGATCCGTCTGCGAGGTGACCTTAACCTCAGAAAGATACGTGTCCAGGCGCATCCGGTCTGCATTTGCAAAGGTCAGATCCTGCGCCGCCCGTACAAACACCCCGGGCCGCCCCCGCACCGCATTCCGCAACGTGCTGAAATCCCCGCCCGTCGATGGCGCCAGAAACACAACCGCCTGCTGCGCCTCCGCCGGAACAGTAACAAAAACACCCTCCGCCCGAACCTTCTTCGACCAGGTCTCAACGCGCGTAAACCATTCAGGCGGCGGGGGATTGGTCGCACCCCGAAGAAATCCCACAATCAGCACATAGTGAGCCGACTGGCTCTCCGGAAAATCAGGATGGATCCAAAGCCGGTCCCCGGGCAGAAGATTGGGCACCTGTCCGATCGGCAGGGTCACTTCGCCCCGCCTCACATGGACGTCAACTTTAGGTCCGACCAGATCGAATGCCGGTGGTCCACCGGCCTGACCCCGTGCAGCCCTGCTCCCCAAACAAAGCATAACCACGAACAACACCAGGGAAATTCGCCGCATTCTTCTATTGTACGGAGGTGCAGCGGCGCCGCAACACCGCGTGCAGAACACTTCGCTTTGCCTCTTTGAGTCTTGTTCCCGTATATGGGAGACGAACAAGGCCTTGCACCGGCGAAGGGTTCGGTAGCACAATCATTTACACTGGTGCGTGGTTAACTTCGAAGTACTTTTTACCTAGAGTTTTCTCGACCCTGTGGGGTGTCAGACAGAAGCAGAAGCTTGGCCATGGGGCTGCTTCGGCCAGACTAATTCCGCCATGATTACCTTACAAAAGTTCGGGAAACGAGAATCGGTCCGTTACAGCCAGAATAGGAACCTGTGCCCCGCCCTCAACAGCGCCTCCTTTAGAAAAGGTTGAATTCCACTAGAGCGCGGCGGGAAGAAACAGGGTAGAGAAGCTCTATACGGAGAATCTACAATGAAGTCGAATCGGGCTGCGCAAAGCAGTGTAGACATAAGCAATCTCACCATTCCAGACGCTGAAGAGATCATCGAAGAGGCCCTTGGTGAACTCGCTTTTTCCCAGGATCCCGGCTTCGCAC
>Ga0308175_100002077_pt1 | contig 13626 bp, 10 predicted proteins | sample PhyCR1_3_FD_203893 | JGI IMG/M metagenome (GOLD analysis project Ga0308175, IMG submission 203893) | Soil microbial communities from UC Gill Tract Community Farm, Albany, California, United States - DLSLS.C.R1 | ecosystem: Environmental > Terrestrial > Soil > Agricultural land | place: USA...
GCGAACTGCCGGAGAATAGCAAGCCGAAGTCGACGCGCGAAGCCGCCACAAGTGGGGCGGCTTCAACGGGGTACGACATAAATGGGTTGCGTTTAGAGGTTGTTTCACAACCTCGAACCCACGGATCAATCCGTGGGCTTGGCAGCCGTCGAGCGGGGTTATGAAACCGTCTCTTAAAGGAGGGGGGTTTGGAGAAAGCGTGCGGGCTCAAGTCGACGCGGTTCGTCGCCGATGGTTAAATGGGAAAGATGGATAAGAGAGACAACCTCTTACCGTCCGGGCTGTCTGGAGTTGTGTGCGGGTTGTGCGAGGTGGCCCGAATCGCCGGTTGTCGAATGGCCCAAAAGGGCAGGAGCGGCAGTGACCGCTGCGCCGGGCGTCGGGATGACGCGAATCCGCCGCGGCGGCGCCTGCCCGTAAGGAACTTATGAAGACGGTTTTCACTACCGGCGAGGCGGCGGAGATCTGCAAGGTCTCGCAGCAGACGATCATCCGCTGTTTTGACAGCGGGCGGCTGAAGGGGTTTCGCGTCCCGGGGAGCCGCTTCCGGCGCATCCCGCGTGAGGCGCTGCTGCAGTTCATGAAGGACAACGGAATCCCGCCGGACGCGCTGGACAGCGGGAAGCGCAAGATTCTGGTAGTGGACGACGATCCGGAGATTGTGGAATTGTTCGTGGACGTGCTGGAGCGGGACGGCCGGTTCGAGGTGAAGACGGCCGCGACCGGTTACGACGCGGGCATGATCACGCAGGAGTTCCTGCCGGACCTGATCATCCTGGACTACATGCTGCCGGACGTGAACGGGAACGTGGTCTGCCAGACGATCCGCCGCAAGCCGGAGCTGGAGCACACGAAGATCATCATCGTGTCGGGCGTGGTGAACCAGGACGAGATTAACGAGCTCCTGAAGGCCGGGGCGGACGACTTCGTCAAGAAGCCGTTCAATATCGAGAAACTGATCGAGAGGGTCGGGGAGTTGTTGCAGGTTTGATTCGCCAAAGACTCTGTCAACGATTCGGGCCAGGGAAGGCCGATAACGAAGTGTGACGATGTGGCAAGGCGGCCTGGGCTATGGCCGCGCGCACGTCGGCAACCGAGCATCGACCCCTATGTCCGACCTGCTGCGCGAAAAACGAATCGAGCTCATCCTTCAGCAGTTGGATGAGTTGCCGACGCTGCCCGCGGTGGCGGTGAAGGTGCTCGAAGTCACGGGGGACGAGACGTCGTCGGCCAAGCAAGTCGTTGAACTCATCTCCAGCGACCAGTCGCTCACGGCTCGGATTCTGCAATTGGTACACCGGGCCGACCAGGGGGTGCGCGGGGAAGTCAACAGTATCGAGCGCGCGGTCGTTCTTCTAGGGTATGAGGCGGTGCGGAGCGCCGTTCTGGCGGTTTCCGTGTTCCAGACGTTTCCGGGGGCGGCCCAGCAGCGGGACCGTGCGGTGGAAGCGAATTTCAACCGGGAAGAGTTCTGGAAGCACAGCGTGGCGGTGGCCTGCTGTGCCGAGCTGCTGGCCGAAGCGGTCGCAAAAAAGGTCAAGACCGCACCGCAGCCGGTGGGGCTGGTGCGCTCGGCGGTGGAGAAGATCGATCCGTCGGAGGCGTTTGTCTGCGGGCTGCTGCACGACTTGGGCAAGGTGGCGCTGGACGCGGTCTTCCCCAAGAGCTTCGGGAAGGTGGTCGAGGCGACGGACCTGCTGCGGGGGAACATCGCGGACCTGGAGCGGAGCGTGATCGGGCTGGATCACATGGTGATCGGCAAACGATTGGCCGAGCGGTGGCAGTTGCCGACGCTGATTCGGGACTGCATCTGGCTGCACGGGCAAAGCCCGTCGGCATTGCCGGCGACGCTCAGGAACCCGCGGTTGGTGAACCTGATTACACTGGCGGACTTGATCGTCCGGGAGCAGCACCTGGGGTACAGCGGGAATTACGTGTTCCCGGGGTCGCGGCAGGCGCTGACGGAGGCGGTCGGCCTGTCGGTCGAGCACGTCGAGGACATCCGGCGACAATTGATTGATCACATCGAGCCGCGGGCCAAGGCGCTGGGGCTGGGCGAGACCAACACGAGCGAGCTGTACCAGCAGGCGCTGGCGCAAGCCAACCGCGAGCTGGGGCGGGTGAGCGGGCAACTGGTGACGAAGAACCGCAAGCTCCAGATGCGCGCCAAGTTTTTCGACGCGCTGAGCACGTTCCAGGCGGAACTGGGGCCGGACGCGCGGCCGCAGGGCGTGCTGACGGCGATCGGGCAGACCGCCGGGGCGGTGCTCGACGTGCGGTGCTGTGCGGTGTTTTCGATCATGCCCGGACAGGCGTACGCGGAGGCGATGCTGTTCGACGAGCAGGGGGAAGTGTTCGAGACGACGCTGGTGGACTGCCCGGCGCCGATGGAGCGGACGAGGCCGGGCGAGGGGCCGGTGCTGTCGGCGGGTCCGGAGATGGAGTGGCTGGTCGGGGCAATCTCGCCGCGCCTGCCGCACGAGAACCGGTATTGGGTCCCGCTCCAGGCGGACGGGCAGTGCATCGGGGGGGTCGTGTGGGGCGCGCCGCGGGGCGAGGCGGAGAGACTCTCGCCGCAGGTGCAGGAGATCGTGACGCTTGCGACGGGGTGGGGGCTGGGCCTGAGGATGGCGCAGATCCGGGAGGAGGCTCGGCTGCTGGCCGAACAGCTCACCGACGCGAACCGCCAGCTCCACAACGCTCAGAATGAGATATTGCAGAGCAAGATGATGGTGAGCGTCGGGGAGATGGCGGCGGGCGCGGCGCACGAGATGAACAACCCGCTCGCGGTAATCAGCGGCCGCTCACAATTGCTGGTGTCGCAATTAACGGATCCGAAGCTGAAGGCGGCGGCACACCTGATCTTCGAGCAGTCGCACCGGCTGAGCGAGATCATCAGCGAGCTGATGGACTTCGCCAAGCCGACACCGGCCAAGCCGGTGGTGATCGAGGCGTCGGACCTGGTGGCGCGGGCGGTGCACGACGCGAAGATGCAGACCGATCCGGCCGATAGGTCCATCGAGGTGACGATGGAGGACGTTCCGCCGGTCACCGTGGACGTGGAGCAGGTGGCGGCGGCGATGGTGGAGATCCTGGACAACGCGCTGCACGCGACGGACGCGGCCAAGGGCCACGTGGCGATCCACGGGGCGTACGACCCGGTGTCGTGCCGGGTGGTGTTGTCGATCGCGGACAACGGCGTGGGGATGGACGAGCACACGCTGAGGCGGGCGTTCGACCCGTTCTTCAGCTCCAAGCCGGCCGGGAGGCGGCGCGGGATGGGGCTGGCCAAGGCGCTGCGGTGGGTGCAGTCGAGCGGCGGCGCGATCCGGATGGAGAGCGAGCTGGGCCGCGGTACGCGGACGCTGGTGCTGCTGCCGGCGGCGCAGAAGCCGATGGCGGCGGCGGAAACCGACGCGGTTACGCCCGAATGGAGAGCGGCGCAGTAGGAGTCGGGAGAAACAGGATTTTCGATTCGCAGAATCGCAAATCCCACGGAAGGGAAGAGGGAATCATGACGCCGATCGTGCAAGAGAGCGCCGGACCCGGCGGCAAGGCGGCCATTCGGCCGCGCGTGCTGGTGGTGGACGACGAGCCGACGTTGGTGGAGCTGATCGGCGAGGTGGTTTCCCGCAGCGTCAACTGCTGGATGATCTCGGCGCGGAATCTCGGGGAGGCGCGGCACATTCTGGCGACGCAGCCGATCGAGCTGTTGGTGACGGACGTGCACCTGCCGGACGGGGACGGGATGAGCCTGATCCCCGCCCTCCGAAAGCAGCAGCCCAACGCCAGCGCGATCGTCATCACCGGCTCGCCGAGCGTGGACGGGGCAATCAACGCCTTGCGCAGCGGGGCGCTGGACTTCGTGCCCAAGCCCTTCTCCGCCGACCAATTGGCCGAGCGGGTGCGCAAGGCGCTGGAGCGGCAGGCGGCGATGGCGAAGGCGGAGCGGCGGCTGGTGCGCCTGCGGTCGGCGGTCAAGCGGCTCAATGACGCGCGCAAGGTCGTCACCAAGAAGGTGGACCTGCTGTGCAACGACCTGATTTCGGCGTACGGCGAGCTGTCCAAGCAGCTCGACGTCGTGCGCACGCAGGAGGGGTTCCGCAAGTACCTGGCCGGCGCGCGTGACCTGGAGCAGACGCTCTGCCACGCGATGGACTGGGTGCTGCGGCAACTGGGGTACAGCAACGTGGCGATCTGGCTGGCCAGCGACGATTCGGATTTCCAGCTCGGGGCGTACATGAAGTACACGATCGCCGGCGAGCAGGCGCTGACCGACGCGATGAAAAAGGGGCTGGTGCCGCTGGTGGTCAAGGATGGCCTTTTGAACCTCGGGCCGGAGGAGGTCCAGGAGAGGCTGACGCCGGCGGAGCTGGATTACCTGGCGGACCAGCACGTGCTGGCGGTGAACTGCACGTACCTGGGGGAGCCGCTGGCGGCGCTAGTGCTTTTCCGGGATGCGAAGAGCGGTTTTACCGACGAGGACGTGGCGTCGCTGAAGGCGATCAGCCCGATCTTCGCGGTGGCGCTGGCGGAAGTGGTGCGGGTGTCGCAGGGGGAGGACGCGGAGGGGGACGGCGCGAAGGAGGGGGAGCAGGAGGAGGGGTATAAGCCGTTCCTGGACGAAGAGGGGGGGAATGGGAAGCGGAAGAAAAACAACAAGAGGGACGAGGCGGATTGGTGGAAGCGCGGGGAGCCGCCGCCGTTCTAAGAGCTGTCTCGCGGACCGTTGGCCCGCGGCTATGGCAAACCTGCGACGCGGCAAAACGTATCATTTGTGTGATTGCTCTCGGCCATTGCAGCCGATAACATCCGACGTACGGATGTTCTGCGGTGCCCGTGGTTGGAGGTAATTATTTGGTTAAACCTATAGCAACCCTTTAGGGGCTCGCCGCCCGGCCGGAGCACGCCCGCGGCGTCCGTCACAGCAGTATCGTGGCGGGCCAGAGACGGGAAGCGAAGGACCGGGGACGACAGGAGAACCCTCCTGATCGGCGTTCACCCACCTTAACTGAAGGGTTTGACTGAATGCTTCCACACGGCACACGTGGATCAACCGTATCTTCCCGCCCGTGGGCTTCATAAAGGGAGCCGACGGGCGAGTTTTTTGGGGGGGAGTGATTATTCGGGGGTTCAATCGAAATCGCGGCGAAGAGGCAACCTCGTCGAAGGCGATTCGGCGGAGGAGCGAATTTCATCACTGCGCGAACTGTAGCTCGAAGAGGCGGATGGGCGTGGGTCGGGTGGGAACGGGTTGTTCGTGTTGGGTGAGGCGCCATCCGAGGCCGATGATCCAATCCGGGAAGGCGTCGCCGGCGGGGCGGCCGGGCTCGCCGAGGAGGACGGAGCCGTTGGGGGCGAGGTGGTTGCGCCAGAAGGGGTCGAGGAAGTCCCACTGGGGGCGCTCGTAGAGGATGTCGGCGCCGAGGATCAGGTCGAAGCGGCGGGCGAGGGTGTCGGTGCGCCAGTTGAGGCGACGCGTGCGGACCCGGTCCCGGTAGGGCAGGCTGTTGAGGCGGGCGAACAGCAGGGCCGGGGGCTCGAGGTCGGCGAAGGTGACCCGGCAGCCCGTTGCGGCTGCAACGGTGCCGGTAAGGCCCATGCCGCATCCGAGGTCGAGCACCTCCGGCGGGCGATCGCGCGATGCTTCGGTCGAACGACTGGTAAGGAAGCTCGCGAGGCCGTAGGCGCTGTCCCACAGCTCTGCCCAGTACGGCAGGTGCAGCTCGTCGCCGTTATGGCGCTCGCCGCCGAGCTTCTCGCGGCGGTCTTCGGCGTTGGCGACTTCGTCGAGCACGCGGTTGGGGTCGGCGACGCGGGTGAAGGGGATTTCGAGCGGGCCGATGCGCAGCGTCTGGGTGGCGGTCGCAAATCGCCGGCCGATGCGACAGAGCAACCGCTGTCGTTCCATGCGGCGGATTGTATGACGGATCCCCCCTACCCGACCCGCAGCTTCATCGCCTCGTCCACGGGCTTTTTCAGCTCGACGGTGGGGTAGATCGTCTTTTCCCAAGCTCGGCCGACGGTGACGTACAGGCCGGCGGTGATGGCGGCGGCGGCGAAGAGGCTGATGGCCCCGGTCACGATCGCATTGCCGATCGTCAGCCGCTGGCGGGTCACGCCGGCGACGGCCATTAAGGCCAGGATCCAGGCCACCGCAACCGGCGGGCCGGCGAGGGGCACTAGGGCGAGGATGCTCGGGCCCATCGCGTAGGCAAAGAGGTTGAAGGCCTCCTCGCGGGAGACGGCACGGCTGGCGTCGGCGAAGACGAGGCTGTGCCAGAGGTTGGCCGCGAACTTGACCAGCAGCACCAGCGCCACCGGCGCGACGATGAGGCGCAGGGCGCAGTTGATGACGAAGAGGGAGACGTTTACCGCCACGACGTCGTCCTGGCGGCCGCGGTGAAGGAAGGCGGTCAGCTCGACCAGGTTCCAGCCGATCCCCCAGACGATGCCGCATCCGACCACGAACGAGAGCGCGTGGCGGCCGGCGTATGCCGCGCTGGAACGGCCGACGAGCTCGAACAGGCGCACCGGCGTGCGGAGGCCCATCCAGCAGGTCTGGAGGAAGGCGCGGGTCACGCCCGTCCGCGTCCAGTTCTGCCAGGGAGTGGCGGCGGCGGGTTCGCGCGGCTCCGCGTCGGCGATGCGCGGCCGCGGCGACGTGCCGCGCTTGGTCTGCGGCAACGCAAGGGGTCGAGGTTGGACTGCGATTCTGTGGATCGACACGTTACTTCCGCGCGCAGCACCACCGCAAAGGGAGCATGCGCCGGTCCTTCGAACATCCGCGAGAGTCCCCGTCGCGATTCCCGGTGGCCCTCCAATCGGTTCTCTTTGATCTACCACGGCGGCGGGCGAACGTTGCCAGCCCGCTGCAAGGTATTGCGGCGGGGCGCGTCGTTGCGGGAAGCACGATTCACGCGGCGGTCATCGACTTCCACAGGAATGACCGATATCCTTGATTGAGGAGAATCGATCGACCGTCCGTACGGACACGTCGAAGGCGGAGGAGAACGGGCGATGAACGATGGCGCAGCGCGAAGCGGGCGGGCCACGGGGTCAGTCCTTGTGCTGCTGGCGGCGGCATGTTTGGCGGCGCTGGGATGCGGCGGGTGCGAGTCAGGCCTGGAGACGGGCTACAAGCCCAAGAAGCTCAGTTCCAGCGACGCGGAGAGGCGGGCGTACTACGCCAGCCCGTTCACGCCGGAGGCCAAGGCCAAGACGAATTACGACTCCGGTCCGGTTTCGCCGGTGCGCACGCCGATGGGGGGGCGCGGGTATTGAGACGTGTAATCACTTTGTCGCGAAACCGGCCAATCCTCCGGGTCGTCACGTGTCGGGCACCTCGTCGGCGCCGCCCGAATGCGACCGCGGTCGGGAATGCATGGAAATAGGCCTTCCGCCGGTCCTAAAGTGTTGAGAGCATGAACCCTGAACCCGTCGATCCAATCCAGTTCGTCGGCGTCGTCAAGCCGCTGCTGGAAGCCCAAGACCTGACGGGACTGCTCTGCACACTCAAAAAGCATTGGACGGCCGACCAGATCGTCTCGCTCCTCTCGTGCAACCACTGCGACGCGAGGAAAGTGGCCGCGTTGTCGCTGGGGCTGGTCGGCGGGCGGTGCTGCGTGCCGCCGCTGGCGGAGCGGCTGAAGGACCGGGACAAGATGGTGAACCAGATGGCCGAGCACGCGCTCTGGTCGATCTGGTTCCGCTGCGGGAATTCCGCCGAGGCGAATCACCAGCTTTGCCGGGGGACCAAGGCGCTCAACCGCCGCGACTACGAGCACGCCATTTCTCATTTCACCCGGGCGATCGAGCTCGACGGCGGATTTGCCGAGGCGTACAACCAGCGGGCGATCGGGGAATACCTGCTGGAGCGGTACGAGGATTCGCTGGCCGACTGCCAGGCGGCGGCGGAGCGCATGCCGTGTCATTTCGGGGCGCTAGCGGGGATGGGTCACTGCCACGCGCATCTCGGGCGATTACAAGAAGCGGTGGAGAGTTACGAGAGGGCGCTGGAAGTGAATCCGCACATGGAGGGGATACGGGAGGTCATTGGGGAGCTGCGGGGGAAGCTGGAAAACCCGTAGGCCGGTGCTGCAATCACTGCACTGCCGGCAAAACTAAAACAAGTTGTGGTTGAATGGACGTTGTGGACGCATTCCCCGGACTCTCCAACTTCCTCAGTGCCGTCCACCGGCGGCTGGTTGTGCTGCGCGCCGTCGAGCGCGCCGGGATTTATCTGGTCATCGGAAGTGGCCTGGTCCTGCCGCTGGTGGCGGTGCTTGTTTGGCGCGGGGAACCGGCGGGGTGGCTGGCGGCGGGGGTGTTGACGTCCGCGTTCGTCGTGGGGTTGGGTTGGGGATTGGTCCGGCGCCCGAGCGTGCTTGACGCGGCGGCGGAGGCGGATCGGCAGCTTGGGCTGGCGGACCTCCTAGCGACCGCGTGCTACGTGCGCGGCGGGCGAACGGCGAACGAGGCGGCGTGGGGGCAGGCCGTGCTCGCGATGGCCGACGCGCGGTGCCGGACGCTCCCGGCCTCGGCGCTAGTACTTCACCGGCTGGGGGGTCGGGCATGGGCGGGCATCGGGCTGGCGGCGGCGCTCGTGCTGACCTTGTCTGTCATGTCCATAACGCCCGCCGAGTCCCGGGCGGCGGAGCGGGTGGCGCAAGCCGCGCCCGTGATATCGCCGGCGCGTGCCACCGAGGACCCGCTGGGGACGGCGTCACTCCCCCCGGGGTCGCGCGAGCGGGCGGAGGCGGCCAACGAGCCGCAAGACCAAGCTCCGAACATTCCCGTCCCGCTGAGCTCTCGGCCTTCCAAGGAAAGTTCCATTGCCGGGTCGCCGACGCTCCCCCCTGCTGCTGCGACGCCAGGCGGTGCCGGCCGCGGAATGGCGCGGACGACGGGCGAGGGCCGTCGTGCGGATGATCCCTTGGCGACAAGCACTACGGCCGCCGTAAAGAACAATCCCCAAGCAGCGCCTGCCGCCGGCGTCGGCCGGTCCACGGCGGGCGCGGCGGCGACGGGGGACACAACTCCGTCCGGAGCCGCCGCGGGTGCCGCGGACGGGCACCGCGCCGCACCGCCGTGGTCGAGCGATCGTTGGCCGGACGCCCGCGCTGCCGCCGGCGCCGCCGTCGATTCGGGACAGGTGCCGCCGGCATATATGGATTTAGTGCGTGATTACTTCAACCGCGCTCCTTGACGCTTCCGGCCGGCGCCCGCCTATTAGCTGCATGCCCCTGTTGGTCCGCAACGTCTCGCTCCGCTGGGACGAGCCGGAGGAAATGCTCGGTCAGCGTCTGGCCAAGGTGCTGCACCTGCCCCCCAAGGCCATTCGATCCTACGGAATCGTGCGCCGTGCGATCGACGCGCGCGACCACGCGGACATCCGGCGGGTGTACCACGTCGAGGTGGCGGTGGACGCCGACGAGCAGCGCGTGCTCCGCCGCGGGCGTGCCAACCAGGTCTCGCTGCTGCGGCCGGAGGCGGAGGGGCCGGTCGATGTCTCGCCGGGCACTCGCAAGCTCGATCATCCGCCAGTGGTGATCGGCACCGGGCCGGCGGGGCTGTTCGCGGCGCTGCTCCTGGCGGAGGGCGGGTATCGGCCGCTGGTCGTTGAGCGGGGGCAGGACGTGCCGGCCCGCCACAAGGCACTGCATCTTTACTACACGCAGGGGAAGTTCGACCCGGAGAACAACCTGCTCTTCGGCATCGGCGGGGCCGGGACGTACAGCGACGGGAAGCTCTATTCGCGTACCCACGACCCGCGGAATGCTTTGGTCCTCCGCGAGCTGGTCCGATTCGGCGCCGACCCGGACATCCTGATCGACGCCAAGCCGCACGTCGGGTCGGACAAGCTGCCGGGAATCTGCCGGCGGATGGTGGAGCACGTTCGGCAGCTCGGAGGCGAGGTGAGGTACGGGGCGAAGGTGGTGGATTTTGAGGTGAAGGAGGGGTCGGAAAAGGGGTCAGGGGTCAGGGGTCAGGGGTTGGAAAGGCAGATCGCTGCGCTCGTTTTGGAAACGGGCGAGCATATTGCGGCGGAGGTTTGTGTTCTCGCCACCGGGCACAGCGCGCGGGACACCTATCGGATGCTGGCGGCGCGGGGCGTGGCGCTTCGGGCCAAGCCGTTTCAGATGGGGGTGCGGATCGAGCACCCGCAGGCGCTGGTGAATCGGAACCAGTTCGGCGAAGCGGCGGCTTTGCTGCCGGCGGCGGATTACTTCCTCGTCGCGAAGAACGCGGCGGGTTACTGCGACCCCTCGGCGTCGCGCTGCGGGCCGGACGTGTTCAGCTTCTGCATGTGCCCCGGCGGGCAGATCCTGCCGAGCAACGAATCGCCAAATGAGATCTGCACCAATGGTGCGAGCACCAGCCGACGCAACTCGCCGTACGCCAACAGTGGCCTGGTCGTGACGATCCTCCCGGAGGAGTTTGACAACGACGCGCTGGCCGGCGTCGCGTACCAGCGGCGGTGGGAGCGGCTTGGCTACGAGTTGTCGCGCTCGTACGCCGTACCCGCCCAGCGTGCCGATGATTTCCTCGCCGGGCGCGCGAGCGTCGATCCCGTTCAGACCAGTTACCCGCTCGGCAGCAAAAGCGTGGAGCTGCGCGCCATGCTCCCACCGATCGCCTGGCGCGCCCTGGAGCGCGCGCTTCCGATGCTCGAGCGGATGATCCGCGGCTACGCCGGGCCGGAAGGCGTCATAGCCGCACCGGAAACGCGAGCCTCCTCTCCCATCCGCATTCCGCGCGACGAGCAGACTCGCCAGTCCGTTTCCATCGAAGGCCTTTACCCCGTCGGCGAAGGCGCCGGCTACGCCGGTGGAATCGTTTCCAGCGCGGCGGATGGGCTGAAAAGCGCCGAAGTGATCATCCGTCACTTCGCCCCATTGAAATGACTAGGCGTGGCATGACCCGACGTCCGCCCCACGTCATTCATCCACAAACACTTACGTTCAATGCGACCCATTGTGTCAGCAGGGATTCGGGGTAGATTTTCCGAAGGTTTTGCGTTACTTCTACATGACTCTTGGGTGGAGGAGCGGCGACAAACCGCCCGATGTTATCGATGATGGGCTTCGCCGAGCCGAGCGACCGGCCTCAGCCGGCGGCGGACAATCCTTGACCGGCCTTCAGTGTCCAAGGGTGGCACGGATCGACTTCCATGCCGGGTCGCGCGCGGGCAGGAGTCAACGCGAGTTTGACCGAAAGATGAGCCGCCTCACTGATCCGCAAAATTCCGCCAACCGCACCGGCCAGCGCGCGGGGGAGCGCCCCGCCGCGCCGCCGCGGCACGACAATGGCGCCTTCGACGGGCGCTACGTGTGCCCGTTCTGCGGCGCGGTGCGGGACACGATCGACCAGCCCTGCTCGCGCTGCACGATGGAGGATACGCCGGCCACCCGCCAGGCCACGAAGGCCCGCATCGGGCCGTGGTACGTCCTGCAGACCCGCAACCCATCGGCACCGGGGATGAGATTTGCCACGCTGCTGGCGCTGGTCCGCAAGGGGCACGTCACGCCGCGGTCGATCGTGCGCGGGCCGACCACGCACCAGTTCTGGAAGTTTGCCGCCCGGGTGAAGGGCCTCAGCCGCGAGTTCGGCCTCTGCTACGGCTGCGGGGAGGAAATTGACAGGACGGCCAACATCTGCCCCGCCTGCCAGCGCATCCAGGAACCCCCGATCGACCCCGACACGCTCCTCGAAGGCCGCACCCCGCCGCCGGCGCGCCCCACGCTCCACCGGGAGATCAGCGAGGACGGCTCGGAGATCGTGCTGCCGGCCCTGGGAAAAAGCGCATCGATCATTCCCGACGAGGGTGCCGCAACCATGGCGCCGCCGATCCCGCCGGTGCCCACGACCGCGCGACCTGCGGAAACCGAGGCGGAATCGGAGCCGTTTGACGACGTGCCGGCGGACGCCGACGACTTCCCGATGGCCCCGCCGCCGGAGCCGCAGCGTCGGCCCGCGGCACCTGCTCCGCGCGCGACCGGCCAGGAGATTCTCAGCGCCAAGGAGCTAGCCGCGGCGTTTCAGCTTCATTTTTCGCCGCCGGAGCCGGAGCCGGTCGAGCGCCCGCCGCGTCGCGGCGTCTTGCGGAAGGCGGTCGCGGCGGTGCTGCTCTGTGGTGCCGCGGTCACGGCCGCCGCATTCTACCTGCGGCCGGATATCCGCGATCAGGCCAAGGCCAACTTCGAGCACACGTACAACGACGTCCACCAGGCCATGACCGGCAGCGGCGTGCCGCAGGAAAAGGCCGAGCACTGGAAGCAAGTCGCCGCGGCTCAGGAAAAGTCCGGCGCGCGCGACCCGCAGGCCGGTTCCGCGCATTCGTCGCCGGCCCCGCCGCCGGCAAAGTCCGAGGCTAGGGATTCAGTGGTTGCTTCGGCAGAGACTCCGTCGGCAGATACCCCCCGACGCGATCCGGAGGCGCGGGGCGCGCGGCCGGCTGATCCCGAGCGCGTCCCGTGGTTGGCCGGCGCGATGCAAGGTTCACCGTTTACAAATCCGCCCTCGGCCGATTCCGAGTCGGACATTCACCTCAAGGCCGCTCCCTCGCCGGCTACGCGGCCGACGCCTGCGGTCAACATGGCCGAAGGGCGTCGCAGTCCCGACGCCGGCAAGGGCGCCGTCGGCACGGGCAACGAGCACGTCGAAATCGCCGCCACGCAGCTCCCGAGAAACCCGGCCGAAGCGGTTAAGGACAACCCCGCCAACCGTGGCGCCACCAACCCTAAGGCCTCCGCCACGCCAGCGACCCAGCCGATCGTGCGGAAAGATGAGCGGCCGATGCCGCCGGGCAAGTTGGAACAACCCAAGCCCGAACAACCCGCCACCAGGCCGCAAGTTGCCATGAAAGAGCGGCCCAAGTCGCCGCCATCCGAGCCGCCCCTATCCGCCAAATCGCGTCCCGCAACGGCGCCCGCGGCGCAACCCGATCGCGCGACTTCCGTCGCGAAGACCGACACCCGTGCAACCCCGGCCGGGCCGCAGGTGAACAACCCGAATAAGCCTGCCTCTCGGCCGGCGTCCGTAAAGCCCCCTGCCGTCGCGCAGGCGACCCGGCCGCAGGACGCGCATCCGCAGCCGATTCCGCCGCCGTCCGGCGACGCGCTGGCGATGCAGTCGGTCTCAACGCCGTCCGCCCAAGCGTCGGGCTCGGACCACAACGTTGAAACGATCGCCATTGCGGAGCGGAAGGCGCAGCAGGAGAAGGACCAGCGTGAAGCTCAGGCGGACGCCGCCCGACAACTTTTCAACCAGGCGCTCGATGCCGAGGGCCGCCAGGCGTATGACGAAGCGCTGGCGATATACGAGCAGATCAAAAGGAAGTATCCGGAAGACGTCCGACCCGGCGGCCTCGACATTCGGATCGAGCTCGCCCGCGATGAGGCCAAAAAGCTCGGCAAATCGGTTCGTTAACCACTCTTCCCGCCATTCCCGAATCGCGTTGTCAGGGTGCCGTCGGCGACCTTCATTCGGCCATCCGTTTTCACATCTTGAAGCGTTCGGCGACGAAGGCGTCACGTCAAAATCTGCACTTCACGTGAAACAGGCGAACCGCCTCGGCGTCAGATATAATAGATGGGTGGGGCGGGAGCACCGACGGACGGCCCT
>Ga0308175_100002078_pt1 | contig 13624 bp, 20 predicted proteins | sample PhyCR1_3_FD_203893 | JGI IMG/M metagenome (GOLD analysis project Ga0308175, IMG submission 203893) | Soil microbial communities from UC Gill Tract Community Farm, Albany, California, United States - DLSLS.C.R1 | ecosystem: Environmental > Terrestrial > Soil > Agricultural land | place: USA...
CCCGACGTGGAAGCGTCTTGCGCAGACCGTGAACTATGAGCAGGTCGGCCTGTCCGCAGTGGTGGGTTATGACGACGTGGGCCAGGGTGAGCTCGCCGGCATCTACGAGTTCGGGTCTGTGAAGCGCGCCCCGCACCCCACCCTCGTGCCCGCGTTCGAGCGGGAGATGCCGCGCTTTGAGAAGGCGATGGGCGACCTTGCTGCCAAGGCGATTGAGGCCGCGCTGTGAGCGCCGCCGAGGTTGCGATGGTGAAGGCCCGCATCGCCGCTGGCCCGCTGACAGCTTACGACGCGCAACCCACCTCCCCCGCCTACCCATACGTCGTGGTTTACGCGGACGGTGGTGTTCGGTCCTCTGACCGTGAGGCTGACGAGCGGGTCACCCGCACCCTTGGCTGGCAGACCACCGTGGTTGGGCAGTCTGCGGCGCAGTGCCGTGCCGCGTTGGACCGGTTGACGGACCAGTTGGAGAACTGGCGCCCCGCCTCGACTGACGGGCGCACGTTCAGCAAGGTTGACCACACCGGCTCGCAGCCTGTCCGTAGGGACGACGACTTGCCTGACCGCGTGTTGTTCATTGCCACGGATCAGTGGCGCCTGGTGTCAGACCCTGCCTGACCCACCCTCATCTCCCGGCTGTCCGGTCGGGTCACCGATGCCCGAAAGGGGCGATCACCCATGACGGAGTTCGTTCGCGTCAAGGGCCCTGACGGGTCCGAGTTCACCACCAGCGAGAAGGCCGCGCGGGTCTTCGGCGCGACTGTCATCGACAAGCCTGCCGTCGATGTCAACGGGCGACCGCTGGCCGCCAAGCTCAACATCCACAAGGGCGGGACCGCCAAGGCCGCCAGCAACCAGAAGGAAGGCTGACCATGCCTCTGTCCATCCCGCCCGGCGTTGACGCGAACGGTCGCCGCAACGCCATCTTCATTCCTACGCAGACCCTTTCGGCTGCGACGCTGGGCACCACTGGTGTCGAGCTGATCTGCTACCTGTCCAAGGGCACCCTTGGCATGTCGGCTGAGACGGAGCGCGGCACTGACGACCGCGAGTGCACCACCGTTTCCGCTGAGGTGCTGGGCAACACGTCGTATTCGTTCAACGACCTCGAGTACGTGTATGAGCCGCAGGACGCGGCCGGCGACTCGGTGACGAACAAGGCGTACAACTCGCTGACGCCGAACACGTCGGGCTTCCTGGTGCTGCGCAACGGCATCCTCGCGGATGAGCCGCTGGCTGCCGGCCAGGTGGTTGACGTGTTCCCGATCACGCTTGGCCCGCAGATTCGGAAGTCGCCTGAGGGCAACAACCCTGCGGAGAAGCTGAAGATCACGCAGCCGGTGATCGTGGGTCAGGGTGTCGCGTTCGACCAGGTTCTCGTGGCCTGATCCCCTGCAAGCCCCAGCGGGGACCGGCTTCACGGGTCCGGTCCCCGCTGGTTTTACCCGTGCACCCGTGAACCCGTGAAGGAGCAACACATGATACGTGACCTGCTTGGAGCCCTTTTTATGGGGATCGGCATAAGGATCATGCGGCCCGCGACGTTGCGGATCGCACTGCAGAGGACCCTTGACGCTCGGGGCGGGACGTTCAATGTCTGAGCCTTTCGACTTTGAGGCGTTCATCAGCGGAACCCAGTTGGCGCGCGGCACCGTGTCGTTCTTCAAGGTGGACAACCGCCCTGAGATTGCGCGTCTGACGAAGCAGCACGACGCCATGCCAGCCGATGACGGTGACGAGCGGGAACAGTCCGCGCCGTCGCCGCGTAAGGACTTGGCGGCGAAGATTGTGGCGCTGCGTGAGGAAATGGAAGCGTCCCGTGTGGAGTTCACCATCCGCACCCTGACGCCGGACGAGCTCCGCACCGTCATGGACGCTGCGACGGAGGAGCCTTACGACCAGTTGGCGCTGCAGTCGGTTGAGCCCGCACTGACCGCTGACCAGTGGCGGAAGTTGGCTGACCGGATCGGCGCCGCCCAGTTCAAGGTGATCTGTGATGACGCGAACGCGCTGATCCTGTCGAAGGTGGCGGTGCCGGATTTCTCGCGGAGCGTCTTGGAGACCCTGAGTCCTCCGGTGTCCTCCGAGAACTGAGGGCTGCACGTTCGCTCGGGTTGACGATTACCGCGTTTCGCGGGTTGCGTGAGGTTGACCGCCTCATGTCGTTGGCGTTGCAGGCTTACGAGGACGGCCTGTGTTCGTCGTGTGGGCAGCCTCTAAAGGAGGCGATGGACCCTGACCTGTTGGGCGAGTGGACGACCATGCACCCGCATCGTTGTGGTGGTTGCACCGCCCTGGCTGAGGCTGCGGAGTCGAACAAGGACGCGAAGCACCCTGCCGCGTTGCGTTACGTGATTGGTCTGCGTGAGGGCTGGCAGGAACGCCTAGCGGCGGCGAGGGCTAAACGCTCCGCGCCGGATCAGTAGGGCGAGCACGCCGAACCAGAACAGAACGAACGGGGCTGCTCGAGACTCCGTGACGAGGCCGAGCACAACGGCTGCGGCGATCACCCCCACGGGCCAGTCCCAGAACGTGCCGCGCCGGTCCTTGTCGGTCCCCTCGTCCATGCCCGCACTTTAGACCCAATGGAGGCACCTCGTGGCCGAGAAGGTTGTTTCCGTCCGGCTGCAGGCCAAGGTTGAGGGTTTCACCGCTGGGATGCGGAAGGCCAAGGCGTCCGTTGACGACCTGACGAAGGCCGCCGCCCCGTCGAAGACTGACGCTTTCGGCAAGATGGCCGACAAGGCTGCCCTTGCTGGCGTGGGTGTTGCGACCGCTGTTGGGGTTGCGGTGAAGCGGTTTGCCGACTTCGACCAGGCCATGTCTGCGGTGCAAGCCAACTCGGGCGCTACCGGGTCGAGCCTGGACTCGTTGCGTGAGGCCGCGATCAAGATGGGCGCGGACTCGCAGTTCTCTGCGAAGGAAGCCGCTGACGGCATCAATGAGATGGCGAAGGCTGGTGTTTCCACCGCCGACATTCTCGGTGGCGGGCTCAAGGGTGCGATGGACCTTGCGGCGGCCGGTCAGATCAGCGTGGCTGACGCTGCGGAGACTGCCGCCACGGCCATGACGCAGTTCAAGCTGTCGGGCGACAAGATGCCCCACATTGCCGACCTGATGGCGAACGCCGCCAACAAGGCTCAGGGTGGCGTGGGCGACATGGCTCAGGCGCTGAAGCAGGCCGGTCTGGTTGCGGCTTCGACGGGCCTGAGCATTGACGAAACCACGGCTGGGTTGACCGCGTTCGCCGCGGCGGGCTTGCTCGGGTCTGACGCTGGCACGTCCATGAAGACGATGTTGCAGCGCCTGTCCGCGCCCGCTGGTGAGGCGAAGCAGCTCATGGACGAGCTGAACATCAGCGCCTACGACTCCAAGGGCAACTTCGTTGGGCTGTCCAACGTTGCCGGCCAGTTGACGACGGCGATGGACAAGATGACTCCGGCGCAGCGTAACGCTGCAATGGCGACGATCTTCGGCTCTGACGCGGTGCGCGCGGCCAACGTTCTCTACACGGAGGGCGCGGAGGGCATCAACCGGTGGACCCGTGAGGTGACCGAGCAGGGCGCGGCGGCGAAGCAGGCCGCGACCTTGACGGACAACCTGAAGGGCGACGTTGAGCGCCTGGGTGGCGCCCTTGACTCGGTGTTCATCCAGTCAGGGTCCGGCGCCAACGGTGCGCTGCGTGGCTTGACACAGGGTGTCACGGGCCTGGTCGACAAGATCAGCAACGTTCCCGGCCCGGTGCTGCTGGCTGGTGGCGCACTGGCGTCGTTCGCGCTGCTGGCCCCCAAGGGTGTCCTCAAGTACCGCGAGTACGCGAAGCAGCTCGACACGCTCGGGTTGTCAATGGACAAGATCAGCACCAAGGCCCCGAAGACGGGGAAGGCGCTGAACGCTGTCGGCACTGCCGCGAAGGCGCTCGCCGCCGCCGCCACTGCCGCTGCGGTTCTGGGCAACGACATGGGCGAGCTGGGTACGGCACGCCTGCAGGCTGACCTGTTGAAGTCGAAGGACGGGGCGGAAGCCCTCAACAAGGCCATCAACGACTTGAACAAGTCGGGCTTTGGCAATGGCGCCACGAACGTGCGCGACTTCGGGGACGTGCTGCGTTACACGTTCGACCCGAGCTTCATGGATGAGGCCGCCCATTCTGCCGAGGGCGTGCTGGGCATCTTCGGTGTGGAGCAGACCAACGACATCAGCGTTGCCAGTAACCGGCTCCGTGAGATTGACGCCACCCTCGCGTCAATGGTGCAGTCGGGTGCCGCGAGGGTGGCTGCGGACCTGTTCAAGGACTTGACCACGCAGGCTGCGAGCCAGGGTGTCTCGGTTGACGAGCTCAAGGCGAAGATGCCGGGTTACGCGGAGGCGTTGGCTGGGGTGTCTAACGCTGCCGCGAATAGCGTGCAGCCGCAGTCGGAAATGGCTGAGAGCACCGACAAGATCAAGAAGGCTGCGGACGACGCCAAGGACGCCCTCGACGCGCTGCATGAGGCCATCTCTGGGCTTGGTTCCCCCCTGGCTGCGCAGCGCGCTGCTGGTCGTGACTTCCAAGAGGCCATCGACAAGGCTGCCGCGTCCGTGAAGGAGAACGGCAAAACCCTTGACGACCAGTCGGAGAAGGGCCGCGCGAACGCTGCCGCCCTTGACGACATCCGCGACAAGACATTGGCGAAGGTGCAGGCCGACTTCGACGCGGTGAAGGCGACGAAGGGCACCGAGGCGGCTACCGCTGCGGCGACGAAGGCCATGAAGGATGGGCAGCAGGCGTTCATCGACGCCGCCATTGCGGCTGGCATGGCGGCGCCAGAGGCGAAGAAGCTCGCGGACAACCTCGGACTGGTCCCCAAGGACGTGAAGATTCTCGTTGAGCAGTCCGGTGCCGCCGAGGCCGAGGCTGCCATCGACAAGGCTGCCCGTGACCGGGTGGCAACGATCCGGGTGGCAACCCGAATCGCCAACGAACGCGACAGGCGGCAGGACGCCGCCAACTCCGACCCGGTGCGCAAAGCCACAGGCGGCGCCATCTACGGCCCCGGAACCGGCACGTCCGACTCCATTCACGCCCTGCTGTCCAATGGTGAACACGTTTGGACTGCGGCTGAGGTGAAAGCCCTCGGCGGTCAGGGCGCCATGTACGCGCTGCGTGCGGCGGTGCGTTCCGGCAACCTGCCACGGTACGCCGATGGTGGCGCGGTCGCGTCCCGGTTCGCCCCCGTGCAGCTCATGGCCCCTGCGTCGTCCACCCCTGGTGGGTTGGGGCGCCAGTTCGTTACCGGGTCGCTCGACCTTGGCGACGGGCTGCGCGGGTTCGTGCGCGCCATCGTCGCTGATGAGGTTGCCAACGGTGGCCGCCGTGCCGCGCTGAGGAGCATGTGATGGCCCAGTTCGACATTGCGGTCAACGTCCGCGACCTTGCCGGGAACCTTGTGCTGGCTCTCGAGGACGAAGCCAACGGGTTCTGGATTCGCGGCGACGGCCTACCTGCTGAGGAGCGGCGCTGGCTGCGACGCGAGTCCACGTCCCCGTGGGTTGACGGCGCCGCCTTGGACGGCGCCCGCGTCGACCAGAACGAAGCGTCCCTGCTGGTCAAGGTGTTCGGCCCCACCTGGGCCGACGTTGAAACCAGGATGCAAGCCCTGCGGGACGCCACCTCGGCCCCGGCGTGGCTACTCGAGGTGGCGGCGGAGGGCGTGTCGAAGGTGTGGCGTGCCGGCCCCGTTGACGTGCTGGTGCCGCCCACGTCCACGACTGACCTGCTGAACAAGCGCCGCTTCGTTGTGCTCACGTTCCCTGTGCAGCCCACTCCGACCGTGACGGGGGCCTGATGTTCCTGCCTGATGAGGTGGTTCACGCTGCCCTTGACGCACTGCTGGCTGGTGGCCCCAACCGTTGGCTGGGGCTGTCCACCACCGAGCCGGTGCTGGTGGGTGGCGTCTACACGAACATCACCGAACCGACCGCCGCCTCTTACGCGCGCACCTCCGTGCCGGCGCCGGACTGGCCCGCTGCTGCCGACCGTGCGGCACAGGTTGAGGTGGTGATCCCCGACCCGGTTGACGACCTTGGCGTTGCCGTGGCGTGGGTGCTGTTCGACTCCGCAGCGGGCGGCACCGCCGACCTGGCCGGGGTGCCTGACGAGCCGGTGGAGCTGCTGGCCGGTTCCTCCAACGTGACCATCACCTGCCGGGTTGAAGCCCCCGCCGACCTCATCACCCTCTAGCCAGAACCTCACACAAGGAGAACCGCAATGGCTTTCAACGATGCTGCCCTGACTGTCGGCGCCAACGCCATCGCTGCCGCGTACCCATACCTTTCCCTGCACACCACTGGCACCGTCACATCATCCACGAACGAGTCAACCGCTGCCCGCGTGGCTGCGGGCTGGGCGGTCGACGCTGACGGCGACATCACGACCACCGCCAAGTCGTTCACGGGCGGCGCCGCGTCCGGGCCTGTGGTTCGGGTGGGCTACTGGTCCGCCGCCACGGGTGGCACCTACGGCGGCGGTTCGCTGCTGACGGGCGACCAGGCGTTCAACGCTGCCGGCGAGTACACCGTGGACTCGATCACGGAGACCGGCACCGCGAGCTGACGAGCCGGCGCCGCCCCGCACGTTCTGTCCGAATCCCCGCGTTGAGGTGGTGTCCGCGTGACCGTTTCCGTTGTTGAGATTGCGTCAGTTTCTCCGCAGAACGCCACCAGCGCGACCCTGACCCTTTCATCGGTCCCGGCCGCTGGCGACCTCATTGTCGTTGTGTTCGACTTCGGTGGGTCAGCGAGCGCAATCGGAGTGTCTGGACTGGGCGCGTCATGGGCGCAGCAGTATTACACCAATGACTCTGGTGGCGCGTCGCAGTTCGCATTCACTCACGCCGTTTGGTTCGGAACGGGAGCCACCGCAGCGGGCACTATAAGCGCGTCGTGGACTAGCGGAAACTACGGCATCGTGCGCGCTTTCCTAGTGCGCGGACTGCCCTCGACTGCCCTTGACGCGCAGACCACCACCTACGCCAATGGCACCACTGCGGCCAACCCCGGCAACCTCGCCACCACCAACGCTATAGGTCCGTCACAAGCAGCGACCCTCGGACAGTTGGTCATCAATTTCTGGATGACAAACGACACCGCGACAACGCCCGTCTACCCGGCGACGCAGACCCCCTCGGGTTGGACCTCGCAGGCCAACGTCCGCAACATCATTGCGGGAAACTTCAACACCTCATACCGCATCCCTGGCGCGTCAGCATCGCACCAGTTGACCGCCACGTCGGCCACGGCCAAGGGTCACCGCCTCACTCAGCTTGTCATCGGCGGAGGGGCGACCCCGCCACACGGGTCCGGTTCTGGCGTGTTCACTTGGGCCGGTTCAGGATCAGGCCACCGCACCTCGCGTGGGTCGGGCTCAGGTCTGCTGTCATGGACGGGAACCGCCACCGGCCGCAAGGCTCCCCGTGGCACGGGGTATGGTGCGTTGGCCTGGGCGGGTTCAGCGTCAGGTCGCGCCCCCGTTGTCGGAGGTGCCAGCGGGTCTGGCTCCGGCGCGTTTGGGTGGACTGGCTCGGCCACCGGTGGCACCCTGGCGCGCGGGACCAGCTCTGGCATGTTCGCGTGGCAGGGGTCCGCCTCGGGAGCCGCCCCCAGCGGTATCCCTCACGGTTCTGGCTCGGCAGCGTTTGGGTGGGCTGGCGCCGCCACCGGCCACAACGGTGAAGTCCACATGCCGCCGTGGGCTGCCGACCTGTCCCGCCGCACCCTGATGGTGCTGCAAACCTCGGGCGTGTTCGACCACACCCCGCCGCTCGCGCTGCCCCCAGCCGGGTTCGTGGAGCGGCCCATCATGCGCAAGTCGTTGACAGTGCCCGCGCTCGCCACCGTCCCTGGTGCCGTGCTGGACCCGGCTACGGGTGCGGTGCGTGTCCCTGACGCCGCGTATGACGCGCTCGAGGCGACGGCCGTGGTGGAGGAAGTGGGCGTGCCTCACGTTGTGTTCCCGAAGGTGGGTGACATCAACGACGTGACGTACTTCCGTGGCGGGATCACCCGGCTTCTGCGTGACCGGCGTGAGGAACCATTCGGTGACGCCACCCTGTCGTTGGAGCTGCCGCAGATCACGTCAATGGACGCGGAGGCGGACAGCCCTACGAACGACAGCCCGTTCAACTGGACCCGCAACCGCGCCAACGTTGAGATTGTGCTGCGCAAGTCTGACGGCACGATCCGTCGCGGCGTGTGGACAGGGCACGTCGTGTCCCACGACACCGGCAACGACGAGTCCAGCACCAAGAAGGAACTCACCGCTGTCGGCTCCATGTGGCAGGCGTCCACCGACGTTCACAAGGTGCCGAACATCCTTGACCCCACCGACGTAGGCAAGCTGGTCCCTGGCGCGCTCAACGACGTGGCGTCGCGGCGCTACCCCGTCATCCCCAACGTGTCCACGGGGATCAACTCGACGCAGCGCGGCTCCTGGTCGGACTCGCAGATGGCTTACGCGCAAGCCCTGCTCGGCACCGCGTGGACCGGCGCGGGCAGGCAGTGGACGGTGGCGAAGAAGGAAGGCACCCGCCGCACGTATGAGATGCGGCTGAAGAAGGCCACCCCCGAGTGGACCGTGACCAACGGTGCGCGCGGGGTGTCCGTGGACCTGACCCGTGACGGTGCCGCAGTCCGCAACGTCATCTACGGGCACGGCGTGTCCGACGACGGCAACACCTGGGCCAACACGAAGTACCCGAACCTACGCACAGACGACGCGCCCCTGTACCCCGGCACACTCATGGGGTTGGGTGCTACTGGCGCGGGTGTCACCTTGTGGCAGCGGCGGGTGTCCGAGCTCGGCTACCCGATTGCCGTCGATGGCACGATCAGCTCTGGCGACGTGCAAACCATCAAGGCGATCCAGCGCAAGTACGGGCTGACTGTTGACGGGGTGATCGGCCCGCAGACGTGGGCGGCAACGTTCGACGTAGGCGCCAACGGTGGCGACCTGCGCGGCGTGACCCGCCTGCCCCTCGCGGCGGACCCTCGCACGCAGCGTTGGCTTTACAACGCCAATGGCTCCATCGCCGGACCCAACCCCGCCTACGACAAGAACGTCATCATCTACGCGGACGATGTGGACTTTGGCGCCGGCACCACCAAGGCGCAAGGCGTGGAGTCGGCCCAGCAGATCGTGGACCGCGAGTCTGAGCCTGGCCTGACCGGGCGCATCACCCTCACCAGCGACCCCCGCGAAGGGTCGCGGCTGCTCATCCCACCGGGCGACAAGATCACGCTGGTTGGGTACGAGCAAGGTGACAGGGTGCTGCACGTCACCGCCGTGGAGCGGGACTGGCAGAACCTCGAGGTGACCCTTGAGGTTGATGAGAAGTCGCGCGACGCGATGACGTGGGCGCAAATCCGCGCCCGCAACAAGGAGGCGCGCCGCGACCCGGCTCGCCGCCCCGGCAACGTCAACCGCCGCTCACGCGCAGAGGTGGATCAGGTTGTCCCGTTTGATGGCGACTCTGGTGCTGGTCGCATCCCCCGGCACGCCCTGTATGGCGGGTTGTGGACCGTGATCCGCATTCCGGTGTCGGAGGCTGGTCGGGTCGCCAAGATTGACGTGACCACCAGTGGCCCCGCGTGCAAGTTCGCGCTTGCCCTGTTCGGTGCACCAATCCAACCGGCGCACCTCGTCAGGTACGTGGGTGACCCACTCGCGTCAGATGACCCGTTCGGCCCGAACGCGGCCATCCTTGAGGACCGTTTCGGCCTCATCGAAGGGTGGGGGCAGCAGGGCCAGGCGGCCGGCTACGGTCGCGGCTCCGAAGGGTCCAGCGCGCTCACCGGGCAACTGATCGACACGGGAGGTTTCGAGTACGTGTCCGCGAAAGCCCCGTGGGTGTGGGTGGCCGAGTACGCCGCCAGCTCGTGCTACATCAGCGGGCGCATCTACCCTGCCCCGGCGATCTGATGCCGTGGTCCGAGTGGATTGAGCCCGCACTCGTGCGCTCCCCGGAGCAGGCGCAGGCGTCAGCGTGGACCGTGGAAGGCGTTGGGCGGCAGCTCTACGCCAAGCAAGACCCCTGGTCCCCGTCCCAATGGGAGGCCGCCGCAGGTGGGGCGCTGAGCGAAGCCCTGCAGAACCTCAGCATGGCCGGCCCCGTGCAACAGTTCGACCACTCCACGGTCGAACACGAGGTCCCAATCCAAGTCCAGGCCAACGCCGAGAACTTCATTGACGACCCCTCGCTAGGGCTCGACACCTACGCGGCCAGAGTGCAGGTTTCCGGCGCCTGGATGACGATGCATTGGACCGAGTGGCGCACCTACCGCCAGACCCCGCCGAACCTGCCGGCCGATTGGGCAGTCATCCCCGGCAGGGAGGGCTACTTGGACTGGCGGCGGGCGGTCGAGTTCGCGGACGGTGACACGGAGTCCGTGCGGTGGCACCCTGAACCGGCGTTGGCATTGTTCGGTTCAAGTGGCGGCGGTGGCACCACTCCACCTGCTGACGGCAGCGCGGGCGAGGCGTACTTCGTCCCGAACGGCTTTGCCGGTCCTGGCATCCCTGACCCGGTAGCGCCGCCAGCGCCACCGGGGAGCCCGTTTCTGGGCAGCGTCGCCACGGTCCCCTTCGATGGGGCTGCCGCTGTCAACTACGTTGGCGCGGCGCCGGGTGTCGACTGGACGGTGCGTGTCACCTCAACGCACCTGAACTCAACATCGCTCATGGCTGGCACCCCGTGGCAGGCGGGAAACATCGCATGGGTGGAGCGGTACATCCTTCGGGCGGTGGCCGCCTTCATCGACCTGCAGATGCCACCGTTCCGTTACTGGATCGACAGCCCGCTGCCGCTGCGGCAGCGGCAGCGCAACGACGGGCTTGGCATGTCCGCAACCCCGCGTTGGCGTGGAGGTTCGTCGCGGCAGGCGTCGAACAGGTGGAAGGGTTACCTCTAGGCGGCGACGGCCTCGAGCGTGTCCACGAACACGCGGGCCGCGACAGCCTCCCCAGCCTCGGCTGCGGTGGCGAAGTCGCCAACCTGCGTGCCGTCGAGGAGCAGGCCGACGAAGCCCACCTTGTAGTCGCCGCGGACGTTGCCGATGAGCTCGTTCTCGGTGGTCACTGCGTAGTAACCCCATGAGCGAATCTTGGCGGTGGTGATGAGCGACATTGCTTCCCCCTCGGCTTCGGTAACCCACGCCTTCCGTGGTGTTATGACACCACCGTAGCGTGGTGTTATGACACCCGTCAAGGGGTTGCGGTAGGCTGGTGTTATGACACCAGCGCGACACGCCGTACAAACAGACGAGGGCGGGCCGTTATGACACCTGCGACAATCCCTCCCGTGCCGAACCAGCCCAAGACGCCCCTGCACTCGTTCCGCATCAGTGATGACGAGTGGAAGGCTGCGCAGCAGACTGCGGCGTTGCGTGGGGAGAACTTCTCGGAGGAGCTTCGGAAGATGGTGCGCCGGTACGCCCGCAAGGGGGCCAAGTGAGGCGCTGCGCCGTCTACCGCTTCTATGACGAACTGGGATCGCTTCTATATGTGGGCATCTCTTACGCGCCGAATACCCGTGCGATGGACCACCGCCGAAAATGCTGGTGGCCGCTCGTGCGTGGGCGAGACGTGTGCTGGTTCGAGAACCGCATAGCCGCACATGCGGAGGAGAAGGCTGCCATCGAATCGGAGTGGCCGAGATTCAACCTGGCCAAGGGGTTCATCCCACCCGCCGAATCGGGGCCTCATCCTGCGAGGCGAGTCGCTGCGCCGGCCGAAATGGGCGGCGGCTTGCGACTGCTTGGCGCAGCAGAGATTGGCGAACTGCTAGGCGTCTCTCGGCAGCGGGTGCAGCAACTCATCACGGAAGCGGACTTCCCTGAACCGGTCGCCTCGTTGGCGATGGGCAAGATTTGGACCGGGTATCCCATACGGCTGTGGGCCGAGTCTCACGGTCGACTCCTTTACAAGTAGACCCAGGACGCACGGTGTAGGGACCGCACGCCCTGGGCTGACACCCATTCAACGACCATCAGGGGTCGTTTGTCATGGGGGCAGGTACTCAGATCACTCCCTACCTGACAGGTAAGGGGCCAAGCGAATGCCCAACGGAGGACGCTTTGACCCACAACCAACTGCACCCGCAGATAGCGCAGTGGACGGTTCAAGCCTTGACCCGGCTGCTCGCCACGTTCGCCATCATCCAAGGCGTCGCCATCGTGGTTGGCGGTCCCGGCAGGTGGCGTGGGCCGTCGTTTACAACCGCGCTGTCAGTCCCTGGCGCTCCCGCATCGTGGGGAATCGTGCTGGGCGTCCTCGGGACAGTCGCACTGTTGGGAACGTTCACGCGCCACCACACCGCAACCGGGATAGCAGCCATCGGAATTGGGGCGTGGTCCATGTTCTTCGCCACGTCGTTCGTCATCACCGCCGCCCGCTACGAGGGTGCGGCAACAACGGGAATCTTCACCTACGGCCAGTTGTGCGTGGCGTCCGTGGTGCTCGGGGTGGCTTACGCGAAGTCGGGCCGGTGAGCCCCGTTCGCCGGCTGTCTGACCGGCACCCTTACGAGGTGTACCTGCTGACGTGGGCTCTCATCACGTCCACACCTGGCGCGCTCGGGTTCGCCACCGTGCCCGGTTCGCTGCGTGGGCAGCTACCGGAGTGGGCCGCCCGCACTTGGGCCGTCACCCTCATGGTGGGCGCGGCGACCGCGCTTGTCGGGTTGGCGTGGCGCCGACCCAAGGCTACCCGTTTGTCCGTGACCGGTCTCAGCCTTGAGCAGATCGGGCTCGTCACCACCGGCTGCGCAACCGTGTTCTACTCCGCAGCGGCCCTGCTCGCGGCAGGGCTGACCGCAATTGTCCCTGTCGGCGTCACCTTGGCGTTCGGCCTCGCATCGTTCGCGCAAGCGTTGAAGATCGAGCGTGTCCTGCGAGCTGTGAGGTCCACATGAGCGCCGCTGCGGTCCTGCAAATCCTCGCCTCCGCAGGTGCCGCAACGATCCTCGCAACCGTCATCAACGGCATTCTGAACCGCAAGAAACTGGGTGCGGAAACCACCAAGATCATCACTGACGCGGCGGGCACGTTCGTCAAGGAGCTCAAGGAAGACAATGAGCGACTGCGGCGGTCGGACGAGCGGAAGACGTTGCTACTCGCTGACTGTGAAGCACGCCTGGACGACCTCGAGCACGCACAGGCCGAGTGGGAGACAGAGCGCGACGAGTGGTTGCGGGTGTTGCAGGTTCACGCTTCATGGGATGCGCTGGCGATCGCCCGCCTGGGTGAGCCGATCCCACCGTTGGTGATTCCCGACGCGCCGCCGTTGACGCCGCCGACGCGGAACCGCCCGAACCGGCCAAACCAGTGACCGAGGCTGGCCGCCTGCTAGGTGAGTTCCGCGCCGGGTTGCACGCCCGCGCCTACGAACTACACCGGTACGGCCGCACCGAGTCCGCGCAGGCCGTGTGGGCTGTCGTGGAGGAGCTCGACGTGCTGCTGAACCAACTCAACGAACGGACCTGACGTGAGCAACTACGCCAAGGCGAACACCACCGCCCAATGGTTCGCCAAGGCATACCCCGGCGCCACAATCAACCCCAACTGTGGCGTCATCCACACCACCGAAGGC
>Ga0308175_100002080_pt1 | contig 13619 bp, 12 predicted proteins | sample PhyCR1_3_FD_203893 | JGI IMG/M metagenome (GOLD analysis project Ga0308175, IMG submission 203893) | Soil microbial communities from UC Gill Tract Community Farm, Albany, California, United States - DLSLS.C.R1 | ecosystem: Environmental > Terrestrial > Soil > Agricultural land | place: USA...
CATGTTCGTGTTCTTGTTCTTGTTCTTGTTCTTGAGCTTCGCGCTGCTCGCCAGCGAGCGCCGCAAGCTTCGCGGTGTCGAAGGCGATGCGGACGTGCGTTCCGCCTCCGGGCCGGTCGAGGAAGGCGATTTCGCCCATGTGCTCCTCGACGATCTTCTTGACGATGGCGAGGCCGAGGCCCGTGCCACGCACCCGCGTCGTCATATATGGCTCCATCAAGCGCTCGCGGTCCTCCGGCAAACCGATGCCGGTATCGAGGACGTCGATCACGAGATGAGCGTCTTCCTCGTGCAGCTTTAGCTCCACGCGATCTCCCGCGAGGCTGTGCTCGCCGCGTGCTTTCCGTCCTTCGATCGCTTCGACGCCGTTCTTCACAACATTTGTGAGCGCCTGGGAAAGCTGACGCCGATCGCAGACCATGCGGAACTCGCCTTCCGGCGGGCTGAGCACGAAGCCGATTCCCGGATGCGCCACCTCATGGAGAAACAGCGCCTGCCGCGCGATCTCGTGAACATTTTCGTCACGGAACACTGGCTTGGGCATGCGCGCGAAGTTGGAGAATTCGTCGACCATGCGACGCAAGTCGCCCACCTGTCGCACGATCGTGCCCGTAAGGCGCTCGAACGTGTCCGGATCGGAAGCGATCTCACTACCGAAGCGCCGCTGCAGCCGCTCGGCGGCGAGCTGGATTGGCGTCAGCGGGTTCTTGATCTCGTGCGCGATCCGGCGCGCGATGTCCGACCAGGCCGCCCGCCGCTGATCGGTGAGCTGATCGGTAATATCATCGAATGTCAGCACCGAGCCGTCGCGGTAGCGGACCCGTTTGACCGCAAGCGTGCGCTGGCCGCTGTCGGCAACGACGATGACATTGGCCTCGGACTTCTCGCCGAGCATGAACTCGTCCAGGTCCGGCGCCACGGAGGCGAGGGATTTTCCCTCGATCTGCTCAAGGCTGTGCTGGAGCAGCATTTCTGCGGAGCGGTTTACGAGCAGGATGCGGCGCGTCGTATCGAGCGCGATGACGCCCGCGGTCACGCTCGACATCACCGCTTCCATGAACGCACGCCGCGCGTCGAGCTGCGCATTGGCGCTACGAAGCGCGCCTGTTTGTTCGTCGAGCCGGCCTGCCATCCGGTTGAAGGCACTGGCGAGCGTCTCGATCTCGTCATCCGCGCCCGTAACCGGCACGCGAGCGGAGAAGTCGCCCTCTTCAATGCGGCCCGCGGCTCCCACAAGCTCACCCACTGGACGCACCAGGCGGTCCGCGATCTTCAGTGCGGTGAGGATCGAAAGGCCGACGATTACCAAGGCGCCGAGAAGAAGTGCCGCGTTAAAGCGCAGCTGGTTTGCTCGCGATTTGTGGAGGAGTGATCGATAGTCATTCAGCACCTGGCTTGAGCGCAATATTTGAGTGCGAAACCGCGGCTCAAAAACGCGAGCAGCATAGAGATAAGTGTTTGGGCCATATTCGAGCCGCGTCAGTGCTCCGACCCGGTCCGCGGAGTTAACAGCAACCACGGGCTTCTGACCCAACTGAGCGATCGTTGCTGGCGTGAGTATCTTTTCCAGCGGCCTGTCGTACGGATTCACGAGTGCCAGCGATCGGGGCACGCCGTCAGCTCCAACATTCACGATGATTGCTTCGGACAAATTCCTGTTCAGGACCTGTCGTCCAAAGCCCTCAACGAATCTCGGATCGTCTCGCGGGACGATCTTGAGATATCCTGCAAGATCGCCGCTCATTGTGACTGTTTCGTTTTCAACTCGCTCGACCTCGCGGTCGTAGCTTGCCCTCGCGATTTGCACGGTATTCTCGAGCATGTTTCGCGCACGGTTCGAAAACCAGAACTCCAGTCCGCTTTGGAACAAGAGCGAGGCGAAGATTGCGACCAGAACGGTGGGCACGGCCGCAATGGCCGTAAATAGTGCGACAAGCCGGATGTGGAGCTGGCCGCTTCCCAGCCCACCCTCTTCAGCCCGCCGAAGCGCTACCTTGCGAGCATAAAGTGCCATTAATGCGATGGCTGGCAGAAGAATTCCGACCAGCAGCAAGGCGATGAGAGGTGGAGAGACGAAGCTGCCAGGCTCGGCCCCGCCGCGCAGGAACCAGAAGCTCAGGCCGATCATGACAACAAGAAACAGCCCAAGCAGCAGCGAAATGCGGTCGTAGAACCGCCCGCTTGCCCGCTCCCGCTGGAGCCAGCTTTCCCGTCTCGATATCACCGGCGATTCGGCCGTCTGCGCGTCCATTCGCGCCGGCCCTAGCATGGCCGTTGCATCAAAAACACAGTTGTGACGGAAAGAATCGCGTCAGGCGGCGGAGCGCTTCAGCCAGGGCGAATAGAATTCTCGCAACATTCGGACGACAACGGCCGGGTCGTCCTGCTGGTTGGCCTTGTTCCGAAGCTCGGCTGAGCCGGGCAAGCCCTTGGTATACCAGCCGATATGCTTGCGCGCGAGGTTCACCCCCGTGTGCGTGCCGTAGAGCTGAAGCATCTCGTCATATTGCTGCAGCATCGTGTCGAGCTGCTCGTCGAGACTCGGGTCCGGCCTGTGCCCTCCACCGCTCAACTCGCTCATCACCTGCCCGATGAGCCACGGTCGGCCGTAGGCGCCGCGCCCAATCATCACGCCGTCCGCTCCGGACAGCCGCAGCGCCTCGCGGGCATCCTCGATCGAGCAAATGTCGCCATTGACGATCACCGGGACGGAGACCGCATCCTTCACGCGGCGCACGAACGCCCAATCGGCCTCACCCTTGTACATCTGGCAGCGCGTTCGGCCGTGGATCGTGATCATCTGCACGCCGAGATCCTCCGCAATACGCGCTAGTGCCGGCGCGTTGAGGTTCTCGTGGTTCCAACCCATGCGGGTCTTGAGCGTGACCGGGACCTTCACTGCTTTGACGGTCGCCTCGATGAGCCGAGCAGCGAGTGGCAAATCCCGCATCAAGGCTGAGCCCGCCTCGCCGTTCACGACCTTCTTCACGGGACAACCCATGTTGATGTCGATCATCACAGCGCCGCGCTGCTCGTTAAGCTTCGCAGCCTCCGCCATCACGTGCGGCTCGCACCCCGCAAGCTGCATAGACACGGGCTCCTCGGCGGGGTCCCACATCGCCTTCTGCAACGACTGCCGCGTCTCGCGCACCATCGCCTGGCTCGCGATCATCTCGCTGACGGTCAGGCCCGCGCCGTAGCGCTTCACGATCCGCCGGAACGGCAGGTCGGTGACAGCCGTCATCGGGGCCAGGATCACCGGCGCGTCGATCCTCACCGGACCGATCGAGATGGGCTTCAGCATCGTCATGGGTCGCGCGGAGATAGTGGAGAAGCCCTTGGCGGACAAGGCAAGCCGCCCTAGAGCGCCGCGCGAATGACCGTCACCGCACTCATCGTCGCAGCCGGTAAAGGCGAGCGCCTCGGCGGCGGCGTGCCCAAGCAGTACCGGTTGCTTGGCGGAAAGGCAGTCCTCCGGTGGGCCGTGGAGTCCCTAACCGGTCACCCCGCCGTGGGATTGACGCGGGTTGTGATCGGCGCTGGGCAGCAGGATTTCGCTTCGGCCGCTCTAGAGGGCCTTGATGTGGGCGAACTGATCGAAGGGGGCGCAGAGCGTGCCGACTCCGTTCGAGCCGGGCTTGCCGAGATCGGGGGAGACGCCGTCCTCATTCACGACGCTGCACGGCCGTTCTGCCCGTCCGCAGTTGTCGACCGTCTCGTTGCTCAACTCGAGTTCTTCGATGGCGCAACACCCGCGCTGCCGGTCGGCGATACATTGGCACGTGCCGGCAGGACGCTCGACGAACTCGTTGATCGAACTGGATTAGTTCGCGTCCAGACGCCGCAGGCATTCCGCCTCGACGAACTTCGCCGCGCTTACGGATTGTGGTCGGGCGCGTCACCGACAGACGAAACTACTGTCGTACGCGCGGCGGGGCTGAACGTGGCGGCGGTCGAGGGCGATCCCGCGCTGGAGAAGCTTACGACGCCGACAGATTTCGAAAGGGCCGAGCAGTGGCTCGCAGGCCGGCTGTCACCGCGCACCGGCATGGGCTTCGACGTTCATGCTTTCGCCGGCGACGGACCTGTTATGCTGGGCGGCATCGCCATCCCCCATTTTCGGGGCCTCGCCGGACACAGCGACGCCGATGTCGTGCTCCACGCCATCACCGATGCGTTGCTTGGCGCGGGCGGCCTCGGGGACATCGGCGAGCATTTTCCGCCGTCCGACCCCACATGGAAGGGAGTGTCGTCCGATCGCTTCCTCCGCCGCGCTGTCGAGTTGCTCCGCAACCGTGGAGCAATCATCGACCATGTGGATTGTACGGTCATTGCGGAGGAGCCGAAGGTGGGTCCCCATCGTATAGCCATGCGGACGCGGGTGGCGGAGATCATGGGTCTCGGCGTCGATCGCGTGAGCATCAAGGCGACGACGACGGAGAGCCTCGGCTTCACCGGACGCCGCGAGGGTATCGCCGCTCAGGCCGTCGCCAGTATCCGGATGGGCTGGCCGGGATGATCGACGCGCTGCTCCCCGAGGTGCTTGTCAGTCGCGCGCGTGAGGTTGTCGATGCCAATCGCGCCGCGGGCCGCAAGATTGCCGTAGCGGAAAGCTGCACCGGCGGTCTGGTCAGCGCCGCGCTGACAGAAATTCCGGGTGCATCCGACGTCTTCGAGGCCGGATACGTCACCTATTCCAATGCGGCGAAGGTCCACGAGCTCCACGTCAGCGAGGAGATCGTCGACACGTTCGGCGCCGTTAGCGTCGCGACCGCCTGGGCCATGGCTCGTGGCGCACTGAATGCAACTGATGCCGACGTCGCCGTTTCGATCACCGGCATTGCCGGTCCGGGTGGGGGCACGCCACAAAAGCCGGTGGGAACGGTCGTGTTCGCCCGCGCCGAGCGCGACGCCGATCCGGCGAGGATCGTCGCCGACCAGAAATTCTTCGACGAAAAGACCCGCTCCGGCGTCCGCCTTCAGGCGGCGCTCTGCGCGCTCGAGCTGTTGATGCCGTAAAGCGCTGCGGCGCGCTGCTCGAAGGCACTCGTCATGCGCCGCAAAGCGCGATCGAACATCGATCCCGCGAGAGTTTCAAACAGCCGCGACTTGAACGCGAAATCGACAGAGAAGCCGACGGTTGTGCCGCCATCAGCCGCGCGATCGAATTTCCATTCATTGTGCAAATATTTGAGCGGACCTTCCACGTAATCGACGCAGATCCTTGTCGCCCGTTCCTTGTGAACCCGGCTCGTGAACCGCTCCTTGAAGGCATTGAATCCGACGACGAGGTCGGCAACCGTCTCGGTCTCGCTTGATGAACGCACCCGGACGGCGACGACCCAGGGCAGGAACTCATCATATCGCTGGACGTCCGCAACGAGTTCGAACAGCTGCTCCGGCGTGTAGGGAAGATGCCGCGTCTCGCTATGCCGCGGCATTGGCCCCTTCCCCATGGGCTGATCGGGCGAGCTGCGCCGCGCGCGCTTGCTGCATCCTTCGGAAATCGTCGCCGGCGTGATAGCTTGAGCGCGTCAGCGGAGACGCCGCGACGAGCAGGAACCCCTTTGCGCGGGCGATCGCAGCATACGCATCGAAGGACTGCGGCGTGACGAACTCTTCGACCTTGGCGTGGCGCGGTGTCGGCTGGAGATACTGACCCATCGTCAGGAAATCGACGCCGGCAGAGCGCATGTCGTCCATCACCTGGTGCACCTCGAGCCGCTGCTCTCCAAGCCCCACCATCACGCCCGACTTTGTGAAGATCTGCGGCGCATGTCGCTTCACGCTTTCGAGGAGGCGCAGCGACGCGTAGTAGCGCGCACCGGGCCTGATCGTCGGATAGAGCCGCGGCACGGTCTCGAGATTGTGATTGTAAACGTCGGGGCCAGCCTCGACGATCGCCTCCACCGCCGCTTCGCTCTTGTTGCGGAAGTCGGGCGTGAGGATTTCGATCGTTGTGTTCGGCGTGCGCTTCCGCAGCGCCTCGATCACCTTCACGAACTGGGACGCTCCACCATCGGGCAGGTCATCACGATCGACTGACGTCACGACGATGTGCTCGAGGCCAAGCTCCGCTGCGGCGGTTGCGACATGCTCCGGCTCCAGAGGATCGACCGCGCGCGGCATGCCCGTCTTCACGTTGCAGAAGGCGCAAGCGCGCGTGCATGTGTCTCCGAGGATCATCACGGTCGCGTGCTTCTTGGTCCAGCACTCACCTATGTTCGGGCAGGCGGCTTCCTCGCAGACGGTCGCAAGGTTGAGATCGCGCATCAGCCTGCGCGTCGCGTGATAGCCTTCGCTGACGGGTGCCTTGACCCGGATCCAGTCCGGCTTGCGCTGCTTCGGGGGAACTGCGGCAGGGGCGTTCATGGCGGCGAGATAGCGACTGTACCCGCAGCTTGCCACCCCCACCCTACTGCCGGTAGTCGCGAGCCATGCCGTACCTGACGCGACTGATCGAGGGATATCGCCGCTTCCGGGAGAAGGATTGGGCGAGAGAGCGAGAGCGCTGGTCGGAGCTCGCTGAGGGCCAAAGCCCGCAGGTCATGATTCTCTCCTGCGCGGACAGCCGGGTCGATCCCGCGCAGATCTTCGACGCGCGCCCCGGCGAAATGTTCGTCGCTCGCAACATCGCTGCGCTTGCGCCACCGTACGAGACGACCAGCGGCTACCACGGCGTATCCGCGGCGCTCGAATTTGCAGTCACGCAGCTCAAGGTCGGCGAAATCCTGGTGATGGGCCACGGTCTGTGCGGCGGCTGCTCAGCGGCGCTGACCGGGAGCTTCGACGATACCGAGCCGGGCGAAGGTCATTTCATCGCCGATTGGGTGCGGATGCTGAGCGATGCCCGGGACAAAGTTCGCGCGCGTCACCCTGAGCTCGACCGCGCAGCCTTTCTCGACATGGAGCGGGAGGCGGTAAAGGTCAGTCTTGCTAACCTCCGCACGTTCCCATGGATCGCCGACCGCGAGAAGGCCGGTGAGCTCAAGCTTCACGGAGCCCACTTCTCCATCTCGGAAGGGCGGCTGTACATGCTCGACGAGGCGGAACATGAGTTCCGCCCCGTCTAACGTGCAACCTTAAAGACGAACGCTAAGCGTTTGGATTAGCAGCGAACGTCGTAGCTGTAGTGGGGCTGACCCGACTGGTCGACATAATAGCAATAGCCGCGCGTATCACGATAATACTGGCGGTTATTCACGACCGCGCCGAGCACGCCGCCCAGGATCGCGCCGGCAACCGCGCCGCCCACCGGGCTGACGCCAGGAAGCACCGCGCCGGCAACTGCGCCGCCGACCGCGCCGACTGCAGCGCCGGTGGCAATGCGCCGGCCTTGGCTGTCGTAATAATAGCCCTGATTGTTGTACCCGTTGTTATAGCCGTTGTTGTACGGGTTGCCGTAATACGGGTCATACCCATACTGGTTCGGATAAGTCGCGCATCCGGCTGCAGCCAAGCTGCCGGCGGCGATGACCGCAAGTCCGATCTTCCTCATCGTCCTCATCCCTTCTCTACTCGCCCCTCGTGTCAGCAACAGTGCGCGAACGGGCGTTTCGTTCCCGCATCGATAATGTAGCGTTCAGCTACGGAACGTTGCTACGGCGGGCTGTGGTCATTCCGCGACGCCGCGCTAGAGAGGCGGCAAAGGAGTCGTAATGCGCGAGCGGACCGTGGCCGAGCAGGAAGCCAATATCGCCCTTCTGATCGACGCGGATAACGCCTCGCCCGACCATCTCGACGAAGTGCTCCTGGTGCTTGGCGAACTCGGGACGATCAACATCCGTCGCGCCTACGGCAATTGGGCGAAGGCCAGCCTCAAGGGCTGGGGCAATCTGACCGGCACGCACTCGATCGTTCCGATGCAGCAGTTCGACGTCGTTAAGGGCAAGAGCGCCACCGATATGCGCATGACCATCGACGCGATGGACCTGCTCTATCGCGGCAGTGTCGACGGCTTCGGCATCATGTCCTCCGATAGTGACTTCCTGCCTCTTGCCCAACGCATTCGCGAGGATGGGCTGCCGGTCTACGGCTTCGGCACTGCAAAGACGCCGCTTTCCTTCCAGCAAGCCTGCACACGCTTCTTCGATGTCGGGGCGCTGGCGCTGGAAGATGAAAAGCTTGAACAGCCGGCCGCGACCAAGGGCCAGCGCCCGGTCGATCCAGAGCTGCTGCAGGTGCTAGGCTCGGCCTACAAGGCGTCCAAGCGCGACGAGGAAGGATACACCCCACTCTCCGAGCTTGGGCAGCGCGCCAAGGCCGTCTCAAGCTTCGCTGCCCGCAACTACGGCTTCACCCGCCTTTCCGACCTCATCAAGGCGGTGCCGAATTTCGAGGTGAAAAGCGGTGACGATGGGCGCTTGCTCGTAAAGCGGTTGCGCTGACGTGGCCGACGGCTTTGACGGGAGCGCTGAAGAGATTTCCAGAGAGCAAGCCTAAGCGGGCTTCGCGGCCTCCAGCTTGATCGGCGGTACTTCGACGATCGCATAGGTTGCCGACGCAATCCCGATCTTCGCCTGGTCGAGGGCTGCAAGGATATCCCGGCTCATCTGATCCTTGACCCGCCGGCCGCCATGCTCCGGAACCAGGAACCGCACAGTGATTTCCAGCCAATTGTCGGTGATCCGCCAATATGTCTGCGGGTCGATCTCGCCTACATTGATGCCAAACTGGTCCTTCAGCCGCTCGGCCTCTTCATCGCCGATCTTTTCGCGGGTGAGCGCATAGCGTCGTGCCGCCGCCTCCAGGATCTCCTCGGCGCGGGACCGGTCGTCCTGGAAGCGGATCGGCAGGTTGATTTCGTCCCAGATGTACGGGAATTCGCGAGTGTAATTGTAGACCGGCTCGTCGAAGACCTTGTCGTTGGTCACGGTGACGATGCGCCCCGTGAACTGGCGGCTGCGGATCCACATCGACGGCGCGTCGCCTTGCTCCTTCGGCGACTGACCCATCTCCATGATCCGCGTCTGCATGAAGCTGAGGTCGATGACGTCGCCCCGCACGCCGCCCATGACGATGCGGTCCCCGACGTTGAAGGTCTTGCCGCGCAGGATGACGAAGTAGCCGGCGACGGCAGTAATCACGCGCTGCAGGGCGAACGCTACACCAGCACCGATCAGGCCAAAGGCCCCGGCGAGGCGCGCGGGATTGTCGAACCAGACCGACATGATCCCGAGGAGCAGTATCGCCGCGACGATCAGGCTGACGCCCTGCTTCGCCCAGAACTGGATGCGCGTGCCCGTGCGGCTGCCGATCAGGAGCGCAAGCAGCGAACGCAGCAGCCAGGTGATCGCGAACCCCACTGCAATGAAGCCGAGCGTTAGCAAAAGCTTGTGCAGGTTGTCTGATGTCGCGCCAATGAGCGTAACGCCGAAGACGTGTGCGCCCTGCACCGGCGCCGCCGTGGCGGGGCTTTGGGCATTCTGCGCGCTGTTCAGGAGGTCGGTGAGGCCCTGCACGTCCCCTTAACCGGAGCGGGAATGGAACGGTTCCCTATGCCGTGCGCCCTTGCGGTCGCTGAAGCCGGCTCCGCCGTCAAAGCAGCTCCAGCGTAACCGCAATCTCGTCTGCAGCAGCAATGCCGGCGCGGCAGCGGACCTCCTTCTTCACCGGCAGGATGTAACCGCCGCTCTTCTGCGGGAAAACAGACGTGCGCCACGTGACGTCATTGATGGTCGCCTCCACCTTCACGGAGCCGAAACCGCCGCGGCTCAGCAGGCTGTGCGCCCTGATCTCGCCCGATTGCTCCTTCGGCACGCTGATGAAGTGCCAGCTACCGCCCTCCCCCGACCACAGCCAGAGCGGGCCGACGACGGTGATCATGGCTTCTTCTGCCAGTCGTACTGCGGCAGCCGCCGCCCTTCGGCGCTGACCGCGATCAGTTCGCCGAGGCGCTTGGCCCGCGTCTCCGCCTTCTTCGCGCTCGTGATCCAGTGCAGGGCAGACTTGCGATAGCTGGCCGGCCGCTTCTCCCAATCGCTCCAGGCCGCCTTGTCCTTCCGGAACAGGCGCTCCTCTTCAGTCGTCAGCGCCTTCAGCTCGTTCTCGTACGCATAGACCCCGCTCTTGTGCTTGTTCTCCTCGTAAGCACGCTCCCCGGCGCTGGTCATCAACCCCGCCGCGCTCAGTGCCTCGAAGCGCTCCACGTTGATCCTGCTCCAGATGCTGCCCTTGCGCCGCGGCGTGAAGCGGATGGTGTAGGCCCCGTCGCCGAGCGACTTGCGGATCCCATCAATCCAACCAAAGCACAGCGCTTGGTCGCGCGCTTGCGGCCAATCGATGGACGGCTTGCCACTGCCCTTCTTCCAGAAGCCGACGAGCAGCTCCGGCGCAGTCTCGTGATTGCTTTGCAACCACCGGCGGAAATCGGCTTCGTCAGCGAAGAAGGCCGGATCCCCCATTTGAGCGCTAGCGTGTCAATTTCCGGTAGCTCATACGGTGCGGCCGCGTGGCTTCCTCGCCAAGACGACGGACCTTGTCCTCCTCGTACGCCTCGAAGTTGCCTTCGAACCATTCGACGCGGCTGTCGCCCTCGAACGCGAGGATGTGCGTCGCGAGGCGGTCGAGGAAGAAGCGGTCGTGGCTGATGACCACGGCACAGCCGGCGAAATTCTCGATGGCCTCTTCCAGTGCGCCCAGAGTCTCAACGTCTAGGTCGTTGGTCGGCTCGTCGAGTAGCAGCACGTTTCCACCGCGTTTCAGCATCTTGGCGATGTTGACGCGGTTGCGCTCACCGCCGGACAGCTTTCCGACGTTCTTCTGCTGGTCCTGACCCTTGAAGTTGAAGGCGCCGACGTAAGCACGCGTCGACTGGTCGTGGCCGTTGACCTTCATGTAGTCGAGCCCGTCGGAGATTTCCTCCCAGACGTTCTTCGAATTATCGAGGTGATCGCGGCTCTGGTCGACATAGCCAAGGTGCACGGTCGGGCCGATGTCGATCTCGCCCGAGTCCGGCTTTTCCTGACCGGTAATGAGCTTGAACAGGGTCGACTTTCCGGCGCCGTTCGGACCGATGACGCCGACGATGCCGCCCGGCGGAAGCGTGAACGACAGATCCTCGAACAGCAGCTTGTCGCCGTACGCCTTGGAGACGCCCTTCACCTCGATGACCTTGCCGCCGAGACGCTCCGGAACCTGGATAAGGATCTCGGCCTTGCCGGGGACATACTTTTCCTGAGCCGCGACGAGCTGGTCGAACTTGGCGATACGCGCCTTGGACTTGGTCTGGCGGGCCTTGGGCCCCTGGCGGATCCACTCGAGCTCGTCCTTGATCGCCTTCTGGCGCCCGGATTCCTCGCGCTCCTCCTGCTCCATGCGCTTGGATTTCTTCTCGAGGTAGGTCGAGTAGTTGCCCTCGTAGGGGAAGTATTTTCCGCGATCGAGCTCGAGGATCCAGCTCACCACATTGTCGAGGAAGTAGCGGTCGTGGGTGATCATCAGCACCGCGCCGGCATATTCCTTGAGGTGCGCTTCCAGCCACTGCACGCTCTCGGCGTCGAGGTGGTTAGTCGGCTCGTCGAGCAGCAGGATCGACGGCTTCTGGATCAGCAGCCGCGTGAGCGCGATCCGGCGCTTCTCACCGCCGGAGAGGTTTTCCACGGACCAATCGGATGGCGGGCAGCGAAGCGCCTCCATCGCGACTTCGAGCTGGTTGTCGAGCGTCCAGCCATCAACCGCATCGATCTTGCCCTGGAGCTCGCCCATCTCCTCCATGAGCTTATCGAAGTCCGTGTCGTCCTTGGGATCGCCCATCTCGGCCGAGATCGCATTGAAGCGATCGACCATGTCCGCGACCTCGCGTGCGCCGTCCTTGACGTTCTCGAGCACGGTCTTGCTCGGATCGAGGTGAGGCTCCTGCGGCAGATAGCCGACCGTAATGTTCTCGCCCGGCCAGGCCTCGCCCTGGAAGTCCTTGTCGAGGCCGGCCATGATCTTCATCAGAGTCGACTTGCCGGCGCCGTTGGGACCGACGATGCCGATCTTGGCGCCGTGATAGAATTGCAGATTGATGTGGCTGAGCACCGGCTTCTGCGCGCCGGGGAAGGACTTGGTCATGTCCTTCATCACATAAGCATATTGGGCGGCCATGGGGTCGCGGCGATCCTTCTGGAGAATAGGGGATTTCCCCGCCAGTTAGTGGAGCGCGACCGCTTTTTCTACCCCGCCGCGGGGTCGTCGCCCGATCAGGACGACTGCGGCAAGGGCACGACAATCTCGTCTCTGCCGACCATGGGCTCGGCATCAGGGAATCGGTAATCGCGATACTTGTCTCTGAGGTCCTTCTTGCTGAGCTTGCCCGTCGCCGTGTGCGGCAGCTCGTCGACGAACTCGATCGCGTCGGGAAGCCACCATTTCGCGACTTCCTTCGACAGATGATGGCGGATCTCCTCTTCAGAAACCCTGCACACGTCATCACGAACGATGAGTAGCAGAGGCCGCTCATCCCACTTGGGATGCGGGATCCCGATGGCGGCCGCTTCGAGGACGCCGGTGCAGCCCACCGCGGCATTCTCCAGCTCGATCGAGCTGATCCATTCGCCGCCGGACTTGATCATGTCCTTGGCCCGGTCGGTCAGGCGTAAGGTGTTGTCGGGGTGGATGACCGCGATGTCGCCTGTGTCGAACCAATTGTCGGCGTCGACGCAGTCCTCGCCCTTCTTGAAGTAGCGGCGCACGACAGCCGCTCCGCGGGTCTGCAGCCGTCCCGAGCTTTCGCCGTCGCGCGGCTGTACCCTGCCCTCGTCGTCAATGACGCGAAGCTCGACGCCGAACATCGAGCGCCCGGGGCGCGAGATATAGTCGAGCTGTTCTTCTTCGCTCATCAAATCCCAATCGGCGGTCTCACCACCGACGGTGCCGATCGGCGTCATCTCGGTCATGCCCCAGAGATGGCGAACGCGAACGCCGTGCCTGCGCAGCCAACGAATGGTCGCCCGTGGCGCGGAGGAGCCGCCGACGATCACGGTCTCGAGCTTGCCGAGCGATGCGCCCGTGTCCTCGACATGGTCGATCAGGTTCAGCCAGACGGTGGGAACGCCGGCGGAATGGGTCACGCCCTCCTCGTCGAAGAGCTGGCAAATGCGCTCCGGCTTGTTGTCGGCGCAGACTACGAGCTTCAGCCCGACGATCGCAGCGGCATAAGGGAGGCACCAGCTGTTGGCGTGAAACATCGGCACAATTGGGAGCATCACCGAGCGGGCCGAAAGATCGAAAACGTCGGGAGCGATGATCGTCATCGCGTGGAGCACGGTCGAGCGATGCTCGTAGAGCACGCCCTTGGGGTTGCCGGTGGTCCCGCTGGTGTAGCAGAGGCCGCACGGATCGCGCTCGTCGCCGTCGACCCAGGCATAATCGCCGTCCTCAGCGGCCAGCCACGCGTCGAAGTCGGTGTCGAAGCAGATGTAATGCTCGACCGTGGGCAGCTGCGGCTTCAGGCGTTGAGCCAGAGGGGCAAACGCCGCATCGTAGAGCAGCACGCGGTCCTCGGCGTGCGTGATGATGTAGGTCAGCTGGTCATCGAACAGCCGCGGGTTCACGGTGTGGAGAACGGCGCCCGCTCCCACGACGCCAAACCAGGCGGTCAGATGGCGATCATGGTTCATCGCCAGGGTGGCGAC
>Ga0308175_100002081_pt1 | contig 13619 bp, 8 predicted proteins | sample PhyCR1_3_FD_203893 | JGI IMG/M metagenome (GOLD analysis project Ga0308175, IMG submission 203893) | Soil microbial communities from UC Gill Tract Community Farm, Albany, California, United States - DLSLS.C.R1 | ecosystem: Environmental > Terrestrial > Soil > Agricultural land | place: USA...
CCAGCTTCCGAGCCGTGATGCGCATTGATCCCGGCTTCCAGTCGTCGGGGGTCGTGACCGCAACCGTCAGCCTGCCGGGTTTCCGTTATGGCGATGACAATGGCCTGATCGGCGTCACCGACCGCATCCTCGCCCGTGTTCGTTCGCTTCCTGGAGTAGCGTCCGCAGGGCTCACGAGCACCATTCCACTCGGCGGCGACTACAGCAGCGGTGTGATTTTCGCCGAGGGCTATCAGGCGAAGAAGGGCGAGTCGTTCGTGTCTCCGAACTTCGTCACCGTGACGCCCGGATACTTCGAGTCCATGCGAATGCGCCTCGCGCGCGGACGCTTCTTCGACCAGCGCGACACGCCGTCGTCGCAATCCGTAGTCATCGTCGACGAGCGGCTGGCCCAGCACTTCTGGCCGAACCAGGACCCCATCGGCCGCCGGATGTACAAACCAACGAGCGCGACTGACCTCGACAAGATCACGCCGAACACGAAATTCGTGACCGTCGTTGGCGTCGTGCGGGACGTCCGGCTCACCAATCTGACGCCTCAGGACGCGCCGGTGGGCGTGTATTACTTCCCGTACACACAAGGCGCGGAACGCCTCCTGGTGCTGGCCGCGCGGGCGGATCGGGACGTCGGTTCGCTGGCCGGCGCAGTGCGCAACGCGATCACCGACGTGGACCGCGAGATTCCGGTGTTCAGCGTCCAGACGATGAACGACCGCATGGACTCGGCCCTCGTTCCACGGCGAGTGCCGATGCTGATCGGTCTCGTGTTCGGGGTCGTGGCGCTCTTCCTGGCCGCGGTGGGTATCTATGGTGTGCTGGCGTACCAGGTGTCGCAGCGAAGTCGCGAGATCGGGATCCGGATGGCGTTAGGCAGCTCGACGCGGAGCATTCTCGGCCTCGTGGTGCGTGACGGGATGCAGATCACGGGGATCGGCCTGGCGGTGGGGCTGATCGGCGTCGTCGGCCTGACGCGCGTGATCCGCGGGATGCTCTACGGCGTGAAGCCGGCGGATCCGCTGGTGATCGCGCTCGTGGCGGTCGTGCTGGCGGGTGTCTCGCTCGTGGCGACCCTGATCCCGGCTCGCCGTGCGGCGCGCGTGAGTCCGCTGTCGGCGTTGAATGGCTAGCGATCCGATCAAGGCCTCTGACGCCTTGAATTACATCCAGACTAACGGCCCAAACGGATTGAACGGAAACTACTGATCGGGCGGATCGCTCCAAGGCAGTTATGGGTGCGATTCGCCAAGAGCAATGACAAGAAATGGAACGGCCTCGGAGCATGAGCTTCCCGAGGCCGTTCCATTCTCAAGTACGGCTCGTAGAACGAGGAGTGGTGAATGCCGCCGGAGCGATCCGCCCGATCAGCGGTTTCCGTTCGATCCGTGCGCCACCCCTCGCATCTGGATGCCTAACCGTTAGTTGCGACGACCCTGCAGCTTCGACAACAGCCGCAGCAGCTCGAGATATAGCCACACCAGCGTTACGAGCAGACCGAACGCCGCATACCACTCCATGTACTTCGGCGCCCGACCCTGAACGCCACGCTCGATGAAGTCGAAATCGAGAATCAGGTTCAGCGCTGCCACACCCACGATCACGAGGCTGATCCCGATCGACAGCGGGCTCGAGTCGTGGAGGAACGACATCTGGACACCGAAGAAGCTGAGGACGAAGCTCAGCAGATACATGACCGCGATGCCGCCCGTCGCCGCGACGATACCGATGCGGAACCGCTCCGTCACGCGAATGATGCCAAGCCGGTAGACCAGCATCATCACCATGAACACACCGAACGTCAGCAGCACTGCCTGAAGTGGCAGGCCCGCGAACCGCGCGTTGTATAGCGACGACAGTGCGCCCAGCAGGAGTCCCTCGAGCGCCGCGTAGACCGGCGCGGTGTAGGGCGACACGTTCGGCTTGAAAATCGTGATCAGCGCGACGATGAACCCACCAATCCCGCCGATGAGCGCAGCCGGACCGATGATGGCAACGTTCCCGCCGGCCACCGCCGTCCAGGTGAAGCTTGCCGAGAACACCGTGAGCAGCACGAGCACGAGCGACTTGGTCGACGTGCCCTGCACGGTCATCGCGGGCTCGTTGATCGCGGCACGAATGCCGGAGAATGTCTTTTCCTTGAGCGCGGGATTGGCGGAACGCATGATGAGACGAAGGTTGGAGTCGAACTGCCCGAGCCGTGACGTGACAGGCCCGGCCGAGGTAACTCGGGAAATCCCGAGATGTGCCCCTCTTGTAAGGATGGCCCGACGTACGGCTATTGGCTAGGCGAAAAACAGCGCGAGCGTGGTAACGTGCATCACGCTCGCGCTGTTCTTCGAGACGCCTCAGGCATGCGGGGCCCAGGCCTTCTCCCCCGGCGCGTACGGCACGCACGGATCGAAGCGGCCCGGCGACTCCGCGTAGCGCATGGCCTGCTTGTAGCCGATCTCCGACGTGAAGAAGCCGAGCATCGCGAGCTCCTTCATCTGGCGGAAGTAATGGGGCGGTGTGTCGGCCGTGATGGCCGAGGCAGCGCCGATGTCAGCGCCTGGTGCCGCCTCCTTCCGTTGATCCGGGAGGACCTTCGCTGCCTTCTTCTCAGCCTCCGTCTTGCCCTTCCCCTTCGCCTTTTTGGCGGCGTCCCGGGCGTCCATGTGCGCCTTCGCTTCCTTGTCGATTCCCTCGAGAAGCGTTAGGCGCTGCTCGGGCGTCGCCGCCATGAAGCCGGCACCGTTGTTCGCCTTCTTGCTCGCTTCATCGAGCGTCTGCATGCCCGCCCGGAAGACCTTCTGGTCATTCGGGTCGTACGTGTCGGTCACCATGAGCGCCATGAAGGCGCCGGTCTTGGCGGCCTTCGCGCCCGGCGACGCCTTCGTTGTCGGCAGGATGGTGTCGGCGATCTCGTCGAGGTACGCGATGTCCTGCACGCTGAACTCGCCGATGGGCTGCTGCGGGCCCGCCGCGGCGGTCTTCGCTGTGTCAGCAGCGCGCTCCTGTGCCTTCTCGCATGCGGTGATGAGGCTCGAGCCGCCGATCAGCGTCAGGCCGCCCAGCATGGCGGTGACCCGCTGGATCGCCTCGCGCCGATTGATTCGGTTGATGATCTCGTCGTTGGTCATGGCCGGCGCTCCGATCAAAGGGTCCGACGATTGAGCTCGTTCACCGCGAAATCCGCCGCGCGCGCTGTCAACGCCATGTAGGTCAGCGATGGATTCGGACACGCGGTCGACACCATGCACGAGCCGTCCGTGACGAACACGTTAGGCGCGTCCCACACCTGGTTGTGCGAGTTGAGCACCGACGTCTTGGGGTCCTTGCCCATTCGCGCCGTGCCCATCTCGTGAATGCCCATGCCGGGGAAGTACTCGTTGTCGTACGTCTCCACGTTCTTCACGCCGCAGGCCTCGAGCGTCTCGGCCATGTCGTTCGCCATGTCCTTCCGCATGAGCCGCTCGTTCTCGCCCGTCGCGCAGTCGAACTTGAGGACCGGCATCCCCCATTTGTCCTTCTTGGTCTCGTCGATGGAGACCATGTTCTTGTGGTTCGGGAGCATCTCGCCGAACGCCGTCGCGCCGATTCCCCAGCGGCCGGGCTGCGCCGCCTTGTCCTTGAACGCGCCGCCCACGCCGAGCTCCGCCACCGCGCTGGACCAGCTTTCGCGGCTCGCGCTGCCCTGGTAGCCGAACCCGCGCAGATACGGCCGCTTCTCGCCCGAGAGGTTCCGGTAGCGCGGGATGTAGAAGCCCGTGGGCCGCCGGCCGAAGTAGTACTTGTCTTCCAGCCCGTCGAGGTCGCCGTGCGCGCCGACGCGGAAGTGATGGTCCATGAGGTTGTGGCCCAGCTCTCCGGAGCTCGAGCCAAGTCCGCCGGGCCACACATCATTGGCCGAGCGCATGAGCAGCCACGTGGAGTTCAGTGTGGACGCGCAGAGGAAGATGATCTTCGCCTTGTAGTCGGTGACCTGATTGTTCAGGCCGTCCATGACGCGGACGCCCGTCGCGCGCTTCGCGTTCTTGTCGTAGAGCACCTCGCTCACGATCGCCCACGGCTTGAGTGTGAGCTTGCCGGTCTTCATCGCGGCCGGGAGCGTGGACGACTGCGTGCTGAAGTAGCCTCCGAACGGGCAGCCGAGCCAGCAGGCGTCGCGATACTGGCAGGCGTTGCGACCGGGGAGTGCCTGTGTCGCGTTCGCCGTGCGTCCCGGGATGATGCGACGCTTGCCGTCGAACAGCTTCGTTAGGCGCCCGGCGACGAGCTCCTCGCCACAGTTGAGTGGCATTGCCGGTTGGAACTGTCCGTCGGGCAGCTGCGGCATGTTCTCGAGCGAGCCGGAGATGCCGGCGTGCTTCTCGACGTGGTCGTACCAGGGCGCGATCTCCGCATAACGAATCGGCCAGTCGATGGCGATGCCATCCTTGGCGTTGGCCTCGAAGTCGAGGTCACTCCAGCGATAGCTCTGTCGACCCCACATGAGCGACCGCCCGCCAACGTGATAGCCGCGGTACCAGTCGAATCGTTTGACCTCGGTGTACGGCGAATCCTTGTCGCTCGCCCAGTAGTCGAGATTCTTCTCGTTGAGCGGGTAGTCTCGCTTGAGCACCGGATAGGCGGCTTCCATCGCCTTCGTGCGACCGCCGCGATGGGGATATTCCCACGGCCCCTTCGTCGCGTTCACGTAGCCCTTGATGTGCTCGATGTCCTTGCCGCGTTCGAGCAGCAGTACACGCAACCCTTTCTCGGTGAGCTCCTTTGCTGCCCATCCTCCCGAGATGCCGGACCCCACGACAATCGCGTCGTATTCTACCGATTGCATCGCTCTCCTCACTCGTCGTTGAGGGACGCTTCCCCGCCCCGCCTACCTCCCGACGGACGCCAGAGCGCGCCGGGCGAATGCGGGGGATGGCGCGAATATGTAACCGATTCCGCTCGGTCACGAGGGGTAACGGGCGACTGGCGGCAGGCGACAGCCGGCAGGCGGCAGGCGGCCTTGACCGAACGACGCGCCTCGTGGCATTTTCTTCCCCGGAACAATTCCGGGGAACGGAGCCGCATGATCCGTCGCATCCTGACCATCCGCTCACGGCGGACCGCGCGCCGCGCGGTCGACGACGAGGTCCGCTTCCACCTCGAGATGCGCGCCGAGGCGTTGATGCGCTCGGGCCGGTGCGCTTCACTCCAGGAGGCTCGCACCCAGGCGCTCCGGGAGTTCGGTGACGTCGCCGCTGCGAGCGATGAGCTCACCACGATGGACGAACGGGCCGCCGGGCAGCGGGCCCGGGCCGATTGGTGGCGCGACGTCGGCCAGGACGCCCGCTACGCCCTGCGTGATTTCCGGCGACACCCGGCCTTCACCGGGGTGATTGTCGCGATCCTCGCCCTCGGCATCGGTTCCAACGCCGCCATCTTCTCGCTGATCAACGCCGTCCGACTCCGCCCGTTGCCCGTGCCGCAGCCTGAGCAGCTCGTCATGCTCGGCAGCAACTCGATGACGGGCGGGATCGGCTCTTCGTCGACGGTGTTCGGCACGGTCTTCACCTACGCCAGCTATCGGGAGCTGCGCCAACGGACGCCCTGGTTCACCGGGCTCGTGGCGTCCGGCATCACCGGCCGTCTCGACGTCGTGCCTAACGCACAGGCGAGTGAGCTGGAGCACCCGAGCGGGCGGTTCGTGTCGGGGAATTATTTCCAGGTGCTTGGCGTTCCCGCGGCGCTCGGCCGAACGTTCGACGGCTCCGAGGACGCGAATGTCGGCGCATCTCCCGTCGTCGTGCTCAGCCACGGGTACTGGATGCGACGGTTCGCGGCTGACTCGTCCGTGATCGGTCAGCCCATTACGGTCGACCGCGTTCCGTTTACGATCATCGGTGTCGCGCGCGAGGGATTCTTCGGCGAGATCGTCGGCGAGTCGCCGGATCTCTGGATTCCATTGACGATGCAACCAGCGATGATGCCATCCGAGCCGCGCCTCGAAGATCGCCGTTTGTACTGGCTGCAGCTCTTCGGTCGCATGAAGCCGGGTGTGACGATGGCGCAGGCGGTGGAACGCTCGAAGGCGGTGATCCGACAAGTGCTGGACGAAGCGGTGCGCGCTGATCCGGCGAACACGCAAATGCCGCATAATCTCGAGATCGTCGTCGGGCCGGCAGCAACCGGATTCTCCGTGGTGCGCGAGGACTTCGCGACGTCGCTCGTCACGATGATGGTTGGCGTCACGCTCGTTCTGCTCATCGTCTGCGCGAACGTCGGCAACCTGCTGGTCGCGCGGGCCGTCGCCCGCAGCCGGGAGATGGCGGTTCGCATGGCCATCGGTGCCGGGCGATCACGTCTCGTGCGGCAACTGCTGACCGAGAGTGCGGTGCTGGCGGCCGTCGCGAGCATCTCCTCACTCGTCGTCGCGCGGTGGGGGAGCCAGCTGCTGCTCGCGCTCGCGAGCGCGAACGGGATCGTGGCGCCGCTCGATGTCGGGCTCGATCTGCGTGTCACGCTGTTCACCGCGTCGGTCTCGGTCGCGGCCGTACTGTTGTTCGGACTCGCGCCAGCCTATCGTGCGACGCGCCTGGATATCGCCCCGGTGCTTCGCGCGCAGGGACGCGGTTCGTTAGGCGGCGGATCCGGCGCAGGTCGGCGCCGGTCGCTCACGAAGACGCTCGTGATCGGCCAGGTGACCCTGTCGCTCGTGCTGCTCGTCGGCGCGGCCTTGCTCGTTCGGAGCCTCCGAAGCCTCGACCGACTGAGTCCCGGCTTCGACCGCGAGCGGCTGCTCGTCGTCAATGTGGACGATCAGGCGGTGGGATACTCTGGCGCTCGTCATCTCGCGTTCGTCCGGGGGCTGCGCGCGCGCATCGCCGCGCTGCCAGGCGTCACCGGCGTGAGCTACTCCATGGACGGATTGTTCTCGGGATCCGATTGGTCGACGCGCCTCACGGTCCCAGGCTTCGTCGCTCGCACGCGTCAGGACAGCATCGTACGGTACGATTTCATCGGGCCGGACTACGCTCCCGTGATCGGCGCGCGCCTCACCAAGGGTCGCGAGGTCTCCGAGCGCGACGTCGACGGTAGCGCACCTGTCGCCCTCGTGAACGAGGCGTTCGCGCGGTACTACTTTGGAGACGCCGACCCGATTGGACGCACGCTGATTCTCACCGACTCGGTCAATGCGCCGATCCAGGCGCAGATCGTCGGCGTGATGGGCGACACGCGGACCGGCGAGACCAGCTGGCGCGAGGGAGCGCGCTCGTTGACGCAGCCACCGGTTCGCCGGCTCTATCTGTCGTACGTCCAACACCCGGGTAGCACTCTGCCGTCCGAAGCCTTGTTCGAGATTCGGACGGACGGCAATCCCGAGTTGCTGATCGATCCGGTGCGTCGCACGATCGCGTCTGTCGACGCGCAGGTCCCGATCAACGACATCTATGCGGTCGACGCACGGATCCGGGACTCGATCGCGCGGGAACGCCTGGTGGCGAAGCTCGCGAGTGGGTTCGGCGCGGTGGCGCTGGTACTCGCGGCGGTCGGTCTCTACGGCCTCATGATGCACGCCGTGAGTCGCCGCACCGGGGAGCTGGGCCTTCGCATGGCGTTAGGCGCCGAGCGACGGGACATCGTGACGATGGTGCTGGCGGAGGCGTTGAGACTCGTCGGCGCCGGTCTCGCGATCGCGATACCGGCCGGCTACGCGACGACGCGACTCATTCGCTCGCAGGTGCCGGGGGTTGGCGCGATCGACTTGCCATCGATCGCGATGGCGTTCGGCGTGCTGGTGGCTGCGGCGGTCGTCGCGGCGCTGGTTCCCGCCATCCGCGCCGGGCGCGTCGCGCCGATCGTCGCGCTGCAGCAGGAGTAGTCAGGTGCGCCGCGCGCGCCCGTCTTATCGCGCCAGTGGAAATTCGGCGGCGCCCACGCGAATGATCGTGTTCCGAGCACGACGCCCGTTCTCCAGCTTCGCCGGCGTTTGCGCCTCCTCCGGCCAGATGCCGTACACGCGCCCGTTCAAAGCCGCGAGCCCGTTGTAGTCTCCCAGGAACGATGACTCCCGCGGATCGAACGAGACGTCCGTCCAGGCGTAGTTCGTGAACGAGCGGCCACCGTCCGTCGATCGCGCCAGCACCACGATCGGTCTAACGTTGGTCGAGTCGCCACGCCGGTCATAGAACGTGATGTAGGCCGAGCCGTCCGCAGGGTCGACCGCCACCCACTGCATGAACTGATCTTTGCCGTTGTGCAGCGGGTCGTCATTCACACGCGTCGGCTTGGACCATGTTCGCCCACGATCCGCACTCGTGGCGACGAAGATGTCGATGTCGCCGTTCCGATAATCCCCCCACGACACGTACAGCCGATGACCCTTCGGCTCGATCGCGATGTTCGGGAAGCCATTGCCGCGCGAGAAGCTCGCGATGTTGAAGTACGGCGGCGCCGTCTCGATCACGCGTCGCGATGGCGAGAACGTCGTGCCCCCATCGCGTGAGGTGGTGAAGACGACGCCTCGGCCATCGCTCCACGTGGCGTACAGTGTGCCGTCGTCGGCGATGGCCGCGCGAAACCCGACCAGACCGCCGGTGTCGTCACGCGGCAGACCGGGCTGCGTGCTGATCGACTTCGGCGGGCTCCACGTCCGGCCGTCGTCGGTGGATCGCGAGAAGAGCATGACGGTGCGATCCACCTGATACTGAATCCACCCGATGTAGAGGTTGCCCACGTACGGGCTTCGCTCCCTCGTGTCGGCGACGATGGACGGCATGTCTTCCCACGGGAGATTCGGCTTCGTCTCCGGGTGCTCGACGACCACACTCGGCTCCTTCGCCCAGGTCGCCCCGCCATCATCGGACCGCCTAACGAATATTCCCCCACGGGTGCCGCCGAGCGCCCAGTACGACGTGACGCCCGTGTGGTCGAACGCGATGTAGCAGAGGAAGGCGTGGCCGTGGCGGTCGATGGCAACTGACACGTCGCCGGCAACGCGATAGTTGGGCGGTACCGTGCCTTCCGCGGCCTTCCACGTGGCACCCGCGTCAGCCGTCCACGCGGCGCTCGCCTGGTTCTGATACACGCCGACCACACGTCGATTGTCGCGCGGGTCGATCGCGATGCCGGGCTCCGTGAACGGTCCGGGTTCGGTGATGGGTACGACCCGCGCACCCGGCGCGAGCGGAAGCGGCTGCCGCACGAAGCTCTGCGCAGCCGTGCTCGACGACACGAGCGCGCTCAGAAGACCGGGGAGGACGCTGCGCAAGCGGAGTGTCATTGTCGATGACGATGAGGGATACGAACGCCAGGGAGGTCGTGACGTGCCGTCGGAGCCGTCGTTGCGTACGGGGCAAATCTGCGAACATCGGCGGAATCGATGTTCGAAATCCGCGTTAGGTCTTTTCGTTACTGGACGGCATTGGCCCCGTGTATCGAGCTCGCGGTCTGATGAGGTGGCCGGACGCGTATTCCTCCATGGCATGCGCCATCCATCCGATCGTTCGCCCGATGGCGAAGAGCAGGAACGGCGCTTCATCCGGGAGTCGGTAGGCTCGAGTGATCGCCGCGAGCCCAAAGTCGAGGTTCGGTTCGTCGTTGAGCAGCTCGATCCCCGCTTTCGCGAGATAGCGGAACGGGCGCCATGCCGCGTCGTTCCCGCTCGCTTCAGCCAGGCGGATAAGCACCGCCGCGCGGGGATCGCCGTTGGGATAGAGCGGGTGCCCGAAGCCCGGCAGGCGCTCGCCGTGGCGAAGCCGTTCGACGACGGCCGAGCGCGCCGAACGCGGTGAATCGGCCTGCCTGACGAGCGACAGCGCCCGCTCCGACGCGCCACCGTGCTTGTGGCCCTTGAGCGTGGCCAGCGCGGCGGAGACGACATCGTAGGGCGACGCGCCCGCGGAGGCGGCGCACCGGGCGGCGAACGCCGAGATGTTGAGCTCATGATCGGCGCAGAGCACGAGAGCCGTGCGAATCACGTCGGCGACTCCACTCCGCTTCGGCGACCACGCCTGCTGCAGCGCCCGATGAATTGGCCCGGTCGCGTTGTGCCCGGTGATGACCGACGTCGCGAGGCGCACGATGCGCGCGCCGGTCGCTCGCACGGCGGCCGGCCGAAGATCGAGTGACGCGACATCCGCGGCGCCGGCGATCGGCAGCGCCGCTTGCAGCAGGGTGCGTGCGTCCGGCGACAGTCGCCCGATCTGCGTTAGGCGCCGGGCGTCGAGGATGGCCGGCTGGTCGAACAGTCGCGCGCGCTCGGCCGCGCTCGCGCCCCACAGCAGCCCCCCCACGCCGTCCACCCACGCCGGCACGGCGAGGTGCAAGGCGTCGTGACCCCGGTAGTAGAACGTGTCGCCGTGGATGAGCGTAATGCCCGACTCCAGGACCGGCTCGCCCCAATGGAGTCCGTGCGCAGCTGCCTTCGCGGGGTCGCGGCGCGCGACCTTGCGCGCCTTCAGGCGCTCCACGTCGTCGCGGTAGTAGCGTCGTTCCCGCGTCTGGCCCGGTACGGGCTCGGAGCGGAGCTGGCCGCGGCTCGTGTAGGCGTAGAGCGTCGCGCGCGTGACGCCGAGTGCGTCGGCGGCCTGCGCGGCGGTGAGAAAGTGGGCGGGCATGTCAGATATGTTGATTGATGAATCAAGATTGACAAGTATATCGCCCGCGGGCAGCATTCGCGCCATGAGCGAAGGACTGGACCACATCGTTGCCGCCTCGACGCGGCTCAGCGAGGTCGACGGCGAAGCTGGCCGATTGACCATCGCGGGCTATGCCGTCGATGACCTGGCGCCGACCGCGACCTTCGAGGAGGTCGCCTATCTGCTGTTGAACTCACGGCTGCCCGAGATGGACGAGCGTGTGCGCTTCGGCCGAGAGTTGGCTGCGCGGCGAGAGATTCCTCGCGTGGCGATCGAGGTGCTGCGCGGTGCGGCGGCCGAACACGCGTCGCCAATGGACGCGCTTCGCATGGCTGCGCCGCTGCTCAGCCTCGGCCGCCGCGAGGATCCGCTCGAGGACGCGATGACCGCGATCGCGGGCTTCCCGACGATCGTGGGCACGTACTGGCGGTTGCTGCACGGCGAGCGGCCCGTCGCGGTGCGCGCCGATCTCGGTCACGCCGCGCACTACCTGCACCAGCTATCCGGCGCCGAGCCTGCGGCCGACCGCGCACGAGCGCTCGAGACGTATTTCAACACCGTGTGCGATCACGGGCTCAACGCGTCGACGTTCGCCGCCCGCGTCATCGTGTCGACCCGCTCGGACGTCATCTCCGCGATCACGGGCGCGGTCGGGGCGCTCAAGGGCCCGCTGCACGGGGGCGCGCCAGGTCCCGCGCTCGACATGGTATTCGAGATCGGGACGCCGGAGCGCGCGGAGCCGTACATTCGCGCGCTGCTCGACCGGGGCGAGCGGCTCATGGGCTTCGGCCATCGCGTGTATCGCGTTCGCGACCCGCGCGCCGACGTCCTGGCTGCTGCGTCCGAGCGACTGCACGGAGGCGACGCGGATCGATCGGTGTACGAGCTCGCGCGTCACGTCGAGGCGACGGCGCTTCGGCTGCTGCGTGAACGAAAGCCCGATCGGCGGCTCGACACGAACGTCGAGTTCTACACGGCGCTCCTGCTGCACGGCATCGGGCTGCCGACGGAGCTGTTCACGCCGACGTTCGCCGTGGGCCGAGTACTCGGCTGGTCGGCGCACTGCCTCGAGCAGCTTCGCGATGGCCGCCTGATTCGCCCGCAGTCGGTGTACGTGGGTCCGAGAGATCTGAGCTACGACCCGCGTCCGAGCGTGGCCGCCTAACGCCTGGGCATGCATCGCGAACCGGTACGGCAGGTCCAGTCTCTCACGTTTTCTTTGTTCAACGACCTCGGGAAGCCCATTCGTCCCGAGGTCGTCATTCTCAATCCCGGCTCGTGGCGAGCGGAGACGTCCTTGCCGAGGAGCGATCCTGAAGGATCCGAGTAATCCGCTGCATCCGAACCCCCTTTGTCTGAGATGCCGGACCGGAGAGGGCCGGCCCCACAGACGAAAGGGAGTTCTGATGCTTCAGGATGCCACGGATCAACCGGATCGTTCCCAGACGGGCCTAACATCGTGGCCCAACGAGCCGGGATCTTTGGTGAAAAGCCTCGGGACGCATTGGCTTCCCGAGGCCGTTCACAACTAAACGATGAGAGACTTTAAGCTGCCGTCGGAGGCGTCACTGCCTTCGGGACAAATCCGCGAACATCTGCGTAATCGGTTTTCATCCGCGTTAGGTCTTCTCGTTTGCTGATTTTCAATACCCTAGCTCGACTGGATCAGCCGGACAATGCCTAGGTGGGACCGAAATCGTGACAGTCAATGCGACGAAATGCACTTGCGGGCACTCACCGAGCCGATGCATCTGAGGCGTAGCACGCCACTCGATGAACGCTCAGTCCCACCCGCCGCAGAGACGATCAATGACCCACGCCTCGGCCACACCCGCATCCTCGCCTCCCATCTCCGTCACGGATCACGAAGCACAGCAGGTCGACCGCGCAAATGGCACCGGACTCCAGCCCATCGTATTCGTGCACGGGCTGTGGCTGTTGCCGAGCAGCTGGGACCGATGGGCGGCGTTGTTCGAGGAAGCCGGCTTCACGGCGCTCACACCGGGCTGGCCGGATGATCCCGCCACGGTAGCCGAGGCGAACGCGCATCCCGAGGTGCTCGCGGGAAAGACTGTCGGGCAAGTCGCCGATCACATCGAACAGGTCATCCGCGCGCTGAAGAAGAAGCCCGCCATCATCGGGCACTCCTTCGGCGGCCTACTCGTGCAGATTCTCGCGGGGCGTGGCTGCTCGGCAGCGACCGTCGCCGTCGATCCCGCTCCGTTCCGTGGCGTGCTCCCGCTCCCGATCTCCGCGCTCCGATCGGCGTTCCCGGTTCTGGGCAACCCAGCCAACCGCCATCGCGCCGTGCCGCTCACCTACGAGCAGTTTCGTTATGCCTTTGCCAACGCGGTGAGCGAGGAGGAGGCGAAGGAGCTTTACGAGACGTACGCGGTCCCGGCGCCGGGCGCACCGCTCTTCCAGGCGGCGACGGCGAACCTCAACCCGTGGACCGAAGTGAAGGTCGACACGGAGAATCCGGATCGCGGTCCACTGCTCATCATCTCCGGCGAGAAGGACCACACGGTACCGTGGGCGATCGCGAACGCGTCATTCCACCAGCAGCAGAAGAACCGCGGGGTCACCGAGATCGTGGAGATCCCGAACCGCGGTCACGCCCTGACGATCGACAGCGGCTGGAAGGAGGTCGCGACGACGGCGCTGACCTTCGTTCGGCGCTTTGTCTGAATCCTGGGCATCCAGATAAAGGCCTGAACGGATCGAACGGAAACAGCGGATCCGGCTGATCGCCTCCGCTCAGGCCTCTATCTGGATGCCTACTTGGCCGGCGTGAGGCGAATGTTGCGATACTCGATCGCCTTGTGGTCGCCCTGCAGAAGAATCGGACCCGGCGCGGCCTCGTCGCTGTCCAGCGCACCGCCCGTGATGCCCGGGATGATCTGATCGGCGATCACCGTCTTCCCGTTCAGCACTACCGTCACGCGCCGGCCAACGAGGGTGATGTCGTAGGTCTGCCACTTGCCCGGCCCCGTCGATGCATTCTCGTTAGGCCAGAGAAAG
>Ga0308175_100002082_pt1 | contig 13616 bp, 12 predicted proteins | sample PhyCR1_3_FD_203893 | JGI IMG/M metagenome (GOLD analysis project Ga0308175, IMG submission 203893) | Soil microbial communities from UC Gill Tract Community Farm, Albany, California, United States - DLSLS.C.R1 | ecosystem: Environmental > Terrestrial > Soil > Agricultural land | place: USA...
GTCGGCATGGCGACGAACATCCCTCCGCACAACCTGCGCGAGGTGATCGACGCGCTGCTCGCGCTGTCGAAAGATCGCGACATCGAGCACGTGACGTTGATGAAGTACATCAACGGCCCCGACTTCCCGACCGGCGGTCAGATGCTGAACAGCAAGGTCGAGATCCGCCAGATCTACAAGGAAGGCGGCGGCGCGATCCGGGTGCGCGGCGAGTACAAGCTCGACCCCCAGACCAAGGGCAACAACCACATCATCATCACCTCGATCCCGTGGGCGTTGACGAAGCAGTCGATCGTCGAGCGGATCGCGGAGGTCGTGATCTCGCGCAAGCTGCCGTTCCTGCTCGACGTCAGCGATCAGTCGACCACCGACGTCCGCATCGTGCTCGAGATCAAGCGCGACGCCGACCCCGAGCTGGTCATGGCGTACCTGTTCAAGCAGACGCCGCTGCAATCGAACTTCCACGTCAACATGACCTGCCTGGTCCCGCCGGGCTTCCTCGACGACGACCAGGGCCGCAAGCTGCCGAACGAGGCGCCGCCCCAGCCGCGCAAGATGGGGATCAAGGAGGCGCTCGGCCACTTCCTCGACTTCCGGCTCGAGGTCGTCGAGCGCCGCTTCAAGTACCAGCTCGCCCAGCTCGAGGCGCGGATCCACATCCTCGAGGGCTTCGTCACGATCTTCGACGCGCTCGACCAGCTGATCAAGATCATCCGCGCGTCCGACGGCAAGGAAGACGCCGCCGCCAAGATCATGAAGCAGTGGAAGCTCGACGAGATCCAGACCGACGCGATCCTCGAGCTCCGGCTCTACAAGCTCGCCAAGCTCGAGATCCACGTGATCCGCGAGGAGCTCGCCGACAAGACCGCAGAGGCCAAGAAGATCCGGACGATCTTGAAGAGCGAAGACAAGCTGTGGACCGTGATCAAGGACGAGCTCAAGGCGACCGCCGCGGAGCTCGGCACGCCGCGGCGCACCAAGACCGGCGGGGCGAGCGAGGAGATGGAGTTCGACGCCGACGCGTTCATCGTCGACGAGGACGCCCACATCGTGGTGACCCGCGACGGCTGGATCAAGCGCGTGCGCGAGCTCAAGGATCCGAACCAGACCCGGACCCGCGAGGGCGACGAGGTCACCCACGTGCTGCCGGGCTCGACCAAGGAGAAGGTGATCTTCTTCACCAACAAGGGCTCGGGCTACGTCATCAAGATCAACGACATCGCCGCGACCACCGGCTATGGCGACCCGGCGCAGAAGTACTTCAAGTTCGGCGACGGCGAGCGCATCGTCGCCGCGATGACGCTCGACCCGCGCGCCATGGTCGCGCCGACCTTGCTCGCGATCTCGCGCAAGGGCTTTGGCCTGCGGTTCGCGAGCGCCTCGCACGCCGAGATCACGACCAAGGCCGGCCGGCGCTACGCCAAGCCCGGCGACGGCGACGAGATCATCGGCGTGGTCGCGTGCAACGACGGCGACGTCGTCGTCACCGCCACCCGTGAGGGCCACGTGCTCCTGTGCAAGGCCGACGAGATCGCCAAGCTGGAAGGGCCCGGCCGCGGCGTGACCGTCCTCAAGACCGAGGACGATGACGTGGTGATCGGCTTCATCGCCGGGGTGAAGAGCGACCAGCTCGTCGTCGCGACCGAGAAGACCGGCAAGCGGTTCGAGCTGCCGGCCGATCCCAGGGAGGTCCAGAGCCGCGGCGGCAAGGGGTACCAGATCCTCAAGCGCGCCCAGTTCGTCGTCGTGCCCAAGCCCGTCATGATCCAGCCGCTCGCCAACGCCGAGGGCGGACAGGGAGTGAACTAGCCATGGCCCAGACCAAGTACACCGGCGAAGAGATCCAGGTCCTCGAAGGCCTCGACCCGGTCCGCCAGCGCCCGGGCATGTACATCGGCGGCACCGGCAAGGACGGCTACCACCACCTCCTGTGGGAGGTCGTCGACAACTCGATCGACGAGGTCATCAACAAGCACGCGACCAAGGTTGAGGTCACGCTGCACAAGGACGGCAAGAGCGCCACCGTCGAGGACAACGGCCGCGGCATCCCGGTCGACGTGATGGCGAAGTTCAAGAAGTCGGCCGTCGAGGTCATCTTCACCACGCTGCACTCGGGCGCCAAGTTCGATCGCGGCAAGAGCTACGCGGTCTCGGGCGGCCTGCACGGCGTCGGCGCGGCGGTCGTCAACGCGCTGTCGAGCGAGCTGGTCGTCACCGTCAAGCGCGACGGCGAGCGCTACGAGATCACCTTCGAGCGCGGCAACGCCACGAGCAAGCTGAAGAAGCTCGGCAACGCGCGCGGCACCGGCACGACCGTGCGGTTCCGGCCCGACGACGAGGTGTTCGGCGGCAAGCTGCACTTCGATCCGGAGCTCATCGCCGAGCGGCTCGAGGCCAAGAGCTACCTCCACCGCGGCCTCGAGATCGTGTTCACCGACGAGACCAAGACGCCGCCGGTGGTGCACAGCTTCGTCCATCCGCAGGGCATCGCCGAGTACCTGCCCAAGCTCGTCAGCGAGCGCGGCAAGACCCCGGTGCCGCCGAGCGGCGCGGTGTTCTACGTCGAGAAGCGCGACGATAGCGCCCGGCTCGGCATCGAGCTCGCCCTGCAGTGGACCGAGTCGACCGACGACCTCATCAAGACCTACGTCAACTCGGTGCCGACCCCGGACGGCGGCACCCACGACGCGGGCTTCCGCGCCGCGATCGTCAAGGCGATCCGCAACTACATCGCGACCCACAAGCTCGATCCCAAGGGCGTGACGCTCACCGCCGAGGACATCCGCGAGGGCGTCGTCGCCGTGCTGTCGACCTACGTCCACGATCCGCAGTTCCAGAGCCAGACCAAGAACCGGCTCAACAACCCCGAGGTCGCCGGCCAGGTCGAAGGCATCGTGCGCCCGGCGATCGAGAACTACCTCAACAGCAACCCCAACTGGGCGCAGGCCGTCGTCGCCCGCACCATCATCGCCGCCCGGGCCCGCGAGGCGTCGCGCGCGGCGCACCAGGCGGTCACCCGCAAGACCGCGGTCTCGCACCGGCTGAACCTGCCGGGCAAGCTCGCCGACTGCAGCTCGACCGATCCCAACGACAGCGAGCTGTTCATCGTCGAGGGCGAGTCGGCCGGTGGCTCCGCCAAGCAGGGCCGCGATCGCCGCACCCAGGCGATCCTGCCGCTGCGCGGCAAGGTGCTCAACGCCGAGCAGGCCAACAACCAGAAGCTGCTCGCCAACAAGGAGCTGCAGGACATCGTCTCGGCGCTCGGCTGCGGCATGGGCGACGCGATCGATCCGAGCAAGCTGCGCTACGGCAAGATCTTCCTGCTGATGGACGCCGACGCCGACGGCCACCACATCGCGACCCTGTTGCTCACGTTCTTCTTCCGCCACATGCGGCCGCTGATCGACTCGGGCCACCTCTACCTCGCCCAGCCGCCGCTCTACCGGATCGACCTCGGCAAGCAGACCTTCTGGGCGCTCGACGACGTCCACAAGGACCGACTGCTCAAGGCCAACGCCAAGAGCAACTCCAAGCCGAGCATCACGCGGTTCAAGGGCCTGGGCGAGATGAACCCCGACACCCTGAAGATGACCACGCTCGACCCCAAGACGCGCCAGCCGCTGCGCGTCACCGTCAAGGACGGCGAGCAGCTCCTGACCGATCAGGTCATCTCGGACCTGATGGGCAAGGACGTCGCGGCGCGGTTCAAGATGATCACCGAGAACGCCGCCGATATCGGCGATCTCGACGTCTAGCGGCCGGGGCGGCCCCGGCTGATGAAGCCAGCGGCGGGGACGCGCCGGGCCGCATCGTGGGCCGGCCTTCCGGCGCGGGACGTGGGACACTGAACGCGACGTGACGACGCGTCGACGAATCGCGCTGTTCGCTGGGGCCGTGGCCGCGGCGTGGCTCGGTGGGCTGCTCGTGATCGACCGGGCGCTCGAGGGCCGCACCCGCGGCCACATCGCCGACCGGATCGCCGAGTCGCTCCAGGCGGAGGCGACGATCGATCGCGGCGATCTCGCCCTCCTGCGCGGCGCGCTCGACCTCGAAGACCTGAAGGTCCGGCGCGACGACCTGATCGGCCACCTGGCGCTCACGGTCGCCAGCCTGCGCTGCGAGCTCCGGCCGTTCGGCCTTGCCCTCGTCGACCGGGACTGCGGAGAGCTCGCCGTGCGTGGCATTCGGCTCGAGGTCTCGACCGCGGCGCTGTTCAAGCTCCAGCGCCCGAAGCGGCCGCCGCTGCACGCGCGACACGTCGTGATCGACGATGCGCGGCTCGCGCTGTCGCCGAGCGCGCTCCTGCCGGGCCTCGGCCGCGTGGCGATCACCATCGAGCACGCCGAGGCCGGCGAGACCACGTTCAAGACCCCGCTGTCGTGGCTGTTCGCGCTGCGCGCGCTGCGCGCCACGATCGAGCTACCCGCCGGCATCACGCTCCAGCTGACCTACGACCACGGCGAGCTTGCCGTGGCCGGCGGCATCTTCGGCGCGGCGCCGGTCGCGTTGCCCATCGCGCTGCCGGTCGCCGAGCTCACCGACGACCCGCGCGCCGAGATCGCCAAGCTCGTCGACTTCGGCAAGGACCTCGCCGAGCGCCTGGTCGCTCGCAAGGCCGAGGACTGGCTCAAGGCGAAGTAGGCCGCTCGCAGCGAGGCGCCTGCGTGTAACGAGTCGACTACGTACGCTTGCGACTGGAGGTCCGGTTCGACTTCTTGCCGCGGCCACCGCCGGACTTCTTGCCGCCGTGGTCTTGCTTGTTCACGGTTGCCCACGCGATCTGCTTGGCGCGCGCGGCCGACTTTCCGCTGCGCTTGGCGCTGTTCTCGATGTGGCTTGCCGTGCGCTTCTGCTTGCCGGAGTAACTCTTCTTGGAGCCGTTTGCCATGGCTGCGCTCTCCTAGCGTTCGATGTGGTTGATGCGGAGAGCTGCAGGACTCGCACCAGCAGAGTCGCCTGCTACGCCAACGAGCGTATAGATTACGGGTTGCTCCTGAAATGGCAGTGACGGCGGCAACGCGCGCCTGGCGCCCGAGCGAGCATGCCCACCGTGCGGATCTGACACGCTGCATAACCTGGGGGAGTCAACGGCATCGGTCCGGCTTTCGCATGTACCTGGCACCATGAAGCTTGGACAGCGTTGGGTGGGGCAGATTGCTCCTTCCCGGGAGCCGGAGGCGTGGATACCCGTCGTGAACGAAATTTCGTCGGGTTCCTGCTGTAAGTACCGCTTGGATAAAGTTACCGGGCAGCTTTCCATGGCGCGTGCTCTACCTCGCGACGTTTGCTATCCTGCCAACTACGGTTTCATCCCACACACACGCAGCAAGGCCGACGACGAGGAACTCGACATCTTCGTGCTGTCCGGCGAGCCGATCCTTCCGCTCACCGTGTTGCGCGCGCGCCTGATAGGTGGTTTCGCCGAAACCGCGAGTGACGCAGCCGGTCCTGAGGACCGGCTGCTGGCCGTGGCCATCGATGATGCGAACGTAGCCGACATTCGGTGCCTCGCCGACGTCGACGAGAAGCGGCGCGAAGCGATCGAGGACTTTGTCCGGACCTACAAGCAAAACGAAGACGTCCATGTCTCGTTCGATGGCTGGTACGATCGCGACATCGCCATTGACCGCTTGAAGCGTGGTTTCAAGCGGGCGAAACGGCGACCACCGAAATAACGGAGAACGTCACACCGTTTCTGATCAGCTACGCGGGCGGGCCCTATTGCGCGGTGAACACGTACTCGTGCTGGCCGTCGCGCATCGTGAGCGTCGGCTTGCCGTTCGCCTCGCCGGCGATGAACTCGAGGCCCGCGAGCCCGGTCACGATCGTCGAGAACGTCACGGTCTTGTCGGGGTTGACCTGGGTCGCGACCTCGCTCTTGAACTCACCGACATCGAAGTACGTCTTGCCGCCCACCTGCGTCACGTCGATCGCGCCGAGCTGGGCGTTCTGGTAGTGCCTGGCGAGCTTCTTGGCCTCCGAGGGATCGGCGGGCACCGTGAGGAGCTTGCGCTGCGTGGCGCGCGAGGCGAAGAACGTCTTGGCGGCCGTCGCGACGTTCTCGTCGGCCTCGGGCTTGCCGTCGTAGAGCACCTCGAGGAGCTTGCGCTGGAACTCGCTGCGGATGAGCGGGCCGAGATCGCCGTTCGTGAGGATCACGGCGCCGACGTTGGCCTGGGGGATCCACATCATGTCGCTGTGATAGCCGATGAGGTCACCGCCGTGGTGCACGACCTCGACGTCGTACTTCTTGCTCACCATGAGGCCCATGCCGTACGCCGCGTCGGCGCCGATCGCGACGTTCGGGATCCGGCGCGCGAGGAGCGCCTCCTTGCCGATGTAGGGCTTGCCGTTGGGCAGCACGCCCTCGGCGAGCTCCATCGCGACGTACTTCAGCATGTCGTCGACGTTGCTCCACGCGGCGCCCGCCGGACGCGCCGGGATCACCGCGTAGTTCTCTTCCATCAGATCGCGCCCGGGCTTGCCGTCGATGTCGATGCCGTGCGGCATGGCGTGGTTGCCGCGCAGGGCCTTGGCGTAGTCGAACGTCGTCGCCGACATCCCGAGCGGATCGAACACGAGCGTCTGCATCGCCTTGTCGTACGCGGCGCCGAGCTCGAGCTTGGGGAACGCCGCGTGGCCACCGGCAAACCCACCCGCGGCCGCCATCAGGTTCGAGTACTGGAACAGCTCGCCGAACCGAGACGTCGGCATCATCGTACCGAGGCTGTGGAGGATCGTCTCGGGGGTCGAGCCCTTCCACTCGAGCAGCCACTCGAGATCCTGGCGCGGCATGCCGGTGCACGCGCAGATCAGGTGCTTGATCTGCACCTGCCTGGTCACCTCGTCGCTGCCGAGCTTGAATTGCGGGAGGACAGATGTGACCGGCTCGTCCCACGTCAGCTTCTTGGCGTCGACGAGCTTGGCCAGCATCAGCGTGGTCAGCCCCTTGGTGTTCGACGCGATCATGTAGAGCGTCTTGCTATCGACCGGCGTCTTCTTGCCGAGCTCGCGCACGCCGATCCCGCCGGACCAGACCACCTTGCCGTCCTGAACGACGCCGAACGACACACCGGGGACGCCGGTCACCTGCTCGGCATCGGCGACAAACTTCTTGAGCGCGTCGATGCGCGCGGCGTCGAGCTTCGCCGCGGTCTTGCCGGCGAACGACTCGTGCGTGTAGCCCTTGGGGTACAGGTGATTGAAGATCTTGCCGAGCTGGCCGGCGCGCTTCTCGAGGATCGCCTCGTCGAAGTCGATGACGACGGCGAGGAACCGGCCGTTGGCCATCATGGTCCCGACCTCGACGACGCGCTTCTCGTTCGGCGAGGTCTGGTACGCGTAGCCGCGGTTCTTGATCCAGCCGTTGCGATCGGGGCCATCGTTGGCCTGAAGGAGCGGCCACTTCGCGTCCGGCTTGTACGCCTTCCACGCGGCGTCGCGCGCGGCGTCGTTATCCGCGGCGGTGCTGCCGACGAACGCGATGTGCGAGTTGCCCTCGGGCGGGGACACCACGGTCATCGCGGGCGAGGTCGCGACCGACCAGCCCTCGGGAACGAGGAACGTGTTGCCATCGCCGTCGGTCCACGACGTGTCGGTGGTCATCACCTTGACGGCGGCCGCCGGTGGGGCGGGGGGAGGCGCGGGCTTCGTGTCGGCGCTTGCGGTCGCCGCGGGGCCGGTCGGTGCGGGGACGGTCGGCGCGGGTTTCGGCGAGGACGAGCACGCGGCGAGCAACGCCGCCCACAGGAAGCTTCTCATGCGCGAACCGTAGCACCGGCCGCGCGCTCGGATCATCGCGCTTCGGGTGAACGCGCCACCGCCCGGAACGCGAACTCGCGCCCGCGCTTGCCGACCGTCGCGAGGTGGATCCACAGGATCGCGAGCGACTCCAGGTGCGCGGCGTTGCGCAATGGCCCGGTATCGACCGGGGTGTAGCCGAGCGTGCGCGCCAGGTCGCTGATGACCTGCTTGGCGTCGGCGTCGTCGCCCGCGACGTAGAGATCGGCCGCGGCCGTCCCGAGCTCGGGCCGGTCGTGGAACTCGGCGCCGAACGTGTTGAACGCCTTCACGACGCGCAGCTGCGGGAACCGCTTGGCCAGGTGGGCCGTCATCGAGCCTTCCGGCGGCGGCGTGTGGACCGGGCCTGCGTCCCAGCGCAGCGGGTTGGTGCAATCGACGACGAGCGTGTTGGCGGGGAGCGCTTTGGCGGTCTCCAGCGCCGCCGGCGCCGCGTCGGCCGGGACCGCGAGGAAGACCAGCTCGACGCCGTCTCGCAGCGAAGCCAGCTCGACCGCGCGTGCCCGAGGGCCGAGCGCCGTGGCGGCCTCGCGTGTCTTGGCCAGATCGAGCGCCGCGAGCTGCACGTCGATGCCGTGGCGAATCAGGTTCTTCGCCAGCGCCGTACCCACGGTGCCTGCGCCCACGATGGTGACTGTTCGAATGGTCATGTGCGTGTCCCTTTACTGGAAGGTTGCGGCGTTCTCGGTCGCCCACTGCTCGAAGGTTCGCGCCGGTCGCCCGAGGAGCTGCGGCACCACCTCGCTGGGTGGGATCCGCCCCGCGCCGCGGAGCGCCTGGACGAGGTGGATCATGGCCTCGGCCATCGGCTTGGGCATGCCGGAGTCGATCATCCCACGAACGGCGGCGTCATCGTCGACGTTGACGTACGTGAAGGGCTTGCCGACGATCTTGCTGAGGATCGCGACCTGCTCGGCGGGGGTCAAGCACGCGGGGCCGGTGATCTCGTGGATCTTGCCGGCGTGGCCCGGCGCGGTGAGCGCGAGGACGGCGACGTCGGCGATGTCGTCGGGGTGGATCACCGGGAGCGCCGCGGTGCCGAGCGCCCCGAACGCCTTGCCGGTCGCGCGCAGCGAGCCCGCCCAGCCGCGCGCGTTGGACGCGAACGAGCCCGGCCGCACGAACGTCGTCGCGAGCCCGGTGGCCTTGATCCGCTCCTCGCCGTCGTGGTGCCACGCCGGGATCTCGGAGGACCCGGCGCGCGCGCCCATGACCGACAGCTTCACGATGTGCTCGACCCCCGCGGCCTTGGCGGCGAGCGCCAGGATGCCGTCGTGCTTGGCGAGCTCGGGGCCGGCGGTGATGAACAGCGCGCGAGACACGCCGGCCATCGCGGCGGTGACGGCGGCCGCGTCGTCGTAGCTGCCGCGCACGACCTCGACGGAGGGTCGATCGGCCGCGGCGGTGGGCTGGCGCAACAGCACGCGGACGTTCGCGCCCGACTTGACGAGCTTGTCGACGACACGCGAGCCGATGTTGCCGCGTGCGCCGGTGACGAGGATGGTGGACATCGTGGAGACCTTTCCGTTCGGCCGATGGGCCCAGGAGCTCAGTAAAAGGCTTCCGGGGAGCTGTCACAAGAGCCAGGAGTGGTCGCCAGCGTCCCATTTGTGGGACGATGAGCCATGGCCGCTGCCCCGCCACCGATCGATCCTGCCGCGCTGATCTTGCTCGCCGCGATCGCGCGCGAAGGTGGCATCCGCGCCGGTGCCGGCAAGCTCGGCCTGCCGCGGTCGACCGTGAGCCGCCGGCTCATGGCGCTCGAGCGCCGGGTCGGGGCGCGGCTGGTCGTGCGGACCTCGCGGCGGTTCCGCGTCACGGATCTTGGGCGCGCGCTGGTCGAGCAGGCGAACCGGATCGAGGAGCTCGTGCGCGCCTCCGAGCAGCTGGTCCGGCGGTCGGCGACCGAGCCCACGGGCACCTTGCGCGTCGCGGTCGCGCCGCTGCTCGGCGAGATCCTCCTGCCCACGGTGATCTCGGAGTACCTGGCGCGGCACCCCAGGATGCGCGTGGAGCTGCACCTCGCATCCGAATACCTGGACCTGCGGAGGTCCGGCATCGACCTGGCGCTGCGCCAGGGGCCGCTCGCCGATGCGACCGATCTGTTCGCGGTCCGGCTCGGTACCTCGGTCACCGGGTGCTACGCGCACCCGCGCTATCTCGAGGCGCGCGGGGTCCCCCGCCGGCTCGCCGATCTCGCGTCGCACGACTGCATCGTCGTCGGCGACGCGGGCGGGACCTGGAGCTTTCGCGAGCGGCGCGGCGGCGTCGCGATCGAGGTGCCCTCGCGGATCCGCGTCAACGACTACCGGATCGCCGGGGCGCTCGCCGCCTCCGGCGCGGGGATCGCTCGCCTGGCGAGGTTCTACGCGAGCGGGCGCGTCGCCGCGGGCGAGCTCTTGCCGGTGCTCGAGGCCAGGTGGCCGCGTGTCCCCGTGTTCGCGGTTCACACCTCGGTCAGCCCGGCGCCCACCAAGATTCGCGCGTTCATCGAGCTGGTGCGCCAGGCGGCCGCGCGGATCCTTGATCACGAGACCGGCTAGCCGTGTAGCCCCGGCGCGAACGAAGGGTCGAACGGAGCGTCGAACGAAGGGTCGAGCAACCTGCGCGAGATGCGCAACGTGTTCGAGCGCGCGGTGCTGCTCTCGGGCGGCGCGAGCTGGATCCGGGCGGCGGATCTCCGGTTCGAGGCTCCCCCCGAAGCCGACGGCGAGGTCGTCACGCTCGATGAGATGGAGCGCCGGCACATCGAGCACGTCGTGCGGCTCGAGGCCGGCAACGTCGACCGCGCGGCGGGTCGCCTCGGCGTCTCCCGCAGCACGCTGTATCAGAAGCTCAAGCGCTATCGTGACGCGCCGGCGTGATCAGTTCAGTTCCTGATCGCGACGCGGTGTGCCGCTCAGCATCACCATCACGTCGCTGTCGATCAGCTCCTCGAGCAACGCGGTGGGGTCGACCGGCTCGGCCCACCCCTGCGTGGGAAGCTCGAACTCGAACACCAGCGTCTCACCGGCGCGGAACAACTCGACGCGCATCCGGCCGTGACCCCGCGCCCGGGCCTCGAGATACGCGGACCAGTCCGGAGTCGGTAGATCGTTCACCTTCATCATCACGTCGCCGTACTGCACGCCGGCGCGCGCGGCCGGACTGCCGGGACGGCATCCGAGCACCGGGATGCCATTCAAGCGCGCCGCGAGCAGCGTGACGTCGTCCCATTTCAGCATCTGCCGGGTAGCTTACTCTGGACGAGACGGACCGCCGAGATCGATACTCCTCATGCACGTCTCATGTGACGTCCGCGTTCAGCCGGTCGATACCGGCGGCCGCCGGTATGTGAACTGCGTCTTACGTTCGGGTAGGCCGCTGTGCGTCCGTGAAGCTCTGCCCTGGGCACTAGCCGCGATAGCTATCGTCCTGCTCGATCTTCGAGACGATCCAGTCGAACTCGCCCCCGGTGACATGGGCGCCGCAGTACGCACATTCGCCCGACTGGGAGACCTCGAGCGGGGCGCCGCAGTGGCCGCAGGCGGGAGTGGTGACCGGTGCGCCCTTGCGGTTCGAGGTTCGGATCAGCGTCCAGTATTCGCTGTAGGCGCGGTCGCGGTGCGGAGAGCCGCGCACGCGGTCGCCGCTCGACTCGCGGATCACGTAGTCCTTGCCGGTGCCCCACAGCCGGATCGTGATCGCATCGAAGTAGCGATCGCGCGTGACCTTGGCGACCGTCGTATGCGTGATGCGCATGTCGGCGAGCACGTTGCGTAGGCCCTGCTGCTGATAGGCAGTGACCCAGTACTGGAGATAATCATAGAGTCCGTCTGAGACCAGGCCACGGATCGGCCGGAGATCGTTGCGGGACCAGGCGAGGTTGAGCTGCGTATAGATCATCGTGAGCCGGGCCTGGAGCGCGGCCTCGGTCAGCGCGGGATCATCGCGCAACAGCTGGCTCCAGGCGGTATCCACGTCGGGCTGGCGATAGGTCGGCAGGTCGGTGCCACGCTCCGGGACCTCGGTCGTCAAGGTCGGCGGGCGCTCGTCGCACGAAGCCAGCGAGATCTGCTCGACGACCCAGTCGAACCGGCCGTTGTCGACGACCTTGCCGCACGACGCGCACACCTGGGTCCCGCTCTGCGCGGCTTGCCAGGGCGCGCCACAGTTGGGGCAGGGAAATGTCCGGCTGGCGCCGGGCGGCTTGCTCGCGACCGTCGCGTCGCGGCCGAACAGCCAGCTCTCGACGGAGTAGTAGGTGTGATCGGCGGTCGCGACGTTGGCCTCGTACTCGATGCCGATCCGGACGCGGCGCGGCCGGGCTCCGGGGCCGAGCGGTTCGTCGGGGACTTCGACGCGGTACGTGCGCAGCGCGCCGACGACCACCTGCACGACAGGCCGGCCGACCGGCGCTCGCGCGGCCAGCGCGGTCCGTGCGGCCTTCGCGATGTACGGCGCGACCGTGGCGAGGGACTCGGCGGTTGCGCGCGCGCGCTGCGCGGTCGAGAACAGCCGGAACGCGAAGTCCTCGAACACGACCTGCGAGAACGCGGGATCGATCCGGCGCACGTCGGCGAGATCGATCCCGTGGTGGAGCGCGACCGGCGGGCCGCTGTCCCAGTCCTTGTTCTGCTGCTGGCGATACGCGCTGACCACCACGTAGCCGATGAGCAGCGCGAGGATCGGCAGCCCGATGGCCGGATACAAGATGATGATCCGGAACAGCCAGTACACGAGCTCGAAGATCACGGCGCCACCACCGCTGCCGCCGCCGCTGCTGTGGCCGCCGCCGCCCGAGTAGCTCTCGCCGCCGCCGGGCCGCGCCGCGGCAACCCCGGCGACCCCGAGGGTCGCGAAGATCGCGAGGAGCACGATGGCGAGGGGGACCAGCCGCCGCGGCGCCGTCATGGCCGCAATCCTCGGTCCTGGCGATCGAGATCGCTGTCGATCGCATCGGGCAGCTCGTTGATATCGTCCGCGCGACGGGGCATGGCCCCGGCCAGCGCCGGCGCCAGCCGCTCGAGCTCGCGTGCGACCGCGGCGCCGCCGCCGGCCATCGCCGCGGTCAGCGCGCGCTCCGCCTGCGCGTGGGCCTCGCTGGACAGCTTGTGCCCGAGGCCGCTGTCCGCGACGATCACGGCCTCGCGCTCGAGCCACGAGAGGTAGATGAGCATCCCGCTGCGATCCCGGGTGTTGTGCACGCCGCGCTCGACGAACGTCGCCCGCGCCGCGCGCATGATCGCCCGGTGCCGCATCGCCGCCGGGGAGAGCCGTCGCTTGACGCCCGGTAACAGCTCGACGATCGCCCCCGCGATCCCGCCGAGCACGAACGGATCGATCAGGATCGAGGTGAGCGCGAACACGTGCTCGCCGAACAGCATCACCGCCAGCCCGGCCATCGCCGCGAGCCCGCCGACCACGACGTTCGCATGCCGGTAGCCGGCCGAGCGGCGGCGCACCGCGATGACGACCTCGACCGCCGACGTGCCCTCGATCGCCGTGATCGCCTGCGCGAACGCGGTGCGCGCTGCAGCGTCGAGGAACCGAGCCGTCACCCTGCGGATGTACCACGCGGCCTGCAGCGATGGCGCACGCCGAGCGTTTCGTCGGCTCGCGGCGCCCTACCGCGTCCTGCCCCGGTGCGCAGCTTCTGGAGAACGCGGACACGCTCGCTGGCGCCGCGGGGCTCGTCGCTGTTATCAAGATCCATCCGCGGTCGCCGGAGCGGCCGTTCGGGAGACCGCGGACACGCGCGCTTGCGGACGCGGGTCTGGGCTCGTCGCTCGTCTGTTGACGGCCGTATCGCGATGACCGGCAGTGCCATCCCCACG
>Ga0308175_100002083_pt1 | contig 13615 bp, 15 predicted proteins | sample PhyCR1_3_FD_203893 | JGI IMG/M metagenome (GOLD analysis project Ga0308175, IMG submission 203893) | Soil microbial communities from UC Gill Tract Community Farm, Albany, California, United States - DLSLS.C.R1 | ecosystem: Environmental > Terrestrial > Soil > Agricultural land | place: USA...
CTGGTAGGCGACGTGGTGCAGGCCGGGCCCGCGGCTCGCGAGGAACCTGCCCACGGGCGTGTCCTCCGCGAGCGGGCGCAGCAGCTCGACGTGGTTCTCGCCGACGTCGAGCAGCACGGCCTCGACACCCTGCTCGGTCACGGTCTCGCGGTGCACGAGCGCCATGCCGTACGTGGACTCGTGCAGGGCGATCGCCGCGTCGAGGTCCTCGACGGCGACGCCGATGTGGTCGATCCGGGCGAACATCCGGCCCGCGAGTCTACGAAAGGAGGCTCGTCGCCAGCGCCCGGAACCCATCCTTGAGGCGCTGCACGTCCATTCCGCGGTCGGCCACGAGGTGGTTGACGAGGTCGGCGCGCAGCACGCCCAGCAGCGCGTCGGCGACGAATGCGGCGTCCTGCTCGGGCGCCGCCTGGGCGACGAGGTAGGCCAGGTGGGCGCGGTAGCCGGAGTAGATGTTCGTGCGCAGCCAGCGCTGCCCGGCCTGGACCTCGGCCATCAGCTCGCGGCGGTCCACGCAGAGCTCGATCATCGCCTCGCCGAAGGCGATCACGCGCTGGCAGGGCGCGGCGCCCGGGCCCAGCGGCGGCGCGCCGCGGATCAGCTGCTCCTGGAAGTCGCTCTCGGTGGCGTCGAGCAGCGCATGCGCGAGCGAGGCGCGGTCACCGAAGCGGCGGAAGAGCGTTCCCTTGCCCACGCCGGCGTCGGCGGCGATGTCGTCCATCGAGATGTTCTCCAGGCCGCGCTCGGCGATCAGGCGGCGCGCGGAGCACAGGATCTTCTGCCGGTTGCGCGCGGCGTCGGCCCGCTCGGTGACGGCGAGCGGCTGGAGGACGGGCAGATCCTGCACGGCGGGGAGGCTAATCGAGGGGGACTTGTGGACCACGGTCCGTTTATGTTAGCATGGTCGACATCAACCGGACTGAGGTCCGGATAACTGTTCTCAGAATTGGAGTTCGACAATGTCCGCCACTGCAACCAGCACGACGATCCCGGCCGGCACCTACACCGCCGACCCCATCCACTCGACGTTCGGCTTCCAGGTCCGCCACAACGGCATCCAGCTGTTCCGTGGTTCCTTCGACGACGTCGCGGTGAGCGCCACCTCCGACGGCGACTCGATCGCGATCGAGGGCTCGGCGAAGGTCGACTCGATCGTCGTCCGCCTCGCCGATCTCAAGGGCCACCTGCTCAGCGACGACTTCTTCGCCGCCGACAAGCACCCCGAGATCGCGTTCCGCTCGACCGCCGTGCGCTCCAACGGCGAGGCCATCGAGGTCGAGGGCGAGCTGACGATCAAGGGCATCACGAACCACGTCGTCGCCACGGGCACCCTCAGCGGCCCGGTGACGGGCCTCGCTGGCACGCCGGTCATCGGCCTTGCGCTCGAGACCGTCGTCGACCGCACGCAGTACGGCCTGACGTGGAACGCCGAGCTCCCGAGCGGCGGCAAGGTCCTCGCCAACGACGTCAAGATCGTCGTCGAGGCCGAGCTTGTCCAGGCGGAGGCCTAGTCATGAAGGTTCTCGCCATCAGCGGCAGCCTGCGGCGGGACTCCCTGAACACGCGCCTGCTCCGGGCGGCGGCCGAACTGGCCGCGCCCGGGGTGGACGTGGAGCTCCTGGATCCCGCGGTCATCAAGGAGCTGCCGATCTACGACGCCGACGACGACGGCACGATCCCGCCCGTCGCCGCCCGCCGGCTGCGCGGCTCGATCCGCCTGGCCGACGCGCTCCTGATCGCCACGCCCGAGTACAACGGGACGATCCCCGGCGGGCTGAAGAACGCCATCGACTGGGCTTCGCGCCCGCGCGGCGAGGCCGCCCTGGCACACAAGCCGGTCGCGGTGATCGGCGCGTCGACCGGCCTGTTCGGCGCCGTCTGGGCGCAGGCCGAGGCGCGCAAGTCGCTCGGCATCGCCGGCGCGAAGGTGCTGGAGGACGAGTTCCCGCTCGGCGAGGCCGACCTGGCCTTCGGCGAGGACGGCCTGCTCCTCGAGCCCGAGCTCAACGAGCGCCTGGCGGAGATCGTCGGCGCGCTCGGCGAGCACACGCGCGAGCTCGCCGCGGCGGCTTAGGAGCGCTGCTCGGGCGGCGGCTGCTTGGAGGCCGCCGCCAGGCGCAGGTCCGGGCGCTCCGGGCGACGGTCGATGCGCGGCACGCCGTCCATGATCTTGTCGATCTGGGGGCGCTCGAGGACCTCGTTCTCGAGCAGCTCCTGGGCGAAGCGCTCGAGCGTCTCGCGGTGCGCCGTGATCAGCTCGTGGGCGTGGCGGTGAGCCTCGAAGGCCAGCTCCTGCTGCTCCTCGTCGCGGATGCGCCGCGTGAGGTCGGAGACCGCCTCGGCCTCGACGACCGCGCGCGGTGCGGCCGTCTGCGAGCCCATGCCGTACTGGTGGACCATCGCGTGCGTGATCTCGCTGATGCGCTGCAGGTCGTTGGCGGCGCCGGTCGTGACCGCGCCGAAGACGAGCTGCTCGGCGACGCGGCCGCCCAGCAGGACCGTCATCTGGTCCACGAGCTCCTCGCGCGTCTTGAGGTAGGAGTCCTCGTCGGGCAGGTTCATCACGTAGCCCAGTGCCTGCCCGCGCGGCACGATCGAGATCTTGTGGACGCGGTCCACCGTCATCAGCAGCTCGCGGCAGAGGGCGTGGCCGGCCTCGTGGTAGGCGACGACGCGGCGCTCGTGGTCGTTGAGCGTCGTGTTGGACTGCACGCCCGCGACGATGCGCTCCAGCGCGCCGTCGAAATCCGCCTTCGAGAGCGCGTGGCCATGGCGGCGCGCGCAGCGGATCGCCGCCTCGTTGGCGATGTTCGCCAGATCCGCCCCGGTCAGGCCACTGGTCTGCGCGGCCAGCTCGGACAGCTTCACGTTCTCGGCCAGCGGCTTGTTGGACGTGTGGACGCCGAGGATCTTCTCGCGGCCGTGCACGTCGGGGGGCGAGACGAACACCTGGCGGTCGAAGCGCCCCGGCCGCAGCAGTGCCGGGTCGAGCTTCTCGAGCAGGTTCGAGGCCGCCATCACGACGATCTGGTCCGAGCTGGCAAAGCCGTCCATCTCGACCAGCAGCTGGTTGAGCGTCTGCTCGCGCTCGCCGGAGATGTCCGAGCCGCGGCGGCCGCCGACGGCGTCGAGCTCGTCGATGAAGATGATCGCCGGCGAGTGCTTGCGCGCCTCGGCGAACAGGCGCCGGATGCGCGCCGCGCCGAGGCCGGCGAACATCTCGACGAAGGACGACGCCGACTGCGAGAAGAACTGCGCGCCAGACTCCTGCGCGACGGCCTTCGCCAGCAGCGTCTTGCCGGTGCCCGGCGGCCCGTGCAGCAGCACGCCCTTCGGGACCTTCGCGCCGAGCTTCTTGAAGCGCTTCTCGTCGCGCAGGAACTCGACGACCTCCTGCAGCTCGTACTTGGCCTCGTCGACGCCGGCGATGTCGTCCCAGCCGACCTCCAGGTTCGCCTGCGGCTTGATCTGGACCGGCTTGGTCTTCGGCATCACCTTCAGGGTGCGCCAGAGGACGTAGACGATCGCCGCCATGAAGACGACCGTGAGGACCGTCGCCCACTGCGCGAAGAAGTCCTGGATCCGCTGCGAGACCGAGGGGCCGCCAGCGATCGGGACGAGCACGGCCTGGTGCAGCTGCTGGGAGAGCTGGGTGAGCGCGTCGAGGATGTCGTTGCTCTTCTGCTGCACGGCGCCCGGGGTCACCGGTCAAGTATCGGCGGATTCTCGCGGAACTACACCCTCGACTCGCAGGATCTCGCCCAGCGCGGCCCGGCCGACCTCCAGCTGCTCGGCGGTGGGCTCGCGCGTGCCGAGCACGCGCTGGAGCTCATGGCCCGGAAGGCGCAGGGCTTTTGCGGCCCTCGAGCCGGTGTGGCGCTCGCTCCAGGCGAAGACCTCGACGGCCAGCCCGACCGATGCGAGCGAGAGCGCCGCGCCGTGGACGGGCCGTGGACGCTCGATCAGCTTCTTGAGCACGACGGCGCCCGCGACGTTGGCCGCGAGCATCGGCGCCATCAGGTGCGAGCCGCAGCGGTCGTGCTCCTTGGCGGCCTCGGCCGCGTCCTGGTCGCCGTGCTCGTAGGCGGCGATCGCCTTGTGCTCGACGCCGTGGTAGGCGGCCAGGTCGCCGCCGCGCAGGGCCAGCAGCGAGGGTGCAAGCGAAAGCGCGGCCGCGGCGGCCTCGCCGCGCAGCCCCTTTGTCCGGCGCCGCACCGCCGAGCCGGCCAGCGCGGCGCCGGCCATCGCCCCGACGACGGGGGCGTTCTGGAACGGCAGCTGCGCCTCGGGCAGGGCGCGCTTGACGAGCGGGATCACGGCGATCGCCTCGGCCAGGCGGATGACCCCGCGGGCGCCGGGGATCGCCATGACGGGGCCGCGGGCGCGGGGCTTGCGCCCGGAGGCGACGCCGATCGAGCCGTCGGCTGCGCGCACGGCCGCCGCCCAGTGCGTGGGCCCGTGCACGAGCAGCCCGTTGCGCAGCGCCATGCCGCCGAGGCGAAGCGGCTCAGCCACAGATCTCCCTGGCCGCGTAGGAGAAGAAGTCCGCCGCCGTGCCGAGATCGGCGACCGGGATGCGCTCGTTGGCGGAGTGGATCAGCGGCGCCGCCTCGTAGAGCGTCATCGCGCGCCGCGGGAAGAAGCCGTAGGCGACGAGGTCGGGGAAGGCGTGGCGGAACGTGCGCGAGTCGCTGAAGCCCTGCAGGATCGCCGGGACGACGCGCGCGTCCGGCTCGACCGACGCGACCCAGCTCCTGATCACATCCATCAGCGGCGACTCGATCGGCGACTGGTTGCCCGTGACCGTCTCGGTGAACTCGATCTCGTAGTCGCCTTCGCCGAGGACCTCGCGGATGCGCTTGAGCGCGTCCTCCTCGCCCAGCCCCGGCGGGACGCGGCAGTCGACCCCGATCTCGGCGACCGACGGGATCACGTTGATCTTCTCGCTCGCCTTCACACGGGTGGGGGCCAGCGTCACGCCGAGCATCGGCTCGACGATCAGCGCCAGGATCGGGTCGATCTCGCGCAGCTCCTCGAAGCTCACGCCGAGGCCGTCCAGCATGGCCTGCGGCCCGGAGGTGATGTCGAACGCCGGCTGGCGGTCCTTCATCGCCTGCAGCAGCGGCGCCAGCTTGAGCAGCGCGTTGTCGCCGATCTTCGGCATCGACGCGTGGCCGGCGACGCCGCGCGTGCGCAGCTTGAAGCGAAAGACGCCCTTCTCCGCGACGCAGACGTCGAACACGCGCTGTCCGTTGAAGGGGACGAGGCTGCCGGCGCCCTCGTTGAGCAGGTAGTCGCAGCGGACCTTGCCGGGGTGCTCGGAGCAGATCCACTGCGCGCCCTCGGCGCCGCCGGTCTCCTCGTCGACGACGACCACCACGAGCAGGTCGCCCTTGCCGCGCCAGCCCGACCGCGCCAGCGTCGCGGCGGCCACGACCTCCGCGGCGGTCTGCGACTTCATGTCGAGCGCGCCGCGACCCCATAGCTCGCCGTCGATGACATCCCCGGACCACGGGTCGTGCTCCCACTCCGATGCCGTCGCCAGGACGGTGTCGACGTGGCTCAGCAGGCACAGCGCCGGCCCGTCCCCGGTGCCGCGCAGCCGCGCGACGAGGTTCGGCCGCGGCTCGGTGCGCCCGAGCAGCTCGACCTCGAGGCCGGCGTCCTGCAGGTAGCCCGCCAGGTACTCCTGCGCCTCGCGCTCGTTGCCCGGCGGGTTGACGGTGTTGAAGCGCACCAGGCGCTGCAGGACGTCCGTGGTCTCCTGCTGCATCGCGGACACGTTACGCGACGGCCTGCACCCCGGTGGACACAGCGACCACGAGCACGATCCAGGCGATCGCGCGGATCAGGTCCGGCTCGGCCAGCCGCCCGGTCAGCCGCGAGCCCAGCAGCGCGCCCGGGATCGACGCGCCCGCGCCGACCGCGGCGACCGTCCAGTCGGGCGCTTGTGAGGGCAGGTGGCCGACCGCGCCGGCGACGCCGACCAAGAAGCCGACCGTGACGTTCGTCGCGGCGGCGCTCCGGGCCGGGACGCGCAGGTAGCGCAGCATCGCGGGCATCCGCAGCGAGCCGAGGATCAGCCCGACCACGCCACCGATGAACCCGACGACAGCGCCGGTGAGCACGGCGGCGCCGCGCCTGATGTGGTCGCTGTCGCGCGGCGCCGGCGCGGGCGGCCTGACGAACAGCTCGAACGCGGCGTGGAACAGGACGACCGAGATCACGGCGAGCAGCACGCGCCGCGGCAGGACCCCGGACACGTAGCCGCCGAGCAGGCCGCCGGCGACCGACGGCGGCGCCATCCAGGCGAACAGGCGCCAGTCGACGCGGCGCGCGCGGATGTGCGCGACCGACGCCGTAGCCGCGGCGACGGCGCTCGCCACGAGGTTCGCGCCGGTGCCCGCGGCGGCGTTGGAGGCCACGAGCAGGGTCGCCGGCAGCCGCAGGTTCCCCAGCACGAGGCCGACCAGCCCGCCCGCGAGCGCGACGAGGAAGCACCAGATCGCGAACAGGACGAGGTCCACGCGGGGATACTGACTGGCGATGGCCGATCAGCTGTTCCCGCCCGAGGACGCCCAGGAGGTGCATGCGGTTCCTCCCGACGCACCATTGGCCGCCCGGATGCGCCCGCGGACGCTCGACGAGGTCGTCGGCCAGGGGCACGTGCTCGGCGAGGGCAGCGCGCTGCGCACGGCGATCGAGCACGGGCGGCCGTTCTCGATGATCCTCTACGGGCCGCCGGGCACCGGCAAGACGACACTCGCGCGCATCGTCGCGACGGCGGCCGACGCCGCGTTCGAGGAGCTCAGCGCGGTCAACGCCGGCAAGGCCGAGGTGCGCGGCGTCATCGAGCGCGCAGCCGAGCGCCGCCGCGGCGGGCGCCCGACGATCTTCTTCCTCGACGAGATCCACCGCTTCAACAAGGCCCAGCAGGACGCGCTGCTGCCCGCCGTCGAGGACGGCCTCGTGACGCTCATCGGAGCCACGACCGAGAACCCGTACTTCGAGGTCAACTCCGCGCTGCTCAGCCGCGCGCAGGTGATCGAGCTGCAGGCGCTCGAGCCGGCCGACGTCGAGGTGCTCCTGCGCCGCGCGATCGACAACGGCGAGTGCGGCGAGCACGCCGTGGGCGACGAGGCGCTCGAGTTCCTGGCGTCGCGCACCGGCGGGGACGCGCGCGCGGCGCTGACCGCCCTGGAGGTCGCCTGCGACACGGCCGCGGGCGAGATCACGATGGAGGTCGCCGAGGACGCGCTGCGCCGGCGCGCCGTGCGCTACGACAAGGCCGGCGACCAGCACTACGACTACATCTCGGCGCTGATCAAGTCGCTGCGCGGCTCGGACCCCGACGCCGCCGTGTACTACCTCGTGGTGATGCTCGAGGGCGGCGAGGACCCGCGCTACCTCGCCCGGCGCCTGATCGTCCTCGCCTCCGAGGACGTCGGCAACGCCGACCCGCACGCCCTGCCGCTGGCGATCGCCACCGCCCAGGCGGTCGAGCACGTCGGCGCGCCGGAGTGCTCCTACGCGCTGGCGCAGTGCGCGCTGTACCTGGCGCTGGCGCCGAAGTCGAACTCCGCCCTGCGCGCGCTGGGCGCCGCCCGCCGCCACGTGCGCGAGCACGGCGCGCAGCTGCCGCCCGACGCGCTGCGCAGCGGCGCTTACCCGGGTGCGCGCGAGCTCGGCCGCGGCGTCGGCTACGACTACCCGCACGACCGCCCCGAGAAGGTGTCGCCGCAGGAGCTGCTGCCCGACTCGGTGGCCGGCGAGCGCTTCGTCGAGCTCGATGCGACCGAGCCCGACCTGCGAGATCGCTTGCAGCGGATCCGTGACGCTCGTCACAGATGAGCGTCACTTGCGAGGGTCTCGGGTTTCGTGTGGGAACCTCGAATGGACGTGCTGCTCACCCGAACCCATCCCCTGCCCGACGGAACGCGCGTGCGCCTGCGCCTGCCGCAGGCCGGCGACCGCGCCGGCCTCGTCGCGCTGCACGCGCGCCTCGGCGCGCCGCTCGACGACATGCGCATGCGCCGCATCCTGCGCTTCGACCCGCGCGACCGCCTGTCGGTCTGCGCGACGGTCCTGACCGGCCTGACCGAGGTGCTCGTCGCCTACGGCCACGTCGACCGCGACGGCACGGGCTCGCTGGTGGTGGCCGACGAGATCGTCGCACCGGGCGTGAGCGACCTCGTCCGCGCCGCGCTGGCGGCGCGCACGGCCTCGCGCCGCGTGGCGTAGGCTCGGGCCGGTGCCCGACGACGCCCAGCCCGCTCGCCTGGAGTCCGTCAGCCCGGCGACCGGCGAGGTGCTCGGATCAGTCGCCGTCACGGCGCCCAGGGAGGTGGCCGCGGCTGTCGAGAGCGCGGCTGCGGCGCAGCGGCTGTGGCGCTCGCTGCGGATCGCCGACCGCGCGCGCTACATGCAGCGCGCGGCGCAGGCGGTCATCGACGAGGCCGACGAGCTCACCGCGCTGATCTGCCGCGAGCAGGGGCGCCCGCGTGCGGAGACCGAGCTGATGGAGCTCGTGCCGGCGATCGAGACGCTGCAGTGGCTCGCCGAGCACGGCCCCGGCATCCTCAGCGGCGAGCGGATCGGCTTCTCACGGGCGCTGCACCCGATCAAGCGGGGGCGCTGGAGCTATGAGCCGCTCGGCGTCGTCGGCGTGCTCGGCCCCGCCGCCGAGCCGTTCGCCACGCCGCTGGGCGACGTCGCCGTGGCGCTGATGGCGGGCAACGGCGTCGTGCTCAAGCCATCGCCGTACGCGTGCCTGGCCGGGGAGCGGATCGCGCGCGTGTTCACGCGGGCGGGACTGCCGGAGGGCCTGCTGCGCGTGGTGCACGGGCACGCCGACACCGGGTCGGCGCTGGTGGACGCGCGCGTGGCCCAGGTGCGCTTCACGGGCTCCGCGGACGCGGGGCGCGCCGTCGGCGAGGCCTGCGCGCGTGGCGTGAAGCGCGCCGTGCTGGAGATGGGCGGCAAGGACGTCGCGCTGATCTGCGCCGATGCGGACCTCGAGCGTACGGCGCGCGGCGTGGTCTGGGCCGCCTTCGCCAACGCCGGGCAGTGCGGCGGCAGCGTCGAGCGCGCGATCGCCGTGCGCGAGGTCCACGACGAGTTCCTGGCCGCCGTCTGCAGAGGAGCCGGCTCGCTGACGGTCGGCGATCCCGCGGACCCGGCCACCGAGGTCGGCCCGATCGTCTCCCGCGCACGCGCGGACCGCGTCCGCGAGCTCGTGGCGGAGGCGGTCGAGGGCGGCGCGGTCGTGCGCTGCGGCGGCACCGGGGAGGGGCCCTACGTCGCGCCGGTCGTGCTGACGGGCGTGCGCGACGACATGCGCATCGCGCGCGAGGACGTCCCGGGCCCCGTGCTCACGATCTCCGAGGCGGCGTCGGAGGACGCGGCGATCTCCGAGACCAACAACACGGGCCTCGGCCTGGGCGCCTCGGTGTGGACGGCGGACCGCTACAAGGCGCAGCGGATCGCCGCCGAGCTGCGCGTGGGGATGGTGTGGGTCAACGACCACCTGGTCACGCGCGCGGCGCCGGAGGTTCCCTGGGGCGGCGTGCGGGGCGCCGGGCTCGGCCGCGCGCGCGGCGCGATCGCGCTGCGCACCTGCGCCGAGCCGAAGGTCGTCACGTGGGATCCGCCGCGCGGGCGGCCGTGGTGGTGGTTCCCCTACGACGCAGGCGTCGTGAAGGCCGGGCGCACCGTCGCGCGGATGCGCTCGGTGCGCGACGCCGACCGCGAGGCCGGCCTGCGCGAGGGCGCGGTCCCGACGCTTCGCGTCGCCGCGCGCGCGTTCAGACGCGGCTCTCGATCAGCCTGAACTTGCCGCTCGGGCCGCTGTCCGCGAGGCGCTCGACGATCTCGACCTGCGGCTGGATGTCGGCGCCCGAGCGCGCGAGCCCGTCGCGCACGAGCATCGCCACGCGATCGGCCACCTCTGTTCCGCCGGAGCGGAGCTCCAGGTGGACGTGCAGGCCGTCGTGGTCGTGCACGACCTTGTAGCGCCGCAGCTCGGGCACGGCCGACAGCGGGCTGCGGATCGCGATCGGGTGCACCGCCACGGTGGCGCCGCCGGCGCCCGGCAGGCGCAGCACGTCGTCGGCGCGGCCGTCGACCGCCACGAGGCGCGCGAACGACCGCCCGCACGGGCACGGAGCGGTGTCGAGCGTCGCCAGGTCGCCGAGCTCGTAGCGGATCAGCGGCTGCGAGCGCCGCAGGAAGCTCGTGACGACGAGCCTGCCGTCGACGACCTCGACCAGCGACTGGTCCTCGAAGACGTGCATGCCCGTGTGGTGCTCGCAGTCGCCGCCGTAGAGCGTCTCGGTCGAGCCGAACGCATCGTGTGCCTCCACGCCCCAGGCGGCCCGGATGCGGTCGGTGGTCTCTGGCGGGCGCACCTCGCTGGTGGTCGCGACGATCCGCGGCGCGATGTCCAGCCGGCCGTCGAGCGCCTCGCAGGCCAGCAGGCCGACGGCCGACGCGTAGCCGACCAGCGCATCGGGGCGAAAGGCCTCGAGCGCGCGCGCCAGCTCGGCGGCCGGTTTCGCTGCGTCCAGGCGCAGCGCCCGGTGCACGCCGACGTCGGTGCTCAGGTTGAAGCGCGACGTCATGTGCCGCGCGCCGGCCGTCATGACGGTCGCGATCCGCAGCCGCGGCAGCTTCGGGCGCAGCCCAAAGAGCTCGCTCCAGCGCATGAAGGCCACCAGACAGTCGGTCCATTCGTCCTGGTCGAAGGCGTGGATCGCGCGCCGCCCGCTCGTGCCGCCGGTCGGCATGACGCGAAACTCGCCCGCGAACAGCTCGTCGGAGGCGCCGAGCCCCTCCACGTGGCGCTCGAGCGCGTCGTGCCGCAGCCGCGGGTCCGTCACCCAGTCCTCGAAGCGCTCCATCAGGAGGTCCTTCGTCACCGTCGGCAGGTCGTCGAGGTCCCGCCCGGCGTAGAGCTCGCGGTACAGCGGCGAGCGCGCGACGGCATGGCGGACAGTGGCGGCGAAGCGCTCGCGCTGGTGGCGCTCCAGCTCGGCGCGTGTACCGAACTCCAGCGCCTGGCGCGAGCGGAACAGCTTCATCGCTGCGACAAGGCGCCGGGCGTTGGCGAGCCGGGTCATCGCCGCCGATACCCTTTGGACCCCATGCCTGCTGCAGCCTATGCCGGGAAGGAATGCGTCTGCCAGTTCCGCCGCGGGATCTGCGACCAGACCTGCGTGCGCGACATGCTCGAAACGCCCTTCTACATCGCGTGCCTGAAGCTGCGCGGGCGCAGGTGCCTCGTCGTCGGCGGCGGCGAGATCGGCCTGGAGAAGGTCGAAGGGCTGCTCGCCTGCGACGGCGACGTGACGCTGGTGGCGCCCGAGGCGGGCCCCGAGCTGACCCAGCTGGCGCTCGAGGGCTCGATCCGCTGGGACCGGCGCGAGTACGTGCCTGCGGACCTCGAGGGCACGTTCATGGTCATCGCCTGCACCGACGACACCGATATCAACATCGGCATCTACGAGGACGCCGAGCGCCGCGCGATGCTCGTCAACGTGGTCGACGTGCCGCCGCTGTGCAACTTCATCCTGCCGGCGATCGTGCGCACCGGGCCGCTGGCGATCGCGATCTCGACCGCCGGCGCGTCGCCCGCGCTCGCCAAGCGCATGAAGGCCGAGGTCAGCGAGCTGTTCGGCGAGGAGTACGCGCAGCTGGCGATCATGCTCAACGACGTGCGCGGGTGGGCGAAGGGGACGCTCCCGACCTACCAGGACCGCAAGGCGTTCTTCGAGGGCATCGTCAACGGCGAGCCCGACCCGATCGAGCTGCTGCGCGCCGGAGACACCTCCGCGGTGCGCGAGCTGATCGAGGCGGCGCAGCGCGTTGCCGCCTGACCTCACCCACCTCGACGACTCCGGCGCGGCGCGCATGGTCGACGTGTCCGCGAAGGAGGTCACGCGCCGGCGCGCGGTCGCGCGCGCGTTCGTCCGGATGAGCGCGGCGACCGCCGCCGCGGTCGCCGCCGGCGACGCACCGAAGGGCGACGTGCTCGGCGTCGCGCGGATCGCCGGCATCCAGGCCGCCAAGCAGACCGGCGCGCTGATCCCGCTCTGCCACCCGCTGGGCCTCGACCACGTCGATGTCCGCGCGGAGCTCGCCGACGGCGGCGTCGCGATCGAGGCCGAGGCATCGGTCGAGGGCCGGACCGGCGTGGAGATGGAGGCGATGGTCGCCGCGTCCGTCGCGGCGCTGACGATCTACGACATGGTCAAGGGCATCGAGCGCGGCGTCGCGATCGAGTCGGTCGAGTTGGTCGCGAAGTCCGGCGGGCGCTCCGGCGACTGGCAGCGCGGCGCTCAGTAGCTCTCGCAGCCGGCCGCGTTCGAGTTCGGGTCCGAGCAGTTCTGGCTGGACGCCGACATGACGGCGAGCGGCGCGGCCGCGAGCACGAGGCGATGGTTACGCGCCGTGCGCTGAGAAGATGGCGCCGATGAGGACGGCCGTGCTGACGATCTCCACCTCGGTGTCGCGCCGCGAGAGCGAGGACGAGTCCGGCCCGCTGCTCGCGCGGCTGGCCGAGGAGGCCGGCTGCGACGTGGAGGCGATGGAGGTCGTGCCCGACGACTTCGCGCTGATCGAGGACCGGCTGAACAACTACGTCGACGCCGGCGTTCGCTTCATCTTCACGACAGGCGGAACCGGCATGACACCCGACGACGTCACGCCGGAGGCGACCGCCGCGGTGGTGGAGCGCCCGGCTCCCGGGTTCGCCGAGGCGCTGCGCGCGGAGGCGCTGCGGCACACGCCGATGGGCATCCTGACGCGCGGGATCTCGGGCATCGCCGGGCGCACGCTGATCGTCAACCTCCCCGGCAGCCCGAAGGCGATCGGCGAGCTGTTCGGCGTCCTCGCCCCGACGCTGCGCCATGTCGCCGACACGCTGGGCCGCGACGGTGGGCGACACACCGGCCATTGAGCTCGAGGGGCTCGTCCGCCGCTACGGCGAGCGCACGGCGCTCGACGGCGTCTCCGTCGCCGTCCCGGAGGGCGCGACGCTCGTCGTGTTCGGACCCAACGGCGCGGGCAAGTCCACGCTGCTGCGCGTGCTCGCCACGCTGCTGCGCCCGCAGGGCGGCACGGCGCGCCTGCTCGGCTCCGAGCTGCCGGGCGGCGCCTGGAAGGTGCGCGGGCGCGTCGGTCTGCTCGGCCACGAGCCGCTGCTGCACCGCGACCTGAGCGCGCACGAGAACCTGCGCTTCCACGCCCGGCTGCACGGCGTCGCGTTCGAGCGCATCGACGCGCTGCTGGAGCAGGTCGGGCTGAGGCTGCGCGCCGACGAGCCGATCCGCGAGCTCTCACGCGGGATGGTGCAGCGCGTCGCGGCCTGCCGGGCGATCCTGCACGAGCCCGACGTCCTGCTGCTCGACGAGCCGACCGCGAACCTCGACCCGGCGGCCGCCGATGCGCTCGAGCCGCTCGTGGGGCGCTCGAGTGGGCGCACGCGGGTGGTGACCAGCCACGACCCGGCGCGCGGGCTGGCGGAGGCCGACGTGGTGCTGGGACTGCGCGGCGGGCGCGCGGAGCTGGCCGGCAGCGCGACGGAGGCCGAGGTCCGGGAGCTCTACCGATGAGG
>Ga0308175_100002084_pt1 | contig 13610 bp, 9 predicted proteins | sample PhyCR1_3_FD_203893 | JGI IMG/M metagenome (GOLD analysis project Ga0308175, IMG submission 203893) | Soil microbial communities from UC Gill Tract Community Farm, Albany, California, United States - DLSLS.C.R1 | ecosystem: Environmental > Terrestrial > Soil > Agricultural land | place: USA...
GCTCGTCGAGCCGGACGGCGAGCACGTCGCCGACGGAGAAGCCTCGGTTCGCGCTCCGCTCGGGTCGGCGCTCCTCGGCCGTCACGTCGGCGACGTGGTCTCGGTGGAGGAGCGTGGTCAGACGATCCGGCTCGAAGTGGTCGAGATCGACGGCTGACCGCCGTCAAGAAGAACCAGCTGGGAGCTCCACCGCCATCACCTCGAAGCTGAACCTTCCGCGCGGCGCATGTACGTCGGCGATCTCGCCTTCTCGCAAACCGACGAGTGCCCGGCCGAGCGGCGACGCAACCGAGATTCGTCCCGCCGCGACATCAGGCTCGAGCTGACCCACCAACTCGAGTTCGAGCGACTGGCCGGAAGTGACTTCGCGGACCCGCACACGCTCCCCCGGATCGACAAGGCCGTTGCCCAGACGAGGAGTGACGACGCGGGACCAACCCAGCCGCTCCTGGAGCAACGCGATGCGCCGCTCGAGCTGCACCTTCTCTTCCCGCGCCTCGAGGTACTCCGTGTTCTGGGTCAGGTTCGCCTCGCCTGTCTTTGCTCCGCGCAAGCGCTCAGCCACCCGGCGACGTTCCTCACTCTTGAGCCGCGCAAGCTCATTACTCAGCCGCTCGAACCCCTCGCTCGTAATCACCAACTCCTGCATTCCGCTCTGCTCCTTTCGATCGATTCGGAGCAGCGTCGCCGCAGCACAGGCTCGACGCCATGAGGTCACGACACCATTTCGGCAAGGGATGAGCGCCAGGGGTCGCCCAGACGACTCCCGAAAACAGTGCGGGACTGGACAGCGTCTCGCACTTCGCGAAATGATGGAGTGTCCCATCCGGGGCGGTATCAACTGAGCGACAAGCAGCCCCGATCTCGGACGCCGTTACCGCCGGTGAAGCTCGATTCGCCCGCGATATGTCGATCTGCACAAGCCGATTTGGCTTAACCATGCGAGTGGAGGCGGCGGGAATCGGACCCGGCGACCGCCGCCGTACTGACCACGTAGTCACCGAGGCACCCAGCCCCAACCGCGCCGAGCGCGGACTCGGGCGGTACTCATCTCGCGGCGAGGATGTGACGCAGAGGGTCCGCGCGCGGCATCTTTCGTCTATAGGTCGAGCGCCAAGGGTGACCCTGGTGCGGTGGAGGCCCGCACAGCGCGAGCGTCGGCGCGGCCGTCGTAAAATTCAGCCGATGCTTGAACGTGCCCAGGGCCGCGCGCTCCCGATGATCAGCAGGGGCGTCGAGTTCGTCCCCACGGCTCAGGCTTGCTGCGGCGCCTGCCGAACCTGCGTCACCACGAGCGTCCTGACGCTCGCCATCGCGGGTGTGACGGGCGCCGCGATCTACGTCGCGCGTGGTGTTCGGCGGGTCTTCACCGCCGAGTCCTGGTAGCCGGCACCTTCCCAAGAGCACGGTGGCGCGTTGTCAGGTGGGTGCGGCGTCACGCGGTGCGGCGGGGGTCCAGCGCGCGACGAGCGTGGCGACGAGACCGCGCGCACGCCTAGGCGTAGGCTGCCGCTTCCGCGCAGCAGCGGGTGAGCGTCCGCACGAGGCAGCTCTCTGCAGGCAGGAACCGAGCGGCGCTTTGCGGACGACCCGAAATGGGCTCAAGTCCACGTTGGGGACGGTCGATACATCGCCTGCGGATATGTCTGTTGTCAGAGGAGGCGGCTAGTGGCGCGGCGTGCGGTCCTTTCGCAATCGATGACTGTCTGGTTGAGACGGCTGAGTGGACCGCGCCCGCTGATGCTCGTCGTGGCTGTTCTCCTCATGGCCGGGCTGTTCGGAGCGTTTGCTTACGAGTTCGTGCGCTCGCAGGCGGACAGTCGGCACCAATCTGAGCGTTCCTTCCAGGTGCAAGCGCACATCACCTCCGAGCTCGTCTCTTCGCTGTTCCAGTCGACTGCGACAGGGGCCGCCGCGGGAGCGGCCAAAGCGTTCGGGGGACAGTCGCCGAGTGCTGCAGGCCTGACGTCCCTCGCAAAGCGTTCCCGCCTGGCATACGCCCTGGTGGTGGACTCGGCCGGCCACACGTTGGCCGCTTCGGTAGGTACGCCGCCTAGTGCAGGTGTTTCCCGTTCCGAGCTTCGGCATGCTCTGGGGTCTAGGCTCTGGCTCTCGAACCTGCGGCATGTGCGCGGACGGGCGAACCCGGTGATCCAGCTCGAGCTCCCGTTCACGACATCCTTCGGGCGGCGGATCGAGGTGGAAGCGTTCGACGCGAGGGTGCTCGTCAGCTTCCTGAGCGCCTACCTTCACGAATCGGGGGCGAATCCGGCACAGATCGGATACATCGTCGACGGAGAGAACCGGGTCGTCGCCGAATCGAGCGACCGGCTCAAGGTCGGCGCGAAGCTGCGCGGCGGGCTCGTAGCTCCGCACGGCGGGCCCTTCGTCGCCGGCGGGAGTCAGCACTATGTGACCAACTCGCCACTGAGCGGCTCTCAGTGGCGGGTCTTGCTGAGCGAGCCGACGACGGCGTTGTATCCGGTTCTCGCCGGATCGGACAGCTGGATCCTTTCGGGGGCGCTCGTGGCGTTCGGGCTCGTCGCGCTTGTCGCGCTCGTACTGCTGCGCCGCATGCTGATCGGAACCGCTCGCGTGGTCGAGGCCAACCGCCAACTCGAGGACCTGAACGAGAGCCTTGAGGAACGAGTCGCTGAACGCACGGCTGTGGCCGAGCAGCGCGCGGCCGAGCTCGCTCGCTCCAATAGCGAGCTGGAGCAGTTCGCCTCTGTGGCCTCACACGACCTCCAGGAGCCACTGCGGAAGATCCGGATGTATGCGCAGCGGCTGCCGAAGCGCGTCGGCGAAAACCTCCCCGCGGAGGCGACCTCCGATCTTGGCCGGATGTACGACGCGGCAGAGCGGATGCAGCGGCTGATCGACGATCTCCTCTCCTTCGCCCGTGTCTCGAGCAGGCAGCGCGATTTCGAGCCGGTCGACCTGTCCGCTCTCGCGCGCGACGTGGTCGGCGACCTTGAGGCTCGAATCCGTGAGCTCGACGCCCAGGTAGAGATCGGCGAGCTTCCCGTCGTCGCCGCCGACCGCATGCAGATGGGACAGCTGCTCCAGAACCTCCTCAGCAACGCGTTGAAGTTCCATCGCGAGGGCGTTCCGCCGATCGTGCGCATCGGAGCCGAGATCGTCGAGGGTGAACCGTCCCGATTCGCGGGTGAGGCCGCGAACGAGCGCCGTTGCCTGATCGCGATCGAAGACAACGGGATCGGCTTCGAGCCGAAGTACGCCGAAAGGATCTTCTCCGCCTTCGAGCGACTCCACAGCCGCTCGGAGTACGACGGGACCGGGATCGGTCTCTCGATCGCTCGCAAGATCGCCTGGCGCCACGGCGGTGAGCTCACCGCGACGGGCGCGCCTGGCGAGGGCTCGACCTTCACCCTCACGCTGCCGCTTCCCCTGCAAGCCAGCGAGCTCGTCGAGGAGGCAGCCTAATGCCGAACGAACGCGTCCCGATCACGATCCTGCTCGCAGATGACGACGAAGAAGACCAGCTCATGACGAAGGACGCTCTCACCGAGAGCCGCCTCGCGAACGATGTCCGCTTCGTCGCCGACGGAGAGGAGCTCACCGACTACCTGTTCCAGCGAGGCGCCTACGCCCAGCCTGACGCCGCACCACGGCCAGGGCTGATCCTTCTCGACCTCAACATGCCCAAGAAAGACGGGCGCGAGGTGCTGGTGGAGATCAAAAGCGATCCGGAGCTGCGGCAGATTCCCGTCGTCGTCCTCACAACCAGCAAAACCGAGGAGGACATCGTCCGCAGCTACGCCCTCGGCGTCAACTCCTTCATCACCAAGCCGGTGACCTTCGACGGGCTCGTCGAGGCGATGACCGTCTTCTCGCAGTACTGGTTCGAGATCGTCGCCCTTCCGAGCAACGGCAGCCATGCCTGAGTTCACGAACACCGTGCGGAACGTCCTCCTCGTCGAGGACGACGACGAGGACTACGAGTTCACGCGAGACCTCTTCGCAGAGCTCCCCGCGCCTCGGCACGAGCTGGTCTGGGCACGCGACTACGGAACCGCGATCGATGTAGCCGGCCGCGCGAGGTTCGACGTCTGCCTCGTCGACTACCGCCTCGGGGGCGCTGAGAGCGGCATCGACCTCGCTCGTGCGCTGATTGGCGAGCGCCGAGCCATGCCGGTCATCCTCCTCACCGGCGTGGACGACCGCGAGATCGACGAGCGAGCGGCGAGCATCGGCGCGGCCGACTATCTGGTCAAGGGCGAAATCAGCTCGGCCATTCTCGACCGCGCGATCCGCTACGCAATCAAGAGCCACGCTGCGCTCGAGGCCCTGCAGGACTCGTACCGCGTCACCGTCCGTGCGCTTGCGGCCGCGCTAGAACTTCGGGACGACCAGACCGGCGCCCACGCCAGCCGCGTCACCGATCTGGCCCTCCGCCTCGCTTGCCGCGTCGCCCCCGAACTCGCCGATGACCCCGAGCTCGAATATGGCTTCCTCCTCCACGACATCGGCAAGATCGGCGTCCCAGACGCGATCCTACTCAAGCCGGATCGTCTCGACGCCGGCGAGCTGGGTCGCATCCAGCGTCACGTCACCCTCGGCAGGCAGATCCTGGCCGAGATCCCCTATCTGAAAGGCACCGCGGCCGACATCGCTGCCGCCCACCACGAACGCTGGGACGGCACTGGCTATCCGAACCAGCTCCAGGGACAGGCGATCCCCCTCGCGGCACGGATCTTCTCGGTCGTCGACACGTTCGACGCGATCACCAACGACCGCCCCTACCGACGCGCGCAACCACTCGAACACGCGATCAACGAGATCCGAAAAGGATCCGGAACGCAGTTCGATCCCGCCGTCGTCCGAGTCTTCATCGAACTCCTGACCGAAACCCGCGCAGCCGCATAAGTACACGAGCACCAAGACTCCCTGCATCAGGCGCCCGTGCAGGCCCCTAAGAAGCGCCTCGCAAGGCCCGATCCGCAGACCTAGGAGCCGTGCGCCCCGCGAAAACCCTCCGGTTTCCGGAGGATTTCACGGGACTGTCCGAGTGGAGGCGGCGGGAATCGAACCCGCGCAACGTTCCCTTCGTTCCAGACGGCCGTTCAACCTACATAGGTCGAGGGCCGGTCGCGTACGCCTCCGCGGAGAACGCTGACTTTGCTGCATTGCTGCAAGGTCGCCTAACGCGTCAGCTCGTCTCCCGGTACTGCCGACGAAGCCACCGGAAGCCAATCGTAAGAAAGACCGACACGGGTACAAGCCAGACAGCTGCCGCTATCACCGCTGCTTCCGTTCCGGCGAAGAAGGCGGCCAGTGCAGCTGCCGCCCCCGCCACGACAAGGGCGCCGCTGATTCCTCCGGAAAGGAACCGGTTTCGGACCTCGTTCCAGCGTTTCCCCGTTCCGTAGTCCGCGCTCATCGCTCAGCAGCCCGACCCGGCACTTGAGTATGCAACACCGGCCAAGCCTGCGCCCCCGCCGCCGAGAACAGAACCGCCAGCGATCATCATCCTTCCTCCCTCCCCGTAGCCAAGGCTGGCCGCGAGCGAGAGACCTTCTCCGGCTTCTGAGGACCACACCACGATGCCTCCCACGAACATCGCCGCTCCCCCTGTCGCAATGATCACACCGAGCGAGCCAGCCGCTACGAGGCCGGGGTGCTTCGTGACGGCGCAAGCAAGGCCGTCGGCTTCGTGGTTAACAAAGCACAGCAGGGACCCGCACCTGTTTCCGATTGCCCCCAAGCCACTGGGGTCGGTGAGAGCACTCGGGTCGTCGTTGGCGTAGGCGTAGGCGGACATGTAGGGCTGTGTGGGTGTTGTCGGCTTGGGGTCGGTGCTGGTGAAGCGCCCGCTTGAGGGGTCGTATTGGCGGGCGCCAAGGTGGTAGAGGCCGGTCGGGTCGAGGTAGCCGCCTGCGAACTTGAGTGGGTTGGTTGGCGCTTTGCGGTCGTTCATCGTCTCCGAGTGCACCGCCCCGAAGGGTTCGTAGCTGTCGGTCCACTCTGTTGCGCCGGTCGAGCTTGTGAGGTTGACGACCGAGCCGAGCGGGTCGTAGTGGTAGTAGTAGTTGGCGCTGCCCGTGCTCATCGAGATCCTTGTGTTGCCGTAGAGGTAGCGTCGGATGAGGGTCGCTGATCCGTCCTGTTCGAGCGCGAGTTGGGGTAGAGGGTTGTTGATGTCCCACCAGTAGTAGGTGTTCTTGGATGTCTGGCTGCCGGTGGAGGCGTGCATCCGTTTTCCGAAGGCGTCGTATTCGTAGGTCGTTGTCGTCGACCCTGTTGTTGTCGAGGTCAGCTGGTTTGCGACGTTGTAGCCGTAGGTGGTTGCGCCGGCGCTTGTCTCGTTGCCGTTGGCGTCGTACGTGTACGTGGTCGGTCCCGCCTGGGTCATTTCGTCGGCGGTGTCGTAGGTGTAATTGGTCGTGCCCGATGGGCGTGTCTCGGTGAGGCGGTTTCCGACGGCGTCGTAGGTCCAGCGGATGCAGGGGTCGCTCTGGCCGGGGCAGCTTGTTTGGAAGCAGACGCTGGCCAGGCGGTCGAGGCTGTCGTAGGCGTAGGTGTCGGTCTCGGGGTTCGCGCCGGTGCGGACGGTCGTGGTTGGGTTGCCGTCTGCGTCGAGTGTGAGGGCGAAGGCAGAAAGTGTGCTAGTCCCCTTCTTGTTCGTCAGTCCGGTCAGCCTGCCGGCCCGGTCATAGCTGCGGGTTTCGACGTAGCCGTTGCCGGAGGGAAGCGTGGTCGTCGTGAGATTTCCAGCAGGGTCGTAGCCGTAGCTGGTGGTCTGGCCACCGCTCGAGACCGTCGCGAGTCGCTCGTCATCGTCGTAGGTGCGCGTGATCACGGTCGTGTCGGGGTAGGTGGTCTGGGTCACATTCCCGGCCGGGTCGTACACGTACGAGAATGTGACGGGGCCGCGTGTCACGCTGGTCAGCCGATTCAGCGCGTCATAGGCGTAGGTCTCTGCGCCCTGGCCGTTGTAGTAGAAGCCGCCGGTCGCCTGGGTTACGTTGCCGTTCGCATCGTAGGCGAACGTGACGCCGTTGCCGTCGGAGTAGTTGGTCGAGGTGAGGCGGCCGAGGTGGTCGTACCCGTAGGTTGTGACGCCGCCCTTGGGATCGGTCTGCTTTGTCCGGTTCCCGTTCGCGTCGTACTCGTACGTCCACGTCCGGCTGAGCGGTTTGGTAACGCCGATTAGCCGGTTCGCGTCGTCGTACGCGTATGTCGTTTGGTGGTTGTTGGGGTCGATGCGTGAGATCAGGTTTCCGACCTCGTCGTAGCCGTACTGGGTTACCGGGCGCCCGGTACCGGGGTCGGGCGCGCTGACCAAGGTCAGGTGATTAGCGTTGTCGTAGCCGTAAAGAGTCGAATTTCCCCTGGGATCGGTGGTGCTCTCCAGGTTGCCGGCTGGGTCGTACTCCCACTGGCGAACAAGCGTCTGCTCTGGCCCTGACCCGTCCGGGTCAGGCGAGGTGACCTTGGTCAGGTGGTCGGCACCGTCGTAGGCGTAGGTCGTCGTGTAGTCACTGGGATTCACGCCGGCGAGGTTGCCGCGCGGCTCGACAGAGCTCGCGAGTCGGCCAGTTGCGTCGTAGGCGAAGGTCGTCTTCTCGCCGAGCGGTGTGGTTATCGAGGTCAGGTCGTGAGTTGTCGGGTCGTAGCCGTACGTGGTCACCTTGCCGCGTGGATCGGTAACCGTGGCGACTAGTCCGGTCGCGGGATCGCGGGTGTAGGACGTGACGACATTGCCGGGCTTCGTAACCGAGGTCAGGCTGCCGACGGCGTCATAGCCGTAGTCGGTCTCGTTTCCCCGCCCGTCCGTGTAGGAGAGCGGCTCGTTGAAGTCGTTGTACGTCCAGTGTTCGGTGGAAAGGGAAGCCGGAGCGGTGCGGCTCAGCATGTTGTGGCGGCTGTCGTAGCTCATCTGCTCGACGTACCCGAGCGCGTCTTGGTACGCGGTGAGGTCGCTCGTGTTCGGGTCGTAGCCGTAGCTGACCCTGGCGCCGTACGGGTTCGTCTTGCTGACCAGCAGGGTCCCGTCGAAGCTGTACGTCCAGTCATGGCCGCGGGCGTCCGTAACCGTCGCGATCGACGTTTGCGGATCCCAAGCGAAGTGGGTGATGTTCCCGTCGGCGTCTTCCTGCTCGCTGATGCGACCGTCAGAGCCGTACGTGTTCGTCACAACGGTGTGGTTGTTCTGATCGACCTCGGTCGCCAACCGCCCCTGTGAGTCATAGCCATAGCTACTGGGATTTCCGCGAAGGTCGGTTACGGAGGTCAGATAACCGTTCGTGTAGCCGTAGTGGACTTCGCGGCCGTCGGGCAGAGCCATTCGTGTCAACAGGCCGGACGCGTCGTGTTCGAAGGTCACGACCCGGCCGGCGCTGTCGGTCAGGCTCGACCGATAGCCATTTGCGTCATAGGCGAGGATGACCCCTACGCCGTTCCGATCTTGCACGCCGGTTAGTCGTCCTTGACCGTCGAAGATGTAGTGCGTCTGTTGGGCGGTCACCACCTCGTAGCCACCGCCTGTCGCGCTCAGCGTGACCATGGCGTACGGCGGCGCTTGGTATGTACCGTCAGCCTGCTGCGTGAAGACGATCTGGGCGCCGCTTCCGGAGCGCCACGTGACCGTGCCGTTACCGAACGTCAAGGCATCGGCGTAGGAGTCCGTCCAGCCGACGCCTAGCTCGCCTGAAGTGGTGTCGAGCGAGGTGTAGCTTCTCCTGAATGCGAACGGCTCACCAGCCGAGGGCATGCTCGCATCGGTCGCCGAACTGGTAACCGCACCTGTCGCGAGATCGACCGGATCAGCGGCCATCTGGGCACAGGCCTCCTGCACTCGGACTGTGGTCGCGTACCGAGGGTTCTGACAGGGCCCATAGGTCGACTCCGGCGGTGGCGGAGCGAGGACTCCACCGGCTCCCACGTAGACGGCGAGGCTGTCCGCGCCGTCCGGATCATTGAACTTCATCAGCTGCGCGCCGCTGGCCAGATCGATCTTGAGCACATCCCACGAGGTGTCGTCGGTCACCCAAAAGGACGTCCCATCCGGGTCGAGCGCCAGTGCCAGGAAGTTCGTCTCGCCGTAGGTCGACGCGTCGTACTCTTGCTCGACAACCCCGGCGGAGCTGAGCCTTACGACCTTGTACCCGCAGGCAACCATGACTTCGCCGTCGGCGAGGATCTTCACTCCCCAACACTGCTGGGCGAGGTTGTCCTTCAAGTCCGGCAGTTGCGTGTTCGTGCAGACGTCAAAGCGCTTCACGTTCGGCCCCTGATTCGTATAGACGACCGTGCATCCGTCGCTCGCGAGGTCCATCCAATGAACGCCCGCGGTGCCGCCCCAATCGGCGAGGTCCGCGGCGTACGTCGTTATCGGGTAACCGTTCGCGTCGAACTTCTCAATGTCGTAACCGCCGGTATTGACCACGACGTTTTCGCCGGTGTAAACGTTCCCGGACCCATCTGGCACGCAGGTTTCAAGCCCGCCGCCGCCATACTTGGTCGCCCAGACGGCGTCGAGCAGATTCCCTCCACTACCGAATTTCGAAACGGTCGAATCGCTGGAGTTCGCAGTAAACAGATCGCCGAAGCGGTCGAAACACAACCCCGACACCTGGTGCTGGGCACCAGTGGCCAACTGACCAATCAGCTGACCGCTCGGGTCGTACTCATTGACCGTCCCACCGCTGTCCCCGCCCACGAGCACATCGCCCCGCCCCCAGGGCGCGGGACTCAAGAGCTCCGTAGCCGCCGAGCCTGCTCTCGCCGCGTGACCCGCGCCGGTCTGCGAGATACTCGCCCCTCGCGCGGCAGAACCCGCCGCAACGCACACAACCAGCAGAACGAGAACAAACCCGACCACGCAGCGGCCCAGCATCTCCCCAGCTCCTCTCCCCCGTAAGCCGAGCCGCAACGACCCCGGAACAACGACTACTCAGCGTCGCGAGCCTAACTCCATGTCCGGAAGATTGCAACCCAATGCGATCTAGTTCAACAAGCTCGCCTCCCGCGGATCCGGACGGCGCTCTCGAGCGATCCCCTCGTGGTGAGTCGCAGCGTCGCACTCTTACGGATGCGAACCTCCCAGCCCGATAGCCGGCGAGACGCAGATGCATCCTTGATGCTCGGCACCCCCGGAGCGGGCCTGTGAAGGCGAGCGGAACGGTTGCCGGCGCAACTTCCAATCCTTCCCATCGCGGGTCTTCGGACGCACTACGAATCTCTCCGGTGAGCACTTCTCGCAGAAGTGCATCTGTGTCTCGCCGGCTATCGGTCTTTCGGCTTGGTAGCAACCAGGTAGGCGCTGGCCATCCTCCACTCGCCGAGTCCCTGCTCGACCTGGGGGCGGAGGTGCTTGACGAGACGGTCGCGCTCGGCGGGCGTCAGTGCCTGCTCCATCGCCTCTTCAAGCGTCGGGATATTCGGGTTGCCCGAGCTGTTGAGGAAGCCGTCCCACGCACGTGGCGGCGTCGGCTCCATCACCGCCTCGAGGTCGAGGCGAATCGGAAAAAAGCCTGCGCCTTGCGCGAGCCGAACGAGGTCGCGCTCGTCGAAGTCGAGCATTGGATCTGACTCGGGAGGCTGCAGCGCCTCGTAAACCGCTCGAAGCTTCGCGCCAATCCCGTCGAGCGCTGCAAGGTCGTAGCCCGCCCACGTGTCGCCGTCGCGCAACGCGAAGCGGTTGATGGGCTCGAAGAGCGAGATACGGCCACCCGGCCGCAAGACGCGGGCGAACTCCGCAAACGCCTCGAGCTTCCGAGCCACGTAGATCAGAACTGACCGCGTCGTCACGACGTCGACCGACGCGTCGTCGACGAGGCGCAGGTCGTCCGCCGGCGCCTCGACGAAGCGGCAGCGCTCGGTGAAGCCGAGCTCGATCGCAGCCTCCCGGCAGAAGTCGAGGAGGTCGGTGGAGACATCGCTGAAGACGACGGTTCTGGCGCCTCGTTCGAGCGCGCCAAAGGCGATTAGGCCTTCGCCGCACCCGACATCGAGAACCGTCTCGCTGCCGCGAAGCCCCGCGCTGTCGAGGATGCGGTTGCGCGTCGCGACAAGGTTCGCGAGGAAACGCTCGCGCGTCTCGGGATCCCCGCCGAAGCGCCGCACCGCCAGCCACTCCGCCCACCGATCGCGGCTCACACGCCGATGATCGCATCGCGCGACGGGTCAGAGATCGATGCCCAGCCCGAGCTCGTGCTCGAGCTCGATGAGGCGGCGGAGCTGGCGGAGCCTTTCGACGTCCTCCTCACGGCCGAGCGCGGAGAGCATCCGCGCGAGGTCGCCCTTCGAAGCGACGGCCGGCCGGAGTCCCTGGCCAAGAGGCTCTCGAACCGCGGCGCGCCGGAGATCGTCGTAGCCGCGCGTCCCGGCGGGCAGCGGGACGACGCGAAGTTCGCCGAACGGAGTCGCGACGGTTGTCGGCTGCTCAGCGTCGACTTCCGTCTCCCCCACGCCGAGCTCGCCGAGAGCCTCCTCGAGGCGCCTGAGATTCTCTGGTCTCGTCGACGGCGTAATGTCGACGCCCATCGTGACCTCGTCAGCTCCCTCGATGACGCGGGCGAGGCCGCCGATCACGACGAACGACACACGGTGTCGATCGAGCACGCTCAGGACCGCTCGCGGGTCGAACGTCGAGGACCGGGCCGGACTCACGTCTTCGAGGCCTTCAGGAGCTCCTGGAGGCGCTCCTGCGGCGACAGGCGGAGCTTGCGCCGCAGAGCCTTCTCCCCCGTCTCGTCGACCTCAGCAGCACCGATCGCGACGTCGAGTTCGAAGCCGCAGGCACGCACGAGCTGACGCAACGTCTCGAAGCTCGGCTCGACTGCGCCACGCTCCCAGCGCGCGATTTGCGCGCGGTCCTTGCCGACGCGGGCGCCGAGCTCACCCTGCGAGAGACCCGCCAGGAGCCGCGCTTCCCTGATCAACAATCCGCTCGTCACGACGGGCTGATTCTACCTCGCGGGCCGATTTCCTCCTTAGGAACATTTTTGTTACTCTCTGTCTCCATGCCTCACCCAGGCCTCGCCCAGCTCAGCCTCGAGCTGCCGGCGACACAGCCGGTCGAGGTACAGCCGCGCTCTGCAAAGCCGCGAGCGCTTTCAGCGGTGCCGACGCCGACTCGCTTGACTCTCGCCGAGGCCGCGCGGATCATGCGCGAGGCTGAGCGCATGAAGGACAAGTCGTACCGGGCAACGCCGATCGGCCTCGAGGTCGCCCATTTCATGCGCTGGTTCCGGAACGAGTACGGCGCGACGCAGGAGACGCTGCGCGACTACGAGGCGATCCTGGCCAAGCTGGCGCTCGACCACGCGGACCTCGAGCTCGCGGACTTCGAGCCGCCTGCGGGCACGACCTGCCTCCGCGAGTTCATCGACGAGCGCTGGGGCGATGCTGCCCCGCGGACGCGCAAGAAGGTGCGCGCCGTGCTCATGTCCTTCTTCCGCTGGGCGCAGGGCGAGTTCAAGCTCCAGGGCAACCCGGTCGTCCCGATCCGCAGCCCTCGACTCCGCGACATCGAGCGTCCGCTGTTCGACCGCGACGTCGTCGAGCGAATCGTCGCGGCTCAGCCCGAGCTCCGCGATCGCGTCGCGCTCAAGCTCCTCTTCCTGATCGGCATCCGTAAGGGGTCGCTCGGCCAGCTCCGCCTCAAGGACTTCGACCTCGGTCGCCGGCGCGTGCGCGTCCACTCCAAGGGCGGGAAGATCCGGAACCTACCCCTGCCCACCGAGGAACTGCGGCAGGAGCTCGAGCTGCTCATCCTCGGGCGGGACCCAAACGAGTACCTGCTCTTCCCGGAGGTCAAGGCGCCGCGTTGGCAGAAGGGCCAGGTGTCGGGCGAGGACAAGGCGGAGATCGCGGTCGTGCACGCGAACCGCCTCAAGCCGCTGAGCTCGACCGCCCTCCATCGCTGGTGGTACCGCTGCCTACAGCGCGCCGGTGTCGTCGAGCCCGGGCAGACCAAGGGGATGAAGATGCACGCGGCCCGCTACACGGCCGGCACGGAGTTCTACCTCGCTACCGGCGACATCCGGGCCACGCAACAGCTGCTCGGGCACGAGGACATCGGCACGACGGCAAACATCTACGTCCAGCCGAACGAAGCGAGCCTCGAGCGCAAGCTCGCCGAGATCTACGAGGCGGGCGATGCGGACAACGATTACGGCCGCCCCCGCTGAATTGCAATCGTTCCCCTCGCCAAATCGCGATTAGCAGGGAGAATGGAGGCGGCGGGAATCGAACCCGCGTCCGCGGACGCACCGGATAGAGCGTCTACAAGCTTAGGCAGCCGTTTGCTTTCGCCCGCCGGCCGGTGGGCTGCCGACCTACCGACGGGCTAGCCATCCTTGAGTGTCGCGCCTCCGGCGATTGGCTCTCCTTCGGCGCCGAGCCCGTTGTTGGCGCCGCTACCCGAGCCACGGGCCGAGCTCGGAGCGACGTCGTCACCTAGTTTTGGCTAGGCGGCGAGTGCGAGATCGTTCTTCGCACTTACTTGGTTTCCCGGTTGATTAACGAGGCCGACCGGGGACCTCGGCTTGCAGCTCTACCGGAGAATCGACCACGTCGAAACCAGGTCGCCCCCGTATGTCCGTCGAATTGTAGCCCCATGGTCGGGAGAACGGCTCTGC
>Ga0308175_100002085_pt1 | contig 13599 bp, 15 predicted proteins | sample PhyCR1_3_FD_203893 | JGI IMG/M metagenome (GOLD analysis project Ga0308175, IMG submission 203893) | Soil microbial communities from UC Gill Tract Community Farm, Albany, California, United States - DLSLS.C.R1 | ecosystem: Environmental > Terrestrial > Soil > Agricultural land | place: USA...
CGCTCAAGACCGTGGTTGCCGGATGCGCCGCAGCCGTCTGCTGGCAAGCCTCCACGATGCGCCATTCCGGCTTCGCCTCGCCACTGTTTGGTTTTCTCGCGCTCCTATTCAATCCTTTTCTCGACGTGCTCAGCCGTGCCGGCACCTGGAAGCCCGGCGTTCTGACGGCGTCGATCGCAATTTTCGTGTGGTCCGGTTTCTGGTTAAGGCCCGGGTCGAAATACGCTAACAGCAGGTAACTTTAAGAGGGGACAACTCGCGTTCATGCTATACGACAGCACCAAAGTTTTCCTGAGAACCATTCTGCAGGCGCTGCAAACATCCGAGAAGATCCCGTGGGACGACCAGGTGGAGTTGGCCGTTCAATGTTCCTACGAAATCCACCAGATGTCCCGTCCCCGCTATCAGGGCTATCGCACGGATGCGGCGAATAAAGTGCCGCTGCTGGTGCCGGTCTCGGAGAGGGCCGCGCGCGCGATTCCCCATGTGAAATTGATGGTTCGCGCCATTCGGCGCAAGGACCAGTTCGCGGCGGTAGAGAGCGGCAAGGCCGCGCTCGCCGAAATGTAGTCAGGCAAACCACGGATACATTCGAAAGAGGTGAGGTGTTGGTGATCGAAAATCGGATCAAAGTCAAAGAATCGTTTCTGGCACTGCAGGTCGCTTCCCGCCGTCGCGAGAAGTTCGATACCGGCGAGTTGCTGATGCTGGTGGACAGTCCGGATTCTCCCGTGCAGTTGCGCTTCGTTCGCGTGAACGGGCTGCGCCCGAGTCGCGGAGTGGAGTGCCAGTACACGCTCGAGTCCGAGGAACTTCGGCTCAAAACCGAATCCGCCAAATGAGGTAGCCGTAATGTTTCTGCCGCGTTGTCCTCATTGCCGCTCGGTCGAGTTTCGCGGCGTTGGGTCCCGCAATGCCATGGAGCGGGCAATTCTGTTCCTGCTGCTGCCATTCCGCTGCACGCTCTGCGGACGTCATTTTTTCGTGTTTCGCTGGCTGGCTTCGGCGGACGGAACGGCCTGATCCGCTAGTCGTAGCGGTCGGCGCTACCCATCGGTCCCTTCCGCTCCACAGTCAAAGGCTTAGCTGCGGAACCAACAACACTACAAACCGGCGGGCTTTGCCCATTTCGACGCGGTTGTGGTGTAGGCCTCCTGGCCTACAAAGGCGGGCAAAAGGGGGACTGATGCGTTCCTGTAACGCGGGCCTCTGGCCTGCCGGTTTTGGGAGCACAGGAAAATGGTCGCGTTACAGCAATGCAAGTGCTCCAACCGACCTTTTCGGCTGTGTCGTATACGGCGACGAGCCGTGAAGCGAAAACCGGAGAAACTCGCCCCGTCTGAACTTTCGAAAGGCTTTGCCGCCTTACTCCATGGGGCGACTGATGCGTTCCTGTAACGCGGGCCTCTGGCCTGCAGGTTTTGGGAGCACAGGAAGAAATCCACTTGCATTGTGCAAGCAACCTTGATAATTTGACCCAGTGGCCCGTCAGGCTTCCAACAGGCGCCGCTCCGGCTGTCCGGTCAGCGCGGCGTTGGAACAGTTCGGGGACCGCTGGTCGCTGCTCATCATTCGCGACCTGATGGTTCGCGGCTTTCGCACGTTCAAGGAGTTCCAGGATTCGGGCGAAGGAATCGCCAGCAATACGCTGGCGGACCGGCTGCGACGGCTCAGCTCCTGCGGCCTGATCGAGGCGGAGACGGAACCGAGCGACGCCCGTCGAATCAACTACCGGCTGACCGAAAAAGGGATCGACCTGGCTCCCGTGATTCTGGAATTGCTCCTTTGGGGAGCGAAACACGAGAAGACCAGCGCGCCCTGCGACATCATCGAAGCGATGGCCGCCAACCGCGACGGACTGCTCGACGAGGTGCGCCGGCGCTGGCGGGACCACGACACCACGCCGGTGCTTCCCCGGTTTGAACGCCGGCCGGCCATGAAGAAGAAAGACAAAGTGGAGAGGAGATAAGGATGAGTAAAGTACGCGTACTGGTTGGGACCCGGAAAGGTGCGTTTGTCCTGACCGCGGACGGTAAGCGCCAGAAGTGGGAGGTGAGCGGACCTTTCTTCGGAGGCTTCGAGTTGTACCACGTGAAGGGATCGCCGATCGATCCCGACCGGCTCTATGCCTCCCAATGCAGCGGCTGGCACGGCCAGTTGATGCAGCGCTCCGACGACGGCGGCAAGACGTGGACGCCGATGGATAATAAGTTCGTCTACGACGGTGTGCCCGGAACCCATCAGTGGTATGACGGCACCCAGCGCCCCTGGGAGTTCAAACGGGTCTGGCATCTGGAACCGTCGCTCACCGAGCTCGACACCATTTACGCCGGCGTCGAAGATGCCGCGATGTTCCGCTCCACCGATGGCGGCGCCTCCTGGCAAGAGCTGCCCGGCCTTCGCGGTCACGGCTCCGGTCCCAAATGGCAGCCCGGCGCCGGCGGCATGTGCCTGCACACCATCGTGCAGGACCCCGAAAATGCTTCCCGTATGTACGTTGCCATTTCGGCCGCCGGCGCGTTCCGCACCACCGACGCCGGCCAGACCTGGACGCCCATCAACAAGGGCCTCATGTCGAAATACATTCCCGACCCGACCGCCGAGGTGGGCCATTGCGTGCACCGCATCGCGATGCATCGCTCCCGTCCCAATGTGCTTTTCATGCAGAAGCACTGGGACGTCATGCGCACCGATAACGCGGGCGATTCCTGGGAGCGGATCAGCGGCAACCTGCCGACGGATTTCGGCTTCGTGATCGACGTTCACGCCCACGAGCCCGAGACCGTTTACGTTGTGCCGATCAAGAGTGACGGCGAGCATTATCCGCTCGACGGCAAGCTTCGCGTCTATCGCAGCCGGACCGGCGGTAATGAATGGGAGGAGCTCACCAAAGGTCTGCCGCAGAGCGATTGCTACGTCAACGTGCTGCGCGAAGCCATGGCCATCGATTCGCTGGATTCCTGCGGCGTTTACTTCGGCACCACCGGCGGACAAGTCTACTGCTCTCCCGACGCCGGCGACTCCTGGTCGCCGATTGTGCGCGACCTGCCCGCCGTGCTGTCCGTGGAGGTGCAGACGCTGCCATGATCCGGGTACTCTTACCCGCGCACCTGCGCAACCTGGCGGGCACGGGCAACGAAGTCCAGCTGACCCTCGAGGGGCCCGCGACACTGCGCGCGGTCCTCGACGTTCTCGAATCCACTTACCCGATGCTGCGGGGCACCATACGCGATCATGTCACGCAGGAACGGCGGCCGTTCCTGCGCTTCTTCGCCTGCTCGGAGGATATTTCGCACGACTCGGCCGACGCGCCTCTGCCGGAAGCAGTAGTGTCTGGAAAGGAGCCGCTGCTGATCATCGGCGCCATCGCCGGAGGCTGCAGGTAAATGCATCGGATCAGTCGAAGGGCTTGTCTCGGAGTTGCAGCGATGGCGGCTGTGCGTGCGCAGCCGCGGTCCGCGCGTACGGCCGCTCTATTCGACGGCAAGTCGCTCGATGGCTGGATTCAGGTGGAGAACGCCGCGTTCTCGCTTTCGGCTGCCGGCATCGTGGATGTCGCGGCATTCGTGGGCAAAGTGGCAACAGGCCCGGACGAGGTCTCGGTCTATTTGCGAGGGCGGCTGCCGGACACCGTGAAGGCCGATCTCGCCGCTTACGATCCCGCGGCTTCGAATGCCAAAGCCGTGATCGCGGCGTTCTTGAAGAGCCTCGAGCCGGTTCTCGCCGGACCCTCGATTTACGATCGCGCGCGGTTCCAGGACAGGGTCTTGCGTGCGGAAACGGTTCGCCTACTGGACCGGAATCCCCGCGGACTCGATCTCATCCGTTTGAATAAACTGCTGCTCGAAGAGGCCTATCCGGCCGAACTCGCCAGAAGCGCGGCGAGCGGTTGGGTCGTCAAGGACGGAGCTATGGCCAGCACCGGAGCCGGCAGGGGCGTCATCTATACCGCCAAAGATTACAGCCGGTTCCGGCTGTCATTCACGCTCCGCCACGTCTCCGGCAATCCCGATCACCAGGCCTGTGTGCTGATCTTTTGCACCCGGCCCGAACCCGGCGAAAGACCTCTCGATGCGCTCGCCGGGATTCAGTTTCAACCGCCGAACGGCGGCCGCTGGGACTACCGGCCGCGAATGAATAACAACGGCGGCGAGGAGTTCACCTTGATCAAGAGGCCCGGCTTCGATCCGCACTCGTGGTGCCGCGTCGAAATCTTGGCAGATGCCACGCAGGGAACCGCCACGATGTGGGTGGCGCAGCCGCCGGCCGGCGAGCCCGTGGAAGTGCTGCGTTTCAAGGACCCGAGCGCGGGCAAGCCGGGGCCCATTGCGTGGCAGATGCACAACGCCGGTCTGTTCGACGAGTACAAGGATGTGAGCATTTCCGAGAACGTTTGATGTGCAATGCTGGTGGCATGCGAGACCCGGAAGTCATCGAAGCGGAACTGATGGAAATCAGTGCTATCCCAGAGGACGGCGTCAAACTGGAGCGCATCATCGCCTGGTGTGCCACGCACCCGGATGAAGTCCCGTTCGCGCTGCACCAGTTGATTGGCAGCCGCGGCAAACAATCGCCGGATACACCGTAGCCGGGACCACACCCGTGCGCGATCAGCCGGCCGCAGCGGCCGCGACTTGCGACGCGTGCGGCAGTTTTTCGATATTCCAGCAGAGGTCGATGAGCTTGCGGACGCGGTCCGCCCCCAGGATGCCGTCGGCGAGTCCGGCGACTTTGGCTTCGAGCTGAAGGTCTGTCATTGGATTTTTTGCGCTGCCAACGGCGTGCTCGATAAACTTTTCCAGGCGGCGGCCATCCTTAAGGACGATGGTGACGCGCACCTGGTCCTCGGCGAGGGAGCGGTCGGCGGAAGCGGTCACTCTGTCGCGCAGGGCGACCGTGACCGCGTCGCGGACGGCCCGATCGCTGAATTGAGCTTCTGCCACCCGGCCGAAGACGATCGCCGCGGCGACCGCGTGGTAGACGCTGAATTTGCCTTCGAGACCGGACTGCGGGTTTCGCTTTCCGGTGAGTTCCAGAACCAGCGGGTGGACCTTCAAGTCGATGCGCTCAACCTGATCCGGAGTTAGCCGCTGCGCCGCCCGCAGCTGCAGGCATCCGTCGATGGCCGGGTGAATCACAATTCCACATGGAAATGGTTTGTACGTGTTGAGCGAGATTTCGTAGTGGGCGCCGAGGTTGCTGGTGATCTCGGTGTAATTGCGCTCCGTGCTGAGTACGTTGGCCCAGCCGCGAGGCGCTTCGATTCCCTGGTTGGAGCTGGTGTAGTTCCGGGCCGCGAGAAAAGCGGCGGTCAAACCGTTCTGCGCGGCACGGCCCGGGTGGAAGCTCTTGGTCATGGTGCCGAACATCTCGCGCAGGCCGACGGGCTGGGCGGCGGCGAGCCCGAGGGCCCAGGTCATCTGCTGCTCGGAAAGGTTGAGAAGTTTGCCGGCTGCAGCGGCGGCGCCGAACGGTCCGACAGTCCCGGTGATGTGCCACCCGGCATCGTAGTGCGCCGGATAGACGGCGTTCGCGATCCGGCACTCGACTTCGGCGCCGAGGATCAGCGCGTGGAGGAAGTCGGCGCCCGAGACCAGGCGGTACTCGGAGAGCGCCAGGATGGCGGAAGCGACCGGCCCGGCCGGATGCACAATCGTGCGCAGATGCGTGTCGTCGAAGTCGAAGATGTGGGAGCTAATGCCATTCATCAACGAGGTGTGTAGGACATCCAGCCGCTCTTTACGGCCGAGCACCGTGGCCTGGGCCGCACCGGAGAAAGGCGCCAGGGCGCGGATCGCTATATCGACCGTCTCATGGCGTGAGCCGCCCACTGCGCAGCCGGCCCAGTTGAGGAGGGTGCGCGCGGCCTCCTTACGGACGGCGCCCGGGACGTCTTCGCGTCGGGAAGCGACCACGTACCGCGCGAGTTGGCGGGTTACATCCGGGGTTGCGGCGGTTTCCTCTGCGAGAACAGGCGTTGCGTAAGGCGCCGCCCCGGCCAGCGCGGTGGCGCCGAGAAATCTGCGTCGGTCAATGCGCTTCATAGTGATTCTTTCAGTGAAGCACGTCAGAATTCCCAGCGGAGGGTGATCATCGGTCCGTTGGCATGAAGAATGTCGAGTCCGGCTTGAGCTGCCGTTATATAGTGGAGGCTTGACCTGCCCTTACTGTTCTCCGATTTCCGGAGAGGCGTGGATCCAGACCGATGACGTGGTCGCGCTTTCGCATCCGGCACCCTTCGCCGCTTTTCACATGGTAGTGGCTCCGCGCCGGCATGTGGCCGCGTTCTACGACCTGGATGTCGGTGAGCAGCGCCAGATTTGGGACGTGGTCGGCGCGTTACGGCAGCGCATCGCGGGTCAACTGCCGCTGACTGGTTTCATGGTGGGTTTTCAGGATGCGGCCGATGGCGATTCGCAGGGCCATGCGGTGGTGCACCTGGTGCCGCGGTTGGCAGATGCGGGTACGACGCTGCCAGCCGGCATCGATTGGGTCCCGCTCGACGCATGATCGCCGGCGAAGTGTAAGTTTCCTCACGGTATAGCGGAGCGGAATTTCTTAGAACAGTGGTCCTGGAACCAACTAATCCGCAGAAGCAGCTAACAGTACCTTAGTTCATATCGCCCCTTACTCCCGGTAAGATACACTACCCTTCACATCATGAGAGGGAGGACTCTTGGGACCCGGCACCTGATTGCGGCGCTTGCCCCTGGATGCGGAGTCTCTGGGGCGCCAGCCGATCGGCGTCACGCACGAGAAAATCCCGTAGCGTTCAACCAGAAAATCCTTATACGTAACCAGAAAAAACTGGAAATCACGTGGAAGCTGGAGCAGTTCTACGGATGCCAGTCCTTCAGTGGGTCGCGGCCATGACCAAGCCTGGCCCGGACTGGGATAATCATCGTTTGGTCAGCGAGTGCCTGGCGGGCGACGAGCGCGCCTGGAACGCCCTGCTGGACCGGTACAAGAATCTGATCTACGCGATTCCGCTGCGATATGGCGCGCCGTACCAGGACGCAGCCGACATCTTCCAAGCGGTGTGCCTGGACCTGTTCAACGAGCTTCCCCGGTTGCGTGACGCCAAGGCGTTGCAGGGATGGCTCATCCGGGTGACCACGAACAAGTGTTATCACTGGAAACGCCGTCAGGCCGCGGGTAGTACTCACTTCGACCAGGAACGGCTGAGCGATTTCGCCGGAGCCGGGCCGATCCCGGGGGAAGTGCTGGCGGAGATTGAGCGCGAGCACATGGTGCGGGTGGCCATCGCCGGACTGCCGGAGCGCTGCCGGGAGATGATCGAATGCCTCTTCTTCGAGCAGCCGCCCGTTCCCTATGATGAACTGGCGCGCCGGTTGAACCTGGCGAAGGGTTCCATCGGATTCATTCGCGGAAGGTGCCTGAAGCGGCTCAAGAAGGCGCTGGAAGAAATGGGATTCTGAGGGACTTCCCGTTGGCAGGGCGATCCCAGGGAGCGGAGCCTCTGGCCGCCGAATCGGTCCGGGGCTGACGGAGCTTCTGCCGACGCGGCAGGAGATTTCCCATTTGAATTGATTTGATTTGTATCAGCTGAAGCTTCCGTGCGAGCTGATCACCTTGGGCTGGTGCGGGACCGGGTTGGACGCGGTTATGGCCGGCGGCGAACTGGCAGGGTTAGTAAGGGAATAACTTTATGCCGGAACTGAGGAAATTCTCGTCATCCTGCGGGATTTGAAGCACGAGAGCACGTCCGAGGCGTTGGGTTTGTTTTGCAAATTTCTTAAGTGCAAGAAAAGTAAGGCCGAGCCACTGCTCAACGACAGACTTGCTCACGCGGACGGCTTCGAGCGGGGATTCGTGTTTGCAACTACTTACGGACCTAGGGGATTTCCCCCCGTTACCAAGTTGGCCGGCGGTTATCTTGCTCCTGATACCGAGGATCCGTACACTTCAATCAGTGGCAGGGCACTCCGGGGAGAATAAATAATTCTGTATCCCTCTATATCAATTGGCTAATGTCTTCACCCTACTATCAGTGAAGTCCCTGGGTGAGGAGCACGGGCGTTTCAGACTGGAGTTTGAAGTTATGAAGCACTTTGCGGTGGAGCGGTGGATAGACTTTTCGCGCAAACTGGTGGGCCCGGAAGAAGCGTTGCAAATGCGGAAGCATCTGGAGGCGGGTTGTTCGGAATGCAAGGATCTGGCCGAGTGGACCGCTCGGCTTGTGAGCTGCTGTGCAAATATGGGGGCGAACGAAATACCGGAGTCCGCGACGCGGACGGCCCGGGCAATTTTCCCCGTTCGGGTAAAGGAGCGGCGTCGCATCCCAATGCGACTGCCGGCCGGCGGGTTCCATGCGGTTCTGTCGGCCGGTAAGAAGGATTAGCAGGCATGGGCGGAGCGAAGTACTCGAGTTCAGGTTGGGCGGGGAAGACAAATCTCGGTGGCGGCCCTGGAGTTAAATGCAGGGCCGAAGAGGATCTGATGAATCGGCTGGATACGAATGCGAAGCCTCACACGGCTACAGAAGATCGCGGAGGGCGCGCCGTGGCGCGATCCCTGACCGTGGCCCCGCGCAGCACCGCCGGTTCCAGCGCCCTGTCGCTCCCGCCCCGTCTGCAGCCCGAAAGTGCGAGTGGATGCGAGCCGTCGCCGGTGTGGCTTGCCGCCCTGATGGCGGTCAATTGCCAGGCGAGAAGCAACGAACTGCATCACACGATTCGGTGGCACTCGAGATCGGGACGCGCGGTGTATACGAATTTCGGAAGTCATACGGAACGCATCGAACCTCTCGGCGTGACGCTTCCCGCCGGCGAAACTCTGGCCGTCTACTGGCTGCCCGGGGAGACGGCATACACGGTGGAGGTCTACTCAGACAAGGAAAAGTGCGCCTGAGTTGCCTCGGCTCGCACCTTTAGAGACTCCCGCGATCAATCGAACGCGTTCGGCCTGACGCGGCGCCAGCGGTTGCCCTTTTCCACCGCGGCCCTTTTTTGCCGCCCTCGCGGGCCGCATAATGGAAACATTCCATTGAAGGAGCCGCACACGCCATGAACCGCCGCCAGCTTTTGCGAATCGCCGCCACATCCACCGTTGCGTTCCAGGACGATGCGCTCCAACGTGTCCGGGCCGCAAGCACGGCGGCCGGCGCCAGGACGCCGGAAGAGGTCGCGCTGGATGAAGACTTCTGGTCGGAAGTGCGAGCGGCTTTTTCGATCGATCGCAATATCATCAACTTCAACAACGGCTACTGCAGTCCGTCGCCGCGTCCGGTGCAGGACGCGATGCGCCGCATGCTGGAGTTTACCGACATGGGTCCGTACCACACCATGGTGGCGAACCTGGAACGGCAGGTGGAAGCGGTACGGAAGCGGCTGGCGGCCGCTGCCGGCTGCGACCCCGAGGAAATGGCGATCACGCGCAACGCGAGCGAAAGCCTGGAGAACGCTCAATACGGCATCGATCTCAAAGCGGGCGATGAAGTCCTCACCACGAATCAGGACTATCCCCGCATGCTGACTACCTTCGCGCAGCGTGAACGGCGCGAAGGCATCGTGCTGAAGACAATCTCGTTCCCGGTGCCGCCGCCCTCCATGGACGACCTGTACCAGCGGTTCGAACGCGCCATTACACCGAAGACCAAACTGATTCTCTTCTGCCACATCACGAACCGCACCGGCCAGATTTTTCCGGTTCAGCGCATCTGCCGCATGGCCCGCGAGCGCGGAATCCCGACCATCATAGACGGCGCCCACGCCTTCAGCCACTTCCCTTACAAAATTTCCGACCTGGAGTGCGACTACTACGGGACCAGCCTGCATAAATGGACCTATGCGCCGATCGGCACCGGGTTTCTTTACGTGCGCCGCTCCCGGATCGCCGGCACGTGGAGCCTGATGGCCAGCGATAAGACGCAGGCGAACGACATCCGGAAATTCGAGGAGATCGGCACGCATCCCGCGGCCAACCACAACGCCATCAGCGAGGCGCTCGTCTTTAACGAGAATCTCGGGGTAGCGCGCAAGACGGCTCGCCTGCGGTATCTGCGAGACCGGTGGGCGAACCGGCTGGCGAAGCATCCGAAGTGCCGGATTCTGCATTCGCCCGACCCGGCGCAATCGGCGGGAATCGGGTTCCTGGCGTTCGCGCCGGGAATCGACGGCGGCAAGATGCGCGAGGTGCTGTACAACAAGCACGGCATCATCACCACCTTCATCGGCGGCGACGAGTACAGCGGACTGCGAGTCACGCCGAACGTGTACAGCACGCTGGGCGAAGTGGACACCTTCGCCGCCGCCATCGAAAAAGAACTGGCGTGACCGCGGCGGCAGCCGGCTTGCATATGCCAGCGAGATGCTGGCCGCCATCCTGCTAATCCGTTCCGTTTCCGTCCCGGGCACGCAACTCGACGTGAACCTCTCGACACAGGTGGGCGCGCCCTACGACGCCGCCAGCGTGGCGCGAGACCTGCGCACGCTCTGGTCGATGGGACGTTTCCGCGATGTGCGGGTGGAAATGCAGGAGACCGGGGGCGGGGCAAATGTAATCTTCCGGGTCACTAAGGAGCCGGAGTATCCGCTGCGCGAGGTCAGGCTCCGGCCGCACACGTTCGAACTACAGCTCGGCTTGCCGCCGGGGACCCTGATTACGCAGCCGCGCGCAAACGATCTGGCGGCGCTCGCAACGCGACAGTTGAACGAGCGGGGATACGCTCATGCGAAGGTTACGGCAACGCTCGAGCCGGCGCCCGGCGGGAAGGCGGACGTGGCGCTGCAGATTGTGCCGGGCGAGGCGGTGCGGCTGAAAGCGTGGGGCGACACGTCCTTGCGCGCGCCGCGCTGGTATTCGCCGGGCGCGGTGGAGGCGCAAGCGGCGCGACTGCGCTCGAGTTGGATCGCGGCCGGTTTTTTCGATGCGCGCGTCACCACCACCGAAGAAATCGGCGGGAAGTCGGCGACTGTGGGATTTCATGTGGAGCCGGGGCGGTATTCCCGGGCTCTCGATATGCGGAGCATCTGCGGGTGCCTGTTCCGGGAAAGGCGCACGGCGGAGCGCGCCGGCGTCCTCGATTTTCAGGCGTCGGTGGATGAGCTGGGCTCGTGGCAAATCGAAAAGGGTCGCACCTACACGGTGGGCCGGATCCGTTTCGTGGGGCAGCGGCATTTCACCGACGCCGATGTGCGCCGTCACTTTCTGCTGGACGAAGGAGTGCCGCTCGATTCCTGGAAGCTGCGGCAGAGCGTGGTGCGCTTGAACCGGTCCGGCATGTTCGAGCCGCTCGATGAGCGACAGGTACATATCGCGACCGATGAGCGCAGCGGCAGCGCGGATGTGACAGTGAGCCTGACGGAGCGCAAGCGGGGAGCGTGGAGTTTTTCGGGCCCGCTGCCGCTGGCCGCGTCGGTGAGCGCGCGCGTGCCGGGGTGGTCGAGTTACACGGTGAACTTCCACGCGCTGGCCTACTCCACCATCTTGAAACTGGCGGCGCACCGCCGGTTTCTGCCGGTACTCGCGCTGGAGCGGCCGTTCACTCCCGGCGGCGGCTGGCTGTCCGGGTTTGCGTTCGCACCGCAAATGGGGCCGCAATGGATGGCCCTGCATTATGCCGGCGCGCAACTGGAGGGGAGGCTCGGTCCGCTGCTCGCCGGAACGCGCGTGCCGGATTTGACGGTGACGATGATGCGGCCGCCGGGCGAGGCGGTGGGGATCCTGTGCGAGGCGCCCAAGCCGCGCTTGCGCGCGGTGCGCATGGGAGCGGGCATGGCGCTGGGCCTGGTGCGGACCCTGACCAACTAGACCATCACATCGCGCTGTGCGTGAGCACCTGTCCCGGGCGTTCGGCCGTGACCTTGTCTTCATGGAGCACGAGCTTGCCGTTGACGATCACTTCCCGGAAGCCGACCGAGTATTGGTGCGGCTGGTCGAAGGTGGCCCGGTCGCTCACGGTTGCGGGATCGAAGACGACCACGTCCGCTTTCATCCCGGGACGCAGCAGGCCGCGGTCCCAGATCTTGAGGCGCGCTGCCGGAAAGCCGGACATTTTGCGCACCGCCTCTTCCAGAGAAATCACCTGCTGCTCACGGACGTAGACCCCCAGAACACGCGCGAAGGTACCGTAGCTGCGAGGGTGGGGCGCGGCCTGCCCGAACACGGGGATGTCTCCATCGCTCGCGATCATGGTGTACGGCGACTTCATGATGCGCACAACATCCTGTTCGGCGATGGCATGGTAGACGGCGGAGCAGCCGCCCTTCGCGACCAGATCCATCACCACCTCGGCCACGTTCTCCATGGCAGGCTCCTGACCCCGTGCCCGAGTGATCTCGGCGAGGTTCTTGCCGGCGAGTTTCGGGTCGAACCCGCAGTTGACGATCGCCACGTTCTTCGGATCTCCGGCGCCGCGATCGTACTTCAGGTTGTCCACGATGGTGGCCTTGATGCGCGCCCGCTGCTCTGGAGCGTTGAGCCGCTCGACCGTTGAGCGTTGGCCGCCCTCCAGCGCCCATTGCGGGACGAGTGCGGCGATGCCGGTGCTGGACGCGGTGTACGGATATTGGTCGATGGTGACATCGACCCCGCGGGCTCGGGCCTCTTCCACCAGCTTGAGGGACTCGACGCTCTTACCCCAGCTCGCCTGCCCGATGGTTTTGTGATGCGTGATCTGGGTCGGCAGGCCGCCCTCTTCGCCGATCCGGATGGTTTCGCGCACGCTATCGAGAACGTGCGACGCTTCCTCGCGCATATGGGAAATGTGGATGCCGCCCATGCTTCCGACCACTTTGGCAAGTTCGATCACCTCTTCCGTGGGGGTGAAGTTGCCTGGCACGTAGAAGAGCCCGGTGGAGAGTCCGAACGCGCCGTCGCGCATGGCCTGCGCGGCGATCTCTTTCATCCTGGCGAGTTCTTCCGGCGTGGCCTTCCGATTGACGCTGCCGATCACCTGCTGGCGGATGCTTCCCTGCCCCACCATGGTGGCGAAGTTGATGGAGATCGGCGTGCGCCGGATTCCGTCGAGAAAGTCCTTGATGGGAAGGGGAGAACTGCCGTCGGGGCCCTCGACGATGGTGGTCACGCCTTCCCGCAGGTAGTTTTCCGCGGTCGGGACCTGGGCGATACCGCGGCGTCCGTGGGAGTGGATATCGATGAAGCCGGGAGCGACCACCATGCGGCGGCCGTCGATGCGGACTTTCGTGGAGACGTTGCCGAGCGGGCCGACGGCGGCGATGGTGTCGCCGCGAATACCGATATCGGCGTAGAACCACGGAGTGCCGGAGCCGTCGATGACGCGCGCGCCGGAGATCACGATATCGTAGCCCGCCTGCGCGAAGAGCGAAGCGGCGGTCAGGACAGCGAGCACAAGGCTGCGGGTCATCCGGATATTGTAGCGGGGTCTGTTCGAACGGGCCTCCGCTTCCTCAGAAGTAAGCATGCGAGTGGGGGCAGATCCGCACCGGTAAAGGAGCACAGGGAAATGTCCGGACTCGAGGGGCGCAGGCCAGACGCCCATCGCTGCGATGCGCTGGTGTTCAGTAACGCGGGCCTCTGGCCTGCCGGTTTTGGGAGCACAGGGAAATGTCATGACTCGAGGGGCGCAGGCAAGACGCACATTAACAGCCGCAGAGG
>Ga0308175_100002086_pt1 | contig 13598 bp, 9 predicted proteins | sample PhyCR1_3_FD_203893 | JGI IMG/M metagenome (GOLD analysis project Ga0308175, IMG submission 203893) | Soil microbial communities from UC Gill Tract Community Farm, Albany, California, United States - DLSLS.C.R1 | ecosystem: Environmental > Terrestrial > Soil > Agricultural land | place: USA...
AAGGCCCGGTTCACGCTGGTGTTCCTGTGCGCGCCCGAGGACGAGGGCCTGTTCAAGGCGGCGCCGCAGAACCGCGGCGCGCCGCTGGTCGAACTCACCTACAATTGGGACGAGGAGAAATACGGCGAGGACCGTCATTTCGGCCACCTCGCCTATGAGGTCGACGACATCTACGCGACCTGCGACCGCCTGATGAAGGCCGGCGTCACCATCAACCGGCCGCCGCGCGACGGCAACATGGCGTTCGTTCGCTCGCCGGACCTGCATTCGATCGAGCTGTTGCAGAAGGGCGACCCGAAGCCGCCGGCGGAGCCGTGGTCCTCGATGCCGAACACCGGCCACTGGTAGGCCGTCGGCCGCGACGGCTATTCGCAGCTTTTTTGCTCTTCGCTGTCGGAAAATCCGCCGTCGTAAAACGTTCCTTCGCACCGTAGTGTTTTACGTTCTGATGGAATCGGAACGCGAAGGAACCCGACACCGCATCGCGCGTTTTCTCCTCGACAACATCTTGAGGAGGATACGATGGGACGAGGACTTCTGTTGTGGTTGCTGGGCGTGCCAATTCCAGTAATCATTCTGTTGTGGCTGTTCTTCGGTCGCTGAGCGACCGCATCAGCCAGTCGCGTGACGCTTGAATCAGGGCTCTGTCGCACTGCGGCGGAGCCCTGATTTTTTGTTTTGTCAGGCCAGCGCGGGGGCCGCGCTTTTTCGCTGAACTTCCGCTATGAACGGCGATCGTAAGATCAACGGGAGCGACAGCGCGTGGCCGACAATAACAAGCAAAAACTCACCATCTGGGGCCGCTCCAATTCGGTCAATGTCCAGAAAGTACTGTGGTGCCTGGCCGAACTCGACCTCGGCTATCAGCGCATCGACGCCGGCATGCAGTTCGGCAAGAACAACGAGGCGGCCTATCTGGCGATGAATCCGAACGGCCGCGTGCCGACGCTGGTCGACGGCGACTATGTGCTGTGGGAATCCAATTCGGTGATGCGCTATCTCTGCATGGCCTATGGCGGAAATTCGCCGATCTATCCCGCGCAGCCAAAAGCGCGCGCCGCTGTCGACCGCTGGCTCGACTGGACGCTGTCGACGCTGCAGCCGGTCGACCGCCCGGTGTTCTGGGCGCTGGTGCGCACGCCGGTCGAAAAGCGCGACATGGTCGCGATCCAGAGGGATGTCGATGCGGAAGCCGTGGTGTGGCGGATCGTCGAGGCGCAACTGGCGAGCCGGCGCTTCATCGAAGGCGACCAGTTCACGATCGCCGATATCGCACTCGGCGCCTATGCGCGCCGCTGGCTGGGCGTCGAGGGCGTCACCAAGCCGAAATTGCCAAATCTCGAACGCTGGTTTGCGCAGTTCGCGGAGCGCCGCGGCTTCACGCAATTCATCGCGCCGCCGATGACTTGAGACATAGCGTTTTCGAGCGAAGTGGAGACCGGTTCGCGTCAAGAAAACGCGTCAAACAAGAATCGACTCGGTTCTGATGCAATCAGAACCGAGCTTTAGCGCGAACCGCCGGAGACACCGGCGCCGATGCTGACCGCGCCGCCGATTTTCATGCAGGTGCGGGTGCCTTCGATCCTGACGAAGCCCGCGCCATACTCGGCGCAGGCATTGGCCGATCCCCGGCGCTTCACCGGAAGCGGCTTGTCAGAGGATGTGGCCTTGTCGGGCTTCTGAAGGCGGAGTGGTTCGGCGGCCGAGGCAAACGATGGCAGCGCCAACGCGATCATGACCAGGAGGGATTTTCGCATCCCGCCTTTTATCGCCGCTTGCCGCTGGGCGCCAGTTCAGCGGACGAACTTGACGCCGACCGATTTGCCACGGCGCCAGACCACTTCGCAGCGGCGTCCGGTCCGGGCGTCGCGCGAAAACGCCAGCCGCAATTTCGCCGGCAGCGAGTTGGGATCGTCGATCGTCACCTTCGCGCCCGTCGTGGAGAGGTCCTGCACCACGCATTGACGCGTGGCAAAGCCGCCCTCAAGCGTGATCCAGCCGGGCTGACTCACCGATTTGCGCGTTTCGCGCTTCTTGCCCGATAGTTTCGAAATTAAGGCCATGTCGGAAAATCCCCCGGACCCCAGCCTTACGTCATGCGGCTTTAAATTCCGTTGCATCCCGGAGGCAGTAGAGGGACACCGAAGAACGGCTTTCCGGGCGACTTGCCCCCCTGCGCAAACGCCACTATACGTTCGCCGTCGCCGCCGCCATGGAACATGGCCGGCCGGCGGCCAACGCGGCCCATCAGGCGTATAACGCCTTGATTTTCCGGTTGTTTTGCTCCCTTCGTCTATCGGTTAGGACGCCACCCTTTCACGGTGGAGAGAGCGGTTCGATTCCGCTAGGGAGCGCCATCACGTTCCAGCCACTTCCCAAGCCCAGGCCGGCCATCTTCTAGGCCTGCGGGAACCAATTTCCCGGCTACAGTTCCGTGCGCTGATCGTCCGGCAAACGGACATCGGGTGTTAAGAGCCCTTCCACCTGGGCGATGATGATCCTCGGCTTCGCCGGCGTGGGCTTCCTCGCCTACCGGCGGAAGAACCAGGGCGTTCGGCTCGCCTGAACCAGCACCAAATTACCATTATTTCCCGTGGAGAGACCGCTGAACGGCGGCTCTCCGCGGGCAACGCTTTTTATGGGATGGCCTCTGGGGCCGCCACGCGAAGACGAACTCTTCCGGTTCGGCCGGACGCCACGCTCCATCACGCTTGAAGCCTTTTGCTCGCCCGGCCTCCGACGTCGGACGTGGCGGCTTTCTGTTGCATCGCCTGCTCGTGCGGACACGAGCTGTTTTCTTGATGTGATCGATTGGATATTCTCTCCCGAGGCTTGGTTCTGCTCTCACACCCTCGCGAGAAAAATGCCCGGCTACACGCGGAAGGAGAAGGCCAAGGTAACCGCCGGCGCGGTGGCGGCGCTGGTCGTCGTGGCGTTTCTGGCCGTCGTTGCGCTCGGGCTGTTCTGGGCGAGCTAGCTCCACGCAGCGAGCCACGTCGCGGAACTTTGTTTTACGCGGGCAACACCAGGAACTTTGTTCTCCCTGGGAGAACAACGGATAGGCAGGGGCGCCTGTCCCGCTGTCACCCATGCAGAGTTGTCCTACGCAGCCGAACTCAACTCGCTGCCCAGCGAAACGTTACGCACGTCCCCAAGTCCCTGCGGTTCCCGATGCGCCACGACCACGAACGTCGTAGCGGGCAATTCGGTGCGCAGCAGCGACATCACGCGCCTTTCCGTTTCGAGGTCGAGCGCGCTCGTTGCTTCATCGAGAAATGCCCAGTCCGGCCGGGCCAGTATCAGCCGCACCAGCGCCAGACGCTGTTGTTCGCCCACCGAAAGATCCGTGGCGTTATCGTCTCCCGCATCGAGCCGGTGGCCGAGCCCGGTCTTGCGCAGCAGGCCTTCGATGGTTCCCGGCGCCATGCTGTCAGGTTCGGCTGGATAGGCTGCGGCCGCAACGAGGGGCGCCAGCGGCATGTAGACCTGCTGGGGCATGAAGCACAGATTCCCCTCTGGAAGTTCGACGCGGCCTTCGCCAAAGGTCCACAAACCGGCGAGCGCCTTCAGGAGCGTGCTCTTGCCAAGTCCTGACGCCCCGCTGAGCCAGATGGTGTCGCCCTTGTTGATCGCGAGTTCGCCGATCTGCAACAGCGGCCGCCTGTCCGGCGTGAAGATCGACACATCGCGCATCCGCAAGGCGCCGTCGGAAGACCGCGTCCTGTCCAGCGGGCGCGCGATGCCATCGACGCCCTCGATCTCGTCGAGGAAGCGCTGAATACGTTTTGTCGTCGCCACCAGGTCGGAGACGAATTTGTAATTGAACACGAACCACGACAGCGTCGTCACCGTGTTCTGAAACGCCGACGCCACCTGCATCAGGCCGCCGAGCGTCACCTTGCCGGCGAGAAAGGCCGGCAAGGCCAGAAACATCGGGACGCGAAGAACCGTCTGGAAGTAAGGCCGCTGGAACAGGCCGAAGATGAATTCGCGGGCGATCACCTTGCGCCAGTTGCCGACCAGCGCCTCAAAGCGACGGTCGAGGGTACGCCGCTCGCTTTGCTCACCATCCGACAAGGCAACCGCCGCCGCATTCTCGCGCAAACGCATCAGGGCAAAGCGGAAATCCGCCTCACGCTTCTGTTGCTCCGCCAGCAGGCCCGGCATCTGGCGGCCGAGAGCATGCGTCAATCCGGTGGCGACAGCCACGTAGACCGGCGCCGCCCAGACCATGTAGCGCGGAATTTCGAATGCGATCCCGAACAGTTCGAACGCGAGCGGAAAGGTGGAGAGCTCCCAGAGCAGTGTGACGAAGGCATAAAGCCCGATCAGGCTGATCAGAAAATCCAGCACCTTGGTCAGCAGCGATTCCACGAACTCGCGGCAGTCTTCCGCGATGCGCTGGTCCGGATTGTCGATGCTGGCGCCGCCGAGCGACGGCTGCAGAAACCAGTAGGCTTTGGCGGGCAGCCATTTGTCCAGCACCGCATCCGTCAGCCTTCGCCGCCAGCGGATCTGAAGGTGCTGCCGGGCAAACGTCCCGACCAGGTACAAACCAGCCGACGTTCCGATCAGCGTGGCAAAAACGCCGAGTTGCGTCACTACCGCCGGCGCGTCGAGGCGCTGCAACGCGTTGTAGAAATCCGCGCTCCACTGGATCAGCCGCAGCGTGATCTGGATCCCGGCGATATGACATCCGATGATGAAGGCAAGCAAGGCAAAGCCGGCCCAGCGGAAAGGTCCGCCGGCCGCCATGCGAAGCAGCCGCCAGATCGCGTTCAGGGTATTACGCATTCGATCATTGCACCTTTTCAACCGCGGACAGGACGAAAGATCGCCCTGCTCCGCATATCACCGAAATGGCGCTTCAGCCGTCCGGTAACGGGCAACTTGTGCAATATCCTGATCGGCGCGTCGGAAAGACGCTGCCGCAAATTGTCCTCTCGCATCTCGGTCGTTGTTCCCTTCCCTCGCCTCGTCGTACCGTCATCTTGTCTGGAACAACATCGCACCGGCGTCCACCGAACAGGTGGGTTCGAGGCAGGACACTAGAGGTTTTCAAAGCGGGGCTTGCGATTAGACCTGGAATAACTTCACGAACTGCCAGCCGATGGATGCGCGATGGCACGCCGGAGGAAACCGCCGAACAAGGCACCATCGTAACGCCGTCATCGCTACCGGATATCGCGTATGGCCACATCGGCGGAACTTTGTTCTACTCCGGAGAACAGCCGAGCAACCGAGTTTCCGTTCATGACTGATCGATCGTCCCGCGCCGACGGCGCCCGCGTCCTCGCAGATCTCCACGCGCTGCGCGCCATCGGCGCCTACAAGACCGGCGTCCACAAGCCAACATTTTCCGAACCGCACATCCAGTCCTTGCAATGGCTGGTGCAGCGGCTTCCCGAAGCCGGCCTTGCGGGTGAGATCGACGGCATCGGCAACATCCTGGGCACCAGCACGAAGCCGGGGCCAAAATTGCTGGCTGGGTCGCATCTGGAAAGCCAGAACCACGCTGGCTGGCTCGATGGACCGCTCGGCGTGGTCTATGCGCTCGAAGCCGCTCGCGTCATCAACAACGATCCGGATATCGATGGCACGGTCGAAGTGGCGTCGTGGTGCGACGAGGAAGGACATTTCGGACATTTCCTCGGCAGCCGCTCCTATGTCGGCGCCGTCACCGACAGCGAGATCGACGCAGCACGCGACCGCAACAATGACAGGGGCATGCGCGAGGCGCTGCGCGACGCCGGCCTCGCCGGCCGTGCCCGCGTCCATCATGAGCGCGGACGTCATGTCGGCTATCTCGAGTCCCATATCGAACAGGGCGAGACGCTCGAAAGCAACGGCCTCAAGGTTGGCGTCGTCACCTCCATTGTCGGCGTCTGGCAATACCGCATCACCTTCACCGGCGAACAAAACCACGCCGGCACCACGCGGATGGCGATCCGCAAGGACGCCGGCCTCGCGCTTGCCAGGTTTTGCGTCGCGATCGACGAGCGCTTCCCGGCGGCCTGTGGCCCGCGCACGGTATGGACCACCGGCCGCATCACCCTCGATCCCGGCGCGCCGAGCATCATCCCGGGCGCGGCGGAAATGTTGTTCCAGATCCGCGACGACGACGTCAACGTGATTGCGCGGCTGGAAGAACTGCTGCGGACAATGGCTGCGGAAGTCGAAGAGCTGGGCCGCTGCACCGTTGCCGTGGAGCGCATCCGCACCGGCGCGCCCGCCCTGATGGATGCGTCGTTCCAGCAGGCCATCGAAGAGGCCAGCGCCGCCTGTGCCGGCGGCAAGTCGCTGCGGATGCCGAGCGGCGCGGGTCATGACGCCCAGGTGCTCGCGACCGTCATGCCGGCAGGCATGCTGTTCGTGCCCTCGATCGGCGGCATCTCGCACCATTGGACCGAAAACACCGCCGACGCCGACATCGTCACCGGCGCCGAGGTTTTTGTCGAAGCGTGCCGGCGGCTGTTGGCGAGGTGAGACCGAAGGACGACATGGCCGCTGGCACCAGGCCGACCTATTCGATCAGGGATATTCCAACGAGCGTATGGATCCTCGGCTTCGTCTCGATGCTGATGGATATCTCCTCGGAGATGATCCACGCGCTGCTGCCGATCTACCTGGTGACGGTGCTCGGCGCATCGATGGTGACGGTCGGGATCATCGAGGGGATCGCCGAGGCGACCGCTTCGATCACGAAAATATTCTCCGGCGCGCTGTCGGACTGGCTCGGCAAACGCAAATGGCTCACGGCCGCCGGTTACGGTCTCGCGGCTTTCACCAAGCCGGTGTTTCCGCTGGCGCCGACCATCGGCTGGCTGATGGCGGCGCGTTTTGTCGACCGCATCGGCAAGGGCATTCGCGGCGCGCCCCGCGATGCGCTGGTCGCGGACCTCTCGCCGCCCGATCTGCGCGGCGCGAGTTTTGGATTGCGCCAGTCGCTCGACACGATCGGCGCCTTCACGGGTCCCCTGCTCGCCATCGCCCTGATGTGGTGGACATTGGACAACTTCACGGCCGTGTTCTGGTTCGCCGTCCTTCCCGGCCTTCTGGCTTTCGCGCTGATCGTCTTCGCCGTGCGTGAACCGGACCGGCCGGAGGCGCTGCGCGCGGTACGCAATCCGGTCAGTCTCGCCGAGATCAGGAATCTCGGGACGGCCTATTGGTGGGTGGTGGCGGTGGCGAGCGTCTTCACGCTGGCGCGCTTCAGCGAGGCGTTTCTGGTGCTGCGCGCCCAGAACGTCGGGCTGCCGATCATGCTGGTGCCCGCCGTGCTGGTGGCGATGAACGTCGTCTATGCCCTGGCGGCCTATCCCGCCGGCGTCATCTCCGATCGCATCGGCCGCACGGCGGTGCTGGCCTGTGGCATCGTGCTGCTGATCGCCGCCGACCTTGCGCTGGCCTGGCTGCCGTCGATCGGCGGTATTGCGCTCGGCGTCGTGCTCTGGGGCCTGCATATGGGGCTGACGCAAGGCTTGCTGGCCGCGCTCGTAGCGGACACCGCACCGGCCGAACTGCGCGGCACCGCCTTTGGCTTCTTCAACCTCGTCGGCGGCCTGGCGATGCTGGCCGCCAGCGTCATTGCAGGCATGCTCTGGGATATTACGGGGCCGCGGGGACCATTCCTTGCTGGCGCTGGCTTCGCCCTGATCGCGCTGGCAGGATTGCTGGTGGTCTATCGCAGGATCGGCGGCGAGGCTGCCTGACCTTCCGGCAGACCCGGACTTCCATTTGCGTTCGGCGGCACGGCGTTCGGCGGCAACGAGTCACGTTCGGCTCTGCTTGCAAACGGCTGAATTTGCGGCCATTTGAACGTTTGACGAGGTAAGTTTCCGGTATGTTGCTGCTTCAGGCCCTCCCCACATCGATCGGCGTCGCCGCCATTGCGCCGGCGTTGCTGGTGCTCTGGCTCGTCATTGCCGCTGACGAGCGTCCCGGCCCGCCGACGCGGGTATGGCTGGCGTTCATCCTCGGCGCGGCCAGCATTTCGCTGCTGGGCGTCGCCCGCGCCCCGTTCGCCGCGATCCTTGCGGTGCCGGGAAACCCGTGGATGACGCAGGCGCTGCGGTCGGTTTTCGGCGTCGCCGCGCCCGAGGAGATCGTAAAGGTCCTGGTGATCGTCCTGGTGTCGATGCGGCGGCGCAATTTGGCCGACCCGATGGACACGGTGGTCTATGGCGCAGCCGCCGGCCTCGGCTTCGCGGCTTACGAAAACCTCGCTTATCTCGTGCAGCATTCCGACATGTGGCGTTCGCTGGCCGCGCTGCGCAGCGTGCTGACGGTGCCGTTCCACGGCGCGCTCGGCATCATCGCGGGCGCCTATATCGCGATCGCGCGCGCCGGAACGGCGCTCGGCGCCAACCGCCACCATCGCGACTGGGCGAAGATTTCCAGTTGGTGCCTGGCGCTGTTCGCGCCGGTCGCGCTGCACGCAGCGTTCGATTTTCCGCTGCTGACGCTGCAGAAGCATCCCGATCTCGGCCCGACCGTGCGGATGTTGCTCGGGGCTGCGAGCCTGCTGATCGGATTCAGCTCGATCGGATTCGCCATCCGCCTGGTACGGCGCGTCGGCCGCCACCACGCGCCGCGCACTGAACTCGCGCGCGAGCGGCTGAGCGTGTTGCGGCGGATGTGGGCGCTGCTGCTGGTCGGCAGCGGGGCCGGTTTCGCCGGCGCAGCGTTCGTGGTGACCTCGCTGCACCACTGGTTCGTCAATCCCGATCGCAACGCGTCACTGCTGCTGATTCCGCTCGGCCTGACCTCGATCCTGATCGGCCTCGGATTGCTGCTGGCGACGTCGGCGGTCTACGTATTCGGCCGCAACCGCATCAGGACGACCTCGGAAGGTTTTTCCTCCGCGTCCGGCCCGGGTTGAGCATCGACATTTCGTCGTTGATTTCGTTCAAATATGCCGGCGAAGAAACTCCTTGTTCCGAGTTGAACTCCTTCGCTCCTGGCCAACGGCGCCTGCTTCCATTCCCTCCTAAACCATTGATTCAGATCAAACGTCGCTCGGGCGCCCGTAGCGTTATCGCTGCGGGGACTTGCCGCTCAGAATATCGTCTGGAGATCGATGCTTTTTCGCCGTCCTGCGCCCCGTCGTCCCAGGCGGGACCGAGAACGGGTTTCACGCCTCCTCGCTCACGCGATATCGAGGAGCGCCGCTACCCTATTGATCTGCGGGATCGCGATCATTCCAGGAACCGTCCATGCCTTGGAAAAAGTATCGCTCCAGCTGAAGTGGCTGCATCAATTTCAGTTCGCAGGATACTACGTCGCGCTGGAGAAGGGCTTTTACAGGGACGCCGGGCTTGATGTTGAAATCCGGCAGGGAGGTCCCTTCATCGATGCAATGGTCGATGTAAGGTCGGGCAAGGCCGATTTTGGCGTTTGCGCGAGCGGTGTGGTTCTGCCGCAGCCCGGACAAGGAAAGGCGACCGTGCTGGGCGTGATCTTCCAGCACTCCGCCGCGAACATCCTCGTCCCCAGCCGCACGCGCATCAACGCGCTGTCGGAATTGACCGGCCACCGTTTGATGGATGCCTCGGGCAGCGAAGATCTCGCCGCCATGCTCAAGCAACAGGGCGTGGACTACGCTGCCCTGCCCCGCGTGGAACATACCGGCAATCCGCTCGACCTGCTCGCCGGCAAGGCGGATGCAATGGTGTCATATGTCACCAACGAGCCCTTCATATTCGAGCAGAATGGTGTTCCCTTTCGCTCCTTCACGCCCAGGACCTTTGGGTTCGATTTTTACGGGGACAATCTCTGCACCAGCGAAGCCTTGGCACGCCGCAAGCCGGCGATGGTCCAGGCGTTTCTTGCGGCGAGTCTGAAGGGCTGGGAGCAGGCTCTCGCCGACAAGCAGGATGCGGTCGAGCTGATCCTGCGCAACTATCCCGTGATCAAGTCGCGCGAAGCATTGATGTTCGAGGCGGTTCGGACCGAAGCCCTGATACAGCCGGGGCTCATCAAGCTCGGCAGCCAGACGGTGGAGCGATGGAACGCGATCGCGCGAATCTATCAGGACCTCGGCATGCTGCCCAAGGGCCGGTTGCCGGCCCCGCCGTTCCACGAGCCGTTCGAAGACTGGCTTCGCCGCTGGCTGAAGCCGGCGATCGCCGGAGCGGTGCTGCTGTTGGCAGGCATAGGTGCGATCGGCGCCTATCGACGGTTTGGCAGGTCGGCTTCCCGGCAAATGCGATTGAGTCTGGTGATGGCCGGACTGTTCGTATCCCTCAGCATTCCAATCCTCATCTTCATTCTTGGCTTCAATCACCAGAAGAACACCGAAGCGATCGTTTCGCTGCTGCAGGAGCATATCGGGAAATCGCGCGTTGCGACCATCGAGAGCATCGAGAATCTGATGCGCGGCGTCAACGGCACACTCGGACTGCTCTCGGAAGCCGTGGCGGCACAACCAGCCTTCTTTAGAAGCGAGGATAGCCGTGACGCGCTGTACCGCGTTCTCACTTCGTCGACCCAGATCGATGCCGCTTACGTCAGTTTCGAGGACGGCTATCACCGCGTTGTCACGCGCGTCGACGAAGACCGAAAGCAGTCAGACCGGCAGATACCAGCACAAGCCAACTGGCACTCGAGCTATATCGATGCATTCTCCGCAGGAGCCGATCGTAAGCGCCACCGCACATTCTACGACACCTGGCCGCATGCCATCGCCCAATACAGCGCGCCCGGCACGTTCGATATCCGGACTCTGCCGGGCTACGCCGCCGCAAGGGAGTCCCGGGCGCTGTACGTGACCTCGCCTTCTATCAATCCCGACACGGGCTATCCCATTATTTCCGCACGCTATCCGATCTACCGTGGCGACAATGAGTTCCTCGGCTGCGCATCCGTCAACGTCACTTTCGCTGTTCTGTCGCGCTATCTGTCCAAGCAGCGGCCAAGCCAGAACAGTGTCACGATCATTGCAGACCCCAACGACGGAAAGGTGGTTGCGTCATCGGAGAGCGAGAGATTGACCACGCTCAAAGGCGGATCCCTGCAAATCGTGACACTGGCGAACATCGACAATCGGGATGTCCGGGAAGCCTATCGGCTGCATATCGAGGCCAACAGCGATGATTTCACGTTTAACTCGCCCCTTGATGGTCGCGAGATAAGCGCCTCCTTTGCGCGTTTTCCCGAAAGTTTCGGCAGTCCGTGGCAATCGGTGATCCTGACGCCGACGAACGACTTCGTGGGACAGTTGCGCGAGACCAACCAGAAGATCCTCCTGATCATCGTCGCGCTGACGGCGATCGAGCTTGGCCTTATCTTTGTCCTTGCCCGGCGATTGACGCGGCCGCTGGAGCGGGTGACGCGGGAGCTTGAGGCGATCGAGGATCTTGCGTTCGAGAAGCGTGACGATCCGGCGTCGAAGATCAAGGAGATCGCCCAACTCCAGACGGCGGCGACGCTGCTTCGCAATTCGCTGCAATCGTTCGCCTCGTATGCGCCTGTCGAGGTCGTCAAGGGCCTGGTCAAATCGGGAATACCATTGACGCTCGGCGTCGAGCGGCGACCGTTGACCGTATTCTTTTCGGATATCGAAGGCTTTACGACTCATGCCGAGCGATCAGATCCCGATCAGCTCCTTCAGCAGATGTCGGCCTATTTTGACATCGTCTCGAAGGCGGTTTCCGAGGAAGGTGGGACAGTCGACAAGTTTATCGGAGATGGTGTGATGGCATTCTGGGGCGCTCCTCTTGAAATGCCGGATCACGCGCTGCGCGCCTGTTGCGGGGCGATCAGGGCTGTTCGTCGCCTGGAAGCGGTTAACGAAAGATGGCGGACGGCCGGACTTTTGGCTTTCCGAATGAGAATTGGTTTGCATACCGGGCAAGCGCTGGTGGGAAATGTAGGCTCGACCGAACGTTTCAGCTACACGGCCATGGGGGACGCCGTGAACGTGGCGTCAAGATTGGAAGGATTGAACAAGCAGTTTGGGACGACAATCTGCCTGAGCGCGACTTTGGTTGACGCCGTCGGAGACCGGATCGTTGTGAGGCCGCTGAAGCGCATTACCGTAAAGGGACGCGAACAGCGCTTCATGGTCTATGAATTGCTGGGTGTACGGGACAGTGACGATCCCGAATTGAAGCCGACAGAACAGGCCTTGGCGCTCAGCGAATTGACCCGGTCAGCCTCCGCATTGTTCGAAGGCGGCAATTTTCGCCAAGCGGCGGACGCATATCGGCAGATTCTTGTTCAGCATCGCGACGATCCAGTCGCGGATGCGATGCTGTGTGACCCCGAACTTGCCTTGGGCAAGGTGTGATTGCGCTGAACCGGCAGCTAACGGGACGACCAGTAACCCATCGGGGCGTCGACACCTTCCATAGAGAGTTCATATCGTTGAGCATGAGCCGCCACCTTTCTGTAAGCCTTCATTTTGGGGCCAACGCTGGCGTTTGGCATTGTCCCGAACCTCATATTCGCATTTCTGAACGGCATTCGGGTTGATGGGTCGTTAGTCCGCGGTGGGCAGGTACACGGTGTAGCCAAGCTCGAGGCCGCTCCTGACCATCATTTCGAGTACGTTTAGGGAAATTACGCCCGTCAATTGCCTGGCGTTAGGCTCGCTTCCGACACGAAGCCCAATATCCGCTCTTCGGTATTCCAGACGGTCCCAAGCACTCCGGACATCGCAAGGCAGGGCTTGAATAAGCTCGGCAACAGCTTGCAACGTGGATTCAGCAGATGAGGACGGCTCGGCCAATTCCAGCGATGCAACTCCGCCCTCATGTCGCATGACGACAACGGATAGTGCCATGCCACTGATAACCTGTTGGATGTCAGCAGCACTTCGGCTCAAATCCAGATGAACATTGAGGAATGTTCCTTCGATTGGCTCATCTCGAATGTGTTCTCCGGACACGCAACGGGAATTACAATCTACCACGACCGGAAGCTTTGGCGTTGCCTATCGCCTGCGCGGTTAATATCAGCCTGGGACGGTCAAGAGCAGAGGTCCACCCTCTCCTCCGAGAGTGACCTTCGCGGCCGCTGACAGACAGTTCGGCGAGGTGCGAACTCAATCGTGGTGCGGCCGGGGCTCATCATCGGCATTTCGTCGTTGATTTCGCTCAAATAGGCCGGCGAACAAATTCTGCAAATGCGTGGCGGACAGACTATATTGGAGACTCGGCGCGGCCGTGCATCGGGAGTTTCCAGTGACCCTTCCTCAAGACAACCCTCCGGACAACGCAAAACTCCAATCGCAAATGAACGCGGCGGTGAAGGCGCATTGGAAGGCCTTCCTGTTCGAGGGCATCGTGCTAGCCCTGCTCGGCCTCGCCGCGATGGTCGTGCCGCCGCTGGCGAGCCTTGCCGTCACCATCTTCCTTGGCTGGATGTTCCTGATCTCAGGCGTCGCCGGGCTGTTCGCCACCTGGTGGGCGCGGCAGATGCCCGGCTTCTGGTGGTCGCTGTTTTCGGCGGCGCTGGCCGTACTGGCCGGCGGCATCCTGCTCGCAAAACCCGCGCAGGGCATCCTCACGCTCACCATCGTGGTCGGCGCCTATTTCCTCGCCGAGGGCGTCGTCACCATCATGTATGCGCTGGAGCACCGCCGCGAATTGTCCGAG
>Ga0308175_100002087_pt1 | contig 13595 bp, 14 predicted proteins | sample PhyCR1_3_FD_203893 | JGI IMG/M metagenome (GOLD analysis project Ga0308175, IMG submission 203893) | Soil microbial communities from UC Gill Tract Community Farm, Albany, California, United States - DLSLS.C.R1 | ecosystem: Environmental > Terrestrial > Soil > Agricultural land | place: USA...
CGCAAAACAGGAGGCGCCATCTTTATCTTTGCTGGCCTTATTTAAGCTTCTGCCGCGTATACGTTGACGCACAATCTTAGTCACATGACCGCCTATACAGTGGGCGATCAGTACGCGTCCGTTGTCGGCAGCGTGCTGTTATCTGTACGTGGGCGACGGTGTTCTTCCTATCGGTGCTAGTGTCACTGAGCGACTGAGAAAAAGTGAGCGCACTATATGAAGCAGCGACAAGATTTATTTGAGATGTCAGAGAATCAAGTAATCGAGAAGGTCTGCCGCTGGCTTCCCAAGCATGGATATTCGGTAAGCAGTCACTGCCTAGGATACAAAAAAGGCATAGACATCGTCGCAGTTGAAAGAAATTCCAAGCGAATACTATACATCGAGGCAAAAGGTAATCGTAAAAATGAGCCCACAGAAAAGTTATTTACTACTGACCAAATAAGCAAGCACTATGCAGTTCAGCTGCTCAGATCTGTAAAGCGATTCATTCGTACAGGAGAAATGCTTTACATGGCATTGCCAACCCTGACGTGCCTCGCGTAAGAAAATGCATTGAAGCGTCCAGGACTGCATTGAAGCGACTAAAAATTATTCTTATCTGGGTTTCTCCCGGAGAAATAAAAATGGAAAAGCCTTAGAGTGAAGGAGCTTAAAGTGGATTCTAGCTTACAAGGCTGCTCAAAACGGTCGTCCAACAAGGCCGCAAGGAGCGTGGCTACCGAGGCGTAGCGGAGCTACGTTGAGGCAAGCTGGCGATGAGAACGAAGTTGGCGGGCGTTTCAGCAGCCGTTATTCCTGGCGGGCGTGTTTGGATCTGGCCCACACCATTCCCGTTTGCTCCTTGGAACTGAATCCTAATTTCTCGTAGAATCCAGGCGATCTCGTGCACAGCCAAAACAGTTCGATTCGTTTGAGCTCGGGATGATCCAGGATGCGCTGGATGATCTGTGTGCCGATATCCTGGCCTTGATAACCCGTGTCGACAATGACGTCCCAGATCGAAGCGCGGTAGACGTAATCCGTCAGCACTCGGCCAAAGCCCACCAATCGAGTTCCATCCCAGGCGGTGATCGCAACATTGGTATGGATTAACATCTCACGAGCGTCATCTGCGGTGCGCGTGCTGGCCCATGGCGCTTGCCTATACAGGGCGACTAATTGGACCGGATCGATGTCCTTGCGATCAGAAAAGGCAATCATTATCTTGAGAGTTCAGCATTCTTGTATTAGGGTTATAATCTTCGACCATCCTATTGAGGTGAAGGCGCATGACTAAAGTGAAGACCTGTCCACGCTGTTTTCAATTGATGTGGCCGAAGGAAGCCGACCTCGAATATCTGGACGAGAATACCGTCCGTACCAAGTGCCCGCATTGCCATGAATTGGTCCGCATCAAATTGGTGATGGAAGGGTCCAATGCGGCCGGCCCCAAAATGGGCCACTAGCAAGCTGCTGAAAATGATTTCCAGCGGCGTTCTCGTCTTGAAAGCATCCTCAACGTACCCCAGAGGGTACGCCTTCGGTGCTTTCGCGCCTGCGGCCTTGCTGGAAGTCATTTTGAGCAGCTTGCATGAGCTGGTTGAGCCTCTTCCCCTTCGAAATCTAAACTCCTGCGAAACTCGCTAACTGGCTTTTTTGCGCATTCTACTTTAGCATCTATTCTGCTTACCTTATCGCCTCGAACCCCGAACCTTTGAGCGCCGCGGGCAATCACCTCACATTCCTCGCCCTGCGCCTTCGAGTTCCGGTTGACTGCCGGGAAGGAGTTTATTCAACACCACTCTATATTCAGTGAGGCGTTTCGCTTCTGCCGGCGTGACGGTAATTTCTTTGTCATGTTGCATCGCATCTAAAAGGTCCAGCACCGCGAGGAGCGGCTGGATGGCGCTGAGCAGCTTGCCGGCTTCGAACGCCTCTAATGAATCGAGAAGATGATCATTCAGTCGACGGTACACCGATTTGCCGCTCTGGTCGCGAAATCGCGAGACCGTCGTGTCATACGCGTCAATCGCCTCCGGTGTCGGCTTGAGCCCACCCGGGAGAGAGGACAGATGTACGACCGGCGGGAGGTTCGCGCCATAGGCTTTGAGCGAAGACACTAAACTGCCAACGAGATCGAGCACGTCATGACACGTCATTTCTGCCTCACAGAATCGATGATCCATACAGACCTGCGATGCATCTGTCAAGGCGGCAATCGTCGTGATGGTCGCGCGGTCGCCGCTTGCCGCAATGATTCGACGACGGCAACCATATCCGGCGGTAGCGCTGAGCTGAATGCGAGGGCCGTCCCAGTGCTCGGATGGGTAAACCCGAGGGTCTTGGCATGCAGCATCACCCGCGGAATGCTGAGATCCCCGATGTCTTTTACTTTCCGTCCTCCGTACGTTGGATCGCCCAGGAGGGGATGACCGAGAGAGGTCAGATGAACCCGCAATTGATGGGTACGTCCGGTCAACGGCCGTAGCAGGACATGCGTGGCCACCTTGCCGAAGCGTTCCAGCACCTGATAATCCGTGGCTGACTCCCTCGGCTGCGACGTCCGGGCGGAAAACTTCTTCCGCTCCTTGATGTCCCGCCCGATCGCCAAGTCGATACGACCTTCCGACTTTTTCAACGTCCCCCAGGCCAGCGCTTCATACGAGCGGGTGATGGTATGGTGCTTGAACTGATGCGCGAGTGAGCGATGCGTCTGGTCGGTTTTCGCAATCACCATGACGCCGGAGGTTTCCTTATCGAGACGATGCACGAGGCCAGGCCGTTCCTTCCCCCCAATCGTCGAGAGTCCACCCGTGTGCCGAAAGTGGTAGAGGAGGGCGTTCACCAGCGTGCCGGACCAATGGCCCGGCGCCGGATGGACGACGAGTCCCACCGGCTTATCGAGTACGAGGAGCCATTCATCTTCGTACAGGATATCGAAGGGAATGGATTCCGGTTGGAGCTCAAGCGGTTCCGCACGAGGAATGTCCAAGATAATGTGGTCGCCGGATCTGATTTTCTGACTTGGACGAACCGTCTGTCCATTGATCGTAATGCTTCCTTCAACGATCAAGCGCTGGAGTGCGGATCTTGATAAGGTCGGCTCACGCTTCGCCAAAAACACGTCCAGCCGCTTCGGCGTCTCACCGGGCGTAATGGTCAGTTCAGTTTTCATGGGAGTATGTAGTTCGTTACGCCGTGGTGCATCTAAACCTGCGCTGGTGCATCCGCACCACCACCGCTGATCCTCTTGGTTTGTGATGGCGCACGCTATCGCATAAGTACGCCCCTTTCAATCGGTTTTCCTTTGCCTCTTCATTGGCGCTCACTTTGCAGAAGCCACAGTAAAGGAATCGGAACGCAACCTACAAGGAGGATGCTATGGCGTGGCTAGTAAGCGATCGAGCTGTTGAGGGTCGAATATTGGTCGTGGATGACGAAGAGCAGATTCGAAAAGTCGTCGGAACGGTCCTGCGCAAGGGCGGCTTCGATGTCGTGGAAGCCGAGGACGGCGCCAAAGCGATCGAAGCACTCAATACCGGTGAAAATCCAATGATGATCGACGTCATTATTTGTGACATCCGTATGCCGCATGTCAATGGGACGGAAGCCATCAAATATTTCCGCGCTCAGTATCCATCTGTTCCCATTATCGTGCTGACCGCTTACCCCGATTTTCAGCTTGCCACCTCCATGATCAAGGACGGAGTGGCCGATTATCTTGTGAAACCGGTTGACCGCGACAGACTCTTAACGGCGGTCAAGCAGGCGATGGAAAAACGAGAACTGTTTGCGTCTTAGCTCGACGCGCTTGAGGACACGGTATGGCGGCCTGTCTTCCGGCCGCCATCGCCACACGGCTGTCGCGTAGTGACCACAAGATGAACGCGGAAAGAATGGAATCTGAGGAGCCACTCAAAGTTCTTATTGTCGGTGCCGGCAAGGGCGGGACGGCGTTGATTGATCTCTTTGCGCGTGCCGGCGGTGTTGAGGTCGTCGGTGTGGTGGATAAGAATCCCCGCGCTCCTGGGTTGCGGCTTGCACGCCGGTTGAACATTCACACGGCAAATAGTGTAGCCGATCTCGCGGCCGGCGAAGGCGCGCATCTCATCGTTGATGTCACGGGCGATGTCACGATGCCCTTGCAGATTGAAGCGGCGCACGGGTCGAACGTGGAGGTGATGAGCGGCAAAGCCGCCCGTTTATTGTGGACCGTGGTGCAGGAAGAGCAAGACCTCCGCGCGCAATTGACCCAGGCAGACAAGCTCGCCACCCTGGGGACCTTTGCGGCACAGATCGCCCATGACTTAAAAAATCCGCTGTATTGCATCCGTGAATTCGCTCAATTCATCGATGAAGAGCTGGACCCATCCCGTATCAAAGAATACTCACAAGAAATTCTCAAGGCTGATACGTACCTGACGTCTATTGTGGAAGGGCTCACCGGCTATACGCGGTCCTCATGTTCGAACACTGAATTGGTTCAGCTTGCCGATCTCCTTGACCAGGCTGTCAAAATGGCTCGATTCGCGACAATCAGTCATGAGGTCGAAATCGTGCGTGAATATCAGTCGGTCCCGTCGATGCAGGCAGATCCCGCGGAGCTTCTCCAAGTGTTCGTCAATCTGATTACCAATGCCGTGCAAGCGATGGACGGACATGGGCGTGTCACCCTCACGATACAGCGAGAGGCGGGCAAGGTCCTTGTGTCCATCAAGGACACGGGGCCAGGAATTCCGGCCGCCTCCCTGTCAAAACTCTTTACCCCGTTTTTTACGACGAAGGAGCGTGGCGTCGGGACGGGACTGGGTCTCTCGATTGTCCGAACCCTGGTTGACAAGTATGGCGGCGACATTGCCGTCGAAAGCGAAGAGGGCAAGGGAGCGGCCTTTACTATCCGGTTTCCTCTGCCACGTCTTGCGAATTCATCCATCTAGTCGATGGTAGGTCGAATGCGTTCCCGTGTGGGATTGAGAGGGAAGCTGATCAGCGCGATGCTGCTGGTGGGCGCCGTCCCGCTCGTCGTGGGCATGGGGATGGCCCTGGTGCAGGGCACGCAAGAGCTCCACCAAATGGCCGGCACCAATTTCGAGAGTCTGGCGGCTGAAGCGGCGAGAACAATGGACCTCGTCTTCAGCGATGAGCTGACGCGAACATCCCGCATTGCTCGCGCGCCGCTTGTTGTTGAGACGCTGGAAGCCCAGTATCGCCGTCTTCGGAAGCGAGATGAGGCGGCGCTGTCGGCCGCCGAGGACGAGGCCCGGCTTCAGTGGGAAGCCGGCAACGCAAACCTCTTGGAGTCGGTGATGGACAATCCGGTCGCCGACTTTCTCAAACAGCAAGTCACGCGGCCGGAAGGCGAAACGGGAGAGATTATCCCAGCATCCGCGCGGGCCGCCACTCGCGCGCTCTTCCTGACCGATGTGCGCGGCAAGGTAGTCGCGAGCACTACACAGCATATCCCCTACACCGTGCGCGACACGGAGTGGTGGCGCTCGGCGTACGACAACGGAGTGGGTCAACCGCATATCGGCAATGTCACGTTCGATTCGCAATTGGGCGTGTATACCTTCCACCTTTCCCTACCTATTATGGATCGCATTCGGTACCGGGCCATTGGAGTATTGCATCGAGTCTTTGATGCCCGCGAATATTTGGCGCCGTCGCTGTTTCCGATTCGCTTTGGAAAAACGGGCCATGTCATGTTGCTTGATAGCCAAGGAACGGTGATGGCGTGTCCGATTTTACCGACGGGATCGCGCTTGGCCGATACGAACCTCATCCGACTGGTTACGGCACCGCAAGCGGGATGGGTGAAGGCCAATAGCGACGGCCATGGTGGACAAGGGCTTTCGGTCATCGGTTTTTCTGCTCTACCCGGCACGTCACATCTCACGCGCGCCTCGACCGGGGCGTCCTGGCATACCTTTGTCTGGCAAGCTGCGGAGGAGTTGTCGGCGCCGACGCATCATTTTCTCGGGTGGCTTGCGGGATTTGGTTTAGTCGCGATGGGACTGCTCGGCATCTTGGGATACGTCGCATCCGGCCGCATTGTCACGCCGATCCGTCAGCTCCAGAGGGCCGCATCGCTCATCGGAAGAGGGGAACTGACAGAACCGATTGCGGTAAAGACGGGGGACGAATTGGAGCAACTGGCCGACGAAATGACCCGCATGAATGCCCAGTTGGAACGGGCCTTTTCAGGATTAACGAATACGGTGGAGCAGAAGACCCAAGAGGTGCATACGTTGCAAGTGGTCAATCAGCAGATTCTCCAAAGCGTCCCGAATCCCATCGTTCTGCTCGACAGAGACGGACACGTCGAATATCTGAATCGCGCGGCACAAAGGGCCTTCGGAGTCGCTCCAGAAATTGAAGGGTCGCGATTGCTCAAGGATCTGCTCCACGTCGAGGGACCTCCGGTGCACCGGTTACAAGCCGAGTTTGATGAATCGCAGCGGTGTGAGGACACGGCCGGTCCTCCCATGCCCATGATGCAGGAGGAGCTCCAAGATCCCTTAGTCCCCACGTTGCCTGGCGATTCGCCACTCAGACCGGAATTGCGCATCAACGATCGGCTGTATGAGTATCAATGGTTTCGTATCGGAACCGTCTCGGGAGAGCCGACCCGACTTGGTCTCGTATTCCGCGATATCACCGATGAACGGCGGCTGCAGGAGAAAGTCATTCAAGCCGAAAAGTTCTCGGGGCTTTCTCTCTTGGCCTCCGGGCTTAAACACGAGTTGAACAATCCCTTGTTTGGCGTGATGGGGCTGGGGGAAGTCATCGCAGAAGAGTCCGACCCTCAATTGATCAAGGAACTCGCCAAAGATGTGGTGGCGCAAGCGAAACGCATGGCGGATGTCATACAAGAATTGACGGGTCAGGCGTTGCGTGAATCGGACGATCAACAAGCCACGATCGATTGTAATGAATTGGTGGAAGAGGTGTTAGCCGGGCTGCGGTCCACCGAGGCGAGTGCGGGCGTCCATATCCGCACGGAACTGGGACGGCTGCCGAAAATTCGGATTCGGACGAACGAGCTCCGCCAGGTGTTCGTGAATGTATTGACGAATGCCGTGCAGGCAATCAGAGGGAATGGAGTCCTGGAGGTGCGAACCGAAGCGGTCAATGGCCGGATTTCTGTGAAGATCCACGATTCCGGATGCGGGATCCCGAGTGTGTATTTGACGAAGGTGTTCGACGCATTTTTTACGACGAAGGCCCAAGGAGAAGGCCGAGGACTCGGCTTGACCATTGCGCGTCGAATTGTCGAGAGCCTGGGCGGCCAGATCGAGATTGAATCGCAAGAAGGACACGGCTCGACGGTGTCCATTACGTTGCCGGTCATGCAGGCAAGCGAATGCCGGAGGGTGTCATGAGACGAACGACGACACACCTCCTGATTCTTGCTGCCGGTGTCATGTTCCTATGTACTTTCATGGCAGCGAAAAGCACCGTCCCACCACATGGCGTTCTGCCCGCGACTGTGGCGGATTATATCCATGCCGTCATCGAAGCGGATCGTGCCATTTACACAAAACACGTCGTCGATCGTATGCAGGAAAAGGGCCTGGTTGCCGCCTCGGAGAACTGGGAATCCCAGAATACGTTGCCGCTCCCGGCCCAATTTCTGATTGACTCGGCACGTATGGTTGCAAAGAAGAATCGGGGCATTCGGTATCGATTGGTCAGCCTTTGGCCGATCTACGAGCGCAATGGGCCGGCCACGGAGTTCGAGCGGGGTGGGCTTGAAGCGATTATGAAACAGCCTGACAAGACGTATACGGGATATGCCGAGAGTGGCGGACAGCGGTATTTTCAAGCGATTTATGCCGATATTGCGGTGGCTCAAGCCTGTATCGGCTGCCACAATGCTCATCCCAATAGTCCCCGCCGCGACTTCAAATTGAACGATGTCATGGGCGGCATCGTGATTACGTTCCCCGTTGGTCCATGACGGGGGATTACGAACATTACAACCACTGAATACACGGCATGACGAAAATGTGAAAGGGCACCCCCATCGCTCGTTGCTGCGTTTCTAATTGCCGTTCAAACGCTCGAACGCGGTCTCTGAAACTATTGAGTCGGTCGTCCGGAACCGCCAGGAGCAGGACGCTATTCGCGCCCCCCCAGGTCGATGAGCCCGGCACTGTGCCTGTGGTCCCCTTGCCCTGAGCGCCATCGAGCCGTGTATAGGGCAGTTGTTCATGCTCAACCCAGGGCAGCACTTCCTCTTCTAACGATGTGCGAAAAACCATCATCACCATCTGCATCGTTCATCCCCCTCATCATGGTGTATGTTCATCATTTCACTGAACTTACCAGCATTCCCGCACATACGTAGTCAGGTCGCGGTCGGATAGATTGTACGACCCGCGCCGACACCCTCTTAGGTACTGGGCTTCCGATAGTTGGTCAGGAGCGAAGACTGGGCTTCCCCAGGTGTTGCCTTTCTCCGTCGAAGGCAGTAAAGAGGATGATGTTGGTCGATTACTTAAATGTGATTTACAGCAGGAACGGTCGTGGGATCAGGACCGGCGCGCACGTTCGGCGATGCGTTTGCGGAGTCGAGCTTTTTCAAGACTGACTCTGGCAGCTTCGACCTCCGATGGGAGGCCACCCGTTTCGAGACGATGCTGAGCGGCTTCGACACCTGCTTGAGCACGATCGACATCGATGTCTTCGGCCTTTTCAGCCACCTCGGCAAGAATCGTGACTTTCTGTGGCGTCACTTCGGCAAACCCCCAAAGGACCGACATGTACTGCGTCTGCTCGCCGATCCGGTATCGGAGCTCGCCGATTTTCAGCGTGGTGAGAAAATGGGTATGGCCGGGGAGCACGCCGAATTCCCCTTCAACGCCGGGCGCGATCACTTCCTCGACCTGCTGACTGAGTAGCAAGTGTTCCGGCGTCACGACCTCGAGTAGGATTGTATGTGCCATCTTCGTTGGACGTTAAGTCTTATTTATCCATTCATCCGTTTGTCCGTTCACTGATTCAGCCGGAATGAACGGACGTAACCGTTTCAGTCTTACCCGTGTTTGTACCCTAACTTTTCGGCCTTGGCGATGACCTCCTCGATAGGGCCGACCATGTAGAAGGCTTGCTCGGGAAGCGCATCATATTTTCCATCAAGGATCTCCTTGAAGCTTCTGACCGTATCTTTAAGCTTTACATACTTGCCGGGTGACCCGGTAAAGGCTTCGGCAACGTGGAACGGTTGGGACAAGAAGCGTTGGATCTTTCGCGCACGCGTCACGACCGTCTTATCATCTTCGGACAATTCATCCATGCCGAGAATCGCAATGATGTCTTGGAGCTCTTTATATCGCTGCAAGACAGATTGGACGCCGCGGGCCACGGCGTAATGTTCTTCGCCGACGATTTGCGGGTCGAGAATGCGTGATGTGGAGTCCAAGGGATCCACAGCGGGATAAATCCCCAGCTCAGCAAGGCCGCGTGACAACACAGTCGTCGCGTCCAGGTGAGCAAAGGCCGTCGCCGGCGCAGGGTCGGTCAAATCGTCTGCAGGCACATAGATGGCCTGAACCGACGTGATGGACCCTTTCTTGGTGGAGGTGATGCGCTCCTGCAATGCGCCCATTTCCGTACCGAGTGTCGGTTGATAGCCCACGGCAGAGGGCATGCGACCGAGCAGCGCGGACACTTCGGAGCCGGCCTGCGTGAACCGGAAAATATTGTCGACAAACAGCAGCACGTCTTGATTCTCTTCATCACGGAAATATTCCGCGACCGTCAGACCCGTGAGGCCGATTCGCAAACGCGCTCCGGGCGGCTCGTTCATCTGTCCATACACGAGCGCCGCTTTCGATTTGGTATAGTCGTCGGGGTCGATGACTTTCGATTCCTGCATTTCATGCCACAGGTCATTGCCTTCACGAGTTCGCTCGCCGACTCCAGCAAAGACCGAGAAGCCGCCGTGGTGAAGTGCAATGTTATTGATCAACTCCATAATGATGACGGTTTTGCCGACTCCGGCGCCGCCGAACAGCCCGACTTTGCCGCCCTTGGAATACGGCTCCAGCAAATCCACTACCTTGATACCGGTCTCCAACACTTCAGTCTTCGTCTCTTGGTCTTCCAAGGATGGCGCAGGACGGTGAATGGAATATCTCTTCTTTGTTTTAATGGGGCCTTTTTCATCCACGGGTTCACCAAGGACATTGATGAGCCGGCCAAGCGTCTCACGACCGACCGGAACGGAAATCGGCGCGCCTGAATCGACCACCGGCATGTCGCGAACCAATCCATCGGTGGACGACATGGCGATGCCCCGCACCCGGTTCTCACCGAGGTGCTGCGCGACCTCGAGCGTCAGGTGGATCTCCGGCGTGCCGGCCTTCGCGTCTTCCGCCTGATCGACACGGATCGCGTTATAGATATTGGGGAGCTGGCCTGGTGGAAATTCCACGTCCACGACCGGACCAATGACTTGGATGACTTTTCCTGTGCTCATTCTCGCTCCTTTTTCTCGCTCACCGGTAAGAGGGGCGAGGCGAGAGGCCAAATAACAACTGCTTCATCTATCGGCTTATCCCTCTGACCTCGAGCCTACTATTTCAGCGCTTCTGCTCCGCCGACGATATCCATCAACTCTTTTGTAATAGCCGCCTGACGGGTCTTGTTGTAGTAGAGAGTCAGTTTCTTAATGATCTCTCCGGCGTTCCGACTTGCCCCGTCCATCGCCGCCATACGGGCACCATGCTCGGCGGCGGATGATTCCAGCAGGACTCGGTACGCCTGGGTCTGAAAATGCTTGGGCAACAGCGCCGCCAACAGCTCATCCTCATCCGGCTCGTAGAGGTAACTGCCTCCGAATGGTGACGTGCCCTCATTTATCTGATCGAGCGCATCAATGGGGAAAAGTTTCTCGACGATCACGCGCTGTTGAATCGCCGATTTGAATTCGTTGTAAATGACATAGAGTTCGTCGAACGTGCCTTTTGTGTAGGACTCTATCACGTCATGTCCGATCTCAATGCCGTGTTCATAGCTCAATCGATCGAAAATGCCGAGCCACTGCTGGCGAATAGGCCAAGGGCGGCGACGGAAGTATTCTCGTCCTTTTCGGCCGACGACGTTCAGCGTAATCTTGGAGCCGCGCGCTTCCGATTGATGGATGAATTCGAATGCCTTCCGAATGATGTTGGCATTGAACGCGCCGCACAGGCCACGATCGCTGGTGACGATGAGAATTTCAATATTCCGCCCCGTGCGTTTTTGGAGAAGCGGGTGCGACGACCGGTTCACTCTCCGACTGAGGTTCGCGATGACATCTCGCATTTTGTGGCCATAGGGCCTGGCTGACAGGATACGATCTTGCGCGCGCTTGAGCTTCGCCGCAGCCACCATTTTCATGGCCTTGGTGATCTTCTGCGTATTTTTAATGGCCCCGATTTTACGACGGAGACTTTGAAGACTTGGCATGGTCCTGAGTGCCTCAGCGCCTGACTGGCCGTTTCAATTGAGCATGAAACATTATGCTTTCGCGGCGTATCCCATGCTCTGCTTAAACGTATTGATGATCTGTTTCAATTCGTTCCCAAAGGCTTCATCGATTTTTCCTTTGGTCACAAGATCCTTTTTCACCTGTGGATGATGTTGCGCCACGTAATGCAGCAAGTCGTCCTCGAATTGCCGAACCTTGGTCACGGGAACATCATCGAGAAAGCCGTTGGTGCCGGCATAAATAGAGAGTACTTGATCGGCCACCGGCATCGGCCGGTATTGTCCTTGTTTCAAGAGTTCGACCATGCGAACCCCGCGACTTAATTGAGCCTGTGTCGTCTTGTCGAGTTCGCTGCCGAACTGTGCGAACGCCGCCATTTCGCGATACTGCGCGAGATCCAATCGCAGTGTCCCGGCGACCTGCTTCATGGTTTTGATCTGAGCCGAGCCGCCGACGCGCGAGACCGAAAGGCCGACGTTGATGGCCGGACGGATGCCCGCATAGAACAGATCGCCGGCCAAATAGATTTGACCGTCGGTAATGGAAATCACGTTGGTCGGAATGTAGGCCGACACGTCACCGGCCTGCGTTTCAATAATGGGAAGCGCCGTCAGACTGCCGCCTCCAAGCTTTTCGCTCATTTTCGCGGCACGCTCGAGCAGCCGGGAATGCAGGTAGAAGACATCGCCGGGGTAGGCTTCTCGGCCAGGCGGGCGACGGAGCAGCAGAGACAATTGCCGGTACGCCGTGGCATGCTTGGACAGGTCATCGTAGATGATCAAGGCATGCTTGCCATTGTCTCGGAAGTATTCGCCCATGGCTACACCCGCATATGGCGCGAGATATTGGAGCGAGGCCGAGTCGCTGGCTGTGGCGGAGACCACCATGCTGTATTCCATCGCATGATGCTCTTCCAATGTCTTAACGACACGCGCGACCGTGGAACGCTTTTGTCCGATTGCCACATAAATACAAAACACGTTTTGACCGCGCTGGTTGATGATCGTATCGACGGCAATGGCGGTTTTCCCCGTCTGCCGGTCGCCGATGATCAACTCGCGCTGGCCACGACCGATCGGGATCATGGCATCGATGGCTTTGATGCCCGTCTGCAATGGTTCGCGGACTGACTGTCGGTCGATGACGCCCGGCGCTCGAACTTCCAATCGTTGCGTCGTCGAAGCCTTAATCGGCCCTTTGCCGTCGAGCGGCTGTCCGATTGCATTGACAACGCGGCCGACGAGGGCTTCGCCGACCGGGACTTCCGCAATGCGGCTGGTGCGTTTGACCGGGTCCCCTTCTTTGATGCTGGTCTCGTCGCCCATGAGCACGGCCCCGACGCTATCTTCCTCAAGATTCAACGCGATCCCATAGAGGCCGCCGGGGAACTCGAGCATTTCGCCGGCCATCGCACCTTCAAGGCCATAAATCTTGGCAATGCCGTCACCGACCTGGATGACAGACCCGGTTTCGTTGACATCGACGCGTTGATCGAACCCTTTGATCTTCTCCTTGATAATCGAGCTAATTTCTTCAGACTTAATCTGCATCAGCTACTCCTTCGTCACGAGGGTCCGCATGCTATCCAGGCGTGTGCGAACCGTGCTGTCGAATAGGGTGCTTCCAATTCGAATTTGAAGTCCGGCAAGCAGAGCGGGTTTTGTGTGAAAGGTCAGATCGACATCGCGTTGCAGCAAGGCTCGAAGACGGCTCCGAAGTTGTTCCTGATGTTCCGCTGTGATTGGCGCTGCCGACGACACCGCCACGGGCTGCGTCCCTCGTGCTTGGTCGGCGAGGATGGCGAACTCTTCTGCAATTTCCGGCAAAAAGCCTACTCTGTTTTTCTTAATCAATTGAGCCAAAAACTGACCCATGACTTGAGGACATCCTAAGCGCTGGCTCAGAGATTCGAGAACAGCTCGCTTATCTTCGAGCGTAAAGGCGGGCGAGGCAAGCACATGCTTGAGTGAGACCGAGGTGGCGACAGCATCCGCCAAGGCGGCAAGGCCATCGCGAGCCGCCTCCACCTGACCCATTTCTATGAGCCCAAACAAAGCTTTCGCGTAACGTCGCGCGACAGCAGTTTTAATCACAATCGTTACCGATGACCGGGGGTGAATATCCGTGCGGGTGGGCA
>Ga0308175_100002088_pt1 | contig 13595 bp, 12 predicted proteins | sample PhyCR1_3_FD_203893 | JGI IMG/M metagenome (GOLD analysis project Ga0308175, IMG submission 203893) | Soil microbial communities from UC Gill Tract Community Farm, Albany, California, United States - DLSLS.C.R1 | ecosystem: Environmental > Terrestrial > Soil > Agricultural land | place: USA...
GGGCGGCTGCTCGATCCCGGCAGCCAACAAACGCCGCTCTATCGCCTGACGCTGGGCCCGCCAGCTGATCCGGGGGCGCCCACGCCGAGCCCGCGTTGGCGGCGTGACGGGTGGTCGGTTCGGAATGCGTACGTGCTCGAGCTTCCCGGAGGCCGCCGCACCGTGCATGCCGCCATCGACCTGCGCGGGCCGGTGCCACTGTTCGTCCGCGGGGTGCTGGTCGTGCTGCTGGATGCGGCGGTGCTCGGCCTGCTGTGGCTCGCGGCCGAGCTGGTGGCGGGTCTGCGGCTTCGGGCCCCGCGCTGGCGGAGCCTGGCCCGATCGTTTCGCATTCGCCTGGCCGTGACGCTGGGCGCCTTTTTTCTGCTGCCGACGATCGGGTTTGCGGCGTGGAGTTTCGCCCGGTTGGCGCGCGAGGTGCAGCGGAGCCGTGACCTGCTGATCACCCAGACACTGCGCGACGCGGTGCTCACCGCGGGCGGCCTCATTCGCGGCGGCAGCCCCGCTCCGGACGAGCGCCTGCGTGAGCTGAGCCGGCGCATCGACGCCGACCTCGCCCTCTATGTCGGCGGGCAGCTGGCCGGCACCAGCACGCAGGTGCTGGAGGATCTCGGCGTGATGCCCCAGCTCATGGATCCGGACGCCTATGCGGCGCTGGTCCTGAGCGGCGAACTCGAGGTAACCCGCGACGGCACCATCCCCCAACTGGCGGAGCGGGTGGGGTACCGGGTGATTCAGCCCGGTGGTCCGACCGACATCGGGGTCCTCGCCACGCCCCAGCTGGCGGACGATGCCTCGCTCGGCGTCCGCCAGCTCGACCTCGCGCTGGTTCTCCTGCTGTCCACGCTCGCCGGCGTCGGCGCCGCCCTGGCGGGGGCGGGCCGCGCGTCACGCGAGCTCTCGCGACCGGTGGCGGACCTTCGGAGAAGCGCGCTCGCGCTCGGTCGGGGGCAGCCGATGCCCGAGCACGCCGACCATCAGCCGCTCGAGTTCGAGCCGGTATTCGGCGCATTCGAGCGGATGGCCGCGGATATCCGGAGCAGCCAGCATGCGCTGGAGGAGGCCCGCCGCCGCACGGCCGCGGTGCTGGCCACGGTCACGACCGGCGTCGTCGCCGTCGCCCCCGACGGGCGCGTCTTGATCGCCAATCGCCAGGCCGTCGAGCTGATCGGCGCCGAGCTCGAGGAGGGCGCGCCACTGCTCGACCGGTTGGGGGTTGAGTGGAGCGGCTTCACCGCCGCGCTGCGCCGCTTCCTCCGGCATCCCGAGGCGGACGACTCCGGCGAGCTCGAGGCCCATGGCCGCCGAGTTTCGTTTCAGTTGGCCGCGCTGGGGCCGGAGCTTCAGGGCGTCGTGATCGCACTCAACGACGTCACCGACGTGTCCCGCGCCGAGCGGGTGTTGGCCTGGGGGGAGATGGCACGGCAGGTCGCGCACGAGATCAAGAACCCGCTCACTCCGATGCGGCTCGGGCTGCAGCATCTCCGGCGAGTGTATCGCGACCGGCGCCCGGACTTCGATCACACCCTCGAGGACACCGCCGGTCGCATGCTCGCCGAGATCGATCGACTCGACACCATCGCTCGCGCCTTCAGCCGGTTCGCGGCGCCGGCCGACGAGCATCAGGCACTCGATCGGGTCAACCTGGAGGCCGTGGTCGGTGAGGTCATCGAGCTCTACCGGCTGGCCGAGGAAGGATGCGTCGTCCGCTTGACGGGGCGCCCAGGTGCACTGGGGGCCGCGCGGGCCGACGAGGTCAAGGAAGTGGTGGTAAATCTGCTGGAGAACGCGAGAAACGCGGGTGCCCGCGTGGTCGACGTGGCGGTAGGGCCCGGACGGATCGAGGTGGCCGATGACGGCACCGGCATCGCCCCCGAGCTGCTGCCGCGCATTTTCGAGCCGCGCTTCTCCACCACGACCAGCGGCTCGGGCCTTGGCCTCGCCATCGTGCGGCGGTTGGTCGAGAGCTGGGGGGGGCGGGTCGAGGTGGAGAGTGAGCCGGGGCGCGGGACGCGGGTGGTGGTGACGACCATGTAGGGCGATCGCGCGATGACGGCGGTCGCGCGTCGCCCCGCAGGCTGCGAGCCCTACCTCACCTTTCCACTCAGCTGCGCCTTCATAGCGGCGGTGAGCACGTCGTCCTGGCTCGGGGCGCCGCGCATGACCTGGAGCGCCGCCTGAAGCTGGCGATCGCTGCGCGCCTTTCGACGCAGCACCGATTCACTCCCGAAGAACGCGCGGGTGAGCTCGATGCCGAGCTGCTCCGCGATGTAGCCCTGGGCCAGGTCGTAGGTCCCGCGGTCGAGGTGCACGCTGGCCTCTTCCAGCCGCGCGAACAGCGAGTCCCGGCGCTCGGGGGTGATCGCGAGCGCGGCCTGCTGGCTGGTCTGGCCGGCCCGGACTTCCGCGGCGTACCCGGCGACCACGTCACGGAACCGGTTCATCTCGTCGCCCAGCCGATCGGCCAGCAGCCGCTCGCCCTGGGAGCGGGGCATCGAACGCACCAGCAGGTCGGGGAGGATGGCGCTGGCATCGGGCACCACCCGGCCGCCGCTGGTATAGAACACGTGCGGCCTCGTGCTGGGGAGGCGGTTGCCCGGCCCACCGGCGCTGTCAGGACGAGGACGTTGCACCGTCCGGCCGCTCGGCGTGAACCAGCGCGCCGTGGTGAGCTTGAGGGCAACCTCGTCGCCGATCGGATAGGTCGTCTGCAACACGCCCTTGCCGTACGTGGGCGTTCCTACCAGCACCGCGCGGTCGTGGTCCTGCAGGGCGCCCGCGACCAGCTCGGCCGCGCTGGCGGTACCCCGATTCACCAGCACGGCGAGCCGGAGACCGTCCCAGCTGCCCGGTGCCTCGGCCAGGTACGACTTGGGGCGCTTCCAGGAGCGACCCACCGACGTCGCCACGGTGTCCCCGGGCTGGAGAAAGAGGCCGGCGATCGCGACGCCTTCGCGAATCAGGCCGCCGGGATTGGAACGGAGGTCCAGGACCAGCGAGGTCATGCCCTGCGATACGAGGGTATCCACCGCCGCGCGGAGCTCGTCGGCGGACCCCGCGCTCATCCGTCGCAACACCACGTACCCGACGCCGTGGTCCAGCAGCAGCCCGCGCGAAGCGGCGGACACGTGGACCTCGGTCCGGGTGAACCGCCGGATCACCGGCTCGCTCGCGCCACGCGGCCGCACCACGACCGTCACCGTGGGCCCACCCGCCCGGCGCAGGGTCTCGTCGATCCGGTCGGGCGACCAGCCCTTCGTGCTCTCCCCATCGATGGCCAGCACCTCATCGCCCGGCGCGATGACGTTGCCGCCCGAACGCCCTTCCCAGCCTGATTCCGCGGGCCCTCGCTCGAGATCGACCTCAGTGCCTGCCATCTGGCGCTGATAGTCGCGATAGGAGTCCTTGATCAGCAGCTGGGCGTAGGGATCGTGCAGGGAGGTGACGAGCGCGTCGGCCGCGCGCTGATACAGGTCGCCTTCGGCCAGCGAGTCGATGTAATGCCGATTGATGGCTCCAACCACGCCCTCGAACAGCCGCGCCTGCTCGTATACCCCGCCAGTAGCGGCAGGTCGGGGGCGGAGCAGCCAGCCTCCGCTCAGGAAGGTGATAACGAGGATCGAGGCCAGAGCGGCCCAGCGCGCGCGTGGAAAGGATCTCATCATCATGGCATAAAGCTCCCGCACAATGCGAGAAGACCTGCCGGATACGGCGGTTGCGGAGGCGAGACTGCGGAATGACCGTCTCGGCATCACATCGCAGCAAATCGGGGGCCGGTGGGCCGCTCAGGTGACCTCGGGGCGGGGAAGCCACCGCGCCAAAACCCGTTCCAACGCTTCCCGGCTCACCGGCTTGCTCAGGTAATCATCCATGCCGGCCTGGAGGCAGCGGTCGCGGTCGCCCTGCATGGCGCTCGCCGTCATGGCGACGACCGGTGTGCGGGGTTGCCCCTGCTGTCGCTTTCGAATCTCTGCCGTGGCCTCGTAGGTCCACCCCCGGCATCATGCAGTCCATCAGCACCAGGTGGAGCTCGGCGGGCGGCTCGATCTCGGGCGGGGCGATCTGGAGCGCGACGTCGACCGTACAGGTGGTGCCCCGGCCTTCCTCGCTCTCCACCCCGATCCGCCCTTGCATCAGCTCCACCAGCTGCCGGCAGATCGCCAGGCCCAGTCCCGTGCCCCCATGCTTCCGGGTGGTGGACGAGTCCGCCTGGGTAAAATGCTGGAAGATCCGCGAGCGTTGCGCGGCGGGGATCCCGATCCCGCTGTCCCGCACGGTAATCCGGAGCCGGGTCGCGCCTGCATCGGGCCGGTCTGCATCGAGGCCGAGCACGACCTCGCCTTGCTCGGTGAATTTGATGGCGTTGTCCAGCAAGTTAACCAGAATCTGGCGCAACCGCAGCGGGTCACCCACCACGCGAAGTGATCTCGACGCAGTGACTGAAGACCTGGGCGACCGCCGCGTGATTGCGGTCGGTGTGACGGAACAGGTCTGCCAGCCGGGCTTGGACGGCTGCCTGGACCGCCGGATCCACAGGGGCAGGTGGCGCCGTCTCCCCCTCCTGACCCTCGATCTCGGCCTCGAGCACCCCCCACATCTGGAAGTATCGCAGGTGCCGATCGGTCAGTGCCGTGCCAGCGGGCAGGAGCAGACGGCCTCCGGTCTCCAGAAGATCGGCGGATAACTTCATGCCGGGCTTGAGGTCGTCGAGCCTGGTGCGCATGTCCTCTCGGGTCGCTAGCGGCGGTGCTGAGTCAGGGCCCCGGAATAAGGGGAGTTATCGGCCCGAACCGGGCCGAACCTGAGGCTTCGCCTCCCGAACTCTTGACGGCCCTCCGGCCCCGGCGCATTTCTGTCCGGCTGGCCCGCCGGTACCCTTCCGCCCAGGAGACGCGCCATGGCCGCTCGCCCGCCGACACGCGAGGAGCTGATTGAGCAGGACATCCAGGAGCTGCATCGGCTGGGATACGCGCAGCAGCTGTTTCGTGAGATGGGCGGGTTCTCCAACTTCGCGATCTCCTTCTCCATCATTTCGGTTCTGACCGGTGCCGTCCTGCTCTACGGGTACGGGCTCAAGTTCGCGGGACCGGTCATCAATACGGTCGGCTGGCCGGTGGTCAGCCTCTTCACCTTGTGCGTGGCGGCCTCGATGGCCGAGCTGGCCTCCGCGTACCCGACCGCGGGCGGGCTCTACTTCTGGGCCTTTCGCCTGGGTGGACGGACCTGGGCCTGGTCTACCGCGTGGCTCAACATGATCGGGCAGATCACCATCACGGCGGGCATTAACGTGGCGGCGGCCATTTACATCGTGGGCGCGGCCACCCGCATCTTCGGGCTCGCCGCCGACCAGCGGATTCCGGTGTTCGGCACGGCGACCAGCTGGTACTTCTACGTCTTCGTGATGGTGCTGATCATGATTCCCCAGATCATGATCAACATCTTCGGGATCCGGCTCACGGCGCGGCTCAACGATTTCAGCGTCTACTGGCACATTGGCGGGGTGGCCGTGATCGCGCTGTTGCTCACCCTCTTCGGGGCCCACCACAACGGGCTCGACTTTCTGTTCTCGCGCGCCACCTTCGTCAACCCGCTGGACGCCTCCTCGGCGGAGCTGCGGAGTGGCGCGCCGGTGCCCGCGCTGGTGTTCGGCGATTTCAAGTTTGCCTCGCCGCTCTTCGCGCTCGTACCCGGGCTCGCCGGGCTCTACCGCGCGGCCCCGTTCGGACTGTGCTTCGTGCTCGCCCTGCTGCAGGCGCAGTGGACCTACACCGGTTACGACGCCTCCGCCCACGTGGCGGAAGAAACGGTCATGGCTCGCAAGAATTCGGCGTGGGGGGTGTTCCTGTCGGTCGCGGTCTCCGCGCTGGTGGGCTACGTGATGCTGCTGATCCTGACCTGGTGCATTCCGAACGGCGACGTTGCGGCGACCGCCAACGACGCGTATCCGGTACTGCAGATCGTCTACGGCAACCTGGGGACGTTCTTCGCCAACGTGATCGCGGTGATCATCGGCGGCGCCATGTGGCTGTGCGGCCTGGCCTCGATCACATCCATGGCCCGCATGTGGTACGCTTTCGCCCGCGACGATGGTATGCCGGGCTCGTCGCTGATCAAGCAGGTGAGCCCGAGGTACCGCACGCCGGTGTGGTCAATCCTGATCACCAGCTCGCTGGCGGTGGCACTCTGCCTGTACGCGGCGGCCTACTACGTGGTCACGTCGATCAGCACGATCACGCTGTACCTGGCCTACATGTTCCCGATCTATCTGAACTGGCGGAATCGCCGTCGCGGGCAAGGCGAATACACCACACCCGCAACCGCCGCCTGGACCCTGGGCCGCTGGAGCTCCCCGCTCAACGTGATCGCGATCCTGTGGGTGCTGTTCCTCACGGTCGTCTTCAGCCTTCCGCCCAACGAGCTGGTGCTCTGGAGCATGCTTGCCCTGACCCTCGGGCTGGTGCTGTACTGGCACCTGGCGGCCAAGCGAAGCTTTCTCGGTCCGACGAGGGCGGACGAACGGGTACTCCGCCGGCTCGAATCGGAAGTCGGCCAAGCGGCGGGCGCCGCCGCGGTGGGCTAGGGACGGGCCAGCCTGTGGGCGCCGCGCCACGCGGCGCCCCCCTTCCGCAACGGCGCCCGCACCGGCTCGAGGTGAGCGACGACCGAGCGGCTGGTCCTCGCGGGCCTGATGGCCCAGGCGGAAGTTCCACTGTCATACGCCCGGCCCCGCTGGCCGGGGGTATCTCTTTGGTCCCAGCGGCGTTAGTTCGCCAGGTCGGCGGCTGCGCCAGCCCTCCCCACCCAGCCAGCCGAGCAGCGCCTGGAATCCCCATGTGGGCACGGGAGTTGCTCCTCCGGGTTCCCTCCATTTCCACATTCTCGGGGTTCATCGATGGGCGTCACGCATGCGGGACGCTGGGCCGGGCTGATGCAGTCGCCCGGATCAGGAAGGCGCGCCCGAGTCGGCCGGCTCGGGACCACCCGATTCGCCACCTTCGCGACGCTCTATCTGATGGCCCTCTACCTCGAGCCGGCCGAACGTTGGCTGCACCCCATTTTCACCGGAGTGCTGCTCGCGCTGATGCTGGCGGTGCTCGCCGCGGGCCTCACGCGGTGGACCCTGCCGATCGTTCTGGTTCCTGCCACGCTCCAGCCGCTGCTGACTCAGTTTCCCGACGTTGCCAACCACGTGAACGTGGAGATCGCGTGCAGCGTGATGCTCGTGGTGGCCATCGGCTACTCGCTCGCCCATCGCGAACGGTTTCCCAGCGACGACGACTGCTTCGAGCTGGTTCGACCGGTGCTGCAGGTCACGATGGTAGCGCTCTACGTGATGGCCGGCTTCGCCAAGCTCAACACCGACTTTCTGAACCCCGCGGTCTCATGCGTCGGCGACATGATGCACGATCTCCGATCGGTCGCGGGTATTCGCGTGCCGCTGCTGCATCTTCCCGCGGGCCCGTTCCTGATCGCGGGCGTCGGGCTGGTCGCGGCGGCGCTGGTCACGACGCGCGGCACCGGCCGAGCGGTGCGCCCGATCACTCGGGCCGGCACCTTCGGGCTCATCGTGGCTCCCGGCGTCCTGACCCTGGGCCTGGCGCCTGTTGCCCCTGCGAAAGCCGCGGCCCTCGCGATTCTCGCGATGTCCTGCGTCGTGATCCTGTGGGAATTCCTCGGCGGGATGCTGCTCACGGTCCCGCGGTTTCAGGGGCCGCTGCTCGCGTTCTGCTGGATGATGCACGCTACCCTGTCGTTCATCGGGTTCGTCCACTTCGGGGCGCTCGCCTTCGCCATGCTGTTCACCTTCCTGCCGGCGCAGTACATGGACCTGATGACTCGCGCCGTCCGGCTCCCGCTGGTGAATCGCTTTGCTGCGCGCCCGCACGTCTGCTTCGCCATCGCCGCGGTGGCCGGCGTCGTGTCGGGCATGGGCGAACGTCTGCCCGCCGCCATCCTGTTCAATTTGGCGACCCTGGTCATGCTCTGGCCGGTGCTTCGGTCGCTGGCGGCTCAGGCACCGCGCCCGGTGTGGCCCGGGACGCCGATCGGCAACCGGCTCACGCCGGCATGGTTCTACGCCTTGCCGGTGCTGCTCGTGCTGCACGGCCTCACCGGCTACGTGGGGCTTCGGACCGCCGGCAACTTCACCATGTTCAGCAACCTGCGCACCGAGAGGACCCCGTCCAACCACCTTTTGCTGAGTAGCAATCCGCTCAAGATGTGGAGCTATCAGGAAGACGTGGTCCACTTCACGTCGTTCGACAAGCGGCTCTCGCCCCCCGGCTACGAGGGGCAGTCGCTGGAAGGGCAGGAGCTTCCGGTGGTGGAGTTCAGGAAGTGGATCTACAACTGGAGCGAGGCGGGGGCGGTGGTGCCGATGACCTTCGTGTACCAGGGTCAGGTGTACAGCACGCCGAACATCGTGGCGGATCCGGTGTGGCGCACGCCGCACCGGAGCTGGGACATGCACCTGATGGATTTCCGGGTCATTCAGCCCGAGGGGCCCAACCGCTGCCGGTGGTAGGCGTCGCGGTGTGCTCGCGGCGCGTCAGCGCTCAACGGCCCTGAGGATTGGCGGGATCGGCGGTGATGGTGGAATCCCGCCAAACCTCCGCCGACGCGAGATGGCAGGCCGCGACGAACTTGTCGGTCGGGTGAGAGCCGCGCTGCAGCAGCGCGTGAAGCATCTCGTGCCGCACCAGCCACTCCTCGCCCAGCGCATTGGCCGGCAGATAGACCCGATTCCCCTGCCGAACCCACCAGCCGTGGGCCAGGGTACCGTTGAGCCCGATGGCCCCGTTGGGAGCGTCCACCGCATAGAACGTCACCCGGCCCATGTCTCCCTTCCGGCCCGAGCAGGCTTCGGTTTTGTGCCACCACTCCGTGTACAGCTCGAGGGTCGGGACCTCCCAGGCGCGCTCGAGCGGCGCCAGCGGCGCGCCCGCGACCTTGGGCACCGCGCAGCCGGCGATCGTCAGCAGCAGCACTAGTCCTGTGATGAACCGACCCATGTCGTGGCTCCAACGGTGGTGCGGGACCCGCGTCCCGGTGATCCCGCCGGCGCTCAGTTGATTCGAGGTTCGCCGGTGCCCTGCATTACCATCTCATGCCATGCTGTCTCGTGTGCGGTCGGCCGCCCTGCTCGGCATCGATGCCTACCCGGTGGATGTCGAGGTCGACATCTGCAGCGGTCTGCCCTCGTTCGCCACCGTCGGTCTGCCGCACGGGGCGGTGCGCGAGGGCCGCGAACGCATAGGCGCGGCGCTGACCAACGCGGGCTACACCTTTCCGCTTCGTCGCATCACCGTCAACCTGGCCCCGGCCGACATTCAAAAATCGGGGTCCGGGCTGGATCTGCCCATCGCGGTCGGAGTGCTCGCGGCCAGCGGCCAGCTGCCCGACCAGGCCCTCGATCGCCTCATGATGGTCGGCGAGGTGGGCCTGGAAGGCGACCTCAGGCCCGTCCGAGGCGCCTTGTCCATGGCCATCACCGCCCGACATGCGGGCTGCCGGGGCCTGCTCCTGCCGGCCGACAACGTGGCTGAGGCCGCTGTGGTGCATGGCCTCGAGGTGCGCGGCGCCCGTACCCTCACCGAGGTCTGTGCCTATCTCACGGGGAGTGCCGAGCTTGCACCTGCCACTGTCGACCTTGCTGCCTTGTTAGCCGAGCGCCACCTCGAGGAGGCCGATTTCGCCGACGTCCGTAGTCAGGTCGCGGCCAAGCGGGCGCTGGAAGTGGCGGCGGCGGGCGCCCACAATGTTCTGCTCATCGGGCCGCCCGGTGCCGGCAAGACCATGCTGGCCCGCCGGCTGCCTACGATTCTGCCGGCCTTGACGCTCGAGGAGGCGCTCGAAACCACCAAAATCCACAGTGTGGCCGGGGTGCTGGATCGCGGCCGCTCCCTCTGCGTCCTGCGACCATTCCGGGCACCCCACCACACCATCAGCGATGCTGGCCTCATCGGGGGCGGGGCCATTCCCCGGCCTGGGGAGGTCAGCCTTGCCCATGGGGGCGTCCTGTTCCTCGACGAACTTCCCGAATTCCGCCGCAACGTGCTCGAGGTACTCCGCCAGCCGCTGGAAGATGGCCTGGTAACCCTCAGTCGGGCCGCCGTCAGCCTCTCTTTCCCTGCACGTTTCATGCTGGCCGCCGCCATGAACCCATGTCCCTGCGGTTATTACGGGGCTGGGGGCCAGGCCTGCCGCTGCTCGGACTTCGATGTCGAGCGCTACCGTGCCCGGGTGTCCGGTCCGCTGCTGGACCGGATCGACATCCACCTCGAGGTTCCCGCGGTGCCCTACCCGGATCTGGTCGGCGAGCGCGCCGAAGAGTCGAGCGCGGCCGTCCGGGAGAGGGTCGCGCGAGCCAGGGCCATCCAGCGCGAGCGGTTCCGCGGCGAGCGTGGCATCTATGCCAATGCCCACATGACCACCCGCCACCTGCGTCGCCATTGCGCTCTGTCGCCGGCCGTGGAGTCGCTGCTTCGGCATGCGGTCCACCGCCTGGGCCTCTCGGCCCGTGCCTATCACCGCGTCCTCAAGATTGCGCGCACAATCGCGGATCTGGACGGGTCCCAGTCCCTGGACACCGGCCACGTCAGCGAGGCAGTTCAGTATCGCAGTCTGGATCGGAAGAAGGTCGCCGCCTAACGACAAATGCAGGTCACGGGGGCTGGACCGGAATTTCGCACCAGGGCCCCTCCAGCACAACGGGGGCCGAGTCAGTCCTCGTCCCGGGGCCGCTTCCGGTCCCGTTTGACCGCCGCCCGCCGGCGCTTGGCCTCGACCCTGGCCAGCATCGAGGCCCGGGTCGGCTTGGTACGCCGCCGCGGCCGGGGCACCGCAAGCGCGCTGGCCACCACCGCACGCAGCCGCTCGGTCACGTCCTCCCGGTTGCGGAGCTGGCTCCGGGTTTCACTCGATACCAGCCTGAGCCGTCCGCTCCCATCGAGCCGCGTCGCGAGCCGACTCAACAACCGCGCGCGCTGGGCCTCGGTAAGCGAGGGCGAAGCCGCCACGTCCCACCAGACTTCCACCCGTGTGGACGAGGTGTTCACGTGCTGGCCGCCGGGCCCGCCGGACCGGGTCGCGCGGAACTCCAGCTCCGCGAGCGGAAGCCGAAGTTCCGGTGAGACGTCGAGATGGCTGGCCTCTGCCATGATGAGAAAGTAATCGCGTCCGCCTCTCACTTGGTCCGGGACCGCATTACGTTACTGCCCATGTCCGACCTCGACGCCCTGCGGCGTTATCTGCGCGATCTGGGGAAGGTCTGCCTCGGGTATTCGGGCGGGGTGGACAGTGCGCTGTTGGCCGTCGTCGGCCGGCAGGCGCTCGGGCCCGAAGCGTTTCTGGCGGTCATCGGGCGCAGCGCATCCTATCCCGAGGTCCAGTATCGCTCGGCCGTGGCGCTCGCCCGCCGATTCGACGTGCCGCTGCTCGAGGTAGCTACCGGCGAGCTCGCCGACCCCAGCTACCTCGTCAACACCACCAACCGGTGCTACTTCTGCAAGTCCGAGCTGTGGGGCCGCCTGGGCGAGGTGGCGCGGGCCCGCGGGTTCGATGCGGTTATCGACGGCAACAATGCCGACGATCTCGGCGAGCACCGGCCCGGGCTTCAGGCGGCGGACGAGCATGGAATTCGTTCGCCGCTGGCCGACCTCGGGTGGCGCAAAACGGATGTTCGCGCCGCCGCGCAACGGCTGACCATTCCCAACTGGGATGCTCCCGCGTCGCCCTGCCTGTCGAGCCGGGTCGTCTACGGTCTCGCGATCACACCCCCGCGGCTGATGCAGGTGGAGCAGGGTGAGGCCTATCTCCGCTCGCTCGGGGTCGCGGGCGACCTCCGGGTGCGCCACCATGGCGACCGCGCCACCATCGAGGCCGCGCCCGACCAGTTCGAGCTGGTGCGCGCATCGTGGGAGGCGGTCCGGGCCCATTTCGTTCGCCTGGGATTCGCGGAGGTGGTGCTCGACCCCGGCGGGTACCGGCGAGGCGCGCTGCTGGCACTGGCCCCGCGCTGATGCGCCTGTTCGCCGGCATTCCCATCGTCGAGGATGCGCGGCGGGAAATCATCGCGCTGCTCGGTCGGCTGCGTGAGACGGAGTGGCCGGTCCGCTGGGTCAGCGACGAGGGCCTTCACCTCACGCTCAAGTTCTTCGGAGAAGTGACCTCCGAGCGCCTGGATGTGATCGAGGAGGCGGTCCGGTTCGCGGGGCGGGGCACCGGCGCGCTCGACCTTCGGCTCGGTGAGCTCGGCGCCTTTCCCAGCATGGTCCGCCCACGGGTGCTGTGGGCGGGGGTCGACGCTCCACCGGCCCTGGAGCTCCTGTACGACCGGCTCGAGCGCGGCGGCGAGGCCATCGGGTTCGCACCCGAAGGGGCGCCCTTCCGACCCCACGTTACCCTGGGGCGGGTGCGCGAAGGTCACCGGCTTCCACCCCGGGCGCTCGAGGACACCGGGTCCTGGCCGACGCCCGTACCGTTCGTCGCCACCCAGCTCGTGTTATACGAGAGCGTGCTGTCCACGCAGGGCCCTCGCTATAGCGCGCGCGTCACCCTCGAGCTGGCGCCGTGATGGGCTGTCTGACCGCGCCGTTCAAGGTACTTGGCTGCCTCGGCTTGGTCGCGATTCTCATCATTGGATGGCTATATCGGGACCGCGTGGTCCGGGAAGGCCGGCAGCTGCTGGGCGCGCTCGAGGGCTCCCGCGATACCACGGAGGCGCGGGCAGCCCGTGGACGGCCGGGCAGCCGCGCGCTCGTCAGCGCCGAGGCAAAAATCGATTCGCTCAACGGCTGGCATGCGGATTCGGTCGTGCTCACGGCTTCCGAGGTAGCCTCGCTGATGGGAAGCGGGCTGTCGCCGGCGTTCAGGAAGGAGTTGGATTCGCTGCAGATCGAGTTGCTCGACGGAGAAGTGCGGGCCCGCGCGCGGCTCCGCACGGCGCGTCTGCCGCGAGAGCTCGTCGGTCCGCTGGCCGCCGTGCTCCGGCCGAACGAACCGGTGGAAGCGACCGGACCGCTCCGCGTGACTGGCCCCGGGACCGGCGAGTGGGTGGTGCGCTCACTCCAGATTCGCGACTTCCCGGTGCCGGCGTCAGCCGTGCGCACGCTGATCTCCCGCACCGTGGGCGATTCCACCCGCAGCACCGTCCCGTGGAAGCTGCCGGAGGGCGTACGTGCGGTCCGGGTCCGGCCCACCGGGGTCACCTTGTACGGAGCGGCGCCTTCATGAGCCAACGGGTTCTCATCGTCGACGACGAGGCCGGCGTTCGCGAGGCGCTCAAGCAGGTGCTCGAGTATGAGGACCTCGAGGTCCGGGTGGCGTCCTCGGGGGGCGAGGCGATCGGCCTGTACACCGAATTCCGGCCGCATCTCGTGTTCCTCGACGTGAAGATGGCCGGGCTCGACGGCCTCGAAACCCTGTCCCGGCTCCGGGCGGTCGATCCCCGCTCGCAAATCGTAATGATCTCCGGACACGGGACCATCGCGACGGCGGTCGAGGCCACCCAACGTGGCGCCTTCGACTTCCTGGAGAAGCCGCTCGACACCGATCGCCTGCTGCTCACGGTGCGAAACGCGCTCGCGCATGGCGAC
>Ga0308175_100002089_pt1 | contig 13593 bp, 13 predicted proteins | sample PhyCR1_3_FD_203893 | JGI IMG/M metagenome (GOLD analysis project Ga0308175, IMG submission 203893) | Soil microbial communities from UC Gill Tract Community Farm, Albany, California, United States - DLSLS.C.R1 | ecosystem: Environmental > Terrestrial > Soil > Agricultural land | place: USA...
CTTGCTTAACTGAGCGGCCCGGTGACAGCTCTCGCGATGACCAAGGGCATCAGCCAATCGGTCCGTGAGCTTCATCACCCGTTCGGTCTTCTGATAGAGCGTGCCCAATTTCTGATGGAACGTCATTCCGTGTAATTTTTCGACGCGATCGATCAGCTTGATTTTCCGGTCTTCGTCAAAAAAGAATTTCGCATCCGCCAGCCTCGCCGCGAGTACACGTTCGTTTCCTTCTTGAATGAGCCGCATATCCCGTAATTTCATATTGGTGACGGAGATGAAGGCGGGCAACAAACTGCCGGCTTTCGTGACTAACGAAAAGAAACCTTGATGCTCTTTCATCGCCGTCATTAAGACTTCTTTCGGCACCGAGAGATATTCCAGATTGAAGGCGCCCAGAATGGCCTGTGGATATTCCACCGTGTAGATCGCCTGCTCTAGAAGATCCTCGTCACGATGCAATGATCCATGGGCCGACTTCGCCAGCGTTTCAATTTGGTCTAGAATCATGGCGCGTCGCGCATCCGGGTCCGGCACGACGCCGTGTTGCTCCAGCACCTTTAAATATGACTTGCCGTCCTTCACGGGCATGCCTTGCCTGGATGACCGGCTGGAACCGGCCAAGAATCGATGCCCCCACGTTCGATTGCCGGCGGCGACACCGGCGAGCTGAAACTTCACGACTTGTCCGGCGTACAGCGCTAACAGCCATCGGATCGGCCGGGCGAATTTTACTCCGGTCTCGTTCCAGCGCATGGATTTTGGAAATGAAAGCGTTCCAATCAATTGCGGGAGCAGATCGCTCAAGGCCTCCGCCGTCGGATGTCCCGCATCGCGCTTCACCGCGCAGACATACTCGCCTTTTGGGGTCTGCCGAACCTCCAGGTCTTTCGGCTCCATCTGCTGACCAGCCATGAATCCCAGTAACGCTCGGGTCGGATTGCCGGATGCATCATAGGCAACGGCTTTGGACGGTCCCACCACTTCTTTTACGATAGACGCCTGCCGTGCGGCCAAAGCCTCGACGAGGAGCGTGACGCGGCGGGGCGTGCCGAGAACACGAATTTGTCCATGTGTCAGACGATGTTCTTTGAACAGACGTTCGGCGGATTCGCGAAGGCTGCTGAGCGCGAGGGGGACGAACTGATACGGCAATTCCTCCGTCCCGATTTCAAACAGCAATTCGCCGACTGCCGTGGCAGCGGAAGATCTGTTTTTCGCGCGCGCTGTGTTTGAGGCGGCCATGGCTATTTGAACGCACTCTGGCCCAATAAGGAAGTGTGCTTGAGCAAAGGATGTCCAAGTGTTTCACGCTCGGTGATGTACCCTTCCGCGCACTGCCGCGCCAGGGCACGCACACGGGCGATATACCCGGTTCGCTCCGCTACACTGATGGCCCCACGGGCATCGAGCAGATTGAACAGATGGGAGGTCTTGATGCAGTAATCATATGCCGGAAGGACCAACCCTTTTTCGATCAGCCGCTTCGACTCGGCTTCAAAGGCCTGGAAGGTACTGCTTAACATCGTGACATCGGCTTCTTCAAAGTTGTACGTCGAAAATTGCACTTCAGTTCGGTGATGGATATCGCCATAGGTGATGCCGGCCGTCCAAGCCAAGTCGAACACATTGTTGACCTGCTGAAGGTACATGGCTATACGCTCGGTCCCGTATGTAATTTCGACCGTGATTGGATTGAGCTCGATCCCGCCGATCTCCTGAAAGTAAGTAAATTGCGTGATTTCCATTCCGTCGAGCCGGACTTCCCAGCCCAATCCCCACGCGCCAAGCGTCGGTGATTCCCAGTCATCCTGAATAAAACGGATATCGTGTTGTGTGGGATCGATGCCGAGGCCGGCGAGACTGTCCAGATAGAGGTCTTGAATATTGGCCGGCGACGGCTTCAGTACGACCTGGTATTGATAATAATGCTGCATCCGATTGGGATTTTCACCATATCGACCGTCTGTCGGCCGCCGACATGGTTGCGGATATGCCGCTCGCCATGGCTCCGGGCCTAGGGCACGGAGGAATGTCGCCGGATGGAATGTACCGGCCCCCATTTCAAGATCGTACGGTTGATGAAGGACACATCCCTGGTCGGCCCAGTAACGATGCAGCGACAGAATGAGCTCTTGATAGGTCACAGATGATTTCCCGGGATCCCTCGGCACGCCAGCTTCGAAGGTTATTGAACGATCGTAAATGCTTGCAGAATGAGCCTAAAGCGCCCGTCAAATGCAGGCCAAGCTAACAAGAACGTTGACGAACTGTCAAGATACGAAAGGTCCACGGTCTCGCAACGGGATGATGCCTGACCACGTGACGCCTCTACTGCTTTTCCCCCGATGCTTCAGACCCCGTCTTGACGGCCACGTCTCCAAACCTGTATTGTCGGAAAAGTTAACTGAAGAAGTCGACAATGCGATTTTCAAAGAAAAGCGAGTATGCGCTCAGGGCTCTCACGGAGTTGACTGCCCACTATGGCCATGACTTGCTGCAACGGCAGCAGATTGCGGAACGACAGCACATTCCCATCGAATTTCTTGAACAGATTTTGCTCGCGCTCAAAAACGCAGGCTTGTTGGCCAGCCGCCGTGGAGTCACGGGAGGCTACAGTCTTATTAAACCGCCACATGAGATTACATTGGGTCAAGTCATTCGCATTCTTGACGGCCCACTGGCGCCGATCGCCTGCGTCAGCAAAACCGCCTATCAAAAATGTAGCGATTGTCCTTATGCCGAGCAAAGCGGACATGAGGCATGTCCGATCCAAGGCGTCATGCTGAATGTACGCAATGCGATCTCGGACATTCTCGATCATTACACTCTCAGTGACTTTGCGAAACAGTCTAAAGGAAAACCCATTCATGCGAATACCGCCTTACGTTGAACGATTCAGCGCAGTCGCTCGTCGATTCATTATCGCATCGGTAGTTTCCTGCATTGTAGCATCCAGTGCCCTCTTTCATGGTGTCTCCGTGAGTCTCGCCGGGGAGCGCGAACTCATGCTGGCCATCTACAGCGTGCCGAAAGAAGCTTATGAAAATAAGCTCATCCCCGCATTCAAACAACACTGGAAAGAACGCACGGGACAGGACCTTCGCGTGCGCAGCTCATACGGCGCCTCTGGCGCGCAAGCGCGGGCGATCATCGGTGGATTTGAAGCCGATGTCGCCCTGTTGTCCGTCGAAGGCGATGTGGACCAGATTGCCAAGGCGGGATTGATTACGCACGACTGGCGCAAGGGAGCGGATCGCGGCAATGTCAGCGCGTCGGTCGTGGCATTCGGCGTCCGCAAAGGCAATCCGAAAGGCATCAAGACGTGGGAGGACCTCACGAAGCCAGGAGTCGAAGTGCTCTATCCCAATCCAAAAACCTCCGGCGGCGCCATGTGGGACATCATCGCGATCTACGGCGCCGGGATGAGGCTTGCCGATCCAAAACAGGGGCCCGCTGAGGCCCAGGCGGCCGCACTTCTTAAGCGCGTTCAAAAAAACGTCAAGGTCATGGACAAGAGTGGACGTGAATCGGTCACCACGTTTGAACGCGGCATCGGCGACGTGATTGTCACCTATGAAAATGAATTGCTCCCTCGCATCAAGAGCGGCCGTCCGATGGACCTGGTGATTCCCGCTGAAACAGTCCTCATCGAAAATCCCGGCGCCATCGTGGATCGGAGCGTCGATAAGCATCACGTGCGCGATATCGCCGACGCCTTTGTCGCGTTCTTGCACAGCGAGGAGGCACAACAAGCCTTTGCCGAATACGATTTCCGAACCGTCACTTCCGCCAAGGCCGGCTTCCAACCGGCCAAAACCTTCACGCAGCCTGCTCATCTGATGACGATCGCCGAACTCGGCGGTTGGGACAAAGTAGCGTCTCTCCTCTTCGGTCCACAAGGTCTGTGGACTGGTGCGGTGGAAGACCTGGCGAGGGGCAAATGATACGGGAAGGTTCGAGATTCGGAGTCAGAAAAAAGAATGCCATCTTACCTCATACCTTGTAAGACTCTATGAGTCGGCATGCTTTAACAGCCCTGGCTCTGCGATCTGCCGCGATCGGCTATGTCCTGTGTCTCATCCTCCTGCCGCTGACGGCGATCGGATTCCAGTCCTTCGAGGATGGACTGACACGCTTCCTGGATGACATTCAGCAACCGCAAGCAAAAGCGGCGCTGATCCTCACGATTGAAGCCGCCTTGCTCACTACCATGATCAATGCCGTGTTCGGAACGCTCTCGGCGTGGGTCTTGGTGCGATATGATTTCCCCGGACGAGCGTTTCTGAATGCACTGGTCGATCTGCCCTTCGCCATTCCTACGCTCGTCGCCGGCATTATGATCGCCGCTGTCTATGGCGCAACGAGCCCCATTGGAGCCTGGCTCCTCAAAGGCGGAATCGAAGTCCTCTATAATGTGCCGGGCATCGTGCTCGCCATGCTTTTCGTGACGATGCCGTTTACGATCCGCGCTCTTCAGCCCGTTCTGATGGAATTGGAGCGGGATCAGGAAGAAGCCGCATACACGCTCGGCGCGACGCCGTGGCAAGCGTTCCGACGGGTGACGGTGCCATCTGTCCTGCCTGGACTGTTGACCGGCGTCTTCTTGACTTTCGTGCGGGCGCTGGGTGAATTCGGGTCCGTCGTCATCGTGGCCGGCAACATTCCATTGAAGACTCAGGTCGCTGCCGTCTATGTCTATGGTGAAATCGAAAGTTACAACCCGCAAGGCGCGACATCGGTCTCGGTGGTCGTATTGATTGTTTCGTTTCTCGCCTTGATGCTCTTGGAACGATTGACCAGACCACCGGATGAAAGACTGCCGGTACTTCTAACGCGAGTGTTGAATGCTCAATGGTTAGTGCTTCATTCCAATTCGAAACTCAAGATTCAAAATTAACTATCCTATGCGCGGACTCTTCATCAGTGTCGTCTGGGTCTATTTTGCGGCGCTGTTGATCGGGCCGATTGCCTACCTGTGCGTCCAGGCCTTTGGGGGTGGACTCACGGTATTTCTCAACGAAGTCGTGCGCCCGGAAGCGGTGCATGGCTTTTGGCTCACGGCGGAGATCACGCTCATCGTCCTTCTATTGAATGTCATCTTTGGCACGGTCACGGCCATGGTCTTGGCACGGCAACGGTTCTGGGGACAAACGTTCTTAAGCGGCCTCATTGACCTCCCCTTCTCGGTTTCGCCGGTCATCACGGGATTCATGTTAATCCTGCTCGTCGGTCCTGGAACGATTCTTGGCACGTGGTTCGGGACCATGGAGATGAAGATCCTCTATGCGCTGCCCGCCATGATCCTGGTGACGCTGTTCGTCACCTTTCCATTTGTCGTCCGCGAGCTCACGCCGATTCTTCTGGCAATCGGCACGGAGAGCGAAGAGGCGGCGCGCACGCTCGGCGCGAATGAATGGCAGATTTTTTTGCGCGTGACGCTCCCCGCTATCCGATGGGGCATGATCTATGGCGCAACACTGACCATCGCGCGCGCCATCGGCGAATTCGGCGCAGTCCTGGTCGTCTCCGGGAACATCTTACAACTCACGCAAACGGCCACCTTGCACATCTATCAAAGTTATGTGGATTTCAATTATGTCGGGGCGTATGCGGTCGCGGCGGTCCTGCTTGCCGTCTCGTTTCTCATTCTGATGATTCTGGAGCTCGTCAAAACGCGATCGTCCGCCGTGACGGAACAATCCATATCGATCCCGATGGTGCAGCCGTGAAGATCGAGGTGCGCCGGCTGTCAAAGCGTTTCGGATCGGTGGAGGCGGTGTCCGATGTGTCGTTTACGGTGAAGGAGGGAGAACTTCTGGGGCTGCTCGGGCCGAGCGGCAGCGGCAAGACTACGGTGCTTCGAATGATTGCCGGGCTGGAATGTGCTTCGTCCGGAGACATCTTCATCGACCACGTGCGGGTGAACGATCTGTCCGTCCAGCAGCGCAATATCGGATTTGTGTTTCAGCACTATGCCCTGTTCAAACACATGACGGTGTCCGAGAACATCGCCTTCGGACTTTCGATTAAGAAGTGGGCGAAACCGCAGATCCATCAGCGCGTCGCTGACCTCTTACAATTGATGGGCTTGCCGGGACTCGGCAGTCGGTATCCGCATCAACTCTCCGGCGGACAGCGCCAACGGGTCGCCATTGCCCGCGCCTTGGCGCCGCGTCCGAGCGTCTTACTGCTGGATGAGCCGTTCGGCGCGGTCGATGCGCAGGTCCGGCAAGAACTCCGAGAGTGGCTGATTCGCCTGCATGATGAGTTGGCGGTCACGAGCCTGTTCGTCACGCACGATCAGGAAGAAGCGATGGAGGTATCGAATCGGCTGATTGTATTTTCCAAGGGGCGGCTCGAACAGATCGGTTCACCCGCTGAAGTCTATGAAGACCCGGCCACGGAGTTTGTCGCACGCTTCATCGGCTCGATGAATATCGTCGAAGCCGAAGTCAAACAAGGCATCGCCCATGTGGCGGGCTTAGAATTCCCGGCCCCCGAGTTTCCGGACGGACATCGCATCCGAATCGGCTTCCGACCCTATTACATCAAGCTGTCGGAGGACCCGAATCATTTTCGTCAGCCGGCTCGCTTGCGGCACGTCTACTTCTTGGGGGTCGCGTACCGGCTGGAGATCGAAACCGACAGCGGCCTCATTCTACGTTCGCGGATGAACAAAGAAGAATTTCGGCAGCGCCGGTTCCAAGTCGGCCAGCCCGTTTCATACGCGATCACGCATTTTCGCATTCTGCCGCAAGACCAGGCTCCGCACGGGTCCGTACCGCATATTCTGGACAGCCCCCTGACACCATAAGCGCGGCTCATGTTCGCCGCAGCAAAGCGCCTTTAATTTTCCAACCTGCTCTTCATTTGACGCCACTCATGCGGTTTGTTACAACGTAAATAGATGTCTGCATAAAGGAGATCATCATGGCTGGCAGAATGACAGAAGATACGCTGCTCACGGTACTTCACAATAAAGCGACACACTTGAGAATCGAAAGCGTTCGCGCCACGACCGAGGCCGGAAGCGGGCATCCGACGAGCTGCGCCTCGGCTGCCGATATCGTCGCTACGTTATTCTTTTCCGTCATGCGATACGATCCCAAGAATCCAAAGTATCCTGCCAACGACCGATTTATCCTTTCAAAAGGCCATGCCGCGCCATTGCTCTACGCCGCATGGGCGGAAACGGGATTGTTCGATAAGAAAGAGCTCCTTCGCCTGCGCACCTTGGAGTCCGATCTGGAAGGACACCCGACGCCTCGGCTGCCCTTCGTCGATGTCGCGACCGGCTCGTTGGGACAGGGCTTATCCGCGGGCGTCGGCATGGCACTCAACGCGAAACGCCTGGATCATTCACCGGCTCGAATCTATGTCCTGATGGGCGATGGAGAATCGGCCGAAGGGTCGGTCTGGGAAGCGGCGGAAATCGGGCGTCATTATGGGCTCGATAACCTGTGCGCGATCATCGACGTCAATCGCCTGGGACAGAGTGATCCCACCATGTTGCAACATGATATGGAGGCGTACCGCGCGCGTTGGAGCGGATTCGGATGGCACGCGATCGTCGTCGACGGTCACGACATCGCCAAGCTTCTCGCTTCATTTGAGGAGGCCGCTTTTACCAAAGGAAAGCCCACGATTATTCTGGCGCGCACGCTCAAGGGAAAGGGCTTGCCGTCCGTTGAAGATCAGCCGGATTGGCATGGCAAGCCGCTCAAAAAAGGCGAGCAAGCCGACAAAGCGATTGAAGCGCTCACGCGTCAGCTTCAGCAAAGCTCGGCCCAGCCCGACATTCAGCGGCCGGAGGCCTGGACTAACGGCAAAAAACCGACGAAACCGATGGCGCCTCCGAACTATAAATCGACCGATTCAGTCGCGACGCGCGAAGCCTTCGGCACCGCGCTGGCCGCATTAGGTGAAGCGAATCCACTGGTCGTCGGGCTCGATGCCGACGTGAAGAACTCGACCTTTACGGACAAATTCGGCAAGCAGTTCCCGGATCGGTTCTTCGAGAATTTTATCGCCGAGCAAAATATGGTGGGGGCCTCGGCGGGATTAGCCGCCTGCGGCAAGATCCCATTCGCCGCCACCTTTGCCTGCTTTCTGACACGCGCGTACGACTTTATCCGAATGGCGTCCATCAGCCACAACAATATTAAATTGATGGGCTCACATGTCGGCGTGAGCATCGGCGAAGACGGTCCATCCCAGATGGGATTAGAGGATCTCGCCATGATGGGCGCGCAGCCCGACATGGTGGTTCTCTATCCCAGCGATGCCGTGTGCACGCATCGGCTGGTGGAATTGATGGCCGCGCACACTGGACCCGTCTATTTAAGGACGGGCCGCCCGAAAGCGCCGATTCTCTATACGAATGATGAGACCTTTACGATCGGAGGATCAAAGGTATTGCGGCAGAGCGCCGCCGACCGGCTCACAATCGTCGCCGCGGGCGTCACTTTATTCGAGGCGTTGAAAGCCTATGACCAACTGAAGACTCAGGATATCGCGGTGCGGGTCATCGATTTGTACAGTATCGTGCCGATCGACCGCGCGGGTATGATTGCGCACGGCCGCGCGACGCACGGCCGCATGCTGACGGTCGAAGATCACTATGCGCATGGCGGACTGGGCGATGCCGTGCTCAGCGCCGTCGCTGAGGAAGGATTCCGTGTCCATAAGATGGCCGTGCGTGAGATACCGCACAGCGGAAAGCCGGATGAATTGATCGATCGGTACGGCCTCAGCGCCCGGGCGATTGTCGAGACCGTGAAGCGAATCGTGTAGATGAAGAATCCGGACCACCTCAAAGAGATTCCGCTCTTTAATCTGGTGAAGCGATCGGAACGGCAACGCTTAGCCGGCGAGGTCACCGAAACGCGCTACAGCAAAGGCCAATTTATTTTTCGCGAAGGCGATCCTGCCGAGTTTTTCCATATCGTCAAAGAAGGCACCGTGAAATGCGTGAAAACTTCCTCCGACGGCAAAGAGGTCACATTAAAAGTATTGATGCCCGGCGATCTCTTCTGTTGTGAAGCCGCCGTCTTCGACGGGACGACACATCCTGGGTGTGCGCAGCCGATGGGCGAGGTCAGCGTGCTGCGTCTTCGCAAGAAAGCGTATTTCGAGATGCTGAAACGCAACCCGGACGCGGCCGTTGAAGTCATCAAGTATCTCGGCACACGGCTCAACGAAGCGCAAGAAAAGGCCAAAGTGTTGGCCCTGGATGGGGCCGAACAACGGCTGGCGGGACTCTTGGTCAACCTGACCGAACGATCCAGCGTTCGAGAGGGTACAGGACATCGACTCACCGTTCGGTTGACCCGTCAGGATCTGGCCAACATGGTCGGCATCACCACTGAGACGGCCATCCGCATTATGGGGCGCTTTAAGAAAGCCCGGCTCGTCACCGGCACGGCGAAACAGCTTACCATCCTCGACCTGCCTCGGCTCCAGCAATTGGCGTCCCCTTCGTTTCTTCAGTCGCTGCGCTTTTAAGCCGCCGCCTTTTATTTCAAAACATGACTCAGATCATATTTTGTGGACATGCGCATGACGTATGCTCCCCTCGCTACTCATATCTCATTTAAAGGAGGACGGCATGCGTCGGCAATCACGGTTCGGAGGTTTGTGGACACGACTTCGGTTTATCGCTGTCAGTTGTTTAGGAATTCTACTTGCGGCCTCACCGGTCCTGGCGAAGACCCACGAGGTGGCCATGACGGCAATGGAAAAAGAGATTATCATCGATGGAGAAGGGACAACCTATAAAGCCTGGACCTTCAACGGTCAAGTTCCCGGGCCAGTGGTTCGGGTGACGGAAGGCGACACAATCAAGTTTACGCTGACGAATCCCAGCAGCAATACCTATCCACATTCAATGGACTTTCACGCGGCGGAAATCGATTTTCTCAAGAACTACCGGGCGATCAATCCCGGCGAAACCATCAGCTACACGTTCGTCGCCAAAAGACCCGGCGTGTTCTTTTATCATTGCGGCGCGCCGCCCATGCTGCAGCATGTGGCCCGGGGCATGTTCGGGGCGGTCATCGTGGATCCGGCTAATTCCAAAGTATGGCCCAAAGCCGATCGGGAGTATGTGCTCATCCAATCGGAGTTGTACAAAAACCCCGACGACGTGCCGGCTATGTTTGATCGCAAATTCGAGAATATCGTGTTCAACGGGGGCGTCTTTAAATATCATCCTTTCGTCACGGGCGGCGGCAAATTGGATGCAAAACCTGGTGAACGAGTCCGCATTTATTTTGTGAATGCCGGGCCGAATGAATTCTCGGCGTTTCACCCGATCGGTGAGATCTGGGACAACGTGTATGAAAGCGGGAATCCCGCCAATAAATTCACCGGCGTGCAGACCTATGTGGTGGGACCTGGAAGCGGGTCCACATTCGATGTCGTAGTTGAATCGGCCGGCGCCTATCCGCTGGTGACGCACTCCCTCACTGGAGCGTTGCGAGGCGGCATTGCTGTCCTACTGGCCTCGCCGGACGCGAAGCCGGCTCCATTAATGCCGATGGTGCCCTGGGAAATCCCGGCCAAACCGGCTCAATAGATCCATCGCTCGGGCTGGCCGTCTCGGCCAGCCCGAGTCTTTTTCAAGTATTCGATGATTGCCATGTCGCGATTCACAGTCTTTCTTATCCTCGGAATGATCGTGCCGTTCTGGACGGCACCGATTCATGCCGCCGACATGCGAGAAGCTCTCATGCTCCACGGCACGGCTTGTGTCCAGAAGCAGGACAGTATCCGACAGACGCTCCTGAAACATGCAGGAGTCAAAACGGTCGATGCTCAGAGTGTTCCTGGTTATCTCTTGATCGATGTGGCGGCAGGCACGGTGACATCGGAAGAATTATCGAAGGCGGTCAACCGGCTCTATGGTGAGAAAGATAATTGTCGGGCAGAACCGATGCAATCTTGTATCTCGCCTGGAGGACATCAGCAGGCCGAACACGAAACATCGAAGACAGCAGGGCATCACTCATGGCTGCCATGATGTTCGTCTAAGGATTCGGCGCGACAAACACCAAGACTCTGAGCCGCGCATTCGTGTGATTCAAGACTCCATGTGCTTCTCCCGCCGGCGCCATGGTTCCCTGCCCTGCTCCCAGCACACAGGCTTCAGTTCCAACCTTGAACGTGCCTTGCCCTTCTAAGACGAGATAGACTTTATCCTGTTCGCCGTGGATGTGCCCCTTTTGCTCCTGGCCCGGCTCAAAACAATAGACATCGCAGAAAAATCTGAGAGTCTGAAAGATATTGTTCTTCTTCATCTTCTCGGCAGCAAATTGCTGATAGTCCGAGAGATTAATGACCTTCATTAATGCTCCTTAGCTGTCAGCTTTCACCTTTGACTGAAGCTGACTACTGATAGCCGGCGGCTGATGGCTGCTTGATTCGCGACGCGTCTCCACAGTCCGTACAATGGCATCCACGGAGATCAAGTGGCGCGACACGCCGAGATCCTTTGCAGGAATGCCCATGGCCAACCCTAAGAGTTGTGGCAAGTGCAAAATAGGCAGATTGAGCGAAGTATTGACGGCCTGGCCTGCTCGATCTTGATAAATATCGAGACTCATGTGGCAGAGAGGACACGGCGTAACCATGAAATCGGCGCCTTCCTCTTTCGCCTCCTTCATATTCTGACCTGCCATGGCGACGGCAATCGCTTCCTTTTCGAGAATGATGGGGAACCCACAACATTTAGTACGACCGGCATACGCTACCGGTTCCCCTCCCGCGGCTCGGATGACTTTCTCAAGCGAGGTGGGATTTTCAGGATCGTCAAACCCTAGATCCCACGATGGCCTCAGAATGTAGCATCCATAGAACGGAGCAATTTTAAAATCGCTCAATGGCACACGTATCTGTTCCCGCACACGCTGCAATCCTACTTCGCGCACGACAATCCATAACAAATGTTTAACCTGGATTGTGCCGCGATAGGTCATGGTCTCTTGCGCGAGCATCCGATTGATACGCTCACGGGTGGCCGGATCTTTGAGCCGTTTATTCGCTGCGCCCATGATGCCCTGACAGGTCCCGCAAATCGTCATCACGTCCAACCCGAGTTGTTCCGCTTGAGCAAACGTGCGGGCATTCAGCGCCAACGCGACATCGGGATCAGCTTCCGAGATGACCCCTGCCCCACAGCACGAGGCTGCCTGAAGCTCTACAACCTCGATGCCGAGGCGTCCGATAATGGCCATGGTCGATTGATAGAGCTCAGGCGTGGCGCCTTTGGCCGCACAACCGGGATATAGAGCGTATTTCAACGACATCTCACCATTCTCAGTTTCACACTACCATGGCCGCGCGGGAATTCACAAAGCTCTCATAGATTGTCGCAGTTTTGACAGAAGTGTACGTATTGCTATTCTTTTTTTCAGCCTACGAAGTATGCACTGCAGCAACGCATCTCGGTACTCGAGAGCACCATTGCCGATCGACGCGAGTTCTATAATGACTCAGTCAATCTCTATAACCTCCGAATAGAAACAGATTCCGGCCACCTGAGTGGCACAGCAGTCGGGGTATCGAGCTAGACCCCTATTGGAAGTACCGCAAGCAGAACGTGTGGATATGAAACTCACCTGTGCGAATAGTGCACTCCGCACAGAAAACAAAGGCCATGCGATCGTGAATAATCGTGTTCCGTCTGATGATCAATGATCAAGAACGGCTTAGAGTCGGCCTTTCTCCGAATCACCTTCCGGCAATAATTCATACAGCGTAATGTCAGGCGGCTCCATCAGCAGATTCGGAACCTGCTTCAATAGGGGCTGCACATGAGCCGTCGCGAAATGCTGATCGATGGCATCCTTGGACGTCCAGTGTTCGACCGTCACAAACACGCTTGGATCGATGACTGAACGATGAACGGTATATCGAAGGCAGCCGGCCTCTTGATGGGTCGGAATCACCACGGCTCGCATGGCCTGTTCCAATTCCGCCTCCCGGCCCGGCTTCGCTTTCGCTCGCGCCATGACTGTCAGTCCGGTCATAGTATCCTCATGATGGTTCGTGGTCCGCGCGGGAGTATACCGTGCCAACGTTTCGAAGTCACCGGCATCAGCCGACAACTTCTCTATTCAAACGCAGACCACTGGTTGAGAGTCACCAATTTAATGGTGCATTTGATGTGGTGCCACCCGCTCTACCGCTTCGTAAATAATCGGACGCTCTGCTCGCTTCGTTAAACGGTTGATCCGATAAGATATTCGAAAGGGCCTTCGCAGATCTTTCATGATCTTCGTGGCATCTGTGTTGCTTCATTCATATCCGCATGATCAACGTGAGTGAAAGGAGGGGTACATGGAAGACCGCAGTCCCCCGGACTATGATCGGCTCGTCAAGTAGGGGCAAGTTGGAGCATTTTTCCGTTCAGGTAAAAGAATCAGTGTTCCCATGGCCTAACCGCCATAGCCCACGAGATGGGATGAGGGGAACCGAACTGTGTTGCACGGTTCATTCAAAACCAAACCGCGGATGCTCTTTCTTCTCCCTTCTATGACGGGTCTCCGACGAGCCTCCATACGATAATGGCGCCCTAAGCGTCCAGAAAAAGGG
>Ga0308175_100002090_pt1 | contig 13592 bp, 15 predicted proteins | sample PhyCR1_3_FD_203893 | JGI IMG/M metagenome (GOLD analysis project Ga0308175, IMG submission 203893) | Soil microbial communities from UC Gill Tract Community Farm, Albany, California, United States - DLSLS.C.R1 | ecosystem: Environmental > Terrestrial > Soil > Agricultural land | place: USA...
TATAGGACTGCAGAAGAACAATCGCCCCGATGATCATGACGAAGTACTTCGATTTGAGAGGGATGAGAAACCCGAAGAGTACCGTCCGATCCGGAAACAGGACTCCGTAGGCAACTAGCACTCCATAGACCGCGCCCGAGGAGCCTATAGTTGCGACGTCCTGAAACCCGAACGCGTAAGCAGCAATAATGACGAAAACAGCGGCGCTGATGCCGCAAATGAAATAGAAGCGCAGGAACTTGGTCGTTCCCCAGAGACGCTCGATCTCCGCTCCGAACATCCATAAGCCCAGCATGTTCCAGAGGATGTGGCCAAAGTTGTCCACAGAGTGCAGGAACATGTAGGTGACCACTTGCCAAACGGCAAAGGTCTGAACCACCTGCGCTGGAACAAGCGCGAAGTTCTGGAAGAATAGGCCCGTACCACTGGCCCTGAGTATGTAGGTGAATAAGAAGATGCTAATGTTCGTGATTAGCAGCCACTTCAAACCCGTGGGGAATCGGTTGGAGGGAACGTACCTATTCACGTAGGAACGCGAACTGAAAGGCATTGGGACCGGAAAGCCTCACTTGAGAGTAACAAAGCCGATCCCAGTAGTGGGACTGGAGAGGAGGTCCGATTTAGCCCCGGTTTGAATGGTCGGGACGCAGGGTCTCGGCTTGCGTGCGGCGCTTCAGAATGCTAGCCGCCACGTTCAGCGTCACCGCAAACCCAAGCCACACGAGCCAGTTGGAGAGAGGACCCGTCGAGAACAGAAACGGGCCGGTCCAGCCGAGGTTGCTTGCCAGATTCCAACCGGTGAGCGAGTAGGCAGTAAAAACGGCGGGGCCCATCAAGTCGGATAGCAGCGACGCAAAGTTCTGCGCCGTGTCGCCGAACCACTTCCCGGCCTCACCTAACGCATCAAGCGCGGACTGTGCACCAGCACCCACCCACGCGCGGAACGGCTCAGTTCTAACTGCAATCCCCGATGTTCGGATCTCAGACATGCCAGATTGACCTTTGTCGATTTTTTCGATGCACGCAAATGGCCGAAAGTTTCCGGGCCACGGCGCTGACAGTACAAGGTTGTTTCCGGGGAGAATAGATCTCTGCAAAAAACAGTCAAATACCGGATATTTGGGCTCGCGGAACAAGCCCCGACAACTGTCAGGCTGGCCTTGATTCCTTAGCGAAGTGTAGGCCTAGCGTTATGGAAATTGGAATTTCTTCCACTCGCGATTTCAACATTCGCCGAGCCGTAATTCGCCAGCAATTTCGTGCTTACTAGCAAAATCAGTGCTGCGAAAAACCACATCTGCCAGTGGGAGAAGACGCCCGATGTCACGTAGAACGCACTCACCAGCTGCAACTCCGCTGCGAAACTCCAAAAGCACATCGTGAATGCAACCAGAGCCAAAGGTGCGAACACAGCTGCCAAGGCCAAGGCGGCCTGCGATTGGAGATCGACCATTCTGGTGTTCGTTCTCCATCGGATGCGGACTAACATGCAATAGTTCTCAACAGACTACCACTTTGGCTGGTGGTATAGGGCGATAACGAAGCGTTATAGAGTGTTCTGGAGAGAGATCGAATGCCAAAGATTAAAACCGCAATCGTCGGAACTGGATTCATGGGCAGGGTTCATGCCGAAAACGTGCGCAGGTTGGGGAACGTCGAAGTGGCCGCGATCGTCGGAAGCCGCCCTGAAACCGCTCAGAAATTCGCGGCCAGCATCGACGTTCCGTTCGCGACCAGCGATCTCAGCGAAGTGCTGAAGAACCCGGAGATTCAGGCCGTACATATTTGTACGCCGAACGCGCAGCATTTCCCCATGGCTCTCGCAGCCGTGAACGCGGGTAAAGCAGTGCTTTGTGAAAAGCCGATGACGATGAACGTGGACGAAGCCAAAAAGTTGGTAGCGGCCGCGGCGGAGAAGGGAACCGTCAATGCGGTCCAACACAATCTTCGGTACTATCCCGTCGTTCAGCAGATCCGGCAGATGATCGCGGCGGGCGACCTGGGCGATATCCTGATCGTTCAAGGTACGTATTCCCAGGACTGGCTGCTCTACGATACCGATTGGAACTGGCGGCTCGCATCCGAGTCGAACGGGAAACTTCGCGTAATGGGTGACATCGGGTCCCATTGGATGGACATGATCCAGCACTTGACCGGGCAGTCCATCACGGCAGTTTGTGCGGAACTGGCGACTTTCTGGGAGCAGCGCAAACGCCCGAAAGGCTCTGTGGAGACTTTCTCGAAGACAAAGGCTGCCGAATACGAAAGCTTCAATGTTGATACCGAAGATTTCGGCGTGGTGATGCTCCATCTTGGCAAACGAGCGCGCGGTGCGTTTACCGTCAGCCAGATGTCGGCGGGCAGGAAAAATCGGTTCGCGTTTGAAATCTTCGGCACCAAGGCTGGCGTAGCCTGGGACCAGGAAACGCCGGATCAGTTGTGGATCGGGCATCGGAATGAACCGAACCAGATCATTGTTAAAGATGCCTCGCTGTTTTATCCGGCTGCAGCTAGCTTCGCCGACCTGCCCGGAGGTCACAGCGAAGGTTACGACGATTCGCACAAGCAGTTGTTCAAACGCTTTTACGCCAAGGTTGCCGACCGGTCTGCTCCGGTAGACTTCCCGACTTTTGAAGATGGCCTACACGGCATGATGCTGCTCGAAAAGGTGGCGCAGAGCAACGAGAAACGGGCTTGGGTGGATTGCTAGTTACAACCGCATCATTCTGAAGTCTTCGGCTGAGCGAACCGCCGGAAGTAGCTGTCAGGCTTCCACCGTGGTTTCTCGCTCGAGTTTGCAACGCGTTCGACAAGCTGGAGCATGAGCTTGTCGAACTTTGCCGCCGCCGCGAGATCAGTCGGTTGCTGCGTATCATCCGAGGGTGCGTGGTAACGGTTGTTAAACCACTCCGCCTGGCCCTTGTCTTCCGGCGAGTTCGCAGTGGCGCCGAACTCAGGCATGATGGACGGAACACCCGCGCGAATGAAATTTGTACTGATCGCTTCGGATGAAGATGTTACGATCCGGCGCACGATCGGGAATGATACGGACATCCAGCGGAGCGGCGGCTGCCTTGATGTCCTCCCCAAGGTGGACTCGTTCGTTCCGTAAACGACCAGGTAATTGAGCGGGAAGATGGGGAGAAACATGTCGGTGTTCAGGTCTGCGACCATCGACGTCTTCGGGACAGTCGGCTTCTGCGCGAAATACCGTGACCCAAGCAATCCCTTCTCCTCGGCGCACACAGCCACGAACAGAACCGACCGCTTCAGCTTCACTCCTGACTTGCTAAGCTTTTCGGCTACATCCAACATGCTAGCGATACCGGACGCATTATCCAGAGCGCCGTTGTAAATCTTGTCGCCGTTGATTGGTTCACCAACGCCTACCTGATCAAGAGGAGCACTGTAAACGACATACTGGCTCTTCAACTTTGCGTCGCTGCCCCGAAGAATGCCGACGACGTTTGGTGCTTCGACCTGTTCATTCTTCGTGACCACCGGTGCTTTCAGCGTCGGTTTCAGATCGAAGTGAGGCATCGGCTTGCCTGCGTCCGCAACTGCGAGGAGATCTGCGATTCTATGATTCGAATCCGCTAGAAGTTCATCCGCGTGCGCCGGATTCCATGTAGCAGTGAACAAAGGTCGATGCGAATCCTGCAGCTCCACGTCAGCTAGGCGCATGCCAGGTTGCGAGGCTGCCAACCTCATACGATCCCAGGGCACGTCCATCGATTTGGGGTTCGGAATCGCGATGGTGCCGACAGCTCCCGCGCTTTCAACGAAGCTGACGAAGTCCTGGGCGGACCGAGCGCTCGCTTTCAGCGCACCCGAGATATTGGCGGGCCCGCCGTTTATATAAACGATGATCTTGCCCCGCACGTCAATCCGGCGAAATCGTCATAGTGAGCGTCCGGAATGTGTAAACCGGACCCGATAAAACCAGGGGTGCGGAAACCTCTTTCGGTTGAGGCAGGCGACCGCCGAGAAGCGCGCTTTCACCAAGATGGACGGATGTTTGTTTGCCGCCAGAGTTGAGCGTCAGTTTAGAGGCGGAGGCAATGACTTGCTGCACATCAAATTTCACCGGCTGGAAGTAACCTTGAGTGCCGCCGGGCTCTAGACCGTATTCCTTGAAGTGGTCCGCGACGTACTGCGCAGCTTTCCGGTATCCCTCCGTGCCGGTCAGACGCCCTTCCAGCCGATCATCGGCCAGGTATCGGACATGCGCCAGCCATTGACTCCCCCCGTCGGAGCCTCCATTCTGGGCACTGCAAGTTCCAATGCCGAAAGCGCCTATAAGGGCGACCCTGCAAAATCGAACGGCCGGGCGACGCCGGCCGGGAGGTTGGATTAGACTACTGCAAACGAACCTCATGACTTCCTTGTAGATTGTGGGAACGCTTAAGCCGGGCGCTACTGAAGCGGCTTCATCATGAGATTGCGAAACATGACGATGCTGCCCTTGTTGTGCTGTTGCAAGGCGAGGTAACCACGCGTAAACGTATTCTTCTCGTCAACGAAATCAACCGTCTTTTTGCCGTTCACTTCGATGATGATGTGATTGCCTCGCGCAATGATGTGCTGGGTGAACCAGGTGCCCGGCGGCACAAGCTGGTCGAAGACTTTGACGAAGTTATACAAGCTTCCCGTGCGGACCGGGTCTTTATGCGTGCTGTTGACCTGAGCTTCGTAGCCTTTGGGGAATCCAGGCCCGAACGCGGTTCGGAAATACATACCTGAGTTCCCGCCGTCGCTGATTTTCGCTTCTGCCTTGAACTCGCAATCGCCACATTCCCGGACCATCCAGAACAGATGACTCGCTTCTCCGTCGCCCACGATGGCTCCGTCTTTCACGCTCCACGATTCCGGGTGCGCGTTTGCCTTCCATCCCTCCAGCGTTTTGCCATCAAACATACTGACCCAGCCGCTATCTTGTGCCGGAGAGATCGCGACTGTCGACAGAGCCAGCAGTGTCAAAACACAAGAACTTCTAAGCATGCGCATCATTGATGTAAGCCTTTTCTTTCCCTTTATTGTTCCAGCCAGTCCAACTCTGATCCTATAAAGCCGCAGCGTTCGAGGCATTTCCTATCGGCGGCAGGATCCACATGGGGTTACCCGATCACCATAGTAAAGCGCTGCTTCTCAACGGCGAATTCACAGTATTCAGGAATAGTTCCCTTCCACGTCAGACGGGCTTTGCCCTCGCCAAGGTGACGAATCCTGTGCGGGGACAATTTGCCTCCATAGAAGGTGGAGGACCGGCGACTGAAAGCGTTGCCGGGGATGAGAGATCAGGTAAGATTGTGATCGGAGGAATGGGAGAGCGGTTTAATCCGGCGGTCTTGAAAACCGTTGAACTCGAAAGGGTTCCGGGGGTTCGAATCCCTCTTCCTCCGCCAGATCATTACGCCGGAGTTGACTGAACGAAACTCCGCTCGCCCCGGCCGTGAAGTAGTGCGTTTCTGTTCCTGTCAACCTTCAGTTGATCCAATCAGTCCGCCTTCTGCACGCAATAGCGGAATCCGAATACACCGTACACCTTCCTCCCTCTGAGGAGTGGAAAATCGCGGAACTGCGCAGGCGCTTTCCTGCTTCCTTCGATGTAGGGTGTTCTAATCCGACACGGCTCGCTGTGAGCATCGACCACTCGCAACCGCATACCGCATTAGGCGGCTTAGCCCGGCCGCTCGTTTTCCTCAGGCGATCGCCTCGTGGTGTAGAACTCAGTGGGTCAGTGCTCCGGATGTCCACGTGTCTTCTGTGGATTCATGACCGGCAAGCGGGAAGCTGTTCTAGAAAAGTGGCTCCGAGCCCAGGGTGTCATAAAGCCACGAGTATCGATCAGCAAACCATGGTACTGGAGACTCAGACCTAGGCTGCCTGGCACAGCGGCAGTCCCTAAGAATGAAATCCTGATCCAGCTTCCTATCTGCCCTTTCCTGCTGTGGTCATCGAGGGGGGCAGAGTTTTCCCGGTCAAGGCATGGCATGAGGAGTACTTCCGTGTCCTCTTGGGCCCAAAATTGTCCTATGTCCAAACGGAGACTATGTTTGGTCATACAGATTTTTCGAGGGATGCAGTGCGGTGCTATTCCTATCGTCGAAGAAAGCGCTGAAGCATACGAGGCGTTTACGTACCACACGATGACGGACGCCACGTATCATTGGTCTCCCGAGCTTGCTCTCGCTAATTACGAGCTATGTCGAAGCCGGATCACGATCCCCCGGGAAGAATTGAACGCCGCGATTCCCAAGCTGTTAATACAGTAATTTATATCTGGATTCACCCCGCAGATCGACACGTTTGAAATTCCTGGGTTAAAACGAGAGGAATTGGTGAATGATTGATTTCGGCGGCTTTGGAAGCGTTGAACTCGAAGGGGGCTTTACATCCTCGGGCCGGCGCCAGAAGATCCGAGCGTCAAGCCTTGGATGGAGCCTGAACATACAGCGCACAGCTTAACTCCATGACATAGCTGAGTTTCCTCCTGGGTCGCTGTGCTATCAGGCCAGGGCATTTCGCCACTCTCGCGGACCTTGGCACATTGCGGTACTATGTTGGACAGCAAGCGATGGTGGTTTCGAATCGAAACCATTGAACTCTAAGGGATTCTGCCACCTGAATCCTCTTTGCTCCCGGGTTGTCTCCCGTACATATGCACCGTATTGCGTATTAAGCCTCAGCCCTTTATCGACTTCCGCTCGCCGTCGCGCAGCAAGTGAGCCGAGTCTGCGGCCTAAAGTCTTGCTTCCTTAAAAATTCCAAAGCGGGTTGCCTCCCGTAGGTAGAGTCAACGTACTCGACCCTGCAGAGTCGCTGCTGCTCTGCGCCGCGCGATCGCCAGCGCACCGTCACGTTCCGTACGACGGCGAGTTGTAAGGCATCCATTAGAATGATCGGATTCTTTCGTAAGTTATTCAGTACCGACTTCACACCGCATGGCTATTGCATTCGAATTCCAGAGGTCATCTGGTTGCACGAAGGTTCGGATCTTGTCATCGCCTTCGCGTATTTCCTGATTCCGTTGGCGCTGCTGTACCTCGTTCGCATCCGCCGTGATCTCGTTTACCCCTGGTTGTTCGCTCTCTTCGGCTTGTTCATCATCTCTTGCGGCGCCACCCATCTGCTTTCTGTCGTGGTCTTGTGGTATCCGATGTACCGGCTCGAGGGTCTGGTGAAAGGTATCACTGCACTTGCCTCGCTGCCTACTGCGCTTCTCCTCTTCCGTGTGCTTCCCGAGGCCAAGCGGCTACCGAGCCCTCAACTCCTTCGCGACCAGAATGCAGCTCTCGCGACCGAAATTACCGAGCGCAGACGCGCTGAGAAGAAGGTTCGCGAGCTGAACGCGCAGTTGGAACGGCAGTTCACGGGCGTGAACGATCTCCTCGACGCTGTTTTGGACGCTCTCCCTGTTTCGATCATCATCGCGGACTCCGACGGTCGCTTGCTGCGGGTGAACCGGGCCAGCGCACGAATCTGGGGCGATGACCTTCCCGCATCCCAAAACATAGCCGCTTATAACGAATGGGTTGGTTATTGGCCTGATTCAGGCCAGCGCATTCCAGCGGACGGATGGGCCTTAAGCCGGGCGATCCTCAAGGGAGAAATTACTACAGAAGAACGGGTCGAAATTGAACGCTTCAGCGATCACGGGCGCGCCACCCTCGAACTCTCCGCCGCACCGGTGCGTGACGCGAGTGGGAAGATCATCGCCGGTGTCGTGGCTTCGGTCGACGTTACGGAGAGGGTGCGAGCGGAACAGGCCGTGCGAACGAGCGAAGCTACCCTGAACGCCGTGCTTGATGCTCTTCCGTTGGCAGTGGTCATCTCCGATCCCCGGGGATTTCTCATTCGGGAAAATCACGCTCACAGGGAATTGTGGGGCGTTGCTCCTGAAAGGCCGAGTTGGGAACAGATCCCGGAATGGGTAGGCTTCTGGCCGGAAACCGGTGCTCGAATTGGCGGGCACGAGTGGGCAATCTCCCGAGCGCTGGTGGATGGCGAAGCTGTACGGGGTCAGGTAGTCGAGCTAGAGCGGTCCGGCACGCACGAACGCCGATTGGTTCTAAACAATGCCGCCCCGGTTCGAGACGGACAGGGCAGAGTGATAGCCGGCGTGCTCGCGGCAACGGACATCACCGAACAACGCCGGGCCGAAGAGGCTATTCGCGAAAATGACGCGACCATCCGGGCGCTGCTCGAGACCGCGTCTCAGGCGATCATCGGCGTCGATCCCAAGGGGTTCATCCGCATTGTAAATAAGATGGCGGAGCAGGCTTTCGGCTACACGCGCCCCGAGTTGCTCGGTCACCCGCTCGAGAATCTGCTGCCGGAACACCTGCGCCCCAACCATAGCAGCTACCGGGCCCAGTACACGGCCGCTCCCCAGCAGCGGCGTATGGGACGAGAACACCAGGTGCTTGTCGCTCAGCGAAAAGACGGCAGCAGGTTCCCTGTGGAGATTAGCTTGAGTTATGTCGAGACGAGGGACGGCGTGCTGTCGGTCGCGTTCATCACTGATACGACCGAACGTGATCAGGCCGCACAAGCGTTGCGCGACAGCGAAGCGCGTTTCCGTCAACTTGCAGACTCAATGCCCCAGATGGTGTGGACTGCGCGCCCGGACGGGTATGTCGATTATTACAACGAACGCTGGTACGAGTTCACTGGATTCAACCGCTCAACGAAGGGCGATGAGAGTTGGATACCCCTCCTTCATCCGGATGATTTACCGGTCATTCGTGAATCTTGGTCGGCTGCTTTAGCCGAGGGCAGCATGTATGAACTGGAGTATCGGTATTGGGACCGCCGCGAGAAGCGCTGGCGGTGGTTCATCGGTCGAGCCTTGCCGGTTCGGAACCGCTCGGGCGAAGTTGTGAAGTGGTTTGGTACATCGACCGACATCGATACGCAAAAGCGAGTAGAGGATGAACTTCGCCGCGCCAATCAGGATCTCGAGCAGTTCGCGTACTCTGCGTCGCACGACCTGAAGGAGCCTCTGCGAAATATCGTGATCTACAGCGACATGCTTCGCAAGCGCTACGGCCAGCAGTTTGACCACCAGGGCCAAGAGTTCGTGCAGCACGTGTCCGAGGGCGCCAAGCGCATTTCTGCTCTTCTGGCTGATCTGCTTGCATACACCGAAGCAGCGACACTAACCACGGAAGTTCAGCCGGTGAACTGCGCCGAGATCTTTCAGGCGGTTGTTCACGATCTCGACGCGCAAATCAGGGAAAACAGTGCTCGCGTGATGGCTAGCGGCTTGCCTATAGTTGCAGTCAACTCCGTTCACGTCCGCCAGTTATTTCAGAATCTGATCAGCAACGCGCTCAAATACCGGAACGAGTCTGAACCTCCCACCGTGGCCGTGACGGCTCGCCGTGAGAAGTCCTTCTGGCACTTCTTGGTCCATGACAATGGGATCGGAATAGAACCGCAATATCATAAGCAGATCTTCGGCCTCTTCAAACGCCTGCATGGCCGGTACGGCAGATATAGCGGTACCGGCATCGGTCTCGCAATCTGCCAGAAAATCGTTGAACGCTATGGTGGCCGTATCTGGGTTGACTCGGAGTTGGGAGGGGGCGCGACATTTCATTTTCTTTTACCGGGACTCCCGGACGAGCATGAACGGTAATTGTCAGATTGTAATTGCCGAAGACAATCCTGCAGACGTCATGGTTGTTCGGATGGCGCTCGAACGGGCTATTCCAGGGTTCCATCTCAGGGTTTTCGAAGATGGCGGCAGCATGCTGAGCTATGTCGATCAACTGGATCGGGAAGGAGGACCCTGGCCGGACGTCATGCTGCTCGATCTGAATATGCCGAAGGCGGGCGGCCTGGAAGTGATGCAGAGACTGCGGAACTGTACGGCACGCACGTCTACGCCCGTGATCATCGTGACGTCGTCTTCGCGGCCGAAAGATCGGGAGCAAGCCCTGGCGCTCGGAGCCGTGCACTACTTCTTGAAACCGGACGATTTCGATGAGTTCCTGAAAATCGGCGACGTTGTCAATGAAACCCTGAAAGGTCGACAGCCGGCGCCTTGAGCGTTAGCTTATTTTCACGGTCGGCACTCGATCCTCAACACGAGGCAATGCGGGAAAATTTGTGTACGGTTCTGACTGATACCAGTAAGCAACAGAGTAAAAGCAGTCACCCCGATCATTAGCATGCCCGTGTTCGATGCTGTGCTTCAAAGACTTCTTGAATGTGATCGGGTTGTCCGCATGCCACCTGTACAGGCAATAGCGGCCGCCGGGACGCTCGGGCGAAGAGATCAGGTGTGCTCCATTGTAGAGATGGGCGAACGGAATGGCGCCATCTCGTCCGCCGAAGTTCCATGCACCGCAGAAGTAATCCTCCGAGCCCGTTCCCGTGATTGTAGGCTGCGCATCCTGATCAACGAAAACCATCTCATCACCTTCGCCCATCCAATTCTCGGTATTCTGCAGAACCCCTAGAGTGACACCCATCAGATGGCCTGCGCCTTGTGTTTCCATGAAAACGTAGTTATTCTTGCCATCCACGTTCCGCTCCTCCTGTGGACTTGGATATCGAACCGCGGCATTCGGTGTAGACTGCCGGTATTGTGCATGGAAGTAGAGGCTGTGTTCGGGAAGGAAGGAACCAGTTGATAGTCGATATTCGAATAGAACGCACTCACCGGCTTCGCACCTTCGTTTGTAACCGTGATGCGCGCCGATTTTGCGAATGGCATGGCGAAGTAACAGTTCAGAGCTTTGACGGACGAGCAGTTTAGAAAAGCCGATTGATAGATGTTGTATTGGCCCAGATTTAATCCGAAGAAGTCGCCGACGGGCACCTCCACACTAGGCTTGGCTTGACCATCCCAATACATGCGGAGCACGATCTCTTTCAGGTGATACGTGGTGGGCGCTGCGATCGTAAACCAGATATGAGAGATAACACCGGGCCCAGCCGCTTGGAACACCTCTTTCGTTTCGCCCACAGCCAGGGGCCAACGATCCGCATTGCCTCCGGCTCGATCGAAGCTGGATTGCTTCAATGACTGATAGTTTTGGGCGACGGCATACGCCGGCAGGCGGAGATCGTCTTTTCCCACGCTTTGCGCCCGAGCGTTGGAGCCAGCTTGGGTTGCCCACAATCCCGCGATTCCGCCCAGGAAACTCCGCCTTGCCTTCGACGTCCCTTGTGATTTTCTGAGAAATGAAAATCCAGAATGCATAAACAAAACCCCTCCCCTCGTCCAGCGCTCTTTAAAGAACATACTGCATGTGGATTTTAAGAGACTGGGAACTCTGGTTCCACGAGCATTGCTGGAACTCAAGTTCAACGACCTCAGCGATTTTTTTGAATCGTTCACCAAAACCAAGGCATCCCGAATACGTTTAATACTCCCCCCATACCCTCAGGAACAGCGATTGTCTCATCTCGCCTTATCAAAGCAACGTTGAAATGGCCTTGCACGACGCTGCAGTCTGGCTGATTTCCCTCGTTTCGATTGCGTTCGTTCTCCTGCGCCCAAGAGGTCTCGCAGAGGCTTGGTGGGCCGGCATCGGAGCGTGCATCCTCATGGTCTTTGGGCTGATTTCTTTCCGCTTTGCAGCCCAAGCCGCCGCTAAAGGGCTGGACGTCTATCTGTTTCTCATCGGAATGATGATCATGTCCGAATTGGCACGCCGCGAGGGAGTTTTCGACTGGGTGGCGGGACACGCCGTCCGCGCCTCGCGTGGTTCTCAAAGCCGATTGTTCCTGCTGATCTACGCGGTCGGCACGGCTGTGACCGTTTTGCTTTCGAACGATGCGACAGCGGTTGTGCTAACACCGGCGGTCCTCGCTGCGGTCCGTGCAGCACAGGCCGAACCTCTGCCGTATCTCCTCATCTGCGCTTTCGTCGCGAACGCGGCGAGCTTTGTGCTTCCGATCTCAAATCCCGCAAACCTGGTCGTCTATGACGGCGCAATGCCATCTCTCGGAACTTGGCTAGTGACGTTCGGTTTGCCTTCTTTCGCTTCTATCGCAGTCACGTTCTTACTCTTGCGATGGCTCTCGCGCCAGTCACTATCGGGCGAGATAACAACGGATGTTGATGGCAGGGCGCTTTCATCGACGGGGAAATTGACTCTATGCGGCATCGCGTTCCTTGCCGTGACGCTTATGACAGCGTCGGCGCTTAACATCGCTTTAGGCGCTCCCGCCTTCGTGGCGGGCATCTTTGTTGCCGGAGCAGTTGCTTTTCGCGACCGCGAAGCTGTCTCAGTAGTCGCCCAAGAAATTTCATGGAGCGTTCTGCCCCTCGTAGCAGGATTGTTCGTCATTGTCGAGGCACTGAGCGGGGCAGGTGCGCTTAAGTGGGCCGTTGGAGCGATTGCGACGTTAAATCGTTGGGGAATGGCGCAGGCTGTCCTCACGTCTGGTTTCGGGAGCGCACTTGTTTCCAATTTGACCAACAATCTTCCGAGCGGCCTGATCAGCGGAGCAGCGGTGAAAGCGGCCGGAGCCATGGGCCCGGTACGTGATTCCGTTTTGATCGGAGTCGATCTCGGACCGAACCTCTCAGTTAGTGGTTCGCTGGCTACCATCCTGTGGCTCCTTGCAATCCGGCGTGAAGGCCTCCATGTAAGCTTCTGGCAGTTCCTACGGTTCGGAGCGGTGCTCATGCCTCCAGCTCTCGCTTTATCTCTCCTGACCTTGCTACTCCGATCGGGTCAGTAGGCCGCAGCAGTGCTCAACGTACAGAGGTGATCCGTAATTGTTCGGGATCTAGAACGAATGTGTTTCGAAATGCCCCAGGACCTTTAACGGAGGAGGATTTACAGAACTGTTGGTAACAACATCACTCTGAATGTGATCCAGAAGGCATGCGCGCAGGACGCGACATGTAGTTTGTGCTTCGCCTGAGATTTTAAGTCCAGATCTTGCTTAGCAGAATCGAAAGAGAGAACGCAGTGACAAACCCGCAGAGGCCATCGTGTCGGATATAGCTTCGGACGATCGCAGTGAAAGTTCATCTTTGCGGTCGCAGAACGAAAGCCTGGTCATACCGGTAATCGAAGAGTTCCTCGATATTTCTAAGGGCGTCGTCGAGACGGGCGTCGTTCGTGTCCATAAATCTGTTCGGGAGCAACAGGTGGTGATCTCTGAGCCACTTACTTCCGAAACGGTGCACGTTGAGCGTGTACCTATGGACGTGATCGTGGACGGCCCGCTTCCTGTTCGCAGTGAAGGCGATGTCACTGTTATACCGGTGGTGGAAGAGGTGCTGGTGACTACCAAACAACTGCGCCTGGTCGAAGAAGTAAGGATCACAAGGGTGAGGTCCACCAATGTTCACCACCAGAATGTAACGTTGCGTGCCGAGGATGTAGATATAGAGCGTCACGCCCCAGTAAGTTCCGTGAAAGCCGACGGAGAGCGGCTAGATTGATCCGTCGTTACCTAAGTAAGGAGAAGAAAAGCAATGTCAAAGACACTAGTAGCAACTTTCAGGAGCGTCAGTGAGGCGCAGAATGTAAAGCGCCAACTGTTGAGCCAAGGTTATACGGATGGAGACATCCGCATAGTTTCAAATGAGGGCGAGGGGGCCGCAAGCACTGGATACG
>Ga0308175_100002091_pt1 | contig 13591 bp, 12 predicted proteins | sample PhyCR1_3_FD_203893 | JGI IMG/M metagenome (GOLD analysis project Ga0308175, IMG submission 203893) | Soil microbial communities from UC Gill Tract Community Farm, Albany, California, United States - DLSLS.C.R1 | ecosystem: Environmental > Terrestrial > Soil > Agricultural land | place: USA...
GGGGTCCCAGCAGCTGCGCGAGGCTGGCGCAGAAGTTCGCGATGGCGGCCTTGGTGGCGGCGTACGGCGCGAGCGTCGGCGAGGGCGTGTCGGAGTTCACCGACGAGCTCCCGATGATCGAGGAGCCCTCCTTCATGTGCGGCACGGCCGCCTTCACCAGGTGGAACATCGCGGTGATGTTCGTGGCGAAGGTGTGCTCCCACTCCTCGTCGCTGATCTCGTCGAGCGACTCGTGGTTCATCTGGTAGGCCGCGTTGTTGACCAGGATGTCGATCCCGCCGAGCTCGCCGACGGTGCGCTCGACCAGGTCGCGGCAGTGCGCGGCCTGCGAGACGTCGCCGGGGAGCAGCAGGACGCGGCGGCCGGCGTCCCGCACGTACGACGCGGTGTCCTCGGCGTCGCTGTCCTCGGAGAGGTAGCTGATCGCGACGTCGGCCCCCTCGCGGGCGTAGGCGATCGCGACCGCGCGGCCGATCCCGCTGTCCCCGCCGGTGATCAGGGCGACCTTGCCGGTCAGCTTGCCCGACCCGACGTACGTCTTCTCGCCGCAGTCGGGCGTCGGGTCCATCTCGGACTGCAGACCGGGCGGCTGCTGCTGCTGCTTGGGCTGGGTCATGGGTGTCCTTCGTCGGTCCGGGTGCAGGTCGCGGGCCGGGTACCCCGGCGGAGGGCCACCATTCGTGCCGCGGTCGCCCGGCGCGGGCCCTCGGGGACAATGGGGTCATGACCATCCGCACGGTCGACGTCCTCGGGGAGCCCTACGAGGCCGAGACCATCGACCTGCCCCCGGATGACGAGGGCGACGTGGTCGCCACGCTCGTGTCCCGCCGGGCCGGCGTGCCCACCGACCGGGCGGTCCTGCACGTCCATGGCTTCGCCGACTACTTCTTCCAGACCCCGGCGGCCGACTACTGGACCTCGCGCGGCTACGACTTCTACGCCGTGGACCTCCGCAAGTACGGCCGGTCGCTCAGGGACCACCAGACCCCGAACTTCGTCACGGACCTCGGCGACTACTACGCCGACCTCGACGCGGCGTACGAGCGGGTGGCCTCGCGCGACCGCCACGACCGGGTCCTCGTGACCGGCCACTCGACGGGCGGCCTGGTGGCACCGCTGTGGGCGCACGACCGGCAGGTCCCGCTGGCCGGGATGGTGCTCAACTCGCCGTGGCTGGACCTGCAGGGCAGCTTGCTGCTGCGAACCGCCGGGACGGCCGCGATCGACCAGATCGGCGCCCGGCGGCCCTACCTGGCCATTCCCCGCGACGTCTCCGGCCTCTACGCCCGCAGCCTGCACCGCGCCCACGAGGGCGAGTGGGACTTCGACCTCGCCTGGAAGCCGCTGGAGAGCCACCCGGTCCACGCGGGCTGGCTGCGGGCGGTCCGGCGCGGGCACGCCCGGCTGCACCGGGGCCTGCGGCCGAGCGGCCCCGTGCTGGTGCTGACCTCCGCACTGAGCGGCCGCCCCAAGCAGTACGACGCGACCTGCGCGAGCACCGACATCGTGCTCGACGTCGAGCTGATCCGGAAGTGGGCGCACCGCCTGGCCGACCACGTCACGCTGGTCCGGGTCGAGGGCGCGCTGCACGACGTGACGCTGTCACGGGAGCCGGTCCGCAGCCGGGTCTTCGAGGAGGTGTCCCGCTGGCTCGACGCGTACGTCGACCAGTGGCCCGTCCCCGCAGCCGGCGCATAGGTTGCCGGGTATGACGCTCTCGACCTTCGACTGCATCGCCGCGATCACCGAGCACGCCGCGGGCTTCGCCGACCTCGCGCGCGACGACCTTGGCGCCCCGGTGGAGCACTGTCCCGGCTGGTCGGTGGCCGACCTGGTGCGGCACCTCAGCGAGGTGCACTGGTTCTGGGGCACGATCGTGGCCGAGCGCCTCACCGCGCCACCGGACGAGTCGCGGCGGCCGCCGCGACCCGACGACGCCGGGCTCGTCGACGCCTTCAAGGCGGCCGCGGTGCACCTCGTGACGTCGCTGCGGGAGGCCGACCAGTCGGCGCACTGCTGGACCTGGGCCGGGTGGCGGCAGGACGTCGGGTTCGTGACCCGGCACCAGGTCCAGGAGGCGGCGGTGCACCACTGGGACGCGGCCCACGCGGCCGGCGCCACGGTCACGATCACGCCGGCGGTGGCGAGCGACGCCGTCGACGAGTTCCTGCACTTCTCCGTCGCCTCCGAGGACGATCCCGACGAGCCGACCACGCCGCCGCTGGACGGCACGATCGCGTTCCGGGCCGGCGACACGGGTCAGTCGTGGACGCTCAGCGACGGCCGCCGACCCGGCACGGCCGCCGTGGCGCCGGGTGTCTCGGGGTCCGCACCGCTGCTCGAGGCCCCCGCCGCGGACCTGCTGCTCTGGCTCTACCAGCGGGTCGAGCTCGACACCACGGCCGTGCCTGACGACCTGCTGTCCCGGTTCCGAGGTGTCTGCTTCACGGACTGAGACCTCCGGAACGGGCTCAGTCGTTGACGAAGAACATCGTGATCGCCACGACGCCGACCACGACGATCAGCCCACGCAGCGCCCAGGACGGCAGCCGCCGCCCGACCGTGGCGCCGATCTGGCCGCCGACGACCGAGCCGACCGCGATCAGTGCGACGACCCGCCAGTCCATGTGCGCCCGGAACACGAAGACCAGGGCCGCGACCAGGTTGACCAGCAGCGCCAGGACGTTCTTGGTGGCGTTGTTGCGCTGCATCGTCTCGGTCAGCCCGACCCCCAGCACGGCCATCAGCAGCACCCCCTGCGCGGCGCCGAAGTAGCCGCCGTACACGCCGGTCGCGTAGACCAGCACCCAGACCCAGAGCGCGCCGTGCTCGGGGCGCTCGACACCGCGCGCCTCGGCGCGGGCTGCGACCCGTCGGCTCACCATGGGCTGCACCACCACGAGGAGGCAGCCCAGCCCGATCAGCACCGGCACGATGGCGCGGAACGCCGCGGCCGGCAGGGTCAGCAGCAGCACGGCGCCGGTGATCCCGCCCAGCACGGACGCGGAGCCGAGCCGGAGCAGCCGGGCGCGCTGGCCGCTGAGCTCCCGGCGGTATCCGATCGCCCCCGACAGCGAGCCCGGCACCAGGCCCAGCGTGTTCGACACGTTGGCGGTGATCGGGGTCATCCCCGGGATCCCGATCGCGAGGAGGGTCGGGAACGTGATCAGCGTTCCCGACCCCACCACGGTGTTGATGGTGCCGGCCGCCATCCCGGCGAGCAGCACCGCCGCCATCTGCCACAGGCTCACTGCGGGGACGGCTCCCCGGGGTCCCCGTCAGCGGACGGTACGTCGCCCGGGGCCGGCCGGACCGGATCGCTGGACGCCTCGGCCGCGGCGATCGCCGCCGCGACCTCGTCGTGCGCGCGGCTCAGCGTCGCGTCCTGGGGCACGGCGGGCTCGGCGGGGCCCATGTCCACGCGGGTGCGCGGACCGTCCACCTTGTCGGGGATGCCCTGCAGGTTGCTCATCGTCGACCCGAGGCCCTCGAGGGCCTTGCCGATCTCGCTCGGGACGATCCACACCTTGTTGGCGTCGCCCTCGGCGATCTTCGGCATCATCTGGAGGTACTGGTAGGCCAGCAGGCCCTGGTCGGGTCGGCCGTCGTGGATGGCCTGGAACACGGTCTGGATGGCCTGCCCCTCGCCCTGCGCCTTGAGGATGCGGGCCTCCCGCTCGGCCTGCGCGCGCAGGATCAGGGCCTCCCGGGCACCCTCGGCGTTCAGGATCGCGGACTGCTTGCCGCCCTCCGCCGTGAGGATCGCGGACTGCCGCTGGCCCTCGGCGGTGAGGATCACCGCCCGCTTGTCGCGGTCGGCGCGCATCTGCTTCTCCATCGAGTCCTTGATCGACGGCGGCGGGTCGATGCCCTTGAGCTCGACGCGGTTGACGCGGATCCCCCACTTGCCCGTGGCCTCGTCGAGCACGCCGCGCAGCCGGTTGTTGATCTCGTCGCGGCTGGTGAGCGTCTGCTCGAGGTCCATGCCGCCGACGATGTTGCGCAGCGTCGTCATCGTCAGCTGCTCGATGGCCTGGATGTAGTTCGCGATCTCGTAGGTCGCGGCGATCGGGTCGGTGACCTGGAAGTAGATGACGGTGTCGATGGAGACCACCAGGTTGTCCTCGGTGATCACCGGCTGCGGCGGGAAGGACACCACCTGCTCGCGCAGGTCGATCATGTAGCGGACGCGGTCGACGAACGGCACCACGATGTTCAGCCCGGCGGGCAGGCTGGCCTTGTACTTGCCGAACCGTTCGACGATCCCGGCGCGCGCCTGCGGCACGATCCGCACCGTCTTGGCCAGGACGGCGACGACGAATACCACCACCAGGGCGAGCACGACGAGTGCTGCAGTAGGCATGGTGTCCTCTCTCTACGCTTCTCGTTGGGTCACGCTGTCGCGCCGTCGTGGCGCCTCAGTCGAGCCGGGGGACCTCGTGCACGAGGGCGGTGGCTCCCGTGATCGCGAACACGTCGACCCTCGCGCCGGGCTCGATCACCAGGCTGTCGTCGTACGGACGGGCCGTCCACAGCTCGCCGCCGATCCTGACCTGGCCTCCGTCGGCCGACACCCGCTCGACCACGACGCCCTGGCGGCCGACGAGAGCCTGGTGGCCGAGCACCAGGTCGGGCCCGGAGCGCAGCCGGCCGACGATGCCGGGACGGACCAGGGCGAGTGCCGCCACCGATGCGGCGGCGGCCGCCAGGACCTGCGCCCAGTCCGGGACGTTCGCGAGCGCCGCGACCATCCCGACGAGCGCACCGGCGGCGAGCATCAGCAGGATCAGGTCGAGGCTCAACAGCTCCAGGACGCCGAGCAGCACGGCCAGACCCAGCCACACCTGCCACGGCTCCACGTGCATGCCACCACCCTAGCCAGGCAGCCGTGGCCACCGGGTGGCTACGGCGAGGTCCGCGACGGCACGCGGCGGGCCGCCCACCGGCCGTCCTCGTGGCGCAGCCGCAGCGGCATCGCGAAGGTCTCCGACAGCAGGTCCTCGCGGAGGACGTCCGCCAGCGCGCCGGCGGCGACGGCGCGGCCCCCTCGCAGCAGCAGGACGTGCGTGAACCCGGGCGGGATCTCCTCGACATGGTGCGAGACCAGCACCGTGGCCGGGGCGGCCGGGTCCTGCGCCAGCGCGGACAGCGTGGACACCAGGTCCTCGCGGCCACCGAGGTCCAGCCCCGCGGCGGGCTCGTCGAGCAGCAGCAGCTCGGGGTCGGTCATCAGGGCGCGGGCGATCTGCACGCGCTTGCGCTCCCCCTCCGACAGGGTCCCGAACGTGCGGTCGCCCAGGTGGGCGGCGCCCACCTCGCGCAGCAGTCCCCCGGCCCGCTCGTGGTCCAGCTCGTCGTAGCGCTCGCGCCACCGCCCGATCACGCCGTACGACGCGGAGACCACCACGTCGTGGACCCGCTCGGCTCGGGGCACCCGCTCCGCGAGGGCGGCACTGGTCAGGCCGATCCGGGGGCGCAGCTCGAACACGTCGACGGTGCCGAGGACCTCGCCGAGGATGCCGGCGACGCCCGAGGTGGGGTGGATCAGCGCCGCGGCGACCTGCAGCAGCGTCGTCTTGCCGGCACCGTTGGGTCCGAGCACCACCCAGCGCTCACCCTCGCGCACGGTCCAGTCGACGCGGTCGAGCAGGGTGGACTCCCCGCGCCTGACGGTCACGTCCGCGAGCTCGAGAACGGCGTCCATGGGCGTCAACCTATACGGGGCGGTCCGGCCGACGACCCCCGCGTCTCCCGGTCCCGACGCGGTCGCCGCCGCTGCTGCGTACCCTCGTGCGGTGAGCTCGTCGCCGTTGCCGCTGTCCGCCCGCTTCGCGGTCTGGTTCGCCGACTGGGTCGAGGGCGGCAGCAGCCTCGACGACGCCCGCGACGCGATCGTCGCCGGCGACGCGGCCCACGACGTCGCCGGCGTCCCCGGCAGCCCGGGGAGCCTGCCGCTGATCCTGGCGCTCGGCCTGCTGCGCGCCCGCGGCGCCACCGGGGCCGGGGTGGCGCTGCCGGTGCCCGGGGACCCGGTGGGGCTCGGCGGGCCCCCCGGCTTCAACCTCGAGGTGCTCGACGCGGGTGAGGGCGTGGTGCTCGAGGGCGCGGACCTGGGACTGGTGCCGCACCGGGCCGGTGCCGGGGTGGTGTGGGCCTGCCACGCGGCGGTCGGGCGCCGGGCCGTCCCGGACCTCGCCGAGGCGGACCAGTCGCTGCGCCGGCAGCTGCTCGACGCGGGCCGGGCGCTCGCCGCGCTCGACGTCGCCCGGTGGCGTCCCGAGGTGGCCGACGAGCTGATGGCGCTGCGCCGCGACGCGGACCTCGACGTCCCCGCGTCGATGCCGCCGCGGGCCGTGCGCCTCGCCGCCCTGGCGTCCCGGTGCCGGGCGATCGTGGAGCTGGCCCTGGTCGACGAGGGCGGCGCGGTCACCGCGGCGGAGGCCGACGCCCGCCGTGAGGCGCTGCTGCCGCTGGACCGGGCCGCGCGGCACGGGCTCGTCGCGGCGTGCTCGGCCCGGGTCCCACGGTGACCACGCCCGCGGCGGCGGCCGACTCCAAGACCCTGCTGATCACGCTCACCGGACGGGACCGGCCCGGCGTCATCTCCGCGGTCTTCTCCCGGCTCGCGGCGTACGGCGTCGTGGTGCTCGACATCGAGCAGATCGTGCTGCGCCGCCGGCTGGTGCTCGGTGTGCTGGTGACCGCCCCCCGCGACTGGAAGCCGATGCGGACCGCCGTGGAGGAGCTGGCCACCGACCTGGACCTGCAGGTGGAGGTAAACCGCGGCACCGGCGACAACCGGCCCCGTCCCGAGGGCCGCTCCCACGTCACGGTGCTCGGGATGCCGTTGCGACCCGAGGCGGTCGCCGCGATCGCCGGGCGGATCACCGGCACGGGCGCGAACATCGACCGGATCGAGCGGATGGCCCGGTACCCCGTCACCGCGATCGAGCTGCACGTCTCCGGCGCGGACCCGGTGCGGCTGCGCACCGCCCTGGCCGAGGAGGCGGCCGCCCAGGCGGTCGACGTCGCCGTGCAGCAGGCGTCGCTGGTCCGGCACGGCATGCGCCTGGTCGTCATGGACGTCGACTCGACGCTCGTCCAGGGCGAGGTCATCGAGATGCTCGCCGAGCGCGCCGGCTGCCTGGAGGAGGTGCGCGCCGTCACCGAGGCCGCCATGCGCGGCGATCTGGACTTCGAGGAGTCGCTGCGTCGCCGGGTCCGGCTGCTCGCCGGCCTCGACGCGGCCGCCCTCGACGCCGTCTACGACGACCTCAGGCTGGCGCCCGGCGCCCGGACGCTGGTGCGCACGCTGAGCCGGCTCGGCTACCGGTTCGCGATCGTCTCCGGCGGCTTCAGCCACGTCACCGACCGGATCGCGGCCGACCTCGGGATCCACTACGCCGCCGCCAACGAGCTCGAGATCGACGCGGGCCGACTCACCGGAGGTCTCGTGGGGCCGGTCGTCGACCGTGCCGGCAAGGCCGACGCGCTGCGCCGGTTCGCGAGCGAGGTGGGCGTCCCGCTGGGCGCGACGGTCGCGGTCGGCGACGGCGCCAACGACCTCGACATGCTCGCCGCCGCCGGGCTGGGCATCGCCTTCAACGCCAAGCCGGTGGTCCAGGAGGCCGCGGACACCGCGGTCAACGTGCCCTACCTCGACGCGGTGCTGTACCTGCTCGGGATCAGCCGCGACGAGGTCGAGGCCGCCGACGCCCGCGAGGGGTTCACGACCCCGGAGCCGTTGCTGGGCTGAGCCCTCCACCGGACGGCGGTCGTCGGCCGTTGTCAGCCGGCCGGGGGCGGCACCGGGTGATCTCGCCCTACGCCAAGAAGCGTCACCTGGAGCCGACCCTCTACGAGCACACGTCGACACCCAAGCTCCTCGAGACCCCGTTCGACCTGCCGACACCGGCCTCGGTCAACCACCGGTTCGACACGACCACGCCCGGTGGCCCGGACAACGAGGCGGCGAGCGGCTACGCCTTCGGTCCCGCGGCACCGCCTCGCGACCGGCTCCCGATGATCGGCGACATGACGGAGTGCTTCACCTTCTGAGCACGGCCACGACTGGGCCCACCCCGGCGGGGGTCGCCGGTCAGCCGCGGCCGACGTGGAAGCCGACGACCCGGCAGGTCTCCGCCCCCAGGTCCGTCCACGGCACCGGCACCTCGAGCACCGCGAAGGCCCCGGGTGGGAACCCCTGGAGCAGCCCGGACACGGCGTCCGGGTCCCCGGCGCCGTCGTCCAGGAAGTGGCAGAGGTAGGACGCGGTGGGGTTGTGACCCACGAGCATCACGGTGCCGGCGTCCTCGGGGAGCGCCTGTAGCGTCTCCAGGGCCCGCTCGAAGCCGGCGTTGAACAGCGTCGGGTCCAGGCGCAGCTCCGTGCCGGCGAACCCGGCGGCGTCGCGGGCCGCCGTCCAGGTCTCCAGCGCCCGGGCGGCGGTCGACACCAGGGCGACCTCGGGGACGAGGCCCTGGTCCCGCAGGCGCCGGCCCGCGTCGGCGGCCGCCGCGACCCCTCGGTCGGTGAGCGAGCGGTCCTGGTCGGTGCTGCCGAAGCTCTCCGCCTTCGCGTGGCGCATCACGACGAGGCGTCGGCGGTCGGTCACGGGGCCACTGTCCCACCCCGTAGGCTGCCGTGCATGCCGAACGGTCCAAGCCAGCGCCCGGCCGACGACGCGGCGGCCCTTCGGGCACCGGGGCCGCTGGTGGCGATCGGCGGCGCCGAGGACAAGCTCGGACGCCGATCGGTGCTGTCGGCGTTCGTGGCCCTGGCCGGTGGCGCGGACGCGGTCATCGCCGTGGTCCCGACCGCGTCGTCGCTGGACCCCGAGATCGTCGAGGTCTACGAGGCCCTCTTCCACCGCCTCGGCGCCCGTGAGGTGGTGGCCGCGCGGCCGCAGAGCCGCGACGAGGCCGACGACCCGGCCTCGACCGTCCCGCTCGAGCACGCCACCGGCATCTTCATGACCGGCGGCAACCAGCTGAAGCTGTCCGCGGTGGTCAACGGGACCAGATTCGGCGAGGCGATCCGGGCGGCGCACCGGCGCGGCGCGGTCGTCGGCGGCACGAGCGCCGGCGCCAGCATCCAGTCCTCGCACATGGTGGCGTTCGGACCCGGCGGGTCGACGCCCAAGCAGCGGATGACCCAGCTCGCGGCCGGCCTCGGCCTGGTCCGCGACGTCGTCATCGACCAGCACTTCGGCCAGCGCAACCGCTACGGGCGGCTGCTGACGCTCGTCGCCCAGAGCCCCGGGCTGCTCGGCATCGGCATCGACGAGGACACGGCCGCGGTGATCACCGGCGGCCCCGGGCACGAGCGGCTCGACGTCGTCGGCCGGGGCGTCGTCACCGTGCTCGACGCCCGCAACGTCGTCTCCAACGCGCACGAGGCACGTCGCACCGCCCCGCTGCTGGCGTCCGGCGTCGTCGTGCACGCGCTCCCCGCCGGTGCGCGCTTCGACATGACGACGAGGACCCTCGTGGCACCGGAGCCGAGGGTCGACCCCGGCCAGGCCGCGGAGCTGGCGGTCGCCGGCCGGGACCTGAGACGACTGGCCCGCGACATCGCCGCCGGCGACGTCTCGCCGAGCGTCCTGCGGCGCCGGCGTTCCCGGCACAGCCCCGAAGGAGAGCACGCGTGAGCAGTCCCTCGCCCGACCTCGCCATCCTCGAGACCCGGGTCTACCGGGGCGCCAACGTCTGGTCCTACGAGCAGGCCGTCCACCTCGTGGTCGACCTCGGGTCGCTCGAGCAGCACCCCAGCAGCTCCCTGCCCGGCTTCACCGACCACCTGCTCGCGATGCTGCCGGGGCTGCGTGAGCACTCCTGCTCCCGCGGCCGGCGCGGCGGGTTCGTCGAGCGGCTGCAGGAGGGGACCTGGCTCGGCCACGTCGCCGAGCACGTGGCGCTGGCCCTCCAGCAGGTGGTCGGCCACGACATCCGACGCGGCAAGACCCGCCAGGTCAAGGGTCACCCCGGCCGCTACAACGTCGTCTACGGGTTCGTCGACGAGCAGGTCGGGCTGGCCGCGGGGCGGCTGGCGGTCCGCCTGGTCAACCACCTGGTGCAGGCCGACCCGGAGCTGGACTGGGACGAGGAGCTGGAGGGCTTCATCCTCCGCGCCGAGCGGACCGCGTTCGGCCCCTCCACGCAGGCGATCCTCGACGAGGCCGTCTCCCGCGACATCCCCTGGATCCGGCTCAACAAGCACTCGCTGGTCCAGCTCGGGCAGGGGGTGCACCAGAAGCGGATCCGGGCCACGATGACGTCGGCGACCAGCGCGATCGCGGTCGACGTGGCCTCCGACAAGGACCTCACCACCCGGCTGCTGGGCGCGGCCGGCCTGCCGGTGCCGCGACAGGAGTCCGTGCGCACCGCGGAGCAGGCCGTCGCCGTCGCCGGGCGGATCGGCTACCCGGTGGTCGTGAAGCCGCTCGACGGCAACCACGGCCGCGGCGTCTGCCTGGACCTGCGCGACGCCGAGGCGGTCCGTGAGGCGTTCCCGGTCGCCGAGGACCAGTCCCGCCGCGGTTGGGTGGTCGTCGAGTCCTACGTCACGGGTCGCGACTACCGGTGCCTGATCGTCGACGGCCGGCTGGTGGCGGTCGCCGAGCGGGTCCCGGCGCACGTGGTCGGTGACGGCCGCTCCACGGTCGAGGACCTCGTCGAGCTCACGAACGCCGACCCGCGCCGCGGCGTCGGACACGAGAAGGTCCTCACGCGGATCCGGGTGGACGACGCCGCGCTGGCGCTGCTGGCGGCCCAGGGCTACGGTCTCGGCGACGTGCCGCCGGCCGGCGAGACGGTGCGGCTGGCCCTCACCGGCAACATGTCGACCGGCGGCATCTCGATCGACCGGACCTTCGAGGCGCACCCGGAGAACGTCGAGATCGCCGAGGAGGCCGCCCGCATGGTCGGCCTCGACATCGCCGGCATCGACTTCATCTGCCCCGACATCACCGAGCCGGTCCGCGAGACCGGCGGCGCCATCTGCGAGGTGAACGCCGCTCCCGGCTTCCGGATGCACACGCACCCGACCATCGGGGAGCCGCAGTTCATCTCCAAGCCCGTCGTCGACATGCTGTTCCCGCCCGGCGCCCCGAGCCGGATCCCGATCGTCGCGGTGACCGGCACCAACGGCAAGACGACGACGGCGCGGATGATCTCCCACATCTTCAAGGGGATGGGCCGCAAGGTCGGGATGACGTCCACCGACGGCGTGGTGATCGACGAGCGGCTGGTGATCCGGGCGGACGCCTCCGGTCCCCGGTCCGCGCGGATGGTGCTGCAGAACCCCCGGGTCGACTTCGCGGTCTTCGAGGTGGCCCGCGGCGGGATCCTGCGCGAGGGCCTCGGTTACGAGCGCAACGACGTGGCCGTGGTCCTCAACGTGGCGCCGGACCACCTCGGCCTGCGAGGCATCGACACCGTCGAGCAGCTCGCCGACGTCAAGGCCGTCCTGGTCGAGGCGGTCCCCCGCGACGGCCACGCGGTCCTCAACGCCGACGACCCGTTGGTGCGGGAGATGCGCCGGCGCTGCTCCGGCCAGGTGGTGTGGTTCTCGATGGCCGGGCCCGGCTCCCCCGAGCGGGACCTCGTGGACGCGCACTGCCGGCGGGGCGGCAAGGCGCTGGTGCTCGAGCCCAGCGACCGCGGCGAGATGATCGTGGTGCGGCACGGGCGTCGCGACATGCAGCTGGCCTGGACCCACCTGCTGCCGGCGACCTTCGCCGGGCGCGCCCGGATGAACGTCCAGAACACGCTCGCCGCCGCGGCCGCGGCGTTCGCGGCCGGTGCCCCGCTCCACGACATCCGCCAGGGCCTGCGCACCTTCTCGACCAGCTACTACCTCTCCCCCGGCCGCCTCAACGAGGTCGAGGTCAACGGGGTCGAGGTGATCGTCGACTACTGCCACAACGCACCCGGGATGCAGATGCTCGGCGACTTCGTGGACCGGCTCGGGGACAGCCTGGCCAGCACCAGCGAGCTCGGCCGGCCCTCCCGGATCGGCGTGGTCGCCACCGCCGGGGACCGGCGCGACGACGACATGCGCGACCTCGGGGCCGAGGCAGCCCGGCACTTCGACGTCGTGGTCGTGCGCGAGGACCAGTCGCTGCGCCGCCGCAGCCGCGGCGAGACCGCGGCCCTGGTCGCCGAGGGGGTGCGCCGCACGATGGCCGAGGGTGGCCGGTGCCGGCAGCTCGAGGTCGTGCTCGACGAGATCGACGCCGTCCGGCACGCGATGTCGCGGGCCAACCCCGGCGACCTCGTCGTGGTGTGCGTCGACCAGCACCCGGCCGTGATGGCCGAGCTGGAGAACTGGTCCAACCGCGCCCAGGCGGGCTCCGGTGCCTCCGAGCTCCCCGTGGCCGACCCGGACTTCTCCCCCGCCGCGCCCTCGGCCGGGGGGGCGGTTGCGGCCGGCGCGGCCGCCGCCACCGCGACGCCGGTGGCGTGAGCCGGCGCGGCGCCCCTCAGCCGGCGGCGCGCACCCTGTCCCGCAGCGTCTCGGGGGTGTCCGCCTCGAAGCCCTGGGCGGCGAGCCAGTCGTAGACGCCCTGGCGGTCCTCGTGGCACATCAGCGCCACCACGTCGCCGGCCACCGCCCGCGCGACCAGGGCCTCGAGCCCCGCCAGCTCCGTCGGGTACGACGCCACGTCGGCGACCCCGACGCGGGCGGCGCCGGCCCGGAAGAGCGCGTCGAGCTCGTCGGTGCTGCGGCCGCGCAGGTACTTCGCCTTGTGCGCGACGACCACGACGTCGGCGTCCCGTGCGCCGGTCTCCCCCATCGCGGAGACCACCTCGTCCTGGCGGTCCCCGACGGCGCCCAGGGCCAGCAGCAGGCGGGCACCCCGGCGACGTACGCCGGCCATGACCTCGAGCAGCGCCCCCAGCCCGGCCTCGTTGTGGGCGAGGTCGACGACGACGGTGACGTCCTCCCGGGAGAAGACGTTCATCCGGCCCGGGTTGTCCGACGCGTCGGGCCGGAACGACCGCAGCCCGGCGACCACGGCCTCCCGCGGCAGCCCGGCGCCGAGCGCCGCGGAGGCGGCCGCGAGGACGTTCTCGACGTTCGGCCGGGACAGCCCCGCGAGGGTCATCGGGACGTCGACGACCTCGAGCAGCGGGTCCGGGTCGCCGCCGGGGTGCAGCACCGACAGCCAGCCGTCGATGACCGTCGTCGCCCGCCCCCCGTCCGAGAGGGTCTCGCGCACGGCCGGCGAGTCGGGGTCCCGCGAGAACACCCACGGCCGGGCGCGCAGCGACGTACGCGTCGCGTAGACGCGCGGGTCGTCACCGTTGAGCACCGCCCACCCGCCGGGCCGGGTGATCCGGCAGACCACGCTCTTGACCTCGGCGAGCTGGTCGAGGGTGTCGATGCCGTGCAGCCCGAGGTGGTCGGCGGAGACGTTGGTGAAGACCGAGACGTCGTTCCAGGCGACCCCGATGCCCTTGAGCAGGATGCCGCCGCGCGCGGTCTCGGTGACCGCCAGCTCGACCTCCGGGTGGGCCAGCACCCGGCCGGCCCCCGAGGGGCCGGAGTAGTCGCCGGCCTCGACCAGCTCGCCGTCGACGAAGATGCC
>Ga0308175_100002092_pt1 | contig 13586 bp, 10 predicted proteins | sample PhyCR1_3_FD_203893 | JGI IMG/M metagenome (GOLD analysis project Ga0308175, IMG submission 203893) | Soil microbial communities from UC Gill Tract Community Farm, Albany, California, United States - DLSLS.C.R1 | ecosystem: Environmental > Terrestrial > Soil > Agricultural land | place: USA...
CGCTTCGACTACGACGGCGACACCTGGAGCGCCGACGTCCCGGCGCTCGCGGCCGATGCGCACGCACCGCGCGAGGTGCCGCCGCTGTACATCGCCGCGACTGCGCCGAAGATGCAGGCGCTCGCGAGCGAGATCGCCGACGGCTGCCTGACGCCGTCGATCACGACTCCGGCGTTCGTGCGTTACACGACCGGGAACGTGAACGCCGACATCGACATCGGCTGCACGGTCGTCGCGTCGATCCACGCGACCGACCGCGCCGCGGGCCGCGACGGTGCGCGCGAGATCGCGGGGATGTACCTCGCGAACAAGGTGCAGAACATCCAGGGCGCCGCCGACACGCTGCTCGACCTCGCAGGCCTCGAGCAGGACGAGATCCGCCCGGTTGCCGAGGCGATGGAGAAGGGCGGTCGCCTCGCAGCCAAGGCGAAGGTGACCGACGCGATTCTCGACAAGTGCAAGCCGATCGCCGGCACCCCCGCCGACTGCATCGCAGCGATCGAGGAGTACAAGGCCGCGGGCTGCACGCACGTGATGCTGGAGCTGTGGGGCGAGGATCGCCTGGAGCAGATCCGCCTGTTCGGCGAGCAGGTCCTGCCGCACGTCCGATGATTCGTATCGGCGTAGGCTTGACGGAGCCGAGCGTAGCCGCCGGCTTTGCCGGTGGCGGAGCGACATGATCAGCATCGACGAAGAGCGGCTCGTTGCGACCGCGTCGTCGCTGATCGACATCCACAGCTTCACCGGCGACGAGGAGGCGATGGCGCGCCGCATGGTCGAGCTCTTCGAGGAGCTCGGGCTCGCCGTGCAGTGGCAGCAGGTCGAGACCGGCCGCGCGAACGCGCTCGGCACGTGGCGCGGCTCGGGCGGCGGCAAGAGCCTGATGTTCAACGGCCACATGGACACCTCGTACTCGGGCCGCGAACCGTGGCTCCGGCAGGTGCCCGGCTTCCAGCCGAAGGCGTTCGTCCAGGACGGACGGCTGTACGGGCTCGGCATCTCGAACATGAAGGGTGCGCTCGCCTGCTACGTCGAAGCGGTGAACGCGCTGCAGGACGCGGGCGTGAAGCTGCGCGGCGACGTGCTGATCGCCGCGGTCTGCGGCGAGATCGAGAAGACGCAGTACCGCGACGCGCAGGGTGCGGAGTTCCGGGGGTATGCGGCCGGCACCAGGTACCTGGTCTCGCACGGGGGTGTCGCCGACATGTGCCTGCTCGGCGAGCCGACCGAGGGGAAGGTCGTGCTCGGCCACTTCGGCGCGCTGTGGCTGCGCGTCCGTGTACACGGCAACTTCATCCACACCGCGTTCAGCGAAGGAAAGCGCGGCCAGAACTCGATCCTGCGTGCGCACGAGGTGACCAGCGCGATCCTCGACTGGATCCCCACGTGGGAGAACGACGAGTCGAACGCGTACCGCGGGGCGAAGGCGATCGTGAACGTCGGCGCGGTCGAGGGCGGCTTCGGCTGGCGCGTGTCGCGGACGCCGCACCATACGGATCTCTTCCTCGACATCCGCGTGCCGCCGACGAAGCCGATGGCGGTCGCGCGGCGCGAGGTGCTCGAGATGGTGCGCGGACTCGGGGAGCGCTTCCCCGACTACGGGATCGAGGGCGAGGTCTACGTGACTGCGCCGGGCGCCGAGATCGAGGAGGGCCACGAGCTCGTGCAGGCGATCGACGCCGTGCACGAGGAGGTTTTCGGCCAAGCGCCCGGGCGTGACGTCACCCGCTGGTTCAGCGACGCGTCGGCCCTGACGCGCTACGGCGTCCCGACGGTGAACTACGGCACGTCGACCGGTCTCATGGACGTCGAGCTGGGCGAGAACCTCGCGATCGACGGCCTCGTCAAGACGGCGCAGACCTACGCGCTGGTGGCAGAAAGGATCTGCGCATGAAGCTCGTCACCTACGACGGCGGGAAGGTCGGTCGCGTCGACGGCGACGAGATCGTCGAGCTCCACGTGCACTCGATGCGCGAGTACTTCGAGCTCGGCGGCGCGCACGAGAGCGATCGACGGACGTCGCTCGCCGAGGCGAAGCTGCAAGCGCCGATCGTCCCGAAGAAGTTCTTCCATACGGCCGGCAACTTCCGCGAGCACGAAGAGGAGTCGAAGAACGTCGACTGGTCGCACCAGATCGCACCGTGGATCAACTTCTTCCAGAACGTCGACTCGATCATCGGCCCCGACCAGCCGATCATCTACCCGGAGCACCTGACCGAGGAGCTCGACTACGAGCTCGAGCTGGCCGTCGTGCTGGCCAAGCCGGGCAAGTGGTTCTCGCCGGAGGAGGCGGCCGACTACATCGGCGGCTACGTCATCTTCAACGACATCACCGCGCGCGACATCCAGCGCGGCGAGATGCGGTCGGGCGTCTTCAGCTTCTGCAAGGCGATCGACACGTTCTGCCCGCTTGGCCCCTGGATCGTCACGCCGGACGAGCTCGGCGATCCTCATGACCTCGAGATGAAGCTCCGTGTGAACGGCGAGACACGGCAGGAGTCGCACTCCGGCCGGATGAGCGTGACGATCCCCGAGATCCTCTCCAACTTCTCGGCGCTCGGATACAGCGCCGGCGACGTGCTCTCGACCGGCACCGTCTCGGGTGTCGCGGGGTTCAAGTCGGAGGAGGAGCGAAAGCTGCTGTACCTGAAGCCCGGGGACGTCGTCGAGGCGGAGATCGAGAAGATCGGCGTGCTCCGCAACCCGGTCATCTCGTGGCAGGAGGGACACGGGCACCCGGCGCCACCCCGGATCAGACCGTGGGGCGATGCATGAGACGTAGACTCGACGGAGTCTCACAAGAGCGAGGCGCCGGCGTGCACGGCGCCGGAGCGGAATGACAGTCTGGCCGCGCGACGACGCGAAGCTGAACCGCGTCCGCGAGCTGATGGCGCAGGCCGACCTGGACGCGCTCGTCGTGCGCGCGCCGGACAACGTCCTCTACCTGACGAACTTCTGGGGGATGAAGGGTTACGACGCGTGCGTGTTCCCGCGCGAGGGCGAGCCCGTGCTGATCACGATCGAGGCGTCCGAGGACGACGCCCTGCGTACCGCGTGGACGACCGACGTACGGTTCATCAAGGGCTACGCGCCCGACGACCCGCGGCCCGTTCCTGCTCGTACCCTCGAAGCGGCGCTCGAGGCGACGCGCGCGCACGGGCGGCGCGTGGGCCTCGAGCTCTCGATGGGGACACAGGCGTCCGATCGCATGGTCGGCGAGCCGACGACGTTCACGCAGTCGTGGTTCGACGCCTGGCCCGGTGCGTCGGACGGCATGGCGGTGCTCAACCTCGCGCGGACGATCAAGTCCGACCAGGAGCTGCAGCGCATGCGGCTCGCCAACGAGATCTGTGCCGCGGCGATGGAGCACGTCGCCCGCGAGCTTCGGCCCGGGATGAAGGAGAGCGAGGCCGCTGCCGTCTGGCAGGGCTTCGTCCACGGCGAGGGGACGGGCTGGAAGAACCTCGTCGATCTGGCGCTGCCGTTCTCGCTCGTCTGGTCCGGGCCGGGCATCCGCACGTTCACGGCGACGGGCGACCGCGCCGTACAGACCGATCAGCCGACGCTGTTCGAGATCTGGGTCTGTGCCGACGGCTACTGGTGCGACCACACGAAGCTCCTCTGCCCGGGCGCGCTGCGCGGCGACTACCGCGAGCTCGAGGCCGGGCTGCTCGGCGTCTACCAGGCCGCAATCGACCATTGCCGGCCCGGTGCGTCGTTTGCCGAGCTCGACCGGCTCGTGCGCGAGGGAATCGCGGCGATCGGGTACCCGGAGCAGCCGACGCACCCGATCTGCCACGGTGTCGGCGCACGCGCACACGAGCCGCCGTACGCGCATCAGGCGGGCGGCGGCACGATCGAGGAGGGGATGGTGCTGGCGATCGAGCCGGGGTGCTACTGGGAAGGCGGCGGCGGGTTGCGCGTGGAGGACAACTTCCTGATCACCGCCGACGGCGCCGAGAAGCTGTCGTCGTTCCCGGACGGAGTGGTGCTGTGTGGATGACCTGATTTGGACAGGGAACGTGAACGCCCCCTACGCGATTCGCGGCACCATCGGCCTGTACGACACGACGCTGCGTGACGGCGAGCAGACGGTCGGGGTCGTCCTCGACCCGGAGGAGAAGCTCGAGATCGCCAAGCTCCTCGACGAGCTCGGCGTCGACCGGATCGAGGCCGGCTTTCCGCGCGTGTCCGACGACGACTGGCAGGCGGTCGCGAAGATCGCAGCGGCCGGGCTCCGCGCGGAGGTGTGGGGCTTCTCGCGCGCAGTCCCCGCCGACCTCGAGGCGCTCGTCGAGCTCGGCGTGCAGTACTCGGTGATCGAGTCGCCGATCTCGGACCTGAAGCTGGACGCGATCGGTGTCTCGCGGGAGACGATGCTCGAGCGGATCGCCAAGGCGATGCGCTTCGCCGACGAGCACGGCATCCACGCCGCGTTCTTCGGCGTCGACTCGACGCGCGCCGATCCGGCGTTCTACGGCCGGGTGTACCAGACGGCGGTCGAGAACGGCGCGAAAGAGGTCGTCGTCGTCGACACCCTCGGGATCGCCTCGCCCGAGGCGGTGCGCGACCTCGTCGGCGCGACGCTGCAGTACGTCGACGGGCTCCCCGTGCACTTTCACGGGCACAACGACTTCGGGATGGCGACCGCGAGCGCGGCCGCGGCAGTCCGCGCCGGCGCCACCTGGGTGCACGGGACGATCAACGGGATGGGAGAGCGGGCCGGGAATGCGAACCTCGGCGAGGTTGCGATCGCGCTCCGAGCGCTGTACGGGGTGGAGACGAACCTGCGCCTCGACCGGATCCGCGCCGTCTCGGACCGCGTGCGGGAACTGTCCGGCTACGCACTCGAGCCGTGGAAGCCGGTCACCGGCGACACGCTCTACCGCCGCGAGTCGGGCGCCGTCGCGTCGCAGTTCCACGACCCACCCTCGATCGAGCCCTACTCGTCGGAGCTCGTCGGAGCGGAGAGGTCGGTCGTGCTCGGCAAGAAGAGCGGTCTCGACTCGATCCGGATCAAGGCGAAAGAGCTCGGCCTCGAGATCGCAGAGGAGCGACAGGCGAAGATCCTCGCGCTCGTGAAGGCGCTCGGCGTGGAGAAGCGAGGCCTCGTCACCGACGACGAGTTCAAGGCCCTCGTCGATGGCTGAGCACGACGCCGTCGTCGTCGGCAGCGGCATCAACGGCCTCGCCTGCGCTGCACTCCTCGCGAAGGCCGGCTGGGACGTCTGCGTCCTCGAGCGCAACGACTGGTTCGGCGGCTGCATCCGCACTGCGGAGATCACGGAGCCGGGCTTCCGGCACGACGTGCTCAGCGCGTGGCATCCGCTCTGGGTCGGCGGTCCCGCGCACGCGCAGCTCGCCACCGACCTCGCGAAGCACGGGCTCGAGTACGTCAACACCGACTTCCCGACCGCGACCGCGTTCCCGGACGGCGAGAGCGCGTTCCTGCTCCGCACGGCGGACGGCAATGCCGGCGAGCTGGGGGAGGAGTGGCGCGGCGTCCTCGACTCGTTCTTCCCGACCGCCGACTTCGCATTCGGTGTGCTCGGCACCGAGCTGTGGTCGAAGCACGGCGCGGCGCTCGGCCTGCGACTCGTGCGCAGGCTCGGACGCGACGGGGCGCGCGACTTCGCCGGCCGGCTGCTCGTCTCGGCGCGCGACTGGCTCGAGTCGACGTTCGCATCGCGCAAGGCACACGGTGTGATCGCGCCCTGGGTGCTGCACACGGGCCTGGGCCCGGAGGCGGCGGCGTCCGGTTACATGGCGCAGGTGATCGCCGTGGCGGTCCAGGAAGGAGGAATGCCGATCCCGGTCGGCGGTGGCTCGAAGCTCGCCGATGCGCTCGTCTCGTACATCCGCGCCCAGGGCGGCCGCTGCGAGACCGGTGCCCGCGTCGAGCGCGTCTTCGCCGGCGCGGTGCACGTCGCGGGCGGCGAGAGGATCGGTGCACGTCGCGCGATCGTCTGCAACACGACGCCGACCCAGCTGTACGGCGAGCTGCTCGGTGGGACACCGCCGCCGTTTCGCTACGGCCGCTCGGAGATGCAGATCCACTTCGCCCTGTCCGAGCCGGCGGCGTGGGAGGGTGACGAGCGGCTCGGGCGGACGGCGGTCGTCCACCTCACGCCCGGCCTCGACGGCGTGTCCCGGGCGGTGAACGAGGCCGAGCGTGGCCTGCTCCCCGCGGAGGCGACCGTCGTCGTCGGCCAGCCGCTGACGATGGACCCCTCGCGCGCGCCCGGCGGCAAGGGAATCCTGTGGGTGCAGCTGCAGGAGCTCCCGTGGCAGGTGAAGGGTGACGCAGCGGGCGAGCTCGACACGGGTGACGGCGTCTGGACGGCGGAGCTGCGCGAGCGGTACGCCGACCGCATCCAGGCGCGCATCGCGCGGCACGTTCCGAACCTCGAGAGCTCGATCCTGAAGCGCGTCGTCCTCTCGCCGGCCGATTTGTGGAGCACGAACGTGAACCTCATACGCGGCGACCCGTACGGGGGCTCGCTCGCGCTCGACCAGAACTTCCTCTGGCGCGCCCCGCACCGGACGCCCATCAAGGGCATCTGGCACGTCGGGGCCTCGACGCATCCCGGCCCAGGCCTCGGCGGCGGCTCCGGTGTGCTCGTCGCGCAGCAGCTGCTCGAGCCGCCGCTGCCGACCCGCATCGCCTCGCGTTTTCGTCGCTAGACGAGTAAGGATTGCCCGTGGTGGAGCGGGCGGTCGAGCGGCGCGTGGTGACGGTGCTCTTCGCCGACCTCGTGGGTTTCACGACGCTGTCCGAGCGGCTGGACGCCGAGGACGTGGCGCTCATCCAGGATGTGTACTTCGCTGCGGCGAGGGAGACGATCGCACGGCACGGCGGCGTGCTCGAGAAGTTCATCGGCGACGCGGTGATGGCCGTGTTCGGCGTTCCGCGTGCGCGTGACGACGATGCCGAGCGGGCGGTCCGCGCGGCGCTCGCGCTCATTTCGGCGGTCGAGCGGCTGAACGCGTCGCTCGACCTCGAGCCGAAGACGCTGCGCCTGCGCGTCGGCGTCAACACCGGCGAGGCGATTGTCGGCGAGATCACCGCCGACCGCGGGCCGGTGACCGGGGACACCGTGAACGTGGCGGCGCGCCTTCAGTCCGCGGCCGAGCCGGGACGCGTCGTCGCCGGAGAGGTGACGGCGCTCGCGATCGCCGAGGTCGCCGAGCTCGAGCCGCTGCTGCCGCTCGAGCTGAAAGGGAAGGAGGAGCCGTTTCGCGCGGTGCAGGTCGGCGCGCTGTACGGCGAACGCTCGCGCGAGCGCGCGCTCGGGTCGATGCGCGCGCCGACGCTCGGCCGCGAGCACGAGCTCGAGCAGCTGAGGGCGTTGATCGGGCGAACCACCAGGCTCACGGTGGTCGCGCCGCCGGGCGTCGGGAAGTCGCGGCTGCTGCGTGAGCTCGCGGCGAGCACGGACGCAGCAGTCATCACCGCCCGTCTTCGCCCCGATCTGCTGTCGCCGTTCGAGCCGGTTGCGCAGCTCCTCGAGGAAGGGGGCGGTCGCGATGCGCTCGTGCAGGCGCTCGGCGACTCGCCGCGCGCCGCCGTCGTCGCCGAGCTGCTCGCCACCGTCGGCAAGCCGCGCGCCGGGCCTCCCGTCGAGCAGGAGCAGCTCTTCGCAGCGTGGCTCGAGGGGCTCGACGCGCTCGTCGGCGATCGGCCTGCGGTGTGGCTCGTCGAAGACGTGCACTGGGCCTCCCGCGATCTGCTCGCGTTTCTCGCCCGGGCGGCAACCGAGAATCGGCGTGCGGGCCGCGTGATCGTCGCGACCGCCAGGCCGATCCTGCTCGAGCACGAAGCGGACTGGGTCAACGCGGGCGAGGTGCTGCACCTCGAGCCGATCCGGAGCGCGGATGCGCGCGAGCTCGTGCAGGCCCTCGTCGGCGACGCGCTTCCGGACGAGTTGGTCGACGCCGTCGCCGAGCGCTCGGGTGGCAACGCGCTCTTCATCGAGGAGCTTCTGCGCATGTGGGCGAGCGCGGGCGTGCTCGCCCACGCCGGCGATCGCTGGGTGCTCGCCACGCCGGCCGAGGAGGTGCCGTTCCCGCCGACGGTGCAGGCGATCTATGCGGGGCAGCTCGACGACCTGCCCGAAGCTGCGCGCACGGCGGTGCGCCGAGCGGCGGTCGCGGGGCGGCGCTTCCCGGTGGAGTCGCTACCGGTGCTCGAGGTCGACGATGCGGACGCCGCCCTCGACGTGCTCTCGCGCCGCGGTCTCATCGCCGGTCCGACGCACGACCCGTCGCTCGGCGCCAGCTACGCCTATCGCCACGCACTGCTCCGCGACGCCGGCTACGCCAGCCTCGCGCGGGCGGAGCGCGCGCGGCTGCACCTGCGGCTCGCCGACTGGCTCGCCGCGATCGACGAGGCAGCCGAGATCTCGGTCGCCGAGGTGGTGGCGAGGCATTACGCGGCGTCTTTGGAAAGCGCGCCGCGTCTCGTGCGCGTCGTCGACGGCAGGCCGGTCGAGGAGATCCGGTCGTCGGCCGCCGACTGGTTCGAACGGGCGGCGGGGGTCGCGCGGGCGGTCGCAGCGTGGGAGACGGCGGCGTCGCTCGCTGCGCGCTCCGTCGAGTTGACGCCCGGTGGTGAGCGGTTCGAGCGCGCTCGCCGGCTTCTCGTCCAGGGCGAGGCGACGGCGAGCGCGGCCGGAGCCGAGGCGGCGGTCTCGCTGCTGCGAGACGCGCTGGCGGATCTACGCGCCTTGCACGCCGAAGGCGATCCGCGCGCTCGGGAGGCGATCGGCGCGGCCGGGTGGGCGCTCGGGAACCTGCTGCGCTCGCAGACGCGCTTCGACGCCGCGTTCCAGTTGGCGGACGAGCTGATCGGCGAGCTCGGGGAGCCGGCCGACAGACCCGTCGGCCTGCTGATCGTCGAGCGCGGGTTTGGCGCGCTCAACGCACGCGACGACTATGCCGCGGCCCGCCTCGACGCCCACCGGGCGCTGACGATCGCGCAGGACGCCGGCGACGCCGCCTTGGAGCTCGAGGCAATCGTGCTGCGAACGCAGGCGGAGGGAGAAGCCGGCGAGGACGACCCCTCGGTATGGGACGACCTGGCGCGCATCGCGGCCGGTCGCGGCCGGTGGGATCTCGTCGCGAGCGCGTTGCGCGTCCGGGCGGGGTTCGACTGGGACGATGATCCGGCTGCGTCGCTGCCGCTGATCGACGAAGCCGAGGAGGTCGCGCGCGTTCACGGGCTCGTCGAGTCGCTGGGGTGGATGGCGTACGCGCGTGCCGAGGCGTTCGTCTCGCTCGGCGACTGGGACGCCGCGCTCGCGACGGGCCTCCACGCGGTCGCCTACGGGGAGGAGCGCGACTTCTATCGCCTCGTCGTCCGCAGCTGGTTCGCGTTGCGCCCGATCGCGGTCGCGCGCGACTCGGGCGGCCTGCTCGAGCAGGCCTATCCGCGGTTCGCGGCCCGCACCGGGGTCGAGCCAGATTCATTCTTCGCCCGGATTGTCACGACGGCGATGCATCTGTCGTTCGCCGATGCCGGGCTGGAGCCGGCGTTCGTGCCCGACATCGAGCTGCGCCTGCCGTGCTTCGACATGGACCACGGTGCGCCGAGCTGGCTCGCCGCAGTCGAGACCGTCGTCGGCGCCTGGCTCGCGGCGGGCGAGCTCGAGGGTGTCGACGCGGGGCTGGAGCGCATGCGCGCCTCGCTCGCGCGCTCCTCGCCGAGCCGGCTTGCCGTCGCCACGGAGAGGCTTCTGCGCGCACGACTCCTCGTGCGGCGCGGCGACACCGCCGAGGCGATCGTGCTCGCGCGGTCGGCCTGCGACGTTCGAGCGCCGTGGTGGCGCGCGCAGGCCAGCCGGCTGGTCGGTGAGCTGGCGAACGACCGGGCCGCGTTGCGCGAAGCCGAGCGGCTCGAGGCGGGACTGGGCTTGGCAACGGTCCGCCGGACGTCATAGGCTCTGCGTCGTGACGACTCTTGCCGCCGACGCCCCCGTCGCCGCCCCGTTCGAGATCGTTCCCCGAAAGGCGCTGCCGATCGTCGCGCTCGTGCTCCTGGGCGTCGTCGTTGCGATCGCCCGAGACGCGCGTTGGGGACTCGTCTTCTGCCACGTCGTCGGCGGCGGGCTGTGGACGGCGATCGACCTCTTCGTCGGCTTCATCGTCGGCCCGATCCTCCGCGGCATGTCGATCCCGGCGCGGATCGAGTTCACGAAGCGCCTCATGCCGAAGATGCTGGTGCTCATGCCGACGATCGTCACGATGACGCTCGCGGCCGGCTTCCAGCTCGCGCGGCAGGACGGGTTCCTCGACACGTCCAACCCGCGGCATGCGTGGGTCGTGACGTCGTTCCTTGTCGTCGGCGTGATGGCGGTCGTCGCTCTCGCGTACCTCGGGCCGGCGAACGTCGCGGTGCTCTTCGAGCTTCGGAAGCCGCAACCCGATCCGCGCGTCGTGCAGAAGCTGATGCAGCGGTTCGTCTACACCGCCGGCATCACGGGTGTGATGCAGGTCGCGACGCTCGTGATCATGACGAGGCTCGTGAGTTGAGCGAGAGCCTGGTCGATCGCAAGCTGCCGCCGGTCACGGAGATCGGCGCGGCGGCGATGGTCGCGGTCGCGGCCGGCGTGATCTTCAACGCCGCGTACCTGCCGAAGCACGCGCCGACGAGCGTCGCGATCGCGATCCTGATCGTCGCCGCGGCCCTCGAGGCGACGAACCTCTTCCTCGTGTCGCGGATCCGGGACTTCGCCTGGGACCGCTTCAAGCAGGTGGCCGGCTGGTTCCTGGTCGCCTACGCGGTGATCGCGGGGATGATCGAGTACGCGTTCATCTACGACGACACGCGCGGGACGCAGCTCGTGATCCTGACGCTGATGCTCCTGCTCTTCATGCTGAACGTGCCGGTGCTCGCAGCCTTCACGGTCGCGCGCTACGAACGCGTCTGAGAACCAGTGGTGTCTGACACCGCAGGTGTCAGACACCTGTTAGGCGCGCCGGGTCACGCGTCGAAGATGCCGCGCCCGCCGAGCTCGTGCTCGAAGATCACGCTCGCGAGCTCGAGGTGGTCGTGGAGGGCGGCGGTGGCCGCCTCCGGGTCGTGCGCGGCGCACGCCTCGAGGAGCGCCCGGTCGAACGCGCGGTGGCGCTCCTGCGGGCCGTCTCGTGACGTGAGGAGCGCCGGCCGGAAGCGCTCCGAGCGGTCCCACGCCGGCCGGATCAAGGCGACGAGCCACGGCGACTCCGAGGCGTCGTACAGCGTGAAGTGGAAGTCCGTGTGCGCCCGCATCGACTCCCGGACGTCGTCGAGCGCCGCCGCGGCGTCGAACCGGTCGAGCTGACCCTGCGCCGCCTCTGCGATCGCATCGGTGAACCGCTCGGCCGCCCGCCGCACCGCGAGCGACTCGAGCGCAAGCCGGATCTGGAACAGGTCCCGCAGCTCCTCGACGTCGAAGTCGAGGACGCGGGCGCCCTGGTGCGGGACGTGCTTGGCGAGCCCGAGCGCTTCCAGCTGGCGCACCGCCTCGCGGATCGGCGAGATCGACATGCCGAGCGACCGGGCGAGCTCGTCGAGCCGGAGCGGCGTCCCCGCGGGGAGCTCTCCCATGATGATCGCCTCACGCAGCTGCTCGAGCGCGTATTCCGCCATCGTGCGGTGCCGCATCGGCCCCTGGGGTGCTCCGATTCGTGCCATCTGAGACGACCGTCGCATAACCCTTGATCAGATGTCAAACCTCATGAGAGACTCATGGGCGTGGAGCCGCGAGTCTCGGTCTCGCAGATCACGACGGTCCGGTCGAGCTTCGCCGACGACGTTCGGCTGTACGCGGAGTCCGGTCTGGACGGCATCGGCGTCTGGGAGCTGAAGCTGCCGGACGGCGGCGACGCCGAGGCGCTCGAGGCGCTCGAGGCGAGCGGCCTCGACTCAGCGGCCGCAGTCCCGGCGATCCCCTCGATCCTGCCGCTGCCGCTTCTCGGCGGGCCGGACGACCCCGCCGAGCGCCTCGAGGCGATCTGCGCGAGCCTGGAGCGGCTCGCGCCGTTCCGTCCGAGCGGGTTCGTCTGCCTCACCGGCACCGCTGACGGACGCGATCCCGACGAGGCGCGCAGCGTCGTCGTCGACGGCCTGCGCGCGATCGCCCACGAGGCCGCCCGGCTCGGCGTGCGGATCGGGCTCGAGCCGTATCAACGTGACGGCGGCGAGCTCTGGACGATCGCCTCGTCGATCCCGGAGGCGGTCTCGCTGATCGAAGACGCCGGCGACCCGCCGTCGCTCGGGATCCAGTTCGACGTATGGCACCTCTGGAACACGCCGACGCTCTATGACGACATCGCCGCCGAGATCGACCGCTTCGCCGGCGTTCACATCTGCGACTACCGAGAGCCGACCCGCGGCTGGGCCGACCGTGCGCTGCCGGGCGACGGCGGTGCGAACGTGCCCGACATCCTGCGCGCGCTCGACGCCGCGGGGTGGGACGGCCTGTACGACATCGAGATCTTCTCCGACGACGGCACGTTCGGGAACGCGTACCCAGACTCGTACTGGGCGGCGCCGGCGGAGGAGACGCTCGCACGCGCACGCGAGGCGTTCGAGCGGTGCTGGTCCATGCACCTGACCCCCCAAGGAGTGGAGGAGACGACATGAGGAGACGGTCCCGTGTGGGGCTCGTTGTTGCCGTCGCCGTGATCGCACTCGTTGCGCTCGCAGCGACAGCTGCTGCTCGGACGACGACGCACCAGGCGTCGCCGATCACGATCGGCTGGGCGTTCGACAGCAAGGGCGCGATGGCGCCGTTTGACGGCCCGGCGCTGGCCGCGGCCCAGTTGCGCGTCAAGCAGTGGAACGCGAAGGGCGGCGTCACAGGCCGCAAGCTGCAGATCAAGACCTGCGACACGCAGGGCAACAAGCCGGCCGTGGCGAAGGCATGCGCGCTGAAGCTCCTCGGAGCAGGGGCGAACATCATCTTCACCACGTGCGACGTCGACCTCGCAGCACCGGTGGTGCAGGAGGCGATCAACCGCGGCGTGCTCGCGATCGCTCCGTGCATCGGCACCGACCAGATGGGCCCGAAGCGCTTCGGGAAGAAGGGCAAGCTCGCGTTCAGCTTCGGCAACGTGGCACAGGACGAGGGCTCGGCGATGGCGCAGTACGCGTACGCGAAGGGCTGGCGCTCGGCCGCTCTCGCGACCGACGGCGTGATCGTCTACTTCAAGAACGTCGTGCAGGCGTTCAAGGTGCGGTTCACGCAGCTGGGCGGCAAGATCGTCGACCAGGAGACGTACCACTCTCTGGGCGGGAACGACGTCAACAACGCCGTCAGCCGCCTCAACAACGTGAAGGCCGACGTCGTCGTCACGTCGACAGCGGGCGCGTTCGGCGCGCTCTCGACGCTGATCTCCGGCATGCGCAGCGCCGGCAACGACACGCCGGTGCTGAACTCGTGGGCGGGCGACGGCAACTACTGGCTGCCGAAGAGCCCGAAGGTCACGAACTACTGGTTCGTCACCTACGCGTCGGTATTCGGCGACGATCCGAACCCGGCGGTGAACAAGCTCGCGAAGCAAATCCACGCCGGGACCGGCGGCTTCATGGGCGGTTCGGCGGC
>Ga0308175_100002094_pt1 | contig 13581 bp, 12 predicted proteins | sample PhyCR1_3_FD_203893 | JGI IMG/M metagenome (GOLD analysis project Ga0308175, IMG submission 203893) | Soil microbial communities from UC Gill Tract Community Farm, Albany, California, United States - DLSLS.C.R1 | ecosystem: Environmental > Terrestrial > Soil > Agricultural land | place: USA...
GACCACGTCGAGCTCGGAGGTCAGCGTCTTGGCCTCTTCGACCGTGATCACGCCTTCCTTGCCGACCTTCTTCATCGCCTCGGCGATCATCTCGCCGATCTCGGTGTCGCCGTTCGCGCTGATCGTGCCGACCTGCGCGATGTCGTCCTTGCCCTTGGTCGGGGTGGCCATCGCCTTGATCTGCTCGACGACCGAGAGCACCGCGGCCTCGATGCCGCGCTTCAAGTCCATCGGGTTCAGGCCGGCGGCGACGAGCTTGGCGCCTTCGTTGTAGATCGCCTGCGCGAGCACGGTCGCGGTGGTGGTGCCGTCGCCGGCGACGTCGGAGGTCTTCGAGGCGACCTCCTTCACCATCTGCGCGCCCATGTTCTGGAACTTGTTCTCGAGCTCGATCTCCTTGGCGACGGTGACGCCGTCCTTGGTCACGGTGGGCGCGCCCCACGACTTCTCGATCACGACGTTGCGGCCGCGCGGGCCGAGCGTGATCTTGACGGCGTTGGCGAGCTGGTTCAAGCCCTTGGCGATCTCGTGACGAGCGCTCGATGAGAAGATGATTTCTTTGGCAGCCATGGTGTCTGGTCCTTTGGATCTAGTGGGTCACCGCCCAGGGCGCCCGACGGAAAGCCGCCAGCGCCGCCTGGGAAGCGACCGCGAGGTGAGTGCGAGGGTGGGTCAGTCGAGGATCGCGAGGAGGTCGTCCTCGCGCATGATCAGGTGCTCTTCACCATCGATCTTGACCTCGGTGCCGCTGTACTTGCTGAACAGCACGCGGTCGCCCGCCTTGACCTCGGGCGCGATGACCTTGCCGTCTTTGTCGCGCTTGCCGGAGCCGACAGCGATCACCTTGGCCTGGATCGGCTTCTCCTTGGCGGAGTCCGGAATGAACAGACCCCCGGTGGTCTTGGTTTCCTCTTCGAGACGCTTGACCAGAATTCGATCGTGTAGCGGACGGATCTTCATGATGGGTACCTATAGACATCGGAGGCCGGCTTGGCAACCCTTCCCGGCGAGTGCTAACAACTATCCTAAAAAGTTAACAATTACGATAACATAAAAATTCGTCGAAACGACGAAAGTTGCACCTCGGCTGGCACATGGGGGCGCCGAGTGCCAGCGGCCCGGTGCCCTTCTCGGGTCCCCGGGTCGTCCGTGGTAAGGAACGGCGTGGCGCCGACCGACTACGAAGTACATCCGCAGCGTGGAGCTGCTCGCCCGACAAGCGGCCAGGGGTCGCGCCCCGAGGTGTCGCGGGGGATCGGGCATGTGCGCCCGAAGGCAGGGGCGCTGTCCGCCTTCGCGCTGGTGGCCGCGCTGTCGCCGACCCCGGCGTGCGGCTTCGCCGTCAAGCATCCGGCGGTGACGGCCGGGATCGTCGGCGGCACGCTCGGCCTCGCCACGTGCAAGCTCGCGAGCGACGACATCGGCGCGTGCCTCGCGGTCGGTGGTGGCGCGGGCGCGTTCCTGAGCCTCGTTGCGGCGACCGCGCTCTGGCTCGGCGGCGATGGCCACAGCGTGCTGATCGAGGAGCAGGCGCAGCCGCTGCCCGACGACGGCCTCCCGCGCAGGCGGCGAAAGCCACCGGTCGATCCGGCGAGCCCGAGTCCGGCGAGCCCGAGTCCGAGCCCGGAGGCGCCGAGCCCGCCGGCGCCGAGCCCGACACCTCCACCGTAGCGCGTAGCTATCTGCGCGGCGGGCAGGTGTTGCCGGGTGATCCGCCAGGAGATCCCAAGCCGCCCCCGATCACGTGGTAAGCCACGGCCATGGCCGATCCTGTCGCCGACAGCCTGCTCGAGTATCGCAAAGCCTTCCCGGCGCTCGAAGACTGCGTCCACTTCATCTCGCACTCGCTCGGCTGCGTCCCCGCGCAAGCCAAGGATGATCTGGCCGAGTTCTTCGAGCTGTGGCGCACCAAGTCGATCACGGCGTGGAACGACTGGTTGCCGGAGGTCGATGCCGCGGCGGCGCGGATCGCCAAGATCATCTCGGCGCCGGCCGGCACGACGATCATGAACCAGAACGTCTCCACGATCACGTCGATCCTCGCGTCGTGCTTCGACTACGCCTCCGAGCGCAACAAGATCGTCTACGAGGGACTGCAGTTCCCGACGGTGTCCTACGTCTGGCAAGCCGAGCAGCGCCGCGGCGCCCAGTGCGTCCTGGTGCCCTCCAAGGACGGCACGACGATCGACGCCGACGCGATGTGCGCCGCGATCGACGAGACGACGCTGATCGTCCCGATCTCGCACGTCGTGTACTCCTCGGCGTTCATCCAGGACGCCAGGAAGATCTGCGCCCGCGCGCGCGAGGTCGGCGCCCACGTCATCCTCGACTGCTACCAGTCGATCGGCACCCTGCCGATCGACGTCGTCGATCTGGGCGTGGCGTTCGCGCTCGGCGGCTCGGTGAAGTACCTGTGCGGCGGCCCCGGCGCCGCGTGGCTCTACGTCCGCAAGGATCTGATCGAGCAGTTCGCGCCGCGCGTGACCGGCTGGTTCGGCAACGAGGCGCCGTTCGCGTTCACGATGCCGGAGCAGACCTACGCCGAGGGCATCTGGCGGTTCATGGGCGGCACGCCGGCCGTCGCGTCGCTCTACCAGGCGCGCGCGGGCCATACGCTGATCGGCGAGATCGGCGTCCGCAAGATCCGCGACAAGAGCCTGGTGATGACCCAGAAGTGCATCGAGTGGGTCGACGAGCTCGGCATGAAGCTCAACAGCCCCCGGCCCGCGGAGGTGCGCGGCGGCTCGGTGGTGTTCGACTTCGCGGGCGCCGCCGACGTCTGCCGCGAGCTCAACCGCCGCAAGTTCTTCTGCGATCACCGCCCGGGCGCCGGGATCCGGATCGCGCCGCACTTCTACACCAAGGCCGAAGAGATCGAGCTGTTCTTCGGCGAGCTCAAGAAGATCCGCGGCGGCACCGGCCGGTAGCCCGGCCCGGCGGCGTCGCAGCACGAAGGTCGCATCGCCGCGCCGACGACCGCGGCCGCCGGGGCAGCGAGGCTGGGGCCCGCGGCGCGGTCACCGCGGGGCGCGGCGCCGGCGTCAGCACGGCCCGAAGGCCGACGCTCGGTCGTTCTCGCGCGGCAGGACGTTGATGAGCTGCCCGTTGGCCATCGGGTGGGTCTCGCCCGACGGGCCGACGTCGAAGTACCAGCAGTATCGCCGGCCGCTCCGGTTCTCCCACGACGACATCTGATCGTTGAAGGTGCCGTTGTTACCGTGGATCCCGTTCGTACAGCTGCCGCACCGGACGCTCAGCAGGTTGCGATTGCCAAACCCGCTCCGGAGGCCATACCCGAATCCGCCGCGATTGGAGTTCTGGAACAGGCAGGCGAAGCCGGTCGGACAGGCCGGCGCCCTGGGCACCGCGGCCGACGTGAGGATCACGGCGTTGTCCGCGGCGCCCGTGACGTGGGCCGAGGTCCACCCTTCGGGGATGCTGACCAGCGTCGCGCTCTCCGCTTCGGGCACGGCCCAGATCGGCTGATCGGTCGCCGCGCCGGGCCCTGGCGGGACGATGGCCGGCGGCTCCGCGACCTCGGGCTCGACCGCACAAGCCGATAAGCTAGCTGCGAGCGCAGTCGTAGCAATTCTGAATATAGTTGATCGCATATATACCTCCTCGTTCTAGACCAAGACATCTGGTCTGCCGGTGGTAGCGAACATGCACGATCGCGCGCGAGCCCTGAAACCCTCGACGTACCATCGCTCGCAATTCGAATGTAGCATGCGCCGGTTTTTTGAACAGGAGCTCACGGCGGCAGTCTGCGTGATTCCCCGACCAGAGTGTCTCTCGGGTGGTCTCTCGGATTGTTATGGATACTGCCGATCTCGACCTGCTCGCACGTGCCTGCGCGGCCGCCCGGCGCCGCGGTCACGGCATGACGATGCCGTAGCGGCCGAGGATCTCGCCGGTCAGGCCGTCGAGGTCGGCGCGCGCGATGAGGTAGTCGCTGACCGCCGTGGCGTGGCGCAGCCGGGCTTGCTCGAGCTCGTCCTGCCGGCGCAGCACGTCGAAGTTGGTCGACTTGCCGAGCTCGAAGCGCCTCTGCTCGGCGGTGACGTTCTGCTCGGCGAGCCCGATCGCCTCGGTGCCGAGGTCGATGCTGGCGAGCGCGGCCTTCATCCGCTGCACGGCCCGGGTCGCGCGTACGGCGAGCCTGGCGCGCGCGTCGCGCTCGGTGATCTTGGCGGTCAGCACCGCCGAATGAGCCACCCCCTGTCCGCCGCGCTCGGTGCGGCGCTCGATCGTGTGATCGAGCGTCAGGCTCCCGGTGATCGTGTAGCCCGGGTGCAGGGCGAGGCTCGACAGCGCCTTGCCGGGCGTCGCCGCGGCGCCGACCGGGCCGGCCGACAGGTCGAGATCGAGCTTGGACTTCGCCGCGTTGTCGGCCGCGGCCTCGCCGATCTCGGCCGCGTGCCGGCTCGCCTCGAGCGCCGCGAGCTCCGCGCTGTGCTCGAACGCCGCGCGGACGACGGCCGCCATCTCGAGCTCCGGCGCGTTGACCTTCGGCGGCAGGGCCTCGGTCTTGACCAGGATCGCCTCGGGGCCGATCTCGAGCCCGGCGAGCTGACGCAGCGCGAGCGACTGATCGTAGAGCAGCTGCTCCGCCGCGATCACGTCCTGCTTGCGCGTCGCGATCGCCTCCTCGACGGCGAGCACCTCGCTCTCGGCGACCTTCTCGGCGCGGATCGCGCGCTGGGTGTAGTCGAGTTGCTGCCTGGCGAGGTCGAGCGATGCCCGGCGGACCTCGAGCTGCTGCCATGCGAACGCGACCTCCCAGTAGGCCTGGACGAGCGAGACCATCAGATCGCGCGCCTTGGCCTCGCGCGTCAGCGCCGCCGCGTCGCGTTGGCGCGCCGCCTGGCGGATCGGCGCCTCGAACGCCGTCGCACCGGCGCCCCGCAAGAGCGGCTGCGTCAGCTGGACCGCGACTCCCGCGGAGTAGCGCGAGATGACCGCCGCGACCGCTTTTTTGTTGGCGTCGAGCGCTACCGTAGCGATGTTCAGCCGATCGCCGGTCGCGCTGACGCCGAGCGTGCCGCCGGTCGGCAACGTGCGGCTCGCCAGCACCGTGACCGCCTCGCTATCCGAGCTGCTGCTCGGATCCGTGGGCGACGCATGCACGAGGGCCCCCTGCGCCCTGGCGCCGAGGTGGGTGTCCTCGCTGCCCTCGGCCCGCAGCAGCTGGGCGCGCGCCAGGTCGGCGTCGATCCGCGCGCGCTCGAGGTCGGGGCTCTGTCGCACTGCGACCGCGATGACCGCGTCGAGTCGCAGCTCGTCCACATGTGCGTCGGGCACGTCGGGCGCCGCATGTGCGACGCGCGCCAGGGCCAGGATCACGGCGAGCACCCCGCGGATCGGTAAACTCATGGCTCGATTGTCACCGCACCTCCGGCGCCCACCAAGTTGTCGACGGCATTTGCTAGACTGAGGGAGCCTTGGCCCATGAGCGGGACGAAATCACCCAAGTTCGCGCCCGTGTCGCCCTCGGAGCAGATCAGATCCTGCTCGCCGATGGCGACCTCGAGGCGCGGGTGTGGTTGCGCTCGATCGTCGCCGGGCAGTTCGGGCTCGACGAGGTCGACACCGGGGAAGCGGCGCTCGAGCGGATCGCGGCCGGCGCCGCGCGCATCGTGATCGTCGGCCGCGGGCTCACCGACATGACCGGCGAGGAGCTGCTCGCGCGCGCGGCCGGCTGGCTCCTCCCCGGGCGGCGGGCCCCGGTGACGTTCCTGCTCGCCGACCCCCGCGGCGAGACGCCCGAGGTCGACGACACCCAGATCTCGGTGTTCTACCGGCTGGTCCGCGGGATGGCCTCCAAGCGGGTCTGCGAGCTGCTCGCCCAGGCCGCCGCGAAGCTGCCGCCGCTGCCGCCGCGCGATCCGGATCCGGCGCTGGCCGCGCTGGTCGGCGAGCATGCCAAGGCGATCGGCGCCGCGGCCGAACCCGACGCCGCGGCCGCGGCCGCGATCACCGCGGTCGTCGAGCTGGTCGGCGCGGATCGCGCGCGGTGCCTGTACTGCGACGAGGAGTCCGGCCTGGTGTGGTCGGGGGCCGGCACCGACGAGGCCGAGTCGCCGGTGTCGTCCGGCATCGCGGGCTTCGCCGTGCGCGCGGTCGCCGGCGTCGTCGTGCCGCACGCCGCGGCCGACGCGCTGTATCGCGCCGAGATCGACAACCCCGGCGGCAGCGGCCGCGAGCGGCTCGCCGCCCAGCCCGTGGCCGGCCCCGACGGTCACGTCCACGCCGTCTTGATCGCGATCCGCGACGAGACCCGCCCGCCGTTCACCGACGCCGAGCTCGACAAGCTCGAGGCGCTCGCCTCGGCGTGGGCCCCCTACGTGCTGCAGATGTCGATGCGCATCGAGGCCGACCAGATCCTCGGCGATCGGCTCGATCGCGGGCCGTCCGACATGTTCCGCCAGGAGGCGATCATGCACCTGGTGCGGCGCGGCCAGCGCGGCGACGTCGTCCGCGTCCACCCCGGCTGGGTGCGGTCGGCCTACTGGCTCGTGCTCGGCTCGCTCGTGGCCGCGGTCAGCTATGCCGCGCTCGCCCACATCCACCAGTACGCCGAGGGCCCCGCGGTCGTGCAGTTCACCGGCCGGAGCGAGCTGATCGCCCACGAGGCCGGCACGATCGCGTCGCTCGAGGTCGTGCGTGGCCAGAAGGTCGAGCGCGGCCAGGTGCTCGCGCGCCTGCACGACGCCGAGCAGGTGGGCCAGCTGAAGACGCTCGAGACCGAGTTCGAGAGCAAGCTCGTCGCTTATCTGCAGGCGCCCGCCGATCCCGCGGTCAAGCAGGCGCTCGGCCAGGTCCGTTCGGCGCGCGACAGCGCCCGGCTCGGCGTCGAGTCCCGCACGATCCGCGCGCCCGAGTCCGGCATCGTCAAGGAAGTGCTCGTGCGCAACGGCCAGCGCGTCGAGCCCGACACGGTCGTGCTGTCGCTCGTCCAGGCCGCCGGCGCCGAGGATCTCAAGGTGATCGCGTTCTTGCCCGGCGGCGATCGGCCGCGGCTGCGCGCGCATCAAACGTTGCGGCTCACCCTGCCGGGCTACCGCGGCGCGCGCCTCGACAGCGAGGTCCGCGCGATCTCCGAGGTGCTCGGTGCCGCCGAGGCCCGCGCGCAGTTCCTCAGTAACCGGCTCGGCGACAGCCTGCCGCTCAGCGGCCCGATCGTCGTCGTCGAGGCGCGCCTGACCTCGCCCGAGTTCGAGGCCGATGGCGAGACCTACCGGCTCCATGACGGGATGATCGGCCTGGCCGAGGTCCGGATGCAGTCGCAGTCGCTGCTCGAGAGCGTGCTCCCGGAGTTCCGCCGGTGACGGCCCCCGACCAGCCGAACGGCGAGCCCGAGGCGGTGCCCAGCGCCGCCGAGCTGTTCCCCTCGCTCGAGAAGCTCGCGCGCGCGCGCCGCGGCCACAAGGTCCCGTTCGTCCAGCAGCTCGAGGCCACCGACTGCGGCGCGGCGTGCCTGGCGATGGTGCTCGGCCACCTGGGCCGCGACGTCAACCTCGACGAGGTCCGCGAGGCCGCCGGCGGCAGCGCGCGCGACGGTGTCGATGCCCTGTCGATCACCCGCGCCGCGGAGTGGTACGGGCTGCGCAGCCGCGGCCTGGCGCTCGACGTCGAGCAGCTGACCTACCTGCCTCCCGGATCGATCCTGCACTGGGAGTTCAACCACTTCGTCGTGTTCGAGCGCGTCTCCAAGCGCGGCATCGAGATCGTCGATCCCGGCATGGGCCCTCGCGTGGTGCCGATCGCCAGGTTCCGCGAGTCGTTCACCGGCGTCGCGCTCGTGTTCGAGCCCAGCGATACGTTCGAGCCCAAGCGGCGCGGCCGTGGCCGGTTCGGCTGGTACCTGACCCAGCTCGCCGGCCAGCGCCACGTGCTGTCGCGCGTCGTCGTGACCTCGGTCCTCCTGCGCGTGTTCGCGCTCGCCCTGCCGCTGGTCACCGCCGTGATCGTCGATCGCGTCGTGCCGCGCGGCGATCGCAACCTCTTGCTCGTGGTCTCGATCGGCCTCGGCGGCCTGCTCGTGTTCCAGATGGTCTCGACGCTCGTGCGCTCGCACCTGCTGCTCCAGCTGCGCACCAACCTCGATACCCGGCTCACCCTCGGGTTCGTCGACTACCTGTCGCGCCTGCCCTACGACTTCTTCCAGCGCCGCTCGGCGGGCGACCTGATGATGCGGGTCAACAACAACGCGACGGTGCGCGAGCTGCTCACGAGCAACTCGCTGTCGGCGCTGCTCGATGGCGTCCTCGTGATCGGCTACGCCGTGCTGATCCTCGTGCTCGCCCCCACCATGGGCCTCATGGTGATCGGCCTGGGCATCGTGCAGATCATGGTGTTCTACATCGCGCGGCGCAGCTACCGCGAGCTGATGGCGCGCTCGCTCGAGGCCCAGGCGCGCTCGCAGTCGTACCTCGTCGAGATGCTCCACGGCATGGAGACCCTCAAGGCCGCCGCCGCCGAGTCGCGCGCCGTCGAGCGCTGGTCGAACCTCTACGTCGACGAGCTCAACGTCGCCCTCGATCGCGGCCGGCTGACCGCGCGGGTCGACGCGATGAGCAGCCTGCTCACCACCGGCTCGCCGCTCGCGGTCCTCCTGATCGGCGCCCTGCAGGTGATGAGCGGCGCGATCACGCTCGGCGAGATGCTCGCGATCAACGCGCTCGCGATCGGCCTCTTGACCCCGCTGTCGACGATGGTCAACAGCGCCCTGCAGCTCCAGCTGCTCGGCGGCTACATGGACCGGATCGACGACGTCCTGCGCACCGCCCCCGAGCAGACCGGCAAGGACGTCGCGCGCGCGCCGCGGCTCACCGGCCGCGTGACCCTGCAGAACGTCTCGTTCCGCTACGGCGACAACCTGCCGTTCGTCGTCCGCAACGTCTCGGTCGACATCCGCGCCGGCATGACCGTCGCCATCGTCGGCCGCTCGGGCTGCGGCAAGTCGACCCTCGCCCGCATGATCGCGGGCCTCTACCGGCCGACCGAAGGCCAGGTCACGTTCGACGGCCACGACCTCATGCGCCTCGAGCTCAAGTCGCTGCGCCGCCAGATCGGCGTCGTGTTCCAGTCGCCCTCGCTGTTCGCCGGCTCGATCCGCGCGGCGATCGGGCTCAGCGATCCGACCGCCACGCTCGAGCGCATCGTCGACGCCGCCCGGCTCGCCGTCGTCGACGAGGACATCCGCGCGATGCCGATGGGCTACGATACGATCCTGTCCGACGGCGGCGCCTCGCTGTCGGGCGGCCAGCGCCAGCGCGTCGCGCTCGCTCGCGCCCTCGTCCACAAGCCCGCGATGCTCATCCTCGACGAGGCCACCAGCGCCCTCGACAGCGAGACCGAGCGCCGCGTGATCAAGAACCTCGAAGACCTGCGCTGCACGCGCATCGTCCTCGCGCACCGGCTCAGCACCATCGTCAACGCCGACCTGATCCTCGTCATGGACGGCGGCGAGGTCGTCGAGACCGGCACCCACCACGAGCTCCTGTCCCGCGGCCAGCACTACAGCCGCCTGGTCGCGGCGCAGCTCCAGACCGACGCGTCGTCGCGGGGGGTTGCGTGACCCGCGCCCGCCGGTCCGCCGTCCCGCGGGGCGCCCGCCCGGGGCGCTGGCCGAGCGGCCTCACCGCCGTCGCCGCCGCCGTCGCCGTCGCCATCGCGCCCGGTTGCCGGGACACCACGCGCGACGACGCGACCGAGCCGATGGAGGCGGTCGCGCCGCTGCCCAACCGGCTCGACAGCCCGGCCGACGAGAAGCCCGGCTTCATCGCCGCCCTCACCCCCAAGCGCTCCGCCGACGTGATGGCGCCCTACACCAGCGCCAGCGTCAGCCTCGTGGTCAAGCTCGGCGACACCGTCACCAAGGGTCAGGTCCTCGCGCGGCTCGACGACCGGCAGCTGCGCCAGGAGCTCGATGCCGCCCAGGCGCAGCAGCGAACCGCCCAGGCGTCGATCGCGCAAGCCGAGGTCGACAAGCGCAGCGCCGAGATCGTCCTCGAGCGCGAGAAGGCCGGCGAGGCCGTCAACGTGAGCTCGCACGCCGACGTCGTTGCCGCCACCCAGGCGGTCGCCAAGGCCACCGCAACGCTCGCGTTCGCCCAGGCCACCGCCGCCGAGCGCGCCACCAGGATCGCCCAGCTCCAGGCTCACCTCCAGGAGATGACCCTGACCTCGCCGATCGCCGGCAGCGTCGCGATGATCTACCCGCAAGACGGCGCGCGCGTTGAAGAAGGCCGCCCGGTCATCCGCGTCATCTCGGGCGGGGTGTTCGTCAAGTTCGCCATCCCGGCCGACAAGATCGGCGCCGTCCAGGCCGGCGACCTCGTCGACCTCCGCGTCGATCGCCGCGCCGAGCTCCTCACCGCCAGGGTCGTCCACATCGCCCCCGAACTCGACGCCGTCGCCCAGATGATCCTCGCTGAGGCCGAGCTGGTGGATCCGCCGCGCGATCTGCAGCCGGGCACCGTCGGCCGGATCCTGCCGCGGGCGACGCATCCGGCGCCAGGCCCGCACCCGGCCAAGTAATTTTCGAACCGAGCTAGATGTCGGGTGAATACCTGCGTCCAGATCTCCATCTGGACCCTCCGTTCGTAACACAGCTGACGCAGCGTACGTCTCCTCGCTTCCACGTATCATCGCTTGCCAGAGCCACCCAGCCCACCCGCCCCCTGGCCGACTTTGGAAACGCGCGGTTGTTTTACCTATGCGCATGCGCACGTTGCAGGCCGCGCACGAGACGCGTCACAAGCGCCACCTGGTACCGCTGCTCGAGCGTGCACGCACGGTGGTTACCCCCGGCGGCGTGCTGCTCTACGCCGATCACTATCTGACACCCGAGACGAAGCTGCCGGCACTTGTACCTGCGCGCGCCGACCAGCCCCTCGCCCTCGAGCGGGCAGGCTTCGTCGAGATCCGGCTGTGTCACGAGGAGGGGAACATGGCGCTCTGGTGCGGAACGAACCCGGTCGCCGGCGGCACGCGCCGCTGACGCGCCCGCGCGAGCACGCGCCGCGCGAGGTCAAGCTCGGCGGAGGAAGTCGACGAGCAGGGCGGCCGTCTTATCCGGCTGTTCCTGTTGCACCCAGTGTCCGGCGCCGGGGATCAGGTGCGCGCCGCGGAAGTCGCTGCACACCCCGCCCTGCATGCCCTCGAACTCGCCGGGCTTCTGGTGCACGCCCCAGTCGCTCGCGCCGGCGATGTACAGCGACGGAACGTCGATCGGCTTTCCCGCGGCCGCGGCGGTGAGCTCGGCGGCGTGCTGCGGGATCGTGGCACAGCGGTACCACTGCAGCCCGCCCTGGAAGCCGTTGCGCTCGAAGGCGCTCGCGTAGATGCGCAGCTCGTCGTCGGTGAGCCACGGCGCCTCTCGCGCCGGCATGTACGGCGCCACGGTCTCGGCCATCCCCTTGCCGAGCTCCATGATGTAGTACGCCGGCAGCTTCGCCAGCTCGGACGCGATCCAGCCCGCCAGCGGAAATGGCTGGTTGCCCGGCCAGTCGGCGCTCTTGTAGTGATAGTAGGCCCGCAGGAATGCGTGCACGCCCTGCGGGCAGCGGCGCATGTCGTCGTCCGCCTCGCGCGTCGAGTAGTACCACTGGTAATGCTTGCGCCCCAGCTTCACCAGATCGTCGTGCACGCCGCGCGCGCGCGTGCTGATCGGCGTGCCGCCGAACGGCGCGCTCACCAGCACCACCGAGCGAAACACCTCCGGCCGCGTGAGCGCCGCGTACGCGGCCACCGGCGAGCCGAAATCGTGGCCGACCACATGTGCCTCGGCGATCTGCAACCGCGCGAGGAGTGACACGCAGTCCTGCACGAGATTCAGCATGCGGAACGGCGCGAGATCGGCCTCGTAGCGTCCGTCCCATCCCGTCGTCTCGCCGTACCCGCGCTGATCGGGCGCGACGACGTAGAATCCCGCCGCCGCGATCGGCGCGATCACCTTGCGCCAGCTATAGGCGAGCTCCGGAAACCCGTGCAGCAGCAGCACGCACGGCCGCCCCGGTTCGCCCGCTTCGAGGCAATGCATCGACAGGCCGTTGACGCCTTCGACGCGGCGGGACCGGATCGCGCGATCGAGACCGTGCATGCGCCGATTCTAGCCCGGCGTCGAGACGGGCCGGCGTTGATGCTGGCGCTGATGGTCCGGAAACATGGCGATGACGAACTCGGTCCAGCCGCCCATGCGCACCCGCAAGAGGTCGTACTTCCCCGGATCCTTCGCGGCACCCTCGACGTGGCCTGGTCGGTGACGGTGATGGTGGTAGAGCCCGACCGGGGTTTCTTTCTTGGGAGCTCGACCGGGGAGCGTGGCCCACATGCCGAGCCGCAGAACCACGTCGCGGACCACCGAGCGGCGCTCGGCCCCATGAGCATGATGATGTATCAGAAGCCCAGGCCGGTGCTCACGCTTCGGCGACCCGCACGTTGGCGAATCGTCGTAGCCAGTACGTTCCCAGCGGAAACGTCACCTCAGCGCCGTGCAGCCAGGACTCACGAGCGGCGGCGTAGGCCACGAAGAACGCGCGATTGCCACCGCGCCCACTCGGCGAACACCTCCGCGATCGAGTAGCGCTTCGCGATCGGCTTCTCGAAGCGCCGCTCGACGAGCTCGATGCTGCGCGGCGTCGTCACCAGGTCGAACACGGTCTCGGTCTCGAACGTGGTGTCGATCGCCGCGATAGCGCGCCGGTCGGCGGCGCAGTCGATCACACGGAAGGTGATCGTCATGAGGGAGGTCGCGGTCAACCAAAGGTACCTCTACCATCACCATCCGTCAACGACGAGGCTCTCCCACGCGCTCAGAACCGATAGGCGGCGGTGAGCGTGGCGCTCAGCGGGATGCCCGGCGTGAAGTGCATCTGCTCGACGACTGGGCCGCCGCGCGCCACCGCGGATTCCTCCGCGGGAGAAGACCCGTACGACGTTGTTTGCCAGGAACGGATAGACCAGGGGCCCTGGGGCGCGGACGCGTCGGCGCTACCCACGTTGCTTCTGTGCATCAGCTTACAAGCCGATGGCAGCAGATGTCATGCGATCGCGGTTGACGAGTACATCGCTGGTCGCTGAGCCGACCTGAGGCACGGCCAGGCACCCGGTACCAGATGGTGTCGGTGTCGGCATATCGTGTACTGTGATGTTCTGCGTCCATGAGCCAAACCTTCCCAGTCGAGCCGTCGAACGTGACATTCACTTATGAGCAGGCCAGCGAGTTTGCTAAAGTCACTCTCCATGGCGATTACCTTCTGGGCTCCTACCTTACCCGGGAACGGCTATCGGCTTATCGGAAGCAAGGCTTTCACACCCTGGTAGATTTCGGTTGCGGACCCGGAAACTCGACAAAGCCCCTGACACCCTTGCTGCAGCCAGGAGGACGTCTGGTCGGAGTGGATGTCTCTGAAGACATGCTGGCCGAGGCGCGAAAGCTCAATGCCGGATTCTGCGTTCCCGAGGAAACCACGACGCCTGCTAACTCTCCCGGAACGCTCGAATATCTTCGGATCCTGTCGGATTCCCAAGGCCGCGAGACCATTCCTTTGGACGGAGGCTCAGTGGACGCCGTTG